>Ga0065165_1000331_pt1 | contig 77276 bp, 86 predicted proteins | sample AraplaMF_Cvi_mMF_FD_63813 | JGI IMG/M metagenome (GOLD analysis project Ga0065165, IMG submission 63813) | Arabidopsis root microbial communities from the University of North Carolina, USA - plate scrape MF_Cvi_mMF (version 2) (version 3) | ecosystem: Host-associated > Plants > Roots >... | reverse complement strand
CGCGGGCCCGCGCATGCGGATGAGGTCGGCCATCACGAGTGGCGTCGGGCTCTGGAAGAGGACCGCGTCGCCGCCCTCCCCGGTCAGCAGGGCGTCCGCGCCGAGCGCGACGGCGAGGTCATGGATCGCCCGGTCGTACTCGCGGCTGGCGGCCGTCAGCGGCGGCCGCACGCCGTCCAGGATGCCGGCGTGGTCGGCATCGCCGAACGGCGACGGCGCAAGCTCGAGCTCGTGCAGCACCAGGTCGAGCCGCCCCGCCACCTGGCGCGCGTAGGCCCGCTCGTCGCCGCCGCCCAGGCGGGTCCAGACGTTGACCCATCCGGCCATGCGCCCCTCGAGCCCCGCCCGCGCGACCGCCGAGGCCGTGACCGCCGAATCGAGGCCGCCTGAGACCTCGCCCAGGACGCGTCCACGCCGCTCCACCAGGGCCGCGACGCAGTGGTCCACGGTGGCGGCCAGCGCCTCGGCCGCAGCCGCCGCATCGACGCCAAGCGGCCGGGCATGGTCCGCGGGCCGCCAGATCGGGACCGCCGGCGCACCCGGCTCCAGGGGCTGCAGCGTGCCGGCGCCGACCGCGACGAACCCGTCGAGCGGCGGCAGGACGATGGCCGCGACCGGGTCGGCGAGGCCGAGCGCCAGGCGGTCCCAGTTGATGGAGAGGCGCGGTGGCGCGAGGCCGCAGGGCAGGCCCCACACCGCGTCGCAGACGATGTCCAGGCCCTCCCGCAGCCTCCAGGCGAGGGCCTCGACCATGCCGGACGGATCGCGCCAGACCGAGGCGATCCCCCCGGCCCCGGCGGCCAGCAGGGCCACATGCGGCCCCCAGGCCTCGACCGCGAGGCGCCTCGCCGCCGCCTCCGCGTCGGCCGGGAGCCGCGCGAGGAGGTCGGCGCCGGCGGCCTTCCCCGGACGCGGGATCAGCGCGCCCAGCACGACGCCCCGCCCCTGTGGCAGCGCCGTGACCCGCGGAGCCCGGCCCCGGGTCCACAGGCGCCACCCTGCGCCGGACGCGGCCAGGTCCCAGCCCGCTTCGCGCATCCGCGGCCCGAGGTCGTCCGGGTCGGGCGCGGTCGGTCCGGCGGGACGCGAGGCCAGCAGGTAACGCGCCATGGTCACACCGTCAGGATCGGGACATAGCCGGCGACGCGCTCCCAGTCGTCGTCGAGCACCACGTCCTCGGCCTGCAGCCAGCAGTGCGCGGCGAACGGCCAGGTGCGCACGCCGAAGACCCAGAGCGCGTCCTGCCCTTCCGCGCGCAGCCGCCGCAGCAGCAGGAACGATCGCAGGAGGCACTTGGCGGAGAGAGGCAGGAAGGGGGCGAGCGCCGTGAAGCGCGCGGCGAGCTCCAGCGTGCGCGGCGTGGCCGCGGGACAGCCGGCGTGGCGTCCACGCGCCGCGTCGTCCACCAGGCGCGCCAGGGGCCGGCGCCAGTAGCCCGTGGCCGCATGCCCGAGCGCCGCGAGCGCCCAGGCCGCCCCATGGGGGACGCCGGCGGCGGGCGCGACGCTGCGGGCCGGGACCTCCGGCGTGCGGGTCGACAGGCCACTCCCGGGCGCCCCGCCGGCGAGGCCGGCGTCCACCAGCTCCGCCAGGAACTCCTGGGGCCCGAGGACGCGCCGGCCGCCGCCGAGCGAGACGCCGGAGAGGCAGAGGTAGCGGCCGCCCGGCAGGTCCAGCAGCACCAGGTCGTCGCCGACCTGGGCCGCGAACGCGCCGGCGGCGAGCGCCACGCCGGCCCGCGGATCAGGCGTCATAGTAGAACGGCGGCACGAGCTCGGGGACGAGGCAGCCGAGGCAGCCGCGGGTCAGGTCCAGGGCGCGTCCGAGGTCGAGGAGCCGCAGGCTCCGGGTCCAAGAGGACATGTGGGGTCTCCTTGTGGAAAGGGCCGCACGCCGTCTCGGCGCGCGGCCCTCGGTTCAGCCCATGTATTCCCAGGGGAACACCACCTCGGGCACGCCCCCGCAGCCCGGCGCCGCGGTGAGGCGGCGGGCCGCGCCAAGGCAGAGCAGGCGGATCGTCTTCGACTCATGCATCGCGATCTCCATCGAAGGGCGGGGACGGCGATGGGCCGTCCCCCGCCAGGCTCAGAGGTCGTACTCGAGCGGGAACACCGGCTCGGGCGTGCCCTGCTGCCCGATGGCGTTCGTGAGGCCGCGGGCCTCGCCGAAGCAAACGAGACGCGATTGCGGAGTATTCAGGTGCTTGGTCATCTTGACCTCCCTTGTGTTCGCCGCGACTTGCGACGGACCTATTCCACAACCGGAGGTGTATCTATTCAAACTATATCTGCATTATAGGGTATTATTACGGCCCTCGGGTTCGAGCAGGGCCGCGAGCTCGTGCGCGTTGCGGATGCGGCGCAGGTGCCACCGCCGCGCCGCCGCGAGCCGGTCGGAGACGGCGGCGACCTCCATCAGCGCGGCCAGCGCGGCGGCTTCGGCCGGGAGGTCCGGGAAGATGCGGGGCTCGCGGCCGCGCACCAGGGCGAGCTGGCCCTGGACGCGCTGGAGGTTCGCGACGAGGGCGGGGCTGCCGGCCGCGGCGACCCACGAGACGAGGACCGCGTCGGCGAGCCGGACTGGATCGTCCGCCAGCGCCCCAGCCTCCGCGGGCCCCGGGCCCGACCGGACCTCGGCGCGGCCGCGGCGATGCGGGTCCAGCGCGATCATCACCTTGGCCAGGCTCAGGCGGTAGAGATCGGCGATGTCGGGGGCCGTCAGCTGCCGCACGAAGAAGCCCTGGCCGCGGCGGTCGATGAGCACGCCCTCGCCCGCGAGCCGGGAGAGCGCCTCGCGCACCGGGGTGGCGCTGAGGTGCAGCGCATCCGCCACGTCCACGGCGGTGATGCGCGATCCGGGTGCATACGCCCCGTCCCGCAAGCGCCCACGCAACTGCGCGAGCGCGACCTGGAACACGTCGATCCGGGCCCGCGCCATACCCTGCTCCCTGGCCAACGGCGGCCGAAGCCGGGAAGGGTCCGCCGCTCCCGGGGGATGGCAACCCGGATATAGACGCGAGGCGCGGCCCTACGCCGCGCGGGGTCGCAATATTCACAATGCACGCAAGGGCGTTGCGCCGGCGCGCCAGGGTGCGGGCCGCATCTCGCCGCACCCCGCTTGATCGGCGCGCGGCGGCCCTCACCTTCAGGGCATGCTTCCTGATCCCGCGTCGCGACTCGGCCAGCTGATGAACGCCCCCATGAGGCCTGGCCGGCTCTGCTGGATCGGCCTGCGCCCGGCCCGGCGCGAACCCATGCGGGTGGTCGAGGCGGCCGAGCTGCAGGTCGGCCTGGGGCTCGTCGGCGACCGCTACGGCCGACGCGACGGCGGCCGGCAGGTGACCCTTGTCCAGGCCGAGAGCCTCTCCACCATCGCGAGCCACCTCGGACGCGAGGTCCTGGATCCGACCGAGCTGCGCCGCAACCTCGTCACCCAGGGGGTGAACCTGCTCGCCCTGAAGGGCCGCCGCTTCCGCCTCGGCGCAGCCCTGCTCGAGCACTCGGGGGAATGCCATCCCTGCTCTCGCATGGAGGAGGTCCTGGGCGGCGGCGGCTACAACGCGGTCCGTGGCCTGGGCGGCATCACGGCCCGCGTCCTGCAGCCCGGCCTGGTCCGCCTCGGCGACCCGGTCATCCCCGAGGACATGTGATCCCCGCACGGGCCGCCGTCAGCCGGGCGGCGCGGCCCTGGCGGCGATGCGCACGCACCGCACGCCGTCGCGCCGGGCCTGCTCCACGAGGTTCATGACCGGCCCGAACGGCGGCGCGCCGGCGGCGGCGGCGGGTCCGAGGCTCTCGGGCAGCACCAGGGCGCAGACCGGGCGCAGCGCCATCAGCTGGTCGTTGGCGCGGAACGGTGCGGCGCGGCCATGCCGCTCGAAGTCGGCCCGGGCGAGCACCAGGCGCACGCCCTTCTGCTGGGCCCAGCGCCGGGCAAGCCGTTCGCCGCCGCGCGCGGTCGTGACCGCGAGCGACATGTCCGGCCAGGCCCCCCGCGCCCAGTTGAGGGCGTCGAAGATCCGCCCGGCGTCCTCCGGCGCGTCCGCACGGGGCGAAGCGCGCAGCACCACCACCTGGTCACCTGGATCGGCGGCCTCGCGCCGGCGCGTCTCGGCGGCCCGCAGCGCATCGCGCGCGTCGACCTGGGCGGCGGTCACGCCCCGGCGGCGCACCAGGCCGCGCCACGGGCTCCAGACCTCGCCTGTCGCCGCGGCGTAGGTCGCGGCCGCCGCGTCGCGGACGATCTCGAGGGACAGCACGCCGACGTCCAGCCCGTCGGCCGCCGCGCGGGCCTCCTGCAGCTCCACGTCGGCCACCTCGCTGCCGTCGAAGTCCCGCAGCAGGCCGGCCAGCGCCTCGCGGCGGCGGTCGGCATCCCGGTCCAGGCGCTGCACGCCGGCGTGCAGGCCGCCGATGAAGGTCTCGCAGATGGCGGCGGCATGGTCCTCCAGCGCGGTGCCGAGGACCACGTCGAGCAGCTCCTCGGCGATGGCCCGACCGAGCTGGGCGAGCTCAGCCTCCGTGGGATGGGGGCGGGGATCGCCCAGGGCCGCGGACCTGGCGTCCAGGGCGTCGAGGTCGGCGGTGTCGAGGAAGCGGTTCGGGGGATGCATGGCGGGTCTCCTGTGGCGGGGCGAGCCGGAGCTCGCGACCCGGGCGCCACCGGTCGGACCGGCCGGCCAGGGCGCCGCAGGCGGCTGGGCGCACCCTTGCCGGGCGGTCCGACCGGTGGTCCCGTCGCGCATCCCGCTCCGGCCCCGGCCCGGCGCAGGCGGGCCGCCCCGGTCAGCCCGTTCGGTGCGCGAGCGCCCGGTGGACCTCGCAGTAGGGAGGCTCCCGGGCCGGCCGGCCGCAGAACCCGAACCCCTCGGCCCTGGGATCGCCGATCGGCCAGTGGCAGGCGCGCCGCGGGAGCGCCTCGAGCCGCGCGACGAGGGGGTCGAGGCCGCATTCGGCTGGCGCCTCGCGGGGCGCGCGCCGCGTGGCGGGACCGCGCGGACGTCGCAGGCGCGGCGGCCGCGGCGGCTTCGGCGCCCGCGGCGCGCGCGGGGTCGACAGGCCCAGGCGGTGGGCCTTGCCGAGCACGGCATTGCGGCTGACGCCGAGCCGTTCGGCGATCGAGGCGGCGCTCGTGCCGGGACGCCCCCAGAGCGCCCGGAGCTGGTCGATGGCGGCCTCGCTCCAGCCGCGGGCCGGCGTGGGTGGCGGGGGAAGGCGGGTCATGTGCGGGTCTCCGTCCGCGGGCCGGACCCCATGCCCGCCCCGCGCGACGGGCCGGGCCCTCCCTCCCGCCTCCGGGACGCCGGCCGCTACCGCAGCGCGGCCACGATGGCCTCCGCCTCCCGGACCGACCCCGCCCACCGGGCGAGGGCGGCCCATCGCGAGAGCGGCACGCGGCCCTGGAAGGCGACGTCCCGCTCGATCGCGAGCCCGAAGGGCAGCCGCACGCCGGTGATCTCGGCCAGGCTCACGTGGCCGAGCTCGGGCATGCCCATGTCCAGGTCGCAGAGCCCGAAGAGGGTGTCGCCGTCCGCGTCCATCTCCGTGATCAGCCAGACCCCGGGGCCGACGGGATTGAAGAGCTTCAGCGGCGGGACGGGATCGGCGCCGTCGCCGCGCAGGCCGTTGGCGAGCAGTTCGGCCCGGATCGGGGCGGGGATCAGATGCGGCTGGGTCATGGGGGTGTCTCCCGGCCCGCGGCGCGGACCACCCGCCCGCCAGGCCGCCCCCCGGGGCCTCACTCCCCCTTCCCGGTCGCCGCCACAGCCGCGTCGTTCCAATCCAGGCAGCCCGGAGGCGGCAGCCGGACCCGGCAGCGGACCCCGGCCCCCGCCAGCCGGACCGCGAGCACGGCGGCCGAGCGCTCTCCGTCGCGGCCACGATCGGCCGCCAAGAGCACCGCCTCCACCCCGGGCGGCGGCGACCACTGCCGCAGGTTGGCCGTGGACAGCAGCGCCCAGGCCGGCAGGCCGAAGCGCTCCGCCGCCGACAAGCAGGTGAACACCCCCTCGCCAACGAGCAGCTCGGGTCCGGACGGATACAGCCGCACCGCCGACCCGGGCGGCCGCTGGCCGATGGTCCGGCGTGCGAGCGGCGAGGCGGCCCGCGCCCCGTCGGCGGCCAGGAAGGTGACCTCGACGCCGCGGAGCGCTCCGCCCGGATCACGGATCGCCGCAAGGAGCGCCGGCCCGCACGGACCACGGCGGGCGTAGATCGCCGCCGGCACGGCCGGATGGTGGCGCAACTCCGCCGGCAGGCCCTGGACGGCGCGCCGCCGCAGGTGCCGCTCCGAAAGGGTGCCGGTGATCGGCCGTCCGGCGTCCCAGAGCTCGAGCGCGGCCCCGCACCGGTCGCGCGCGGACCTCAGGATCGCCGGCGCGGCGGCGCCACGGCCCTCGCCCACGAGGCGGCCGTCGGAACCCACCAGGCCGCGGTCCTGCAGGTCGGCCAGGACGGCGCGCCAGTCGTCGCCCGCGAAGCTGTGCACCACGACCCGGTCGCCGCTGAGCAGGAGCGAGACCGAGCGGTCATGAGGCCCGTGGCCCGGGCCGGGCACGTTGGCGCGGGCGCCGCCGGCGTGGAGTTCGCCGCCGAGCGCCCTGACGATGGCTGCGAGCGACATGGCTCACATCAGCCCCAGCGCCTTCAGGCTCGCGGTGGTGTCGCCCACCACGAGATGGTCATGGACCACCAGGTCGAGCGCGCGCGCCGCCTCCACCACCCGGCGCGTCATCTCCACGTCGGCGCCCGACGGGGTCGGGTCGCCGCTCGGATGGTTGTGGACCAGGACCAGCGCGCTCGCCGCGAGCTCCAGGGCCCGGCGGACGACCTCGCGCGGATAGACCGGCGCATGGTCGACCGTCCCCTCGCCCATCACCTCGTCGGCGATGAGCTGGTTGCGCTTGTCGAGGAACAGCACCCGGAACTGCTCGCGGGGCGCGCCCACCAGCGTGGTGCGGCAGTAGGCCAGCAGCGCGGTCCAGGACGAGATGACGCTCCGCTGGCGGAGCGGCGCCTCCGCGAGCCGGCGCGCGGCCTCGCGGACGAGCGCCAGCGCCAGATGGGGCCGCCCGGCGCCCGGCAGCTCGCCGGGCGCGGCCCACAGCGCGGCTGCGAGCGAGCCGTGGCGGGCGACCAGGCGCGCGGCGGCCTCCGGCGTCAGGCCGGCGAGGAGGGCGAGCAGCGCTGCGTCGTCAAGGGCCTGCGCGCCACCCGGCAGGGCGCGGTCGGGCGAGGGTCCGGGGGGGCGTGCGCCGGAAGATGGCGCGCCGAAGGGCAGGAGCTGGGCGGTCCCGATGGCAGTCGACGGAAGCATGGACGCCTCCCTCTCCGCGAAGCGACCCCCGATGCGGGGCCGCGGGGCCCGGTCCTCCCTCCCCCTCCCCCGGACGTACACCGGGTCCGCCCCGGGGGCGGGCCCAGGCGCCGATCCATGTTGTCCGGAAGGCTGGTGCGGGTGGTCGGGCTCGAACCGACACTCCTTGCGGAACTGGATTTTGAATCCAGCGCGTCTACCAGTTTCACCACACCCGCGCAGCGCGCGCCTTTTAGCCTCCGCGCGACCGGTTCGCCAAGCCACGAGGTGGAGATGGCGCCTGGCCTGCGACGCCGTCGCCCGGCAGGCCGCCGGGATCGGCCCGGAGACGGACCGCGCCGCGCTTGACATCGCGGCCCGACCCACCCCCCATGCGGCCTCGATCCCTGGACACGAGGACCTGGCCACGGGCCCCACGCTCTCCGCCCGGCGGGTCGCCCCGCCTCCGGCCTTCCGGACCATCCGCCCCGGCTTCGAGCGCCTGGCCTCCGGCCACGTGGCGCCACGTCACGCCCACATGGCGCCCTACGCCAGCGTCGTCCTGCACGGCGGATACGACCAGGCCGGCTACCTCGGGCGCGTCCGCCTCGAGCCGGGCGACGTCCTGCTCCAGCCCGTCCTCGACCGCCACGAGAGCATCCCCTGTGGACCGGGCCGCATCCAGATCCTGCGCCTGGACTGCGGCGACGTCGCGGGACTGGGCGGGCTGCACCGGCCGGCCGGCCTCGACGACATCATCCGCACCGCCGAGCGGGACCCGCACGAGGCCGGTGGACTCCTCGCCGAGCGCATCGGCAAGGCGGCGCCCCGAGAGGCGCGGGTGCGGGACTGGGAGGACCTGCTGGCCCGGGACCTGCGCGAGGGCGCCGGCGGGATCGTGCGGTGGGCCGAGGCCCACGGCCTCGCCCGCGAGACGGTGGCGCGCGGCTTCCGGCGCGCCTACGGCGCCGCGCCGCGCACGTTCGCCCTGGAGCTCCGCGCGCGCTCGGCCTGGCTGCAGGTGGTGGGCGGCGCCACGCCGCTCGCCGCCATCGCGGCCGACTGCGGGTACGCCGACCAGCCCCACATGACCCGCGCCATCGTCGCCCTCACCGGCCTGCCGCCGGCCGCGTGGCGCGCACGCCGGCGGCGCGACGCGGCCGGGTAGGTCGTGCGGCGATGAGGTTTCCCGCCATCGGTCAGGCGGGCTCGGCCAGGAGGCCCTGCAGGGCCTGACCGACCTCGCGCAGGAAGTAGCGCACCCGCGGCGTCGTGCGGTGGTCGGGATGGAAGAGGATCCAGACCGCCGACTCCAGCTCGGGCACGGGCGGCTCGAGGCGGCGGATCGGGAACTGGCGCGCCAGGTAGTCCGGCAGGACCGCGCGGCCCAGGCCCGCCGCGCAGGCCTCCGCCGCCGCCCACATGCTGTTCACCTGCAAGGCGGGCGTGTCGATCCGCGCCTGCAGCCATTGCTGCGAGCGCACGCTGGACAGGCTCTCGTCCAGGCCGATCCACCGGTCGGGCGGATCGGCCCCAGCGCCGTACACCGCGAACCGCACCGGCGCGACACGACGACCGACCAGGGTCTCCGGCGGGGTCGCGGTCGGGCGGATCGCCACGTCGGCGTCGCGCCGCGACATGTCGGCCATGGCGTTGGAGACGCCCAGGCGCAGCCGCACCTCGGGATGGGCCGCCTGGAACGGACGCACCGCCTCGGCGACGCAGCGCAGCAGCGAGTCCGTGGTCGTGACGGAGAGGTCGCCCACCAGCCGGCCCTGGTCCGCGGCGAGCCGCCGGGCCAGCACGCCCAGCCGCCCCATCACGTCCTCCGCGGCCGCCACCAGCTCGGCGCCCGCCGGGGTCGCCGCGAAGCCGCCGTCGATCCGCTCGAAGAGCTGCATCGACAGCCGGTCCTCCAGCGCCTGCAGCCGTCGGTAGACGGTGGCCACGTGCGCGCCGAGCAGGCGCGCGGCGTGGCGGGCGCTGCGGCCCTGGGCGAGGGCGGCGACGAGGCGGAGGTCCTCGAGGTCGGGTTCCATGCTGGTCGCACCCATGCGGATCTCACTCGCGTGTCCGCAAGCGGAATCCGCGTGGCCGCGGACCTAGATGCGGGGCCTCACCGAGAGGACCCCACCCATGGCGCACCGCCTGCTGCATGTCGAAGCCTCCCCGCGACGGGGCGATTCCACCTCCACGGCCCTCGCAGGCCATTTCATCGAGACGCTCCGCGCCGCCGAGCCCGGGCTCGTCGTCGACCGGCTGGACCTCTGGTCCGAGCCCCTTCCCGACCTGGACGGCCCGCTGCTGTCGGCGAAGTACGCGGTGCTCGCCGGGCGCGACCTGGAGAGCGTCGAGGCGCAGGCCTGGCGCAAGGTCGCCCGGCTGGTCGAGCGGCTGCGGGCGACGGACAGCGTGCTCGTCTCCACGCCGATGTGGAACTTCGGCATCCCCTACCGCCTGAAGCACTGGATCGACCTCGTCACCCAGCCGGGGCTGTCGTTCGCCTTCGATCCCGCCTCCGGCTACCGCCCGCTCCTCGCGCCACGGCCCGTGACCGTCGTGCTGTCCAGCGCGGGCGACTACTCGCAGGGCCCGAGCTGGGGCCGCCCCGACCTCGCCAGCCCCTACCTGCACGAGGCGCTGCGCTTCATCGGCCTGGGGACGCCGGATGTGGTGCTCGCCGGTCCCACGGCCGGTGACGCCGCCGCGCGGGCCGCCGCGCAGGCGGCCGCCCGCCACAGGATCTCCGACCTCCTGGAGACCCGCCGGAGGGCCGCATGAGCCGCGACCTCGCCTGGACGATGCTCGTGGGCTCGGGCCTGATCGACGTGGCCTGGGCCTACGCCACCAAGCGTTCGGCCGGGATGTCGGAGCCCGGCTGGGCGATCCTCTCGCTCGTCCTGCTGGCCACCTTCATCAGCCTCCTGTCGGCGGCCCTCAGGACCCTGCCGCTCGGTGTGGCGTACGCCGTCTGGACGGGCATCGGCGCCCTCGGATCGCTGGCGGTGGGGATCTTCTTCCTGCAGGAGCCCGTCCATGCCATGCGCATCGCCTTCGCCCTCCTGACGCTCGCGGGCATCGTCGGCCTGAAGCTCACCAGCTGACCGCACGACCGGCATGGGCGCGGCACGTGCGCTCAAGGCGCCGCCTGCGGGATCGCGGCGAGCGCCTCGATCTCGATCAGGAACGCCGGGTTCGCCAGGCCGGCCACCTGGACGACATTGACGGTCGGCGGATGCGGCCGCCCGTCCCAGAACGCCATCCACGGGCCGACGGCCTCCCGCAGATCGAGGCCGTCGACCACCTGGATCCCCAGGCGGACGATGTGCTCGGGCCCCGCGCCGGCCGCCGCCAGCGCCAGGCCCAGGTTCCCGATGGCCTGCGCCGCCTGGCGGCCGAGGTCGCCCAGCCCGACGACGGTGCCGGACGCATCGACCGCGTTCTGGCCCCCGACCACCACCAGCCGCGCGCCGGCCGGGATCACGATGGCCTGGGTGAAGGCCGGATTGTGGTGGAGCCCATCGGGATCGAGATGCAGGAGGTCCATGGGGTCGTATGCTCCGGTCAGTCGGCCGCGATGGCCTCGATCTCGAGGAGCCACTCCTCGCGGTAGATCCCGCAGATCACGATGGTCATCGCCGGCGTGTGGCCGCCCAGCACCTCGCGGCGGGTCTCGTAGGCCTCGCCCCGGTATCGCCGGTCCGACAGGAAGATCGTGAACTTCACGATGTTGGCGACGGTCATGTCCGCCGCCCTGAGCTGGGCGGCTACATTGGCCCAGGCGAGCAGGGCCTGCTCGCGGAAGGTGGTCGGCACCGCGTCGTGCTCGTCCACCGGGACCTGGCCGCCGACGAAGACCAGGCGGCGCGCGCCCGCGACCTCCACGGCCTGGGCATAGGCCGCGTCGGTCGGGGCGATGACCCGCCGCTGCGCCGCCGAGGCCGGCGCGGGCGCGCCGGCCGCCGCGAGCAGGAGGGGCGCCGCGAGCGCGGCGCGACGGGGAACGCGGGTCATGTGGAGGTCCTCCCTGGGAAGCGGTTCGATGGGCGCGGACCCCGGCTCAGATCGCCAGCCCCGGGTCGCCCTCGACGACCCGTCGCTCCAGCTTCGGCCGCTCGCCCGGCCGCCAGAGCGGCGCGGCATGGACCACCCGGTAGCGCAGGTCGCCGCCGTCCGGGTGGGCGCTGCGCGTGACGGGCCGTGGGATGCACACGAACTCGGTCTCGATCCGCTCGCCGGTGAGCCGCACGGTCGCATAGCCGTGGCCGCCCATGTCCACGAACTCGAGGTGGGGCGCGTTGTCCGGATTGGAGAGGGCGCGGGCCCGGGCCAGGTCCCCATGGGCGGCATAGTCGAGGCAGCTGCGCACGCCATGCCGCAGCAGCATGTTCACCGCGGGCTCCGGCTTCGGCGCGCCCGGCCGGTCGGCCAGGAACAGCGGCCGCAGCGGATGGTCCCTGGCGAAGGTGTGCTCGAGGGCCTCGACCAGCCCCGGCGCCGAGATCGAGCCCGTCACGAAGGCCACGCCCACCGGTTCGAAGGCCTTCGGGGGCAGGGCCTTGGCCGAGTAGCCGGCCCAGAAGCTGTGCCGGTCCCCGGCCACTGTCGCGAAGCCGGAGATCCCCTCGCGCGCCACGAGGTCGTAGATCTCGCCGCGCTCCAGGTAGGCCGAGCCGTGGTCGCCGCCGCCGAAGCCGGCGTAGCCGGCGCCGGGCCAGGGCCGGGTGAGGCCGGGGGGCAGGTTCTGCGGATCGGCGCGCCAGTCCAGCGTGCCGAGCGTGCTGCCCCACACCTTCCAGGTGGCGGTCGAGCCCTTGAGGCGATCCAGGAACCAGGCCTTCTGCCGCGCGCCCAGCACCGTCTGCGGCGGGGCGTCCGCACGGAAGTTCGGGAGCTCGGCGTCACCGTACCGGATCGTCGCCGGGGGATGTCCCTCGCGCCCCGCGTCCCAGGCCTCCAGCGCCTCCTGCGGCACCAGCTCCGGGAAGTCGGGGCTCGAGAAGCCGCGGGCCTCCGGGCGGCCGCTCGGCTCCTCCGAGCGGAAGCTGTGCTCGTCGGTGACGATCAGCTCGAGGTGCCGGCCGTAGCGCAGGGCCCGGTAGCCGATCAGGCTGTCGATGGCCGCCAGGTTGTTGGGCTCGAGCCCCAGGCCCGCCTCGTCGAACCGCTCCACCGGTGCGTCGGACACACGAGGGGCCTCGAAGACCTCCTGCCGCGGGCCAGGCTTGGCGACCCTGGCCGGCTGGTACTCGAACCAGGCCTGGTTGGCGGCCACCTTGCGGCTTTGGGCGGGCGTGGTCCTGCCGTCGAAGACCTGCAGGGCCTGCCAGCCCTGCCAGCTGAACTCGTGGTTGTCCCACATGGCCACGATCGGCCAGCGGGCGCGGGCGTCCTGGATGTCCGGGTCGCGCAGGTAGGCGCGGTAGACCGTGCGGTAGTCCTCGACGTCCGTCGGGATCGTGAAGTCGTCGACCCTCTGGCCGTTGGGATAGGTGAGGATGTCGCGGATCGGACGGTCGTACATGCCCCGCGGGCGGTCCCTCGCGCTCCACACCAGCTCGTAGATGAAGTCGCCCAGGTGCAGGACGAAGCCCAGCCGGTCCTGCGGCGCCGCGCGCTCGTCCTCGAAGATCATCCGCCGCCACGCGTTCTGGAAGCCGTAGTTGATGTTCTGGCAGGACACGAAGGCGAAGCGGACGGCCCGCGCATCCTCGTCCCGGGGCGCGGTGAGGGTGCGGCCGACGCGGCTGCCCGCCCCGTCCGCGCCCACGAAGCGGTACCAGTACTCGGTCGCCGGCTGCAGGCCGCCCACCAGCACCCGCGTCGTCCAGTCCGACGCGGGCCCGGCCTCCGCGGGCGCCCTCGCGACGATCCGGCGGAAGCCGGGATCGAGGGCCACCTCGGCCGTCAGCCGGACCGGCGCGCCGGCGCCGGGGCGGCGTGTCCAGAGCAGGACGCTGTCCGGCGCGGGGTCGCCCGAGGCGACGCCCTCCGGGAACAGGTCGCGCCGCTCCACCCAGGGCGCCGCCCCCGCGGCCGCGGCCCGTCCGGCCCAGGCCGCGCTCGCACCGATCGCGGCGGCCGCCCGCAGCAGGTCCCGCCGGTCGGGTCGCGCCATGTCGTCCTCCCTGATCCCCGGACCGCGGCCTCGCCGCGATCCCCCGTGTTCGATCCGGCCCGCCGGCCGCACGGCGGCGGGCGTCCGGCTCATGCCTTGGCGTCGTTCTCGCGGATGCGGTCATGGACGATGGCGGCCACCAGGGCCGCGGACGGCGGGGCGTCCGGCTGGAAGCGGATGGCGCTCGGCGCGGTGTCGAAGGCCGCGAGCTCGGCCCTGCGGCGGGACACCGGACCCGCGCTCATGACGTAGAAGGCGCAGTGCTTCGCCGCCGCCGAGAACGACACCAGGGCGGCGCCCTTGTACACGAACGTCGGCGTGCCCATCCGCAGGGCCTCCTCGGCCTGCGGCGCCGCCGCCTGGATCTGCTCGCGCAGCGCCTGCAGGGCTGCCGCCATCGCCGGCGGGGCCTTCGCCAGGTACTCGTCGACGGTCTTGGGCTTGTCGGTCATGGGGTCCTCGGTCTCGCAGGGTGCGAGCATCCCGGGCCGCGCGCCCGAGGTCTTGAACCGATGTGACGGTCGCGACGGTGGACGCCGCCCTCCCGGTTCATGCGGAGCGTACGTGCGCGCCCGTCAGGGCCTCGGCGAGCCAGCCGACCACCCGCCGGGCCTGGCGCCCGTAGGGGTCGAGGTCGGGATCGAAGCACGCGACGGAGAGCCCCAGCGCGTCCGGGGAGCCCGACAGCGCGGCGAGCAGGCGCACGAGCGCTGCGGGCGCCAGCCCCGGGGAGCCGGGGGAATCCACCGCCGACAGGCTCGCCCTGTCGAGCACGTCGAGGTCGAGGTGGATCCAGAAGGGCCAGGCCGGCCCCTGCGCCTGCAGGTCGCGCACCCGCGCCACCAGCGCCGCGCCATCGAGCGCGCGGGCCGCGAAGGCGTCCAGCCGGCGGATCGCGGTCGAGAGCACATCCGGCCAGGCGAAGGCGGGATCGCGCGCCTCGCGATCGCCGACCTGCACGACCGCCGCGTCCGGCGCCAGGGGCGCGGGCGCGCCCGGCCAGTCGGTGAGCAGCGCCTCGCCGCGGCCGGTCGCCAGCGCCAGGTCCATCCCCGCGGCGGCGTGCGGCGCGGCCTCCGACGAGGTGTTGCCGGGATGGCGGAAGTCGCTGTGGCCGTCGAGGTGGACGAGCGCCACCGGGCCTTCGCGGCGGCAACCGGCCAGGACGCCCATGAGCAGCGAGCAGTCGCCGCCGACCACCACCGGCCAGCCGCCGCGGGCGCGGCACGCGGCCACCCGGTCGGCCAGGGCGAGGCCGAAGGCGCGGATGGCGTGGCCGTTGCGCACATCGGTGCCGGGCTCCGCGCCGGCCCCATAGGACGGGCGCGGCAGCCCCGTCTGGGCGACGGCGCCCAGGGCCAGGCCGAGGCCGGCGTCGAGCAGCGCCTGGGGCGCGCGCCAGGTCCCCGGCTCGCGCCCCGGGGCCGGCGGCCCCAGCCCGAGGTTCGTCGGCGCGAGCACCAGGACGATGCGGCGCCCGGCGGGCGGCGCCGGCCCGCGGCGCAGCGCGGGCACGGCCTCATCCTGCCCGGCGCGCGGGGCTGCCCGGCAGGCCGGGGACGAGCGCCGGCAGCTCGGCGAGCCGCGGCGCGAAGAGGTTGTGCAGCGGCTCGATGCGCACCTGCATCTCCCGCCGGATGCCCGCGGCCTCGGCCGCAGGGCCGAGGCGGTCCGCCAGGAAGCCCTGGAAGCCCTCCTCGCCGTCCCAGACCTCGATGACGCGGTAGCCGAAGTCGGTCCGCGCCGTGACGTGGAGGTAGATGCCCGGCGCGGGCGTCGTCTCCACCCCCAGCTGGTCCATGACCCGCGCGTACTCCTCGGCCGTCATCCCGAACACGTCGATGGTGGTCATAACGCCCATGGGGTCCCCCTTCCGGCTGCGGCGTCCTTCATCGCCGCATGCGCCCTGCCGTGTCTTGAAGGGACGTGACGGCTCAGGCCGCGCCGGTCCAGGCGCCGTCCGTCCAGGCCTCCCCGGCGTCCGCCGGCCGGCGCGCCTCGAACACCCGGGCCGTCTCCGCGTCGGCCGGCTCGAGGAAGACCAGCAGCCCGCCGGCGGCGCTCGGGTAGGGGAAGCGCACCGACTCGATGGCGAGCGCACCCAGCTGCGGATGGCGCAGGCGCGAGCGCCGCGGGTCCATCGGCGCGACCTGCTGGGCGGCCCAGAGCCCGCGGAAGTCCGGGCTCACGCCCAGGAGCGCCTCGAGCACCGCCCGGTGGGCCGGGTCCTCGAAGCCCGCGCCGCAGCTCATCCGGAAGAGCCAGGTCATGTGGCGCAGGTCGTCCTCGTAGTCGACGAAGAGGGCGCGCCGCTCCGGGTTGGCGACCAGCTGCCACATCTGGTTGCGCGGGAACGGCGGGACGGCGCGGTCCTGCGGGTAGAGCTCCGCGGCCAACGCGTTCATGCCGAGGATGTTGAACGCCCGGTCCAGCAGCATCGCCGGCGAGGCGTGGCGTCGCAGCAGCGAGCCCACGGTGGGCGGCAGCCCCTCGCCCAGCCAGGGCGGCGGGGCCAGGGGCTGGCCCCCGAGCCAGAAGAGGTAGGCCTCGTCGGCGGGCGACAGCCGCAGCGCGCGTGCGATCCGCCCCAGCGCCGAGGCCGAGATGTTGATGTCGCGCCCCTGCTCCAGCCAGGTGTACCAGCTGACGCCGACCCCCGCCGCCTGCGCCACCTCCTCGCGTCGCCAGCCCGCGGTACGGCGCCGCCCGCCAGGCGGCGACGTGGGCGCGGCCAGCGCCTCGCGCCGCGCGCGCAGGAACGCCTTCAGCTCGTTGCGCCGCCAGGCGCCCGCCTCGTCCGATCCTGGTGGTGCGGGTCCCATGATCCGATCGGGCCTCCATCCGCCCTGCCCCGGGAATCTACCGCCGATCCTAGAGCGATCGCGGGGGCCGTCGAGATCGCCGGCGGCGGGGCGGTGGAGATGCGGATGAGCGGAGGAGCTGCGGCGCCCGCGTCGCGAAGGCGCCGGGACCTGGACGGAGCCGCCGACGCCCCGCCGGCGGCGGGAGGGTGCGCCTTCCATGCCCCGCCCCGCGGACTGGGCGCCCATCCGCCCGGCGCGGCGTTCGACCGCCACCGGCACCTGGCCGCCCACCTCATGGTCGTGCTCAACGGGGCCATGCTCCACGTGGGCTACGGCGGGCGCCATCGGCTCATGCCGGGCGACGTCCTCCTGCACCCCACGCTCGAGGCCCACCACGGCCATGTGGTCGCGGGGCGGGACGCGCGGGTCCTCTACCTCCCCTGGGGCTTCGAACCCGGGTTCGGCGGGGTGTACCGTCCTCCGGGGATCGACGCGGTGGTGCGCAGCCATGCCGCCGACCCCGTCGAGGCGGCCGGGCTGATGGCCGAGGCGATGGCCGGACTCTCGCCGCTGCCCGCGCCGGTCGCCGACTGGCCCGACCTGCTGTCCGCGCGCCTGCGGCTGGGTCCGGCCCGCATCGCCCGCTGGGCCGCCGGCAACGGGCTGGCGCGCGAGACGGTCGCCCGGGGGTTCCGCCGCGCCTATGGCGTGTCCCCGGTGGTCCTCTGCGGCGAGCTGCGGGCGCGCCGGTCCTGGGTCCGCGTGGTCTCCGGCCGCGAACCGCTGGCCGCCATCGCCGCCGACGAGGGCTATTCGGACCAGTCGCACATGAGCCGGGCGGTCCGCGCCTTCACCGGCGCCCCGCCCCGCGACTGGCGCCATCCCTCGCCACGCACCGTCACGATGCTTCAAGACAGCGGGGCCCAGGCGCCTATCGTCGGACACGGTCCAGCCGGGACCGGAGCCGATGGAGACCGATGGGATGCTGCGGATCGTCCGGGACGACCTCTCCTGCGCCGCCACCCGTGAGCTGCTCGCCCTGCACCTCGCCGACATGCGGGCCGTCTCGCCGCCCGGCCAGGCCTTCGCCCTCGACCTCGACGGCCTGGCGGCGCCGGACGTCGATGTGTGGTCGGCATGGGAGGGCGGCGCGATCGCGGCCGTCGGCGCCCTGCGGACCCATCCCGGGGAGCTCGGCGAGGTCAAGTCGATGCGCACCCACCCCGGACGCCTGCGGCGCGGCGTGGGCGCGGCGCTGCTCGACCACATCATCTCCGAGGCGACGGCCCGCGGCCTGCGGCGACTGAGCCTCGAGACCGGCAGCGGGCCGGCCTTCGACGCGGCCGTGGCGCTCTACCGGCGTCGCGGGTTCCGCGACGGCGGGCCCTTCGCCGACTATGCGGCCAGCGGCTTCAACCGCTTCCTCCACCTCGACCTGGGCGGCGCGGACGCATGAGGCCGCGCCAGGCGATGGCGGTCCCGCAGCTCCTGCTCCTGCGCGATGGCCGCACGGTGCGGTGCGTGGCGTCCGACAGCGAGGTCGTCGCCGCCTTCGTGACGCTCCATCTGGCGAGCGTGCGGATGCGCGAGCTGGGCGTGCCCCACTGGGCCGACGACGAGTATCCCCTCTCCGGCCTGGGCGCGCTGCGCGACCGGGGCGAGCTCGTCGGCGGCTTCGAGGGGGGCCGCCTGTGCGCCACCATGCAGGTGCTCACCACCGATCCGGAGTTCTGGCCCGACGCCGGCCCGCGCGAGGCCGCCTACATCCACAAGCTCGCCGTGGCGCCGGACGTGGCGGGGACCGGCTGGCCGGACCTGCTCCTCGACTGGGCGGCGCTCTTCGCCCTCGGCCAGCGCCGTCCCCATCTGCGGCTCGACACCGTCCCCGGCCCGCTCGTCGCGTTCTACGAGCAGCGCGGGTTCCGCAGCCTCGGCGCCTGGCCCTGCGAGCGCATCGGTCGACCGGTCGTGCGGATGCAGGCCGGGAGGGACCGGCCCGCCACATGACATGGCCGCCGACAGGAACGCCCCGGAGCCGGTCCCGCTGCTCACCCGCATCCTCCGCGACATCCGCGGCCGCCGCGGGTACCCCTCGGCGCAGGCCGCGCGGGCCATGGGCCTGCCCCTGCGCACCTACCAGCACTTCGAGTCCGCCAAGGGCAGGCTGCAGCCGCCCCTGGTGCACCGTTTCGCCCAGGCCCTCGACGCGGACGGCTACGCGATCCTGCTCGCGCTGGAGTTCGGCGCGCCGGACCTGGCCGTCCGATGCCTCGACAACAAGCTCGTCAGCGTCCTGCTCGGGACGCTGCAGGACTTCGAGGCCAAGGCGGGCGAGGACCTCGCGAGGCTGGACATGCGCGGACTGATCCGGGCCTTCACCGCCGTCTTCGACACGCTGCTCGACGAGGCGCGCGAGTACGACGCCTACGTCGAGCGCTGGATGCTGGACAACGGGCCCGGCGCGCTGCGCGACGACGGCGACGGGCCCGATGGCTGACGCCGGTCCCGGCGACATCACCCGGCCCGAACCACCCGCGGCGACGGGCGCCGTCGCCGGCCCTGGCCGCAGGCGGCCACGCTTCCCGCGGCGACGCGTCGGCGCGCTCGCCGCCGGCTGCGCCGTGCTGGTCGTCGTCGCCTCCCCGGCCCCGGCCTCGCCCCGGCCACCGCGCGACCTCGTGGTCACCAGCGATGTCGACCTCTTCTACCGTGTCTACGACGCCGCCGGCGGAGCCCCCTCCGCCGCCCAGCTCGACCGCGACTACCTGGCGGCCGGGACGCCGGCGCTGCGCCGGTTCGCGGCCGAGCGGCGCGTCACCGGCGCGCGCATCGCCGCCGCCCTCGCCGAGCGCCCCGCCGTCTACGAGCAGGCGCGCGCCTGCCTGGCGGTGCTGCCCGGCGCCCGGCGACGCCTCGCCGCCGCCTTCGCGAGCCTTGCGCGCCTCTATCCCAAGGCGCGGCTCGCGCCCGTGACCTTCGTGGTCGGCCGCGGCCGTCCCGTCGGCATGACGGACGAGGCGGGCGTCACCATGGGCCTGGAGGCGCTCTGCGCGGCGGACTTCATGGACCCGGACCTGGAGGCGCGGTTCGTGCACACCATCGCCCACGAGTACGGCCACCTGCAGCAGCCGCATCTGCCGGACGACGCTCCGCCCCCGACGCTGCTCGCCGCCTCGCTGCGGGAGGGCGCGGCCGAATTCACCGCCGAGCTCATCTCGGGAGCCGTCGGCAACCACCAGCATCTGGCCTGGACGAAGGGCCGGGAGGCCGCGATCGAGGCGGCCTTCGCCCGCGACTTGGACAGCACCGACCTGTCCCGTTGGATCGGGAACGGCCCAGGCGACGCCCAGCATCCGGGCGATCTCGGCTACTGGGTCGGCTACCGGATCGTGAAGGCCTACTACGCCCGCGCGCCGGACAAGGCCCGCGCCCTCGCCGAGATCTACGCCCTGCCCGATCCGAGGGCCTTCCTGGCGGCCAGCGGATGGCGGCCCGCGGCGGCGTCGCAGGTCCCCGCCGCCTCCACCCCCCACCCGACGGGGGTAGACCTACGCCCCTGACGCCCGGCCGCCGCGGCGCTATGTCGCCGGGACAGGCCACGGAGGCGCGGATGCCCATCGCCGAGCACGGACGCTGGTCCGCCGTCCTGGCCGCCTACGAGGCCGCCCGGGACGCCGTGCATGCGGCCTCCGACGCCCTCGACGAGCTCCCCGTGGCGCTGGCCGCGGACAGCGAGGAGGAGCGGCGCTGCGAGGCGCTGCGCCGGACCTTCGAGGCGCAGGAGGAGGCGCTGCTGGGCATGGCGGCCCCGACGCTCGAGGGGGTCGCCTACCAGCTGCGGGTCTTCGGCGAACGCCATCTCTGCGCCGTGATGGACGAGCCCGAGACGGGCGGCGAGGACCGGCCCGCCGGCGAGCACCTGCGGCGCATCCTGGAGGGTCTCCAGGCGCACCTTCCGGCACGGTCCTCCACGGACCCCTGAGGCCGCCTCAGGCCCCGTCGCGACGCGGTCGCCGCGTGTTGATCGCCTCGGCGTCCAAGGTCGACTTCAGGTGGGCGGCGTAGAACTTCTCGATCATCTCGACGCTGGTGCGGCAGTTCTTGGCCACCTGGTAGATGTCGGCGCCCTCCATCAGCCGGAAGCAGATGTAGGTGTGCCTCAGGCTGTAGGCGGTCCGCGGGCGGCCGTCCCGGTCGTGCTTCAGGCCGAGCTCGCCCAGGACCGTGTTCAGGAGCTCGCGGGGTGTCCGGCCGAAGACCCGATCCTCCGGCGCCGGCGCATGGCGCGCCCGTAGGCGTTCGTAGGGCGCGACCGCGCCGGGCATGCTCTTGCAGAAGCCGACGCCACGCTTGCCGCGCACCTCGATCTCGAGGATGCGCTCGCCCGGCTCCCCCGTCGCCACGACCTGCACGTCGCGATGCTCGAGGCGGGCCGCCTCGTCGGGCCGCAGGCCGGTGTTGGCCATGAAGAGCACATAGTCGTGCAGGTCCTCGCAGGGGCCCCGCCAGCGCTCACGCGGCGGTCGCCGCGCCCGCGCCCGCGTGGCCTGGTAGAGGCGCCGGTAGTCCTCCGGCGAGAACCAGGCCCGGTGCGAGACCTTGGTCGAGGACCGGTAGGGCTCCGAGAGGTCCGGCACCGCGGCGATCCACCCCTTCCGCTGGGCGGACTTCAGCACCTGGCGCAGGCACACGATCTCCTTGTGCAGCGTGCTGCGGGCCGGTCGCCGCCAGGTCCTGGGCCGCCTCGTCCGCGATCCGACCGCCCTCGCGCCGGGCGACGGCGGGCTGAGCCGGCGGATGCGATACTCCTGGACCCGGCCCGCATCGACGGCGGACAGCGGGAGCTCGCCCAGGAAGGGCAGGATGTGGAGGCGGAGCGACCCGGCCTTGGACGCCACGTAGTCGGGGTTGCGCTCCTCGCCGACCAGGGCCTGGTACTCCCGCAGGAACGCCTCGGCCGCCTCCCCGAACGTCCGTTCACCCGGCCGCCGCCGGCGTCGGGCCTCGCCCTCCGGCGCCGGCAGGACGCCACGGCGGCGCAGCCGCTCCTCGACGACCCGTTCCTGATACCATTCCGCGGCGAAGGCGAGCGCGGCGTCCAGCTCCACGAGCCCGGTGGACTGGCGCTGGTTGCGGCCTCCGATGTAGGCCGCGCACTGCCAGTAGCGGCTGTTCGGGCGGCGGTAGAGGTAGGCCCGGCCGCCCGCGACGGGGTGGCGACGCGCCGGCCCGGGTCCGGTCAACACCATGCGGACAGCCTAGCGCGGCCGCCGACAGCAAGGACTGCGTAGGTCCGCCCCTGTGTGGACGCACGGCCCGAGCCGGGATCAGAAGCCGCGCCGCACGAACAGGCCGACCGTACGGGGCCGCCCCACCAGCACCTGGTCGGGACCGCCCTGTCCTGCGGCGGCGATGATCGTCTGTGTCCGCTCGTCGAGCAGGTTGTCGGCATAGGCCGCCACCCGCCAGCCGGCAGCGGTGACCCCGAGCTGGAGGTTGGTGATCAGGGCCCTCTCCATGGTGCGGAAGGCCGCGTTGGCGTCGCCCGTCCGCGTGCGCGGCACGGCGCGCAGCGGAACGGGGCACGGGCGGCCGACGACCTGGAACGGGCATGCGAGGACGTCGGACTGCCCCGGTCCGGTCCAGACCGCCGCGAAGTCGGTGTTGCGCTTGCCCGTGAACTGCTCGTTCAGCACGACGAAGCCGGTCACGCCCGAGGCGAGCGGACGGCGGTACTCGATCGTCAGGCTCGCCCCCGCCTTCGCGGTGAAGGGGATGGTGTCGCCGGCGCGCGCCGGACAGCCGCGCGAGCAGTAGGCGGGTGCGACGAAGCCGGACGGCAGGTCGGACGGAAGCAGCGAGTCCTCCGCCATCCGCGGATCGCTCAGGTACAGCGTCCCCTGCGCCTCGAGCCCCGGCAGCAGCTCGATCGCGCCCTCGACCTCCACGCCGTCGACCTTGGCGCGGCCCGCGTTCTGGAAGAACTGCACCGGGCCCTGGGCGGACTGGGCGATCCCGGCCGCCTGGATGTCCTTCCAGTCGATATGGTAGGCGGCGAGGTTCAGGTGCGCCTGGGCCTGCGGCCAGCTGAGCTTGACCCCGACCTCGTAGTTCCGGGTGCGGTCCGGCTTGTAGATGTCGGGGACGCCCGGCACGGCCTTGCCGGTGAGGCGATCGACGGCCAGGGGATTGACGCCGCCCCTGCGGAAGCCCGTCGAGAGGGAGGCGTAGGCCATGGCGTCCCGCCTGACCCTGTAGTCGACCACGAGGCGCCCCGTGGTGGGCGTGTTGCGCGCCGAGATGGTCTGGGTCGACGGCTTGAAGGTCGTGCTGTCGACGTCGACGCGCTCGACCCGCAGGCCGCCCCGCACGCTGAGCCGGCGATCCACCTTGAGGCCGAGTTCGCCGAAGACCGCATGGTCCTTCGCGCGACCGAGTTCCTGGAAGCCCGCGGAGCTGGTCGATCCGGTGTCCCGCTTCTCGTCGGCGTAGAAGCCGCCCAGCACATAGTCCCAACGCTCCGACCAGCTCGGCGAGCTGACCAGCCGCACCTCCTGCGTGAAGTTGACGTAGCCGAGCTGGACGCCGCCTCCGGACTGGGGCCCCATCGGACCGGCCCCCGCCTGGACCTCGGTCGCGACCACGCGCTCGCCCCAGGAGCTCGAGGTCACGAGCTCGGCCCAGCCGAGGTCGAGCCGCGCCGTGATGTTGTAGAGGTCGGACTCATCGCGGGTGATGGTGTTGGTCGAGCTCGAGGCCCGGATCAGGAGGTCACCGACCCTGGGCTCATACAGCGCCGCGTTGCGACTCCGGCTCTCGCCGCGGACGTACTCGGCCAGGATCGACAGGCGGTCGGTCGGCTCGGCCAGGGCCATGATCCGGCCCCCCGAGGATCGGCCCTTGTTGATGTCGGTGTCCCGCGGCGCCCGCACCGTGCAGCCGGTGGTGTCGCGAGGGCAGTCGGCGTCGACGCTGTCGACGAACCCCGAATCGAACGCATCGAACACCATCGCGCGGACCGCCAGGCGGTCCCGCACGATCGGCAGGTTGACGACCAGCGCCCCGCTGTCGTTGCGGCCGCCGCCCGAGGTGTCCGACACGCGCCCCTCCACGTATCCCGAGAAGGCCTCCAGGTCCGGCTTGCGCGTGATCAGCCGGATCGCGCCGCCGAGCGCCCCCGAGCCGAAGAAGGTCCCCTGTGGTCCCCGGAGCACCTCGACGCGCTCGATGTCGATGAGGCGGGGATCGAGCTGCTGGCCGACGGCCGTGACCGGCACCTCGTCGAGGTACTGGCCGACGGTGACGTTCTGGGTCGGCGCGAGCGCCGAGAAGTCGCTGATGCCGCGCAGGGAGAAGTCGAGCCGGTTGGCGCCCGCCCCGGTCGAGTTGACCATCAGGCCGGGGACGGTCCGGAAGTAGTCCGCCAGCGACTGCGCGTTGAGGGCGTCCAGCCGCTCGGCCGTGACCGCGGTCACCGACGCCGGCAGCTCCTGGACGCCGACATCGCGTTTCGTCGCGGTCACCACCACGTCGGCGACGGTCGTGTCGGACCCGGCCTCCTGGGCGGCGGCCGTCTTCACCGCGCCCCCCGAGACCGCGAGCGCGCCGAACGCCGCCGTCGCCAGCCAACGCGTCATCCTCATGCCGACCTTCCTCCGCCCGCCCGACCCCGGCGATTTTCAATCTTTTGCCACGCATTATTACGCAACATGTTGGCCGCCGACGCGTGCGCCGCTTGTTGCGGCGTCCAGACTCCGACGGGTCCGCCGTGCGCTCGCGCGGCCGACGTCGAGGACCCTAGGCGATCGTCGCCGCCTCGGATTGAAAGGATGTGATGCAACCGCCGGATCTCCGCAGGCGCGGGGGCGGCGCTGTCATCGGCAGGCGCGTCCAGCCCAGCGAAGCGATCGAGGTTCGGCTTCCAGCGAGGTCCTAGAGGGCGCCCCGCCTCAGGCCGCGCCGGCGCGAGCGCGGCGCGCCTCCAGCCGCCAGGCGACCGCTGCGGCCGCGCCCATCAGGACCCCCAGCGCCGCCAGCGCGACGCCGGTCTCGTCGAGCCAGAACCCGGAGCCCGCAAGGCCGACCGTCAACGGCGCTAGGAACGCGCTCCGGAAGGCATTGTGCGTGGCGTGCATGATCGTGGTCGGCCAGACGCTGGCCGACCTGAGGCGGACCCATCCGTAGGCGACGCCGAGCCCCACGACCATCATCGCGAAGTTCGCCAGGCCGGCCGGCGGGACCCGACCCACCATGAGCGGCAGGTGCCAGGCCGCCCACACCGCCCCGCCGAGGAGCGACCCGGGCAGGAACCCGAAGGCTGCGGAGGCCTCCACCGCCAGCACCCCGCGCCACCCCAACTCCTCGCCCAGGGCCCGACCGCCGGCGTTGACCACGCCGGCGGTCAGGGTCGTCGCCGCATGGGCCGCGAGCGCGGCCGGGAGGACCAGGGCGGAGAGACCCATCCGTCCCGCGAGGCGGGCGAGGGCGTCCGTGTCGGGGAAGCGCGCGAAGCCCATCGCGGCGACCGACGCGTAGGCCAGCGCCAGTCCCAAGGCCGTCACCGCCCAGCCAGCCAGACCCCATCTCCACGCCAGGCGCTTCCACCCCAGGGCGTCGCGGCCGCCCCCGGTCAACCGCAGGGTGGCCAGGCCCGCCAGCGCAGGGCACCACATCAGGAGCGCCGTGTAGGGCCCGTACCCGCTCGCCCTGTGCAGCACCCAGAGCGGCGCGCTCGCCGCCGCCACGATGGCGCAGAACAGAGCCACGCGACGCCGGCCGAGCGCCGCCCGCGTCGCGCCCCGCACGGCCGCGCCTCGCCCCCGTGGGGTCTCCCGATCGCGCATGCCCGCACATCGCCTCCTGATCCAAGCTAACGCCAGGCCTTGGGGGCCGGCTTGGACGGACGTGACCTCCCGCGCAGGAGACCACCCGGTCGCCGGCGTCCAAAGTCCTGGACCGCGCCCGGCCGCCACGCCCCGCCGCGGGGACGCCTCTACGCCTGAAGCAGCGCTCAGCAGCGGTCCGAGAACCGGTCGTAAGCGTCGATGCGGCGGGTCGCGAGGTCGATCTCGCCGCGATAGATCTCGGTCTTCAGGAAGGCGAGCTCCGCATCGCGGTCCGCCTCGGCCACATCCACGTACCAGGCGCGCGGACCGCCGTTCCCCTCGCCGTTCCAGCGATAGCCGCGCGCCTTGAGCACGTCCTTGAGGTCGAAGGGCGAGTTCTCCGCCCAGATCCGCACGCTGGGCGCCCGCGCCCGCTCCAGCAGCTGGGAAAGCCCCGTCCGGCCGCTCCCCGGGTGGGTGCGCGCCAGCAGGTCCACGGCCGCCAGGCAGTCGTGGACGGCGCGATGGCCATCGTAGAAGAACCCCGCTCCGGCCGCGAGATAAGCGAGCTTGGTCCCCTCGTAGCCCTCGGCCTTCCAGTCCACCTGGCTCATCGAGCAGCCCCAGGCCTTGGTGGTGAAGACCTCGCTGTACCGCTCAAGGAATTTCCGATCGAAGGCCGCGTTGTGGGCGATCACCAGGGCCGCGGGCGCGGCGAAGGCCGCAACCTCCGCTGGATCGATCACCTTGCCCGCCACGAGCGCGTCGTCGATCCCGGTCAGGGCGGTGATCTCCGGCGGGATAGCTTTCGACGGCTCGCGCAGCCCCTGGAACGAGGCCTCCACCGCCAGGACGCGGCCGGCGGCCGTGTAGGTGAAGGGGGTCATGGCGAGCTCGATGATTTCGTCGCGTGCGGGGTCCAGCCCCGTGGTCTCGACGTCGACGAACAGACCGCGCCGCACGACCTCGCCGGGCGCCGCGGCCTCGGCCACGTGCGGCGCCAGCCGCCGCAGGACCCGGAACTGACCGCTGGCGGCCAGGGTCTCCGCCATCGCCTCCAGGTCGACGTCCCCGCGGGGCGTTTCCGAATAGCTCAAGCCGCGTCGAACTCCGGCAGCAGGGATGATTCCCGCGGCTGAGTATCGTCCACGCCGGCGAAGCCCGACAGGGTCACGCCCACCAGCCGGATGCCCTTGGGCGCCGGCAGCACGCTCTCCACCAGGGCGACGCTGGCCGCCTGCAGCTGCTCGCGGGTGTGGACGAGCTGGGCCAGGGTGCGGCTGCGGGTGGTGTTCTGGAAGTCGGCCCACTTCACCTTGACGGTGACGGTCCGTCCCCGCCGCCCGGTCTTCTCGCACCAGGCCCAGACGTCGTCGGCCATGGCCAGCACGCCGGCCTTGATCCGCTCCGGATCGGTCAGGTCCTGGTCGAAGGTGGTCTCCGACCCCGAGGATTTCCGCTCGCGATTGGGGTTCACCGGCCGCTCGTCGATGCCGCGCGAGATGCCGAAGTACCAGCCGCCGGATTTCCCGAACCGCGCCTGCAGCTCGGCCAGCGACAGCGCCCGCAGGTCCGCCCCGGTCTGGATGCCTAGGGCGTGCATCTTCGCCGCCGTCGCCGGCCCCACCCCATGGAACTTGGCCACCGGCAGGGCCGCCACGAAGGCCTCGCCCTCGTGGGGCTGGATGGCGAACTGGCCATTGGGCTTGCGCCGCCCCGAGGCCAGCTTGGCCAGGAACTTGTTGTAGGACACCCCCGCCGACGCGGTCAGGCCGGTCTCCGCCAGGATGCGCGCGCGGATGGCCTTGGCGGTCAGCCAGGCCGTCTTCAGCCCCGCCTTGTTGGCGGTCACGTCGAGATAGGCTTCGTCCAGCGCCAGCGGCTCGATGAGGTCGGTGAACTCGGCGAAGATCGCGTGGATCTGTGCCGAAACGGCGCGATAAACCTCGAACCGCGGCGGTACGAAGACCAGGTCCGGACATTGGCGCAGAGCCGTCATGGACGGGAGCGCCGAGCGCACGCCGAAGGCGCGCGCCTCATAGCTCGCCGCTGCGACGACGCCGCGGCGCGCCCCATGGCCGACGGCCACCGGCTTGCCGCTCAGGCTCGGATCGTCCCGCTGCTCCACCGACGCATAGAAGGCGTCCATGTCCACGTGGATGATCTTGCGCACCGGATCGCTCACCGGCGGACGCTAGCAAACCCGGAACGAAAGGGGAATTTAAAGCGAGGCGTTCGACCTCGGAAGTCGTTAGGACGGCCCAGCGCGTCGTCCTCCACGACGCACGGTCCTCGGACCCTCGCGCGGGAGATTGATCGCCGAGGCGTCCACGGCATTCTTCAGGTGCGCCGCGTAGAACTTCTCGATCATCTCCACGCTCGTTCGGCAATTCTTGGCCAACTGGTAGATGTCGGCCCCTTCCAGGAGCCGGAAGCAGATGTAGGTGTGGCGCAGGCTGTAAGCCGTCCGGGGATTCCCCTCCCGATCCTCCTTCAGACCGACCTCGTGGAGCAGCGTGTTCATCAGCTCGCGCTGGACCTTGCCGAAGACGATGTCGTCCGGCCGTGGCGCGTTGCGGGCCTTCATCCGCAGGAACGGCTCCACCGCCTCGGGCATGCTCTTGCAATAGCCGGTCCCGCGCTTGCCTCGGACCTCGATTTCCAGGATCCGCTGGCGCGTGTCGCGATCCAGCACCGGCGCCACGTCCCGGTACTGCAGCCGCGACGCCTCGTCGGGCCGCAGCCCCGTGGCCACCATGAACTCCACGTAGTCCAGGAATTGCTCGCACTCGCCGCGCCAGCGATCCCGCTTGGGATTGGCGGCGCGCGATCTGACGGCCTGAAGGAACGTCCCGTACTCAGTGGGCGAGAACCAGGCGCGATGCGAGACCTTGGCCGAGGACCGATACGGCGCGGACATGTCCGGCAGCGCATGGATCCAGCCCTTCCGGTTGGCGAACTTCAGGATTTGACGCAGGCAAACGATCTCGTTGTGCAGGCAGCTGCGGCTCGGCTGCTTCCACGCCAAGGGCTTCGCGCGAACTTGGCGGCCCTTGACCTGGAGCCGCCGCGCCGTGGGCTTCTGCGGCGGAGACATGCGGTGGACCCGGTATTCCTGGACCTTGGCTGCGTTGACCTCCGAGATCGGGAGGGCGCCGAAGAACGGGTTGAGGTGGACCCGAAGCGCCGACTCCTTGCGTGCGACGTACTTCGGACTGCGCTCGCCTTGGGTGAGCACCTCGTACTCACGCAGGAACTGAGCCGCGACGTCCCTGAACTTGTGGCCGCCAGTCGCGAACCGCGCCGGACCAGGGACGACCTGCACCGGTGGCGGCTCCATCCCGCGACGCCTCAGTCGGTCCTCCGCGACGCGGTCGAGGAACCAGTCGCGGGCAAACTCTATGGCGTAGGCCAGGTTCTCCTGCCGGGTGCTCTGCCGATAGTTGGTGCCGCTCAGGAAGACCGCGCACTGCCAATATCTGCCGGTGCCCCGGCGGTAGAGGTGAACCTTCCCATCCATGATGGTGTGGCTTGCCGACATGACGCCTCCAAGCGCTCTCGCGCTGTGTAAGACGTGTGTAAGTCGCTCAAAAACCTAGGAGTTTGAAACTTCTGGCGAAATAGATCGCCCTTCCTTTTGAGTCCGGCGCGTCTACCAGTTTCACCACGCCCGCATCGGGGTGCGGTTATAGAGGTTGGGCCGGTCGGCGCAACTCGCGGGCCTGCGACGAGACGAGCCTTGCGCCGGAACGGCCGAGGTCGTACCTGATAATCGTTCGCAATATCGGCGGGCGGCAGGACGATCTTCCCGATGCACGAGATGCTCGCCGATGAGGCGGCCGTCATTCCGGCCGGCGCCACGCGCCTCAGCCAGGCGCGGCCGGGCGCCCGGGGCGTGATCGTCGACGTGCGCGCCGACCACGCCAACGAGCATGGCGTCGACGTCCACGAGCTGGAGCGCCGCCTGCTGGAATCGGGCTTCGTGGAAGGCGCCGCGTTCGAGGTGCTGCACGAGGGCCTGTTCGGCGCCGACCCCATCGCCGTGCGGGTCGACGACATGCGCGTGGCGCTCCGCCGGCGCGACGCCGAGGATGTCTGGGTGCGGCTGGAGTCCAAATGAGCGAGGCCGCTATTCGACCCGCGCGCGTGGCGCTGGTCGGCAATCCCAACACCGGCAAGACCGCCCTCTTCAACGCCCTGACCGGCAGCCGCCAGAAGGTGGCCAACTACGCCGGCGTCACGGTCGAGCGGAAGGAAGGCTTCGTCACCACGCCCGGCGGCCGGTCGCTGTCGGTGCTGGACCTGCCCGGCACCTATTCCCTGCGCGCCCGCAGCCCGGACGAGGCGGTAACCCGCGACGCGGTGCTGGGCCGCTTGGCCGGAGAAGCCGAGCCCGACGTGGTGGTGGCCGTGGCCGACGCCACCAACCTGCGCCTGGTGCTGCGGCTGATCCTGGAGCTGAAGGCCGTCGGCCGGCCGATGGTGCTGGCCCTCAACATGTACGACATCGCCCAGCGCCAGGGCCTGAGGATCGACATCGACGGCCTGTCGCGCGAGCTGGGCTGCCCGATCGTCACCACGGTGGCCACGCGCAAGCGGGGCATCGCCGAACTGACCGCCAAGGTCGACGAGTTGATCGCCTCTGGGGCGCTCTCGACCGAGAATGTCTGGTGCGAACCGTCGGCCGGCGAGATCCGCAGCGCGCATCGCGAGGCCCAGCGCATCCTGAAGGCCCACGTGCGCCCGCCCGAGCGGCCCGACACCTTCACCGGCAAGGTCGACGCCGTGCTGCTGCACCCGGTGGCCGGGCTGCTGATCCTCGGCGTGCTGATGTTCCTGGTGTTCCAGGCCGTGTTCACCTGGGCCGGGCCGCCGCAGGACGCCATCGAGGCCGGCGTCGCCTGGCTGGGAGCCCAGGTCGGGACGCTGTTGCCCGACGGCCTCTTGAAGAGCCTGATCGTCGACGGCCTGTTCGCGGGCGTCGGCTCGGTGCTGGTCTTCCTGCCGCAGATCCTCGCGCTGTTCTTCTTCATCATCCTGCTCGAGGACTTCGGCTACATGGCGCGCGCCGCGTTCCTCATGGACCGCATCATGGGCGTTGCGGGCCTGCACGGGCGGGCCTTCATCCCGCTGTTCTCGTCCTTCGCCTGCGCGATCCCCGGCATCATGTCGGCGCGGGTGATCGACCAGAAGCGCGACCGGATGACGACCATCCTGGTGGCGCCGCTGATGACCTGCTCGGCGCGCATCCCCGTCTACACCCTGATCATCGGCGCCTTCATTCCCGACCGCACGGTGGGCCCAGGCCTGAACCTCCAGGGCCTGGTGATGTTCGGCCTCTTCGCGGCCGGCGTGGTCAGCGCCCTCATCGTCTCGTTCGTGATCCGCAAGATCTTCTGGCGCGGGGCCGTCGAGCCGTTCCTGATGGAGCTGCCGACCTACAAGGTCCCGAGCTTCGAGAGCGTCGCGCGCAACCTCTTGCTGCGGGCGCAGATCTTCCTGAGCCGCGCCGGGCGCATCATCCTGCCGCTGATGGTGCTGGTCTGGGTGCTGTCGACCTTCCCGGGACCGCCGGCCGGCGCGACCGGTCCCGCCATCGACTACAGCTTCGCCGGCATGATCGGCCACGCGATCCAGCCACTCTTCGCGCCCATCGGCTTCAACTGGCAGATGGTCGTCGCGTTGATCCCGGGCTTCGCCGCTCGCGAGGTCGCCGTGGCCGCGCTGGGCACCGTCTACGCGGTCGGCGATGCGGAGAACAACGCCGCGGCCCTGGGGACCCAGCTCGCCAACGCCTGGAGCCTGGCCACCGGCCTGTCGTTCCTGGCCTGGTACATCTTCGCGCCGCAGTGCGTGGCGACCCTGGGCGTCGTGAAGCGCGAGACGAACTCGTGGGCGTGGACCGGCGTGATGTTCGCCTACATGGTCGCCCTGGCCTATCTGGCCTCGTTCGCGGTCTATCACACGGCCGTCGCGCTCGGGGCCGGTTGAGCGCAATTGGGACATTTCGCCCCCGGGTTGCGTTAATTGCTCTTTTTCCGTGCGCCTTAACCGCTCGATAAACGAGCCGGCGCAAATCTGTTTCCTGCCATGCAGAACACGCAGGAAATCGCCTTGGACGTTCCCACCGGGAAAAAGCCCATCCGGGTCAAGCAGACCCTGTGCAAGCACGTCCGCAAGGCCCTCCTATCGCTCGGCGGCGAAGCGCACCGGTCGATAGTGATTGAGCAAGTGGCCCGCACCCTGGGTCACGACGTCCGCCAGATCCCCGAGGATCTGCAGCTCCAGGTCATCGTCTCGTTCGAGCAGACCTGGCGCGACGAGCGAAAGCGAGCCGCCTACGGCTTCCACCTGCCGTTCGGCGAGGGCTCGCACCGCTGGGGCGTCGTTCCCGACACCGCCGTCGCGGCCTGAGGCCCTTTCCGGTCTGACGGGAGCGCCCGCCGACACGGCCGGGCGCCGCCCCGTCTGCGGGCCGCGTGTCACGACGCGGGGAGAGCGCCCGCCGCCATTTCATGCGGCAAATCAACGCGCTCCGCAGGTTCGAACCTGATGTTAGCGCCGATGCGCTCAAGCTGGCTCCATCGAAGAGAGCCCGCGATGCATCCAGCGCCCGCTACCCCAGGTCTGTCGCAATGACGGAGGCGACGCCCGCCACCGCGGCGAAGCCGGCCGAGGCCAACGCCTTCAGCATCGCCACCAGCGTGGAACTCGCGCTGCGAAGCACACGCGACCGCCTGGTCTACGCGAGCGTCTACGCGGCGATCTCGCTCATCATCCACCCCTGGATCGTTCCCGCGGCCTGGATCGCGGTGGTCTTCGTCTGGGAACTGTTCGTCCGAGTGGCCTTCGACCGGGTGGTGCTGAAGCAGCCCACGGCGCGCGCGAACCTGACCTACGCGGTCGTGAATTTCGTCGGATCGTGCCTCTACCAAACGATCGCGCTCCTGGCCCTGCGCGAAGGCTCTCCGGTGGGCATCGCCATCGGCACGACCTGGCTCGCCGGCGCGTTCATGAGCAACTTCATCTACTTCAGCGCCAGCCGCCGGTTGCTCTGGGCCGTGCTCGGTCCCGGCGTCGCGGTGGCGCTGGCCGGTCCCTTCCTCGCCTCGGGCCTGCAGACGCATTCCGTGGTGATCAGCGCGCTCATCCTGGCCGGCCTCATCTCGTCTCGCGGGTTCGCGCTGGACCACCAGGCGCTGCTGCGCACCCTTGCCGACCGGCAGCTCGCCCTGTCCGACATCGAGCGCAAGCTCTCGGTCGCCATCGAGGCCTCGGGCGACGGGCTGTTCGAGATCGACCTCGTCGGCGGCGACCTGCGCACGAGCGCGACCTGGCAGACCATGCTGGGGTATCATCCCGATGACCCCGCGCCGATGCGGGAGTGGCGCGACCTCGTCCACCCCGACGACCTCCCGACGCTTCAGGCGGACTACGCCGCACACTTCCGCGGGGAGACGCCGCACACCGTCTCCGAACACCGCATGCGGCGCCGGGACGGCCAGTACAAGTGGGTGCTCGCGCGCGGCCGGCTGGTCGAGCGGACGCCGGAAGGCCGGCCGCACCGCATCATCGGCACGATGATGGACATTTCGGCCCGCAAGGCGCTGGAGCAGCAGCTCGAGGCCGCCCGCGACGTGGCCGAAAGCGCGAACCACGCCAAGGGCGTCTTCCTGGCCAACATGAGCCACGAGATCCGCACGCCGCTGAACGGCGTGATCGGCACGGCGGGCGCCCTGGCGCGCCGGCCGCTGGCGGCCGAGGAGCGCGAGATGGTCGCGCTCATCCAGGCGTCGGGCCAGACGCTGGACCGACTGCTCTGCGACATCCTCGACCAGGCGAAGATCGAGGCCGGCCAGTTCGAACTGCTGGTCGCGCCTTTCGACCTCCATGACGAGATCGAGACCGCCGCCGAGCTCATGCGCGCCCGCGCCGACGAGAAGGGTGTGCGGTTCCGCGTGACCTACGCGGAGACCGCCCGCGGCGCGTTCGACGGCGACGCCGTGCGCATCCGGCAGATCGTCTCGAACCTCGCCTCGAACGCCATCAAGTTCACCGCCGACGGCGAAGTCCGCATCGCGGTCGAGTGCGCCGAACCCGCGACGCCCGGCGACCCCAGCCGCCTGAGAATCCAGGTGATCGACACCGGTATCGGTTTCGACGCCGAGGCTGCCCGGCGCCTCTTCACGCGTTTCACCCAGGCCGACGGTTCGATCTCGCGCCAGTTCGGCGGGACCGGCCTCGGCCTTTCGATCTGCCGGACCCTGGTGGACCTGATGGGCGGCGAGATCGAAGCGGCGTCGCAGCCCGGCGCCGGCTCCACCTTCACGGTCGAGATCCCGCTCGTGCGCACGATGACGCTCGAGGCCTACGATATGCGACGGTCGGCCGGCGCCGGCGCCGTCGAGCCCCTCGACGACAGCGCGCCGGCGATGACGCAGCTCCGCGTGCTGCTCGCCGAGGACCACCCGACCAACCAGCGCGTCGCCCAGCTGATCCTCGAGCCGGCGGGCGTGGACCTCACCATCGTCGGGAACGGGCGCGAGGCGGTGGAGATCGTCCAGCCGGGCCGCTTCGACCTGATCCTCATGGACATGCAGATGCCGGTGATGGACGGCCTGGCGGCGACCCGGGAAATCCGGCGGCGCGAGCGCGAGCTGGGCGCTGCGCCGACCCCGATCGCGATGCTGACCGCGAACGCGATGGGCGAGCACAAGGATCAATCGGCCGCCGCCGGCGCCGACCACCTTATCGCCAAGCCGATCACGCCCGAGAGCCTGATGGCGGGCATCGAGGCCGCGCTGCTCAAGGCCGAAGCCACGGCCTCGGGGGATGCCCCTGTCAGGCGGATCGTCTAGAGGCCTTCCCATTCAGGATGGCCCATCCTGAATGGACAAGGAGGCCTCCAAACTCACAGAAGCGAGCCTGTTGATCCCGGTTGGCTTGATCCAAGCCAACCGGGGCAGGCTCTAGCGCAAGCTGGGCGACGAGGGCGCTTCGCCGGCGAGATGCCCAGCCGCCGACTGCAGGCGGGTGAGCAGGCGTTTGAGCAGGGTCACCTCCTCGGGCGCCAGCCCCGCGATCAGCGCGGCCTCGTAGGCCAGCGCCAGCGGCGCGATCTCGGCGAACAGGCTGCGCCCCTCGGCCGTCAGCGTCAGCAGCTGGCTGCGCCCGTCGGCCTTGTTCTGCGAACGGCCCACCAGCCGGCGCTTCACCAGCCCCTGGGCGGCGCGGCTGACGGTGACCTTGTCCATCACGGTGCGAGCGACGATCTGCACCTGGCTCAGCTTGCCGTCCTCGGCCAGCACGCACAGCAGCCGCCATTGCGGCACCGTCAGACCGAAGCGGTCCTCGTAGGCCCGCGCGATCAGGCCCGACACGGCGTTCGACGCCACCGACAGCCGGTACGGCAGGTAGGCGTCGAGCTTCAGCCCGCCTTCGCCGTCCGTGTCCGGCTTGGCGCTCATGCGCCGGCGACCTCCTGTTCGATCGCCCCGAAGATCGAGTGGCGCTTGGCGTCCGCCATCTGGATGCGCACCACATCGCCGGCCTTCAGGAAGGGCGTCGAGGGCTTGCCGTTCAGGATGGTCTCGACGGTCCGCACTTCCGCCAAGCAGGAGTAGCCCAGCCCGCCCTGGTCGATGGGCTTGCCCGGGCCGCCGTCGGCGTCGCGGTTCGAGACCGTGCCCGAGCCGATGATCGTGCCGGCCGACAGCGCGCGGGTCCTGGCGGCATGCGCGATCAGCGTCCCGAAGTCGAAGGTCATGTCGACGCCGGCGTCCGCCTCGCCCAGCGGCTTGCCGTTGAGCTCCACCTCCAGCTTGCCGTGCAGCTTGCCGTCCTTGAAGTTCGGCAGGGCGTCCGGCGTCACGGCCACCGGCGAGAAGGCCGAGGCCGGCTTGGACTGGAAGAAGCCGAAGTTCTTGGCGAGCTCGCCCGGGATCAGGTTCCTGAGGCTGACGTCGTTGCAGAGCATGACCAGGCGGATGGCCTTCAGCGCCTCCTCGCGGCTCGCGCCCATCGCCACATCGCCGGTGACGACGGCGATCTCGCCCTCCATGTCGCAGCCCCAGGCCTCGTCCTTCAGCGGGATCGGGTCGCGCGGGCCCAGGAAGCCGTCCGAGCCGCCCTGGTACATCAAAGGATCGGTCCAGAAGCTCTCGGGCATGTCGGCCGCGCGCGCCTGACGCACCAGGGCCACATGGTTCACATAGGCCGAGCCGTCGGCCCACTGGTAGGCGCGGGGCAGCGGGCTCATGGCGTCATGCTCGTGGAAGCGCGCCTTCGGCACCGAGCCATGCTCCAGGCTCTCGGCCAGGCCGCGCAGCTCGGGCTCGCAGCGCTCCCAGTCGTCCAGCGCCGCCTGCAGGGTCAGGGCGATGCGGTCCGCCGGCGAGTACCAGGCGAGGTCGTTCGAGACCACCACGAGGCGGCCGTCCCGGCCTCCCTTCAACGACGCCAGCTTCATCCTTCACTCCCGTCCTTCGCCAGTATTCTCGTGTGCCGTACGCCGTCCTCGTAGGACCGCGGCTCGTACACCGTGATCTCCACGCGGATGTCGCCGCCGGCCTCACCTTCCCACATGTAGGCGCGTTCGAAACAGACCTCGCGCCCCTCGGGCGTGAAGCCGTCGAAGGTGTCGCCCCAGGGCGTGTGCTTGGCGAGCTGCGCCCAGCCCAGCGTCATCGCGCGGTCCAGTTCGTCGTCCGCCGCCGCCGTGAGGTCGTCCTGCAGGCTCACCGCTCAAATCCCCACACCGACCGGCGCAGTGAATTCCGAGACCGGCGCATCGCCGGTGTTCACCACTTCGGACGGCTCGAAGATCATCACCTCGGCTTCCTCGCCCGAACCGGTCCGGTGCTCGACGCCGCGCGGCACGACGATCATCTGCCCAGGCTCCAGCTCCACCACCCGGTCGCGGAACTCGACGCGGAAGCGGCCCTTGAAGACCAGGAACATCTCGTCGGCGTCGGCATGGGTGTGCCAGGGGAAGATCCCTTGCGTCTTCACCAGCCGCACGTCCTGCCCGTTCAGCCGGGCGGCGGTTTTCGGACGCCAGTGCTCGGAGAAGCCGGCGAACTTCGTAGCGATGTCGATGACGGCGGGTGCGCTCATGCGCCCTTCCAGCTGTCGACGTACGCGGGATTCTCCACCGAGGCCGCCGCGTCGCCCACGTCCAGCGGGTCGCGGGTGTCGATCATCACCGCATATTCGTCGGTGGCGGGTTTGGGTTGGCTGAGCATGTTCTTCAGCGCCTTCGGATGCGGCCCGTGGGTGAAGCCCGACGGGTGGAAGGTCATCATGCCCGCTTCGATGTGGTCGCGGCTGAAGAAATCGCCGGCGTGGTAGAACAGCACCTCATCGTAGTCGTCATTGTTGTGGAAGAACGGGATCTTCAGCGCCCCCGGGTCGGTCTCGAACGGGCGCGGCGCGAAGGTGCAGACCACGAAGCGGTCGCTGACGAACGTCGAATGCACGCTGGGCGGCAGGTGGTAGCGATGGCTCACCACCGGGCGGATGTCGGTGACGTTCAGGCGCGCCGGCGCCAGGTCGCCGTGCCAGCCCACGGCGTCCAGCGGATTGTAGGGATAGGTCACCGTCGAGACCTGGCCGCGCTTCTTGACCTCCACGCGATATTCGCCGGGCTCGTCCTGGTGGGCGCGGAACGCCTCATCCATGAGCGGCGTCTCCAGCATCGCCGGGTCGAACTGGGCGTGGCCGCCCATCAGTCCGCGATCGGGCAGCTTGTAGTGGGTGTTGGTGGCCTCGATCATCAGGATCGCGGTCGGGCTCGAGGGCGAAAGCCGCCACATGGTTCCGCGCGGCAGGTAGAGGTAGTCGCCGCCGCGATAGGGCAGCCGGCCGTAGTCACAGAAGAGGTCGCCCTCGCCCTGGTGCACGAAGAGAAGCTGGTCGCCATCGGCGTTGCGAGCCAGCGCCGGCATCGGCTGCGCCAGCTTCCAGAACCGCACCTCGGTGGCCTTGTTGTGCAGCACCACGCCCGCCGCCCACGGCGACGGCTCGGCGGCGTTCAGGCGCGCCAGGTCGAAGGCGCGGGGCCGCAGCGGGCCCTCGAAGCTGGTCCACCCGGTCGGCGGACGGCGATGGTGCAGGAAGGCGGCTGGGCCGAAGAAGCCCTCCTTCGACACCTCGCGCTCGTACGTGCCCTCGGGCAGGTCGGCGTGCGCCTGGCGCGAATGCGTGCCCTGCGCCGCGCGGATCGGAAGCCAGTCACCCTTCGCCATCACGGATCGTCCTTATAGACGCCGACGACCAGCGGCTGGCCGTCGGCGATGCGGGCCCGGTACATGCCCGAGGTGTTGAAGCTCCAGGCCATCTGGCCGTCGGGCGCGACCGCGATGATGCCGCCGTCGCCGCCGAGGTCGGTCAGCTCGCCCTGGATCACCAGGTCGGCCGCCGCCTGCAGCGCCATGCCCTTGTGCTGGACCAGCGCATTGATCTCGTGCGCCACGCCCAGTCGGATGAAGTACTCGCCCGCGCCCGTGCAGGAGACCGCGCAGCCGCGGTTCGAGGCGTAGGTCCCGGCGCCGATGATCGGACTGTCGCCGACCCGACCCCAGCGCTTGGCCGAGCTGCCGCCGGTCGAGGTGCCGGCCGCCACGTCGCCCTGCGAGTCCAGCGCCACGACGCCCACGGTGCCGTGCTTGCCTTCCTCGTGGACCAGGGCGGCCTTGCCCGACATGTCTTCGGGCGCGCCGACCGGCCGCGGCGGGACCGGCAGGCCCTGCCTGGAGAGCCCCTTCTCCAGCGCGCGCCAGCGGCGCTCGGTGAAGAAGTAGATCGGGTCCACCTGCTCCAGGCCCTGGCTGCGGGCGAACGCGTCGGCGCCCTCCCCGCCCAGCATCACGTGCGCCGAGCCCTCGATCACCGCGCGGGCGGCCGAGATCGGATGGCGCGTGGTGGTCACGCCCGCCACGGCGCCGGCGCTCAACGTGCGGCCGTCCATGATCGAGGCGTCCAGCTCGTTGCGGCCCTCGGCGGTGAAGGCGGCCCCACGGCCCGCGTTGAACAGCGGGTCATCCTCCAGGATGTGGATCGCGGCCTCGACCGCGTCCATGGCGGAGCCGCCAGCGCGCAGCACCGCCGCGCCGGCCTCCGCGGCCACACCCATGGCGTCGCGGTAGGCCGTCTCCTGCTCAGGCGTGAGCTGGTCGCGCGAGATGGCGCCCGCGCCGCCGTGCGCCACCAGGGCCCACTTCATAGCCAGTTCCTCCCCCGCAGGGGGAGGTGTCGGCGTGGCCGACGAAGGGGGCTTCCTCCCCGGCGGTACGAATCGCGCGCTTCCCCTCGGTCTGAGCGGAAGCCCCCTCCGGCGCTTCGCGCCACCTCCCCCTGCGGGGGAGGAATTGGCTCGCGCATGTGAAACCTCAGTCGTTCGCGGGCAGCACGCCCCGGCGAATCTGGTCCAGCTCGATCGACTCGAACAGGGCCTTGAAGTTGCCCTCGCCGAATCCTTCGTTGCCCTTGCGCTGGATCAGCTCGAAGAAGATCGGGCCGATCATGTTCTCGGTGAAGATCTGCAGCAGCAGGCCCTGACCCTCGCTAGGGGCGCCGTCGATAAGGATGCGGTCGGCGCGCAGCCGATTCACGTTCTCGCCGTGGCCGGGCAGGCGCGCATCGATGCCGTCGAAGTAGGTGTCGATGGTGTCCTGGAACTTCACGCCCCCGGCCTGCATCGTCTCGACGGACTCGTAGATGTCGCTGGTCCCCAGCGCGATGTGCTGGATGCCTTCGCCCTTGTAGTCCTTCAGGAACTCCTCGATCTGCGAGTGCTCGTCCTGGCTCTCGTTCAGCGGAATGCGGATCTTGCCGTCCGGGCTGGTCATGGCCTTGGACACCAGGGCCGTCTGCTTGCCCTCGATGTCGAAGTAGCGGATCTCGCGGAAATTGAAGATCTTTTCGTAGAAGTCCGCCCACTTCACCATGTTGCCGCGGTGCACGTTGTGGGTCAGGTGGTCGAGATAGGTCAGGCCGCGCGAGTTCTTCTCGACCTGCTCTTCCGCGCCTTCGATCGGCGTGAAGTCGACGTCGTAGATCTCCTGCGCGCCGTAGCGGTCGACCAGGTACAGGTTCGAGCCGCCGATGCCTTCGATGGCCGGGATGTTCAGCTCCATCGGGCCGACCGGGCCCTGCACCGGCTTCGCGCCGCGCTCGACGGCCAGCTTCAGGGCCTTGGCGGCGTCGCGCACGCGGAAGGCCATGGCGTTGGCCGAGGGGCCGTGCGCCTCGCGGAAGTCGGCCGCCTGGCCCGCCGGCTCCATGTTCAGGATGAAGTTGATGTCGCCCTGGCGGAAGCGCAGCACGTTCTTCGAGCGGTGCCTGCTGACCGCCGTGAACCCCATCTTCTCGAACAGGTCCTTCAGACGTTCCGGCTCCGGCGAGGTGAACTCGACGAACTCGAAGCCGTCGGTGCCCAGCGGGTTGTCGAAGAGGTCGCGGGTCTTCTCGGGGGTCTGAACGTTCATGAGGGGCCTCCTGTCGGCGGCAGTTAGTATCATCTGAAACCAATTTGCGGAAGCGCGAAGACAAGCCTCGCGACGCCTGCTAGCTGGAACGCCTGAGTGCCCTCCCTGGATCGCGCATGTTCCGAAAGCTCTACGACTGGGTGATGCGACTGGCCGCCTCGCGCCAGGCGCCAGCCGCCCTTGCGGTCGTCTCCTTCGCCGAGAGTTCGTTCTTCCCGATCCCCCCCGACGTGATGCTGGCCCCGATGGTGGCGAAGCGGCCGGACAAGGCCTTCGTCTACGCCGGGATCTGCACGGCCGCCTCGGTGATCGGCGGCCTGCTGGGTTACGCGATCGGCGTCTACCTCGAGCCGCTGGGCGAGCTGATCCTGAAGGTGTTCGGCCATCCCGACGGCCGCGCCGAATTCCAGCGGTGGTTCGACCAGTGGGGCCTGTGGGTGATCCTCATCAAGGGCGCCACGCCCATCCCCTACAAGCTGGTGACGATCACGGCGGGCTTCGCGCGCTTCGACCTCCTCACCTTCGTCTGGGCCTCGGTCCTGACCCGGGGCGTGCGCTTCTTCGCCGTCGCCACCGTGCTGAAGTTCTACGGCCCTGCCCTGCTGGCCGAGTTCGAACGGCGCATGAACCTCTACGGCGTGCTGCTGCTGGTCCTGCTGGTCGGCGGCTTCGCGGCGCTCAAGTTTTTTGGCTAGCGTCGGTTTTCGCGCCATAAGGGCCGCCGGATGACGAACCTGCTTCGACCCTTCCTCGACCGCTGGCGGCTCTGCGCGGTGCTGGTCGCCGCCGCCATGCTGGCCACGGCCCACGCGTTCGAGACCTTCGGCGGCTATGCGCCCTGCACGCTCTGCCTGCGCCAGCGCGAGGTCTACTGGGCGATCCTGGGCGTCGGCGCGGCCTTCATGGTGCTGGTGCGGATGCCGGGCGGGCCCCGCTGGCGCGAGGCGACCTGCTGGGTGCTAGGCCTGATGTTCCTCGTCGGGTGCGGCGTGGCCGTCTATCACGCGGGCGCCGAGTGGAAGTTCTGGCCGGGCCCCCAGGCCTGCTCCTCCGGAGGCGGCTCGGTGAACGCCGCCGATCTCTCGGCCTTCCTCGAAGGCGCCAAGGTCAGGCCCCCGGCCTGCGACGAGGCCGCCTGGGTGTTCGCGGGCCTGTCGATGGCCGGCTGGAACGCGGTGATCTCCCTGGGCCTGGCGGTCCTGAGCGGACTGGCCGCCGTGCGCGAACGAGGCAAGCGGTGAGCGGCAAACCCGTCCCGCCCCGGCCCGGCCGCGGCGCCCAGGCGGCGCGCCTCGCCGAGATTCTGCGGGTGGACCACGCGGGCGAACTGGCCGCCGTCCAGATCTACCGCGGCCAGCGGGCCGTCATGAGCACGGCCGCCGGCAAGGCGAAACTGGCCGGCCACTTCGCCGAGCTGGAGGCCCAGGAGGCCGAGCACCTCGCCCGCTTCGACCGGCTGCTGACCGAGAAGCGGGTGCGGCCGACGGCGCTGGCGCCCGTCTGGCGCCTGGCCGGCTTCGCGCTGGGCGCCGGCACCGCCCTGCTGGGCGAGAAGGCGGCGCACGCCTGCACCGAGGCCGTCGAGACGGTGATCGAGCAGCACTATGCCGACCAGATCGCCGAGCTGGAGCCGCGCGACCCCGAGCTGGCCGCCGAACTCTCCAGGTTCCGCGACGAGGAGTTGGCCCACCGCGACGCCGCCGTCGACGAAGGCGCGCGCGAGGCGCCGGGCTACGCCCTGCTCTCGGCCGTGATCGGCGCCGGCTGCCGCGCGGCGATCAAGATCAGCGAAAAGCTCTAGACGGCGAACCGCGCTGCGCCGTCTTCCAGCGGCAGGTCGAGCGCACCCACCACATACGAGACCATTCGGTAGAAGCCGCAGAGCAGGACGATCTCCAGCACCTGGGCCTCGTCGTAGCGCGCTCGCAGCGCAGCGAACTCGACGCGGCTGAGGCGCGCCCGCGCATGCAGCGCTTCGGTGATCTCCAACAGCGTACGTTCGGCATCCGTCCAGCAGCCGGCGGCCGAACCCTCGCCCGCCGTCGCCGCGATCTCCTCGGGCGTCAGCCCCGCCGCCGAAGCGAAGAACGCCACGTGCACGCCCCATTCGTACTCGTTGCCGGCCAGGGCGCAGGTGCGGTCGATGACCAGCTCGCGGTCGCGCAGGGTCAGCGGCCCGCGGTCCAGCAGCGAGCCCGCGCGGAACTTGCGCCACGCCCGTTCGGAGGTCGCGAGCGTGCGGAACAGGATCAGCGGCGGCGCGCCCTGCATGATGGCGTCGAAGGCCTGCTGGACATCCGGCGCATAGGGCGGCTCCAGCGGCGCGATCCTTGGCATGGGGCCAACTCCTTGCTACGCTTTCGATAGCATGAACGCTACATTTTCCGTAGCGCCGGTCAAGCCCCGTGGCTGAGGGGCCGACACGGCGCGTCCGCGGCTCGCGCACGGGCCGCCCGATCATGGCGCTGCTCGACCTGCTCGGGCGGCGGTGGACCCTGCGCATCCTGTGGGAGCTCCGGGACGGCCCGCTCACGTCGCGGGCGCTCCGCACGGCCTGCGACGAGGTCTCGCCCACCGTGCTGCAGGCCCGGCTGGCCGAGCTGCGCGAGGCCGGGCTCGTGGCCCATTCCGCCGGCCAGGGCTATGCGCTGACCGCCCGCGGGGCCGAGCTGAAGGACGCCTTCATGCCGCTCTACGGCTTCGCCGAGCGATGGGCTGGGGATAAGCCCGACACCGCAACCGACGCGGGTTGAGGCGACTCAAAAACAGCCGGAATGATGTAGTCGCGTCCGAAAAGTTCTGCTTTTGTTCGCTTACAGGGAGTCTCGGCATGGCGGACGGCAGCACCAGACAATTCGCGCGCGAATGGAGCTTCGGCGAGGCCCGCCTGGGCTGGGCCACGGCGGCGCGTTCCAGCCTGTGGGCGCGGTGCGCCTGCGGCCGCGAGGCGTCGGTCGACCCCAAGCCCTGGCTGGCCCAGGGGCTCAGCCGCCAGACCCTGCAGGACCTGGAACACCGGCTGCGCTGCATGTGCGGGGCCCGCCGCGCCCAGCTCGAGATCCGCGGCCTGGCCGAGGCGCCCGGCGGCGGCGCGGGCGGCATCCACGTCTTCCGCTAGGCGGCAAGCCCCCAAAACCAAAAAGCCCCGGCGCGAGGCCGGGGCTCTTCAGAGACTGGAGATCTAGCCTGGCCTAGGCGGCCAGGGCGTACTTCCGCTGACGGCGCAGCATGAAGCCGGCGCCGCCGAAGCCGATGATCATCAGCGCCCAGGTGGCCGGTTCCGGCACGAAGGCGAACGACTGGTGGGCGCTCTTGGTGCCGTACTTGTTCGTCTCGGTCAGGAACATGACGTCGACGCCGATGTTCATCGGGACGTAGTCGTCATAGTCGTTGCCCGAGTACTTGGCGATCAGGTCGTTGACGTACGACTTGTTCGATACGTTCTGGCTGTACATGCCGGAGACCGTGCTCTCGAACGAGTAGCCTTGCGGCTTGTTGATCACGGTCCAGATCGCGCCTTGGATGGCCGACAGCTTCAGCGCATTGGTCGTGGCGTTCGCGGTGTAGAGCGACGTGCCGTAGTGCACGAGGCGGCCGACCTGGTCGATCTGGGCGTCCGTCAGGTCGCTCTCGCCGTACCAAGGCGTGTTCGACGTGTACTTCGAGTTGGTCTCGAGGTCGTACTTGTTGTCGTACTTGAGGTCGATGTTGCCCATCTGGATCGAGTGGTAGATGTCGACGCACCAGCCGATGAGGGTGAACGAGCCGCCGATCGCGCCGGTCTGGGGCGTGTTGCCCGTGCCGTAGAAGGCGGTGAACTTCACCGGGGCCATTTCGACGTTCTGAACGACCTGGCCGTTCTTCTTCATCACGCCGTCGGTGTTCGTGTTCATCGACGCATAGTCGAGGAAATAGGTCGTCGCGGCGGCCGGCGCGGCGAAGGCCAGCGTTCCAGCGACCGCCACAGCGGGCAGGATGGCTTTCATAGCCGTGCGGATAGGGCTCTGACGGCCTTGCGCCGCCCCCGTTTGGAAAGCCATGATATTCCCCAACTTGAACCACCGAATGGTGGGCATTCACCGGCCCCGATAAGCTGGGCCGATCCCCGTTAGCCCGGACCCTCGTTCAGAAAGCTTAACAGTGCAATCGGACTCGCCCCACGGGCGAGCGTTTTGCCGATCACGAGAAGGAGACCCAAGGCGGGACCCTCCTTTTCTGCCAAGCGTCCCGAACTGAAACAGGTCGGCGGCTCTCGGGAACCGGCCGCCCTCGACGGGGCCGGCATCCTCGCCCCGACACCAGCAATCGCGGGGCCAGACCCCCTTTCGCCCCCTGCGGCGGGCCGCCGCAGCGCCCGTTGCCCGAACATTTCAAAGGCGTCGCGCCCGCCGCCATCCGCCTGCGAGACGGCCGTGGCAAAGTCGGCCGCCTCAGGGAAGAGGAGAATGCCCCCGATGAAGTCCCGCGTGATCCTGGCCTTGGCCCCGGCGCTGATGCTGGCGGCCGCCGCACACGCCCAGCCCGCCGGTCCGGCGTCGGGCCCGCCCCTCGGGCCCCACGGCGCGCCGACGGCCGAGATGAAGGCCCGCCACGAGGCGATGCAGAAGCAGCACCTCGACGACCTTCGCACCATCCTGCGGATCCGCCCCGACCAGGAGGCGGCGCTGATCGCCTTCGTCGAGGCGCACAAGCCGCAGTTCCACGAGTTCAAGGGCCCGCCCGAACCCCGCGCGCTCACCACGCCCCAGCGGCTGGAGGAGATGGCCAAGCGCGACGCCGAGATGGACGCGCAGCGCGATCGCATGCGCCAGGGGCTGACCAGGTTCTACGCTGCGCTCTCGCCCGAGCAGCAGAAGGTGTTCGACGCCCTGCAGCGGATGCACGGCCCGCCGATGGGCGGCCCGATGGGCGGCCGCATGCTGATGATGCACGGCGGTCCGGGCGGAGATGGCCCTCGCATGATGATCCGCCGGCTCGGCCCCGGCGGTCCCGACGGCGGCGACGACGGCCCGCCCGGCCATGAACCGCCGCGCTGATCGGTCATCGCTTCGAATTGTGGCGAAGTCGCTATGACGGCGCCACAGTTCGCGGCGAGAGGACCCGCCATGATGGCCCAACCTTCGGTGCTGCCCGCGCGCCACATCCTGGTGGTCGAGGACGACACCCAGCTGCGCGAGCAGGTCACCGCCTATCTCGCCGAGCACGGCTTCCACGTGCACGCGGCCGCCGACGCGGCCGCCATGGACCGCATGCTGGCCCAGGCGCCGATCGACCTCGTGGTGCTGGACCTGATGCTGCCCGGCGAGGACGGCCTGTCGATCTGCCGGCGGCTGTCGTCCGAGGGCGGCCCGGCCATCATCATGGTCAGCGCCATGGGCGAGGAGATCGACCGGGTGCTGGGCCTGGAGCTGGGCGCCGACGACTACCTGCCCAAGCCCTGCAGTCCGCGCGAGCTCCTGGCCCGCGTGCGCGCCGTCTTCCGGCGGCTGGAGGAGGTGCGCGGCGGCGCGCCCCGCAAGGGCAAGGCCTATCAGTTCCAGGGCTTCGTGGTGGACGCCCTGCGCCGCCAGCTGCGCGCCCCCAACGGCGCCACCATCCTGCTGACCTCGGGCGAGTTCTCGCTGCTGTCGGCGTTCCTTGACCACCCGCAGCGGATCCTGTCGCGCGACCAGCTGCTGGACATCGCCCGCGGCCAGGACGCCGACGTGTTCGACCGCGCGGTCGACGTGCAGATCAGCCGCCTGCGCCGCAAGCTGCACGCCTGCAGCGAGACCGAGATCATCAAGACGGTGCGCGGCGCCGGCTACATGTTCGACGTGGCGGTCACGCGGCCATGAAGTCCCCGGCGCGCCTGCGCGCCTCGATCGGACTGCAGCTCGTCGCCCTGATCGTCGCCTGCCTTTTCGCGACCCACCTCATCACCTTCGCGACGCTGGTGCTGCTGCCGCCGCCGCAGCCGCCGCTCTACCGGCTGACCGAGATCGCCGGCGCGCTGCAGGGCGGGCCGCTGACCGCGCGCTTCGGCCGGCCCATGCTGCGCTCGGTGGCCGACACGCCGCCGACCCAGCCCGAGCCGCCGCCGGCCCGAGGCGACGTGCTGCGCCGCCGTTTCGGGGGCCATGTCGAAGTGCTGGCCGCCGCCGTCGGCCGGCCGCGCGAGGACGTCCGGTTCATCCCCCGCCCGCCATCGCTGCTTGAACGGATGCTGCACGTCAGCGGCATGCGCCGCATCGTATTCGAGCACCGGGGCGACCGCGGCGAGCGCCAACTGCAGCCGCCCCGCCCCCCGCCGCCGCCCGAACCGCCGCCCCCCGGCGAGGAGGGCCCGCCGGGTCCGCCGCCCGAGTTCCGCATGCGCGGCGCGCGCGAGCTGGTGCTGGGCGACTTCACCGCCGCGATACGGCGCGCCGACGGGCGCTGGGTGGTCGTGCGCTCAAGCCCGGAGCCCTTCCCCACCGAATGGCAGAAGCGCGCGTTCCTGATGCTGCTGGCCGGCTTCGCCGTGGTGGCGCCTGCCGGCTTCCTGTTCGCCCGCCGGATCACCGCGCCGCTGAAACGTTTCTCCGACGCCGCCGAGCGCCTGGGTCGCGACCCGCACGCGCCGCAGATGGCCCTCTCGGGCCCCGGCGAGATCGGCGCCGCGGCCGAGGCGTTCAACGACATGCAGGGCCGGCTCAAGCGCTACATCGACGACCGCACCGCCATGGTGGGGGCGATCAGCCATGACCTGCGCACGCCCCTGGCCCGCATCCGCTTCAAGTTGGAAGGGGCGCCGCCCGCGGTGAAGGACACCGTCCTCTCCGACATCGCCCAGATGGAGCAGATGATCCAGGGCGTGCTCACCTTCATCCGCAACGAGAGCACGCCGCGCCGCCGGGAGAAGCTGGACCTGCTGTCGCTGCTTGAGTGCGTCGCCGACGACGCGGCCATGGTCGGCGGTGACGTCGAGATCCTGGACGCCAGCCCGCTCACCGTGGACGGCGACGCGGTCGCGCTGCAGCGGCTGTTCGTCAATCTCGTCGACAACGCGGTGAAGTACGGCGGCCAGGCCCGCATCAGCCTGCGCCGCGACGACGGCCACGCGGTGGTCCAGATCGACGATGCCGGCGAGGGCCTGGCGCCCGAGGACCTGGAGCGGGTCTTCCAGCCGTTCTACCGCGCCGACGTCTCGCGGAACCTGGACGCCGGCGGCATCGGCCTTGGCCTGCCGATCGCGCGTTCGACCGCCCGCGCCCACGGCGGCGACGTGGAGCTCAGCTCGCCGGGCAAGGGCCTGCGCGCCCGGGTGACCCTGCCGCTCGCCTGACGCGCCGCGCTAGATCGCGAAGTAGCGGTGGGTCGCCACCGGCTGTTCGCTGCGGTCGCGGATTTCGAGGAAGACGTCGTGTCCGGCCCCACTCAGGTGGATCGCGATTTCGCGCGCCACCGCCTCGGCGCGCGCACCCGACCGGAAGTACATCGCTTCGAGCGGAAGGTCGCAGTCGACCCACCAGCCCCCGGTCGCAGCCTGGACCCGCATGTTCACGTCGCTCATCGGCTCTGCCCCTCAACGGCTCCCAGGCGAGACCGTAGTCCCGCCGCCGAGGCGAGCACTAACTTTTGATAGCCTAGTCGGCGGCTAGGCGCGGGACGCCGCTGCTGCGGGGCGACACGACGCCGTCTACGTGGGCGTCGAGGTAGGCAGGATCGAATTCGCCGGCGGCCGCCAGTCCCGCCCAGTCACGTACGATCAGCTCTCGCGACCGCAGCTCGATGAGGCCGCTGGCGCGCAGTTGCTGAAGCACGCGGTTGGTGTGCACGCCGGACAGGCCGGCCGCGTCGGCCAGGTGGTTCTGGGTGATCGGGAAGCGGCAGCGGTTGTTCTGCACGAGATCGACCCGCTGGAGCCGCAGGTAGACCTCACACAGCAGATGAGCGACGCGGGCGTAGGCGGAGCGCCGCCCCATGCCGACCATCCACTCGCGCTGGATCGCGCCCTCGATCAGGCTCATGCGCCAGAACGCCCGGCCGATGGCGGGGCGCGCCGCGATCAGGTCGGCCAGCCGTGCGCGCGGGATCGGCGCCACGCGGCACAGGGTGAGGCTGGAGACGCTGAAATCCACGCCCAGGAACGCCCGCTGCAGATCGAGCACGTCGCCGGGCGCATGGAAGAAGACGATCTGCCGCCGCCCGTCCGGAAGGGTCTTGTGCCGGAAGGCCTGCCCTTCGAGCAGCACGTGGCAGTCGCCCGCCCCTTCGCCATCGACCACGAGATCGGTGTCGGCCGGAACCATCTTCGGCGCGCCCAGCAACGTTTCGACCGCAGCCCGCTCTTCAGGGGCCAGCGCCGCGTGGGCTTCCAGATTCGCGATGAGTCTCCCCGGCATTCCGGTTGGCAGAACATGCGCCGCCGCAAGGTTGGAATTAACTGGGTTAAGGTCCGTGACAATTGCTGCGTGCGCCATGTCAGCGCTCCAGGCTCTCCAGGGCGAGGTAGACGGGATCGAAGGCCGCGAGTTCCTGCAGGCCGGGCCAGTCCAGGATACGCACCTTCTCGTCGCGCCAGGTAACCAGGCGCCGATTGCGCAGGGCGCCGACGACGCGGTTGGCATGGACCTGAGAAATCCCCAGCGCCTCGCCGAGCTCGGCCTGGGTGAGCGGCAGGTCGAAGGTGTCGTCCACCACCCCGCCCACCACGTCGAGCCGGCTGCGCAGCTCGCACAGCAGGTGCGCGGCGCGCTCCAGCGCCGAACGCTGGCCCGAGCCCAGCAGCCATTGCCGCAGGATCGCCGCGTCGATCAGCGTCGTCAGCCAGAGCATCCGGGTCAGGTGCGGGAACTGCTCGGTGATCTTGCGCAGGTTCGCGTGCGGATAGACCGCGATGCGGCAGCGAGTGAGGGTCGCCACCGTGTGGTCCATCCGCTTCAGCGGGAAGCTCTGGAGATCGACGAAGTCGCCGGGCACGTGGATCGACAGGATCTGCCGCCGACCGTCGGGCAGCGAGGCGTAGCGGCAGGCCCACCCCTGCTCCAGCAACAGGGACTGCTGGCTGATCTCGTCCTGGCGCACGACCTCGACGTCGGCCTCGACCTCGATGTGGTGCGAGACGGCCGCGGCCAGCACCTTCTGCTCGGTCTCCGACAGGCGGCGGTCACGGCGCTGCAGTTTTCGGAAAAGGAGGTCGGTCATTCCGCGGTGGTGCGAGGCGGCGTCCAAGTGTGGCCTACCTAACGCACGGAGACGGCCGAGGTTCGCCGCATCTAGCGGCACGCATAATGTCACTATATGCTCGCAGCCAACGAGACCGGGGGGATGTGCATGAAGCTCTGGAAGTGGCTGGCGGCTTTCGTCGCCGTCGTGGCCGTGGCGCTGGGCGCGGCCTACCTGAACCGGGCGACGATCTTCGCGATGATCGCCCACTCGCGCCTGCCACACGTCGCGCCCAACCACGCGGTGACCTGGGCCCAGGGGCCCGCCGCGGCGCCCGACGGCGCGCGACCGCCGAACGTCGTGTTCATCCTGGCCGACGACCTCGGCTACAACGACATCACGTTCAACGGCGGCGGCGTGGCGAACGGCCTCGTGCCCACGCCCAACATCGACTCCATCGGCCGCCAGGGTGTGAGTTTCGCCGCGGGCTATGCCGGCAACGCCACCTGCGCCCCGTCGCGCGCGGCGATCATGACCGGCCGCTATCCCACCCGCTTCGGTTTCGAGTTCACCCCAGCGCCGGTGGGCTTCGAGCGCATGGTCGGCACCGAGTCCGAAGCCGGCGCGATCGTGAAGCCGAAGTTCTTCAAGGACCGGCTGTCCCAGATGCCGCCGGGCAGCACCGTCGCCTCGGCCGAGGCGGTGAACGTCCTGAGCGTGCCGACCGGCGAGGTCACCATCGCCGAGGTGCTGAAGGCGCGCGGCTACCACACCCTGCACTTCGGCAAGTGGCACCTGGGCGGCAAGAAGGGCTCGCGGCCCGAGGACCAGGGCTTCGACGAGAGCCTGGGCTTCATCGCCGGCGCCTCGATGTACCTGCCCGAGAAGGACAAGACCGTCGTCAATTCCAAGCAGGACTGGGACCCGATCGACCGCTTCCTGTGGCCCAACCTGCCCTATGCGGTGCAGTTCAACGGCTCGCCGATGTTCGCCCCCAGGGGCTACATGACCGACTATCTCGCCGACGAGGCGGTGCAGGCGATCAAGGCCAACCGGAACCGGCCTTTCTTCCTCTACTTCGCGCCGAACGCGATCCACACGCCGCTGCAGGCCAAGAAGAGCGACTATGACGCCCTGCCCCAGATCAAGGACCACCGCCTGCGCGTCTACGGCGCCATGGCCCGAAACCTGGACTGGAACGTTGGCCGCATCCTGCAGGCGCTGAAGGACGAGGGCCTGGACCAGAACACCCTGGTGATCTTCACCAGCGACAACGGCGGCGCGGGCTACATCGGCCTGCCCGACGTGAACCGTCCCTACCGCGGCTTCAAGTCGACCTTCTTCGAAGGCGGCATCCACGCGCCGTTCTTCATGCGCTGGCCGGCGGCGATCCCGGCGGGCTCGACCTATCCCTATCCCGTCGGCCACGTGGACATCTTCGCTACCGCCGCCCACGCTGCGGGCGCTGGCGTGCCCACCGACCGCAAGATCGACGGCGTCGACCTGCTGCCCTTCGTCCAGGGCAAGGACGCGGCCCGTCCGCACCCGGTGATGTTCTGGCGTTCGGGCCAGTACAAGGTGGTCCGCGACGGCGACTGGAAGCTGCAGTCCAGCGAGGCGCAGAAGAAGGTCTGGCTGTTCAACCTGGCCGCCGACCCCACCGAGCAGCACGACCTCGCGGCCAAGGAGCCGGCCCAGGTCCAGCGACTGCTGGCCATGATCCGCGAACAGGACGCCCAGAGCGTGAAGCCGATCTGGCCGTCGCTGCTCCAGGGCCCCGTCTTCGTCGACCATCCCAGCGGCCAGCCGCAGAAGAAGGGCGACGAATACATCCTGTGGGACAACTGACGTGGCGTTCCTGCCGCCTTCGACCAACGCGGCCTACCGGGGCAGCCCGGCGGCCGCCTGGTTCCTGGCGCTGGCCGCGGTCCTGACCCTGGCGCCGGGCGCGATCCACAGCTTCGCGCCCGACGGCGGCATGGTTTCGATCGCCAAGCTCGACGTCGGGGACCGCGCGGCCCTGGTGCGCGCCGTCTTCGCCTGGGAGGGCGCGACGCAGATCGCACTGGGCCTGGGCATGCTGGCCGTGGCGCTGCGCTACCGGCCGCTGGTCCCGCTGTTCCTGGTGCTGGTGATCGTCGAGCGCGGGCTGATGAGCCTGCAAGCCTGGGTGCTGCTGCCCGCCGCGCACCATCCGCCCGAGCACTACGCGAGCCCGGTCACCGTCGTCGTGGCGCTGCTGTTCCTGGCCCTGTCGCTGCGGACCCGGAAGGCCTGAGCCGCTACTTCCTCGCGTAGTAGTCCACGGCCGCCTGCGCCGCCTTGTCGTAGGCCGCCAGCTCCGGCTCGTAGACCGAGGCCGCGCCGCCATCGCGCGCGGTCAGGAAGTACTTGGCGTAGTGGGCGTAAGCCGTGCGGCACAGCCGGTCGCGCTCGGGATCGCCGTAGTTCGAGACGAACGTCGCGTGGTTCTCCCAGGCGTAGCCCACGCAAGCCGCCTCGTGCGCCAGCCAGTCCAGCCGGCCGCCGTGGGCGTCGGCGATCCGCTTGGCGAGGCTGGGCGCCTCCTGCGCCACCGGGACGGAGAAGCCGCCGTCGCGGACATCCTTCTCGATCTGCTCGGCCTGGCTGATCAGGTCGGCCACGTCCGCGGGCGGCAGGCTGTCCTTCATCTGCGCGGCCTGGGCGCGGAGCTGCCGTGCCAGGTCCAGCATCTTCTGGGGCGTGTCCTGCGCGGCGGCGGGGGCGGCGATCAGCGTCAGGACGACGGCGAGATGCAAAAGGCGCATCCGGGGGTCTCACTCTTCTTGGTGTCGGAGATGGACGGGGCCGCGAAGCAGCCAGCCGTCTGTCTACGCAAGAATGCGGATCGCGGACGCGGAGGCCAAGCGGCGAATTCGCAAGGCTACGCTGCGGACGCGCTAGACCTGAAAGCCTTCACCCGGCTTGGTGCGGATGTTGAGCTGGCCCGCCAGCCCCGCCTTCCGATGATGCTCGATGGCGTGCATCGCCGGCGACATGGCCATGTTGCGGAAGGCCTCCAGCGACGGGTACTCGGCCAGGGCGACCGCGTCCCAGAGGTCCTCCACCTCGCCCAGCAGCAGCCCGGTAACGCGACCCGAGAAACGGATCTTGCCGCCCAACCCCTCGACCAGCTTGCGCACCTCCTCGCCGTAGCGGGCATAGGCTTCGGCGCCGGTGAGGTGGGCGTCCGAGCCATCCTCGTATTCGGCGTTCGCCTTGAACCTCAGCAGGTTGACCATCACGAACGGCCCGTCCTCGGGCCCTCCGAAGAACTCCATGGCCTGCTGCGGGCCCGGGAAGACGGCGTTCTCGACCTTCATGATTCTGCTCCTCCTCAACCGCGCCGGCGGATCAGGCCGTCGATGACTTCGACGATCTCGGCCGGGCTGTCCTCCTGCAGGAAATGGCCGCCGCTCAGCGTGACGTGCGGCTGGCCCTTGGCGCCCGGCACGCGGGCCTGGAACGGCGCCTCGCCGCCCCGGGTGATGGCGTCGCCGTCGCTGAAGGCCGTGACCACGGGTTTGTCGAACCGCTCCAGCACCTGCCAGGCCGCCTGGTTCTCGGCCACCGAGGCGTGCTCGGCCGTCACCGGCACCAGCATGGGGAACTGCCGCGCGCCCTCCTTGTAGGTCTCGTCCGGGAACGGCGCGTCGTAGGCGGCGACCTCGGCGTCGGACAGCATCCGCTGGCTGCCGCCGTTCAGCAGCATGCCGATCGGCATCACCGGGATGTTCTGGCTCAGGTCCAGCCAGGCCTTGAAACCGTCGGTCATCCCGCCGCCGGCGGGCAGGCCCGTGTTGGCCACCACGACGCCCGCGAACCGCTCCGGGAAGGCCGCCACCAGGCGCAGGCCGATCAGGCCGCCCCAGTCCTGGCAGAAGAGCGTGACGTCGCGCAGGTCGAGGCCGGTCAGCCACTGGCGCATCCAGTCCACGTGGCGCTCGTAGGTGTAGTCGGTCCGCGCCGCCGGCTTGTCCGAACGGCCGAAGCCCACCAGGTCGGGCGCGATCACGCGGCGACCCTTCGCGACCAGCCCCTTGATGATATGGCGATAGAGATAGGCCCACGACGGCTCGCCGTGCATCAGCAGCACCACCGCCCCGTCGCGCGGCCCTTCGTCGACGTAATGGATCCGCAGCGCCGTCCCGTCCGCGTCACGGACCTCGGCGTAGTGGGGCGCATAGGGCCAGTCGGCCAGCCCCTCGAACCGCGCGTCCGGCGTCCGCAGCACTTCCATCGATCCCTCCTTCGATTATAGTGACACTATGCATGTCATTATTGGCGGCGGTCAACGCACCCCTCTCGACAGGCGCCCGCGACGTGGGCGAGATGGGCGCATGACGACGGTCGTTCAGCTCAAGCCCCAGCCCGAGATCGCCGATGGCCGGCGCCGTCGCGGCATGGACAATCGCGCCCGGATCGTCGCGGCGATGATCGAGATGGTCCGCGCCGACGAGATCGCGCCCAGCGCCGAGCGCGTGGCCGCCCGGGCCGACGTGGGCCTGCGCACCGTCTTCCGGCACTTCCAGGACATGGACAGCCTCTATCGCGAGATGTCCCTGGTGATCGAAGGCGAGATCCGCGCGATCGTCGACCAGCCGCTGCAGACGCCGGCCGGGCCCGAGCGGGTGGTCGAATTGATCGACCGCCGCGCCCGCTGCTTCGAGACCATCGCCCCGTTCCGCCGCGCGGCCGAGGCCTTCCGCCACCGCTCCAAGTTCCTGGGCTCGGACTACGCCCGCCTGGTCGTCCAGCTGCGCGCGATCCTGGAGCGCGAGCTGCCGGCCGAGGTGTCGCGTGACCCGCTGAAGCTGGAGGCGCTGGACCTGCTGCTCAGCTACGAGGCCTGGGCGCGGCTGCGGCGCGAACAGGGCCTCACCATCGCCCGCGCCCAGGCGGTGCTCGAAGCCGCGAGCCGCCGCATCATCGGCTGAACGGAACCCTCCCGACGCCAGGCGATTGATCCCGCAAGGAGATCGCCATGTTCACACCTGAGATCCTCTACGGCCTGGGCGCCCTGTTGCTGCTGGCCGCCCTGGTCTGGGGCGTCACCCAGTACAAGCGCCGCAACCGCGCCAACGACCCGCTCAGCGAGGCCGCCACCCGGGCCGAATACGATCACCCGAACACCTATCAGGACGAGGAACAGAAGTTCCGCGATCAGGTCAGGCCGTCCTGAAGGCTGTTTTCGCCGCGCGCTGGGAAATAACTGCCCGGCGCCAATGCCTGCTTCCAAATATCACGCGGGCTTTTATGTCGGACACGCCGGGTTTTCGCCTCGTCCGGCCCTAGAGTCCGCATTCCGTGTCGCGATTGTTTCAGGATGAAATCTGAGATCGAAACAATCCTCGCGCGCCACGACTGAGCACCTTCTTGCACGCTCAAAGCCGTCGTCGCGCCGGTTTTGGGGATGCGCGGCGGCGTTTCATCAGCCCCTCAAGAAGGCGACGACAGTGCAAATATCAGCAAGTTCATCGACTTACGGAGGGAGCCAGGCGCAGCGCGTCCTGGCCTCCCTTCTCCAGCAGACCTCCGGGTCGGATGGGCAAGAAAAGCCCGGGAAGACCAAGGGCGCAGGCGGTCCCCCGCCCGGCGGCCCGCCTCCGGGTCCTCCGCCCGGCGGCGGCGCCCAGCAGTTTGCGTCCAACACCCTGAGCGGCCTGCTCTCGGTGCAGGAGTCCGACAGCAAGAAGGCCTCGCGCGCCGACGACCTCGCCGGCAAGCTGATCGAGGACGCCGACAGCGACGGCGACGGGGCGCTGAGCCTCGAGGAGATCCAGACCACCCTGGGCGCCGACACTTCGGACGATCTCTCGGCGGCGGTCTCCAACCTGGACACCGACGGCGACGGCAAGCTCTCGGCCGAGGAACTCTCGGCCGGCCTGGAGGCCAACCGGCCCGAACGCCGCGGCCCGCCGCCTCCGCCTTCCAGCTCCGACGTCGCCAGCCAGCTGATCGGCGACGTGGACTCCGACGAGGACGGCTCGCTGAGCCTCGCCGAGATCAAGCAGAAGCTGGGGATCGAGGACGAAGACGAAGGCCTCGCCAGCGCCTTCGGCAAGCTCGACACCGACGGCGACAGCCTGCTGAACACCGCCGAACTCACCGCCGCCCTCGACGCCTTCCAGGCGGCCCGCGGCTACGGCGAGCAGAAGAGCCAGGCCACGGTCACGGCCTGACGAAACGGCGCCGGATCGCAGAAGCGGTCCGGTCGCTCAAGCCTCCAGCTCGATGTCCCAGTAGAGGTAGTCGAGCCAGCTTTCATGCAGGTGGTGCGGCGGGAACTTGCGGCCGCGGTCCTGGAGCTCGTGGGCGCTGGGCCGGCGCGGGCGGTGCCGCGGGTGCATGTGGGCCTCGTGCGGCGTGCGCCCGCCCTTGGTGAGATTGCAGCGCGCGCAGGCGGTGACGATGTTCTCCCACGTCGTGCGCCCGCCCCGGGAGCGGGGGATCACGTGGTCGAAGGTCAGGTCGTCCGTGGTCGTGCAGTACTGGCACGTGAAGCTGTCGCGCAGGAACAGGTTGAAGCGGGTGAACGCCGGCGGCCGGTCCTGGGCCACGTACTGCTTCAGCGACACCACGCTGGGCAGCTTCATCGCGAACGAGGGGGAATGGACTTCCTGGTCGTAGGTGGACACCACGTCCACGCGGTCGAGGAAGACCGCCTTGATCACTTCCTGCCACGGCCAGAGGGACAGGGGATAATAGGAGAGCGGCCGGAAGTCGGCGTTGAGCACGAGACACGGCCATCCGGAGGGTGGAGCCCTAAGCACCTGCATGGCAGGGCCTCCGGAGGCGACGCCTGACGGCGCTTATGACGGTCAACGTGGGACTGAAGACACAACCCTCAGCGACTGGAATCGACGTGACTGAGGAAAATATAGGCCCGATTCGGAGACACATCTACGACGGCACGGGCAGGGAATTCGGCGCGATCGCCTCGCCCTGTCTTCGAGAGGGCGAGGCCTTATGCGCGGCGCATGTGGTTTAGGCGCCGAGGACAACGGTGGCGCCGGCGACGGTGAGGGCCAGGCCCACGACCGCGAAGGACACGACCACGTCGAGCATGCGGTTCATCAGCATCGACATTGCAGTTCTCCATTTTTCAGTTTCGGGTCCGGCCGATCCGGCCCCGGTCCAATCTGGACAGTGATTAGATAGCACGATCTAAACGCCGTACAGATAATTGATTTCGCCGACCTGCTATGCGTTTTCGCATAAGTCAGTCGGCAAGGCCCCAAAAGCGAAAAGGGGTCCGATGGGGCCCCTCCTCGGTCCTGCCGTGAGGTGGGGAGCTTTAGGCGCCGAGGCCTGCCGTCGAGAGGGCGGCGAAGAGGCCGAGGGCCAGCAGGAACACCGGGGCGATCCGGTCGAAGCCGCGTTCGAAGCGCGAGAGGGTCATGACACACACCTTTGAGTTTTCGATTCTGAACCCCGGGGGAGCGGGGCTGTCCGTTTGGACGATTGATAGGTAGCACGATCTGAACAGTGCACAGATCAGCGTTTTCACCGGACCGTTATGCGTTTACGCACCACGTTTGGATGCATCGGCCTGTGAAAAGATCCCCAAACGAAAAAGGGGCCCGGCATCGGGGCCCCTCCATCGACTTCGACGTCTAAGTGGGGAAGCTTAGGCGCCCAGGCCCGCCGTCGCGAAGGCCGCGGTAAGGCCCAGGAACAGCAGGAAGACCGGGGTTGCACGGTCGAAGAAACGTTCGAACTTTGCGAGAGACATGACACACACCTTTCAGTTTGAAACCCTCAGGGGAGTGAGGGACTTTTCTATTTGAACAACGCTCAGATAGGAGCGCATCTGATCGTCGTCAAGATATCTGTACAGCGCTTAGATATGAAATTATGCTAAGGTCCATGAGCCAAGCGAAGAGCGCCGAACCCCGCCCCTATCACCATGGCGACCTGCGCCGCGCCCTCGTGGACGCCGCCCGCAGGCTGCTGGAGGCGGAAGGTCCCAGCGCGCTGTCGCTCCGGGCGGTGGCCCGCGAGGCCGGCGTCAGCCCGGCGGCGCCCTACCACCACTTCAAGGACAAGTCCGAGCTGATGGAGGCGGTGGCCCAAGAGGGTTGGGACACGCTGAACGCCCAGATGGCCGAGGCCAAGGCGCGCGACACCGGCCCGCACCAGCTGACGGCGCTGGGCATCACCTACGTCTGCTTCGCCCGCGAGAACCCGGCGCTCTACCGCGTCATGTACGACATGGTGCGCGAGAAGGAGGGCCTGCCCGAGGACGTGCAGGACAACAAGGACAGCGCCTACTGCATGGTGCGCGACACCATGGTCGAGCACGGCGCCGACCCGACGGCCGAGACGCACCTGGAGCTCGCCACCATCGCCGCCTGGTGCGGCGCCCACGGCCTGGCCGAGATGGCCGGCTTCAAGCAGTTCGAGCCCTTGAAGGACGAGTTGGGCGGCGAGCGCGCCTTCCTCGACGCCGTGCTCAGCCACATGGGCCTGTTCGCGCCGCGGCACACCGCCTGCTAGAGGCGTCTTCGTCCGAAGCGCATTCCGGGCGCCAAACCGGTGTCCACTTGGGCTGAATGCGCTATCCCCAGCGGGTGTTCGCCACCCGCTTCGCCCCCTCCCCGACCGGATACCTGCACAAGGGCCACGCCTTCTCGGCGCTGACGGCGTTCGCCGCGGCCCGTGCGGCCGACGGCCGCTTCGTCCTGCGCATCGAGGACATCGACGCCACGCGCGTGCGGCCTGAGTTCGAGACGGCGATCTACGACGACCTCGCCTGGCTGGGCCTGGACTGGGAGCGGCCCGTCCGCCGTCAGTCCCAGCACCTCGACGACTATCACGCGGCGCTCGGCCGCCTGGAGGCCGACGGCCTGGTCTACCGCTGCTTCCGGACCCGCAAGGAGGTGGCCGAGGCCATGGCGTCGGCGCCGCACGGGCCGATGGAGGTGTTCCAGGGCGGGCCGCTGCCGCGCGCCGAGGAGATGCGCCGCCTGGCCGCCGGCGAGCCCTTCGCCTGGCGGCTTTCGCTGGACGCCGCGGCCCGCAGGCTGGGCGGCTTCGGCGGCCTGACGTTCATGGAGGGCGAGGCCGAGATCGCCGCAAAGCCCGAACTGGGCGGCGACGTGGTGCTGGCGCGCAAGGACGTGGGCGTGGCCTACCACCTGGCGGTCGTGGTCGACGACGCCCTGCAGGGGATCACCCACGTCATCCGCGGCTGCGACCTGTTCGAGGCGACCCACGTCCAGCGCCTGCTGCAGGCGCTGTTGGGCCTGCCGACGCCCGTCTACCGCCACCACGACCTGCTCCTGGGCCCGGACGGCAAGCGCTTCGCCAAGCGCGACCAGTCCGAGACGCTGCGCTCGCTGCGCGAAGGCGGTATGAGCGCGGCCGACCTGCGCAAGGAGCTGGGCTTTGACTGACGCCGCCGCCCCTGCCGACGCTGGAAACCGCCTGCAGGCGCTGGCCGTGCTGGTGCTGGGCGCCTGCATCATCGGCCTCGCCGCCATCCTCGTGCGCCTGAGCGACGCCGGGCCCACGGCCACCGGTCTCTGGCGGCTGATCTTCGCCGCTCCGCTGCTGGCGATCCTGGCCGCGCGGACCGGGGGCTTCGGCGGCGCGCCGTCGAAGTGGGCGCTGCTGGCGGGCCTCTTCTTCGCCCTCGACCTCGGCTTCTGGCACTACGGCATCCAGTACACCTCGGTCGCCAACGCCACGGTGCTGACCAACCTGACGCCGGTGGTGGTGACCGCCTTCGCCTGGATCTTCCTGCGCCAACGGCCGCGCGCGCTGTTCCTGGCGGCCGTCGCCGCGGCCGTCGCGGGCGCCTCGATGATGGCGATCGAGAAGACGGGCGGGACGCCGCGCAACCAGCCGTTGGGCGACACGCTCTCGCTGATCACCGCCGTCTGGTACGCGCTCTACTTCCTGACCATGGCCGAGGGACGCAAGGGCGAGACGGCCAGCCGGCTGATGTTCTGGGCCAGCGCGGTCGGCGCGCCGCTGCTGCTGGTCGCCGCCGCCCTGCTGGGCGAGCGGCTGATCCCCGCCACGCCCCGCGGCTGGGCCGCCTGCGTGGGCCTGGGCCTGATGCACGTGGCGGGGCAAGGCTCGATCGCCTGGGCCATGGGTCGCCTGCCCACGCCCACTGCCTCCGTGGTGGTGCTGGTCCAGCCGGTGGTCGCCGCGATCCTGGGCTATGTCCTCTTCGCCGAGGCCATCGGGCCGTTGCAGGGCCTGGGCGCGGCCGTCGCGCTCGCCGGCATCGTCCTGGCCCAGTGGGCGTCGCGGAAGTCTTCCTAGCTGAAGGCCCAGCCCTGCCGCGCCGTCTCGATCCGCGCCAGCTTGGCGTGGAAGGCGGTCCAGTCGTCGCGGGCGTCGATGTCGGCCCACAGCGCCTCGATCTGGTCGTAGAGCAGTTCCTCGGGCTCGGGCTGGGCGAAGTAGGGATGGCTGAGCCGCTCGGGCCGCTCGGCCTCGTAGGCGGCCAGCCGCTGGCGGAACTCCGCGAAGTCCGCCTCGCCGTAGAGCGCCGCCCGCGGACTAGCCAGCGCGCGGTCGTCGCGACCGCCGAACCAGTCGAAGAAGAACGGCCCCCAGCGCAGCCGGTCGCCGCCCTCGGCCAGGGCGCGGAACGACGCCTGCACGAGCTGGGCGTCCTCCTCGTCGCCGCGCGGCCTCAGACCCAGTCGCGCCAGCATCGCCGCCATCAGCTCGCGCCGGTAGGTGGGGCCGAAGTCGTTCAGCGCATCGATCAGGCCCTGGCTGTCGGTCACCAGGCTGAGGGCGCCCGCGAGCTGCTGCAGGTTCCAGAACACCGCCTCGGGCTGCCGGCCGAAACTGTAGAGGCCCGAGTGGTCGAAATAGGCGGCCACGAAGTTGGGGTCCGACTTCGGCAGGAAGCGATAGGGGCCGTAGTCGAAGCTCTCGCCGGTGATGTTCATGTTGTCGGTGTTGAGCACGCCGTGGACGAAGCCGGCCGCCATCCAGCGCGCCGTCAGCCTCGCCGCTTTGCCGCAGACCGCGCCCAGCAGCGCCCCGGCCGGGTCGTTCGCGCCGTCCAGCTCCGGATAGTAGAGCTGGGTGACATGGCTCACGAGCGCCTCGATGCGGTCCTTGGCCTCGAAGAAGGCGTGCCGCTGGAACGTGCCGAAGCGGACGTGGCTGTGGGACAGGCGGACCAGCACGGCGGACCGGGTCGGGCTGGGCTCGTCGCCGCGCTGGAGCGCCTCGCCGGTCTCGATCAGCGAGAACGAACGGGAGGTGGGAACGCCCAGCGCCTCCAGCATCGCGGTGGCCAGCACCTCCCGCACGCCGCCCTTCAGTGTCAGCCGCCCGTCGCCCTGGCGCGACCAGGGCGTCTCGCCCGAGCCCTTCGTCCCAAGGTCGAGGAGGCGGCCGGCGCCGGTCTCGCGCAGTTGGGCGAACAGGAAGCCGCGGCCGTCGCCGAGCTCGGGGTTGTAAACGCGGAACTGGTGGCCGTGATAGCGCTGGGCCAGCGGCGGATCGATGTTGCCCGGCAGCGGGCGGAAGCGGCCGAAGTGGGCCACCCATTCGTCGTCGCTCAGTGTCTCCAGCCCCACCGTCGCGGCGGCGCGGTCGTTGCGGTAGCGCAGGATCGTGGCGGGGAAGTCGGCCGCCGCCACGGGATCGGCGAACTCGCGACCCAGGGCCGGGAACTGCGGATCGGCGCGATAGGCGGCGGACACGGGCATGCCGGGCAGCTAGCCGCCCGACGCCACGTTCGGCTAGCGGATTCCGAGGAAGCCCAGCACGGCCAGCACGACCACCACCAGGCCGACGAGATAGATGATACCGTTCATCAGACAGCTCTCCGGGTCAGGTCCCTCGACAGGGGCGGGTAACGCGGAGGCTTCGGACGGTGTTCCGATCAGTTCCCTTGCTGCGGCGACAATTCATCTTTCCCAGGATCGGGCGATGCAGAGGGAATTTGGTCGCCGCCGCGCTGAATGACAAAACGTCGGCGCACATAGAACAGCAGCCCGATCACGACGCCCAAAGCCAGTATGGTCCAGGGATCGATCGGGTCATCGGCCGCGAGCATGAGGACCGCCGCCGCGAGGCCGACGATAAGAGGCTCGACCGCTTCGTCCGGTCCCGGCGTGAACAGCATGTACGCCAGCTCGAAGCCGGCCGAGTACATCAGCGCCTCGCCGACCAGTTTGAGCGTCGGAATGTCGGCTAAGTGCGCCCAGGGCTTGGGCAACGGAAGGCCTGGAAAGGCCAGTGCCACAGCCTTTCCAACCAGCAGAGCGATCACGATCACAGCGATGACATGCTGAAGGCGCAGCTTGATCCGCTCGGCCCTCAATTCGCGCGCCACCAAAAGGTCTTGCTCCTTTTGCGGCTGTCGGCCCCACGGCTTGGTTTCGTCTGTCGCCCCCATCACTTCGCCCCTCAGCCGATCCGCACGCCCATCCCACCGTCGACCGGCAGCACCACGCCGGTGATGAACTTGGCCTCGTCCGACGCCAGGAACAGCGCGGCGTAGGCGGTGTCCCAGGCCGTGCCCATCTTGCCGCCCAGAGGGACGCGGGCGTCGCGTTCGGCGCGGACCTCGGCCGGGGTGCGGCCGCTGGCGCCGGCGATGCCGACCACGGCCATCGGCGTGTCCATCAGGCCGGGCTGCACGGCATTGCAGCGAATCCCATAGCGGGCCTGGCTCTGGGCGGTGGAGGTGGTCAGGCGGTTCACGGCGGCCTTCGAGACCTCGTAGGCCACCTGGATGCCGCCGGCCTTGGCCGCCAGGGACGAGATGTTGACGATGGCGCCCGAGCCCTGACCCCGCATCACGCCCAGCGCCGCCTTGGTCACCAGCCACATGCCCTTGAGGTTCACCGTCAGGATGCGGTCGAAGGCGGCCTCGTCGGCCTTGTGGACCGGCCCGTCGCCGCCGCCGATGCCGACGTTGTTGACCAGGATGTCGATCCGGCCCAGGCGCGCCGTCGCCTCGGCGACGATCGCCGCCGCCTCGGGCGCACGGACCACATCGGCCTGCAGCGCGAAGGCCTCGCCGCCTTCCTCGCGGACCAGCGCCGCCGTCACCTCGGCCCGCTCGCCCACCCGGTCGACGCAGAGCACGCGCGCGCCTTCCCGGGCGAACAGCATCGCCATCGCCCGACCGTTGCCGATGGTATCGCCCGGCGTCTGCCCGGCGCCCACGATGACGACGGCCTTGCCCTCCAGCCGACCCGCCACCTCAGTAGCCCTTCAGCTCGGGATCGAGCGTCTGGCCCTCGTCGAGCTGCACGCCGAAGGTGTTCAGGATCATCGAGACCTGGGTGTACTGGCCGGTGGTGAAGACCAGGTCCATGCACTGCTTCTGGGTGAAGTGCCGGCCCAGCTCGGCCCAGGTCGCGTCGCCGATGAAGTAGTCCTTGTGCAGCTCGTCGGTGGCCCGGATCAGGGCGGCGTCGGCGGCGCTCCAGCCGGCGTCGGCGCCGCGCTTGATGGCCTCGATCTCGGCCTCGGTCAGGCCGGAGTTCAGGCCGATCCGGGTGTGCTGGGTGAACTCGTAGCCCGACTTGCAGAGGTAGCCGACGCGCAGGATGACGATCTCGCGCTCACGCGCCGGCAGGTCGTTGCGGCGCGAGAGGATGTAGCTGCCCCACTCGTTGAACCGGGTCAGCGCCTTGGGCGCCCGCGCCATGGTGCGGAAGATGTTCAGCACGCCCATCGTGCCGTTGCGGACCGGCTGCAGCGCCTCGGACTGCTCGGGCGTCAGCTCGGAATCCTGCAACGGCGCGACGCGGGGCTTGGACAGTCTCATGGCGTTTCCTCGAACATCCGGTCTGTTGATCCGGCACCTTAGAGGCCGCGCCCGATTTCGCTAGAGCGGCCGCGGCCCAGTTGTTACCCAGGGCCCATGTCCACCCGCTCGACGCTGGAGTTCCTGAAGACCGAGACCGGCTCCGGGCTGCTGCTGGCGGCCGCCGCGCTGGTCGCGATCATCTGGGCCAACTCGCCCTGGGCCGGCGCCTACGACGCCATCACCCACCACTCGGTCGCGATCCAATTCGGCCCGTTCGCCGAGGAGATGAGCGTGGCCAAGTGGGTGAAGACGGCGCTGATGCCGATCTTCTTCTTCGTGGTCGGGCTGGAGATCAAACACGAGATCCTGCGCGGCGAGCTCTCGAACCCGCGACGCCTGGCGCTGCCGGTGCTGGCGGCGGCCGGCGGGGTGGTGGTCCCGGCGCTGATCTATGCGGCGATCAATGGGCTGCCGGGCGGCCATCCGCAGGGGTGGCCGATCCCGACGGCGACCGACATCGCGTTCGCGCTGGCGGCGCTGGCGGTGGCGGGGCCGCGCCTGCCGCCCACGTTGCGGATCTTCCTGCTCACCCTGGCCATCGCCGACGACCTGGTGGCCGTGGCGTTGATCGCGCTGCTGTTCACCGACGACCTGCAGTTCCCGATGCTGGCCGGCGCGGCGGTGACGGTGGCGGTGCTGGCCGCCATGGGCCGCTGGCGGACGGCGCCCTACTCCTTCTGGGCGCTGGGCGGGCTGTTGCTCTGGGGCTTCACGCTGAAGTCCGGGGTGAACACCTCGCTGGCGGGCGTGGCGGCGGCGTTCTGCATGCCGCTGGAGCCCAAGCGGCCGGGCGGCCAGGGCGTGCTGGCCGAGACGATGGAGGCGCTGCATCCCTACGTCGCCTTCTTCATCCTGCCGGTCTTCGCGTTCATGGCGGCAGGCTTCTCGCTGGGCGGAGACGCCGGCGGGGCGATCCTGGGGACGGTCAGCCTGGGCGTGGCGGCGGGCCTGTTCTTCGGCAAGCAGATCGGCGTGTTCGGCGCGGCGGCCCTGGCCATCGGGCTGAAATGGGCGCGGCGGCCGACGGGGGCGAAGTGGCTCGAGCTCTACGGCGTCTCGGCGCTCTGCGGCGTGGGGTTCACGATGAGCCTGTTCATCGGCGCGCTGGCCTTCCCGGCCGCCGACGTGCTGCACGAGGCGCAGGTGCGGGCCGGCGTGGTGCTGGGCTCGCTGGCCTCGGTGGCGCTGGGGGTGGTGGTGCTGTCGATCAGCGCGGCGCGGCGGGCGCGGGAGCCCGACTAGATCAGGCCCAGCGACTGGGCCCGCACGACCGCCTCGGTGCGGTTGGCGGCGCCGAGGGCGGCGATGGCGGCGGCGGCGTGGGCCTTGATGGTGGCCGGCGACAGGTCGAGGTCGCGGGCGATCTCCTTGTTCGAGCCGCCGGTGGCGATCAGGCGCAGGACGTCGAGCTGGCGCTCGGTGAGGCGGGCCAGCGGCGCGGCCATGGTCGGCGCCGAGGCCGGCGAGCCGGTGGCCTGGACCGCCTCACGCGTGGCGATGTCAGCGAGGCGGGGCGGCAGGTAGCGGCCGCCCGCCAGCACGAGCCGGATCGCCGCCTCGATCACCGCGCTCTTGGAGGTCTTCGGCGCGAAGCCGGCCACGCCCAGCTTCAACAGGGCCAGCAGGAGCTCGTCCTCGTCGTTGCCGGTGACCACCAGGATCGGCGCGCCCGGCGCCGCCTCGCCCAGCCGGCGGATGCCTTCGACGGGGCCCGAGCCGGGCATGATCAGGTCGCTGATGATCAGGTCGGGCGCGGCGGCGGCGGCGGCCCAGGCGCTGGGGTAGTCGTCGGCCTCGATCACCTGGGCGTCGGGCCAGCCGATGGCCACGGCGCCGGCCAGGGCCTCGCGCATCATCGCGTGGTCGTCGCAGATCAGGCAGGTCTTCATACGCGCCCAGCCGTCCGTGCGCCGCAGGCGGCGCGTCCCCGTCAGGCAGCTTTGGCGGCCGCAGCCGGAAGTTCAAGGTAGAACGCGCTGCCGTTGAGCCAATTCGCCTCCAGCGCGATATCGCCGCCCATCAGCCGCGCCATGCGCCGCGCCGAGGCGAGACCCAGGCCGAAGCCGCCCCGCACCTCGTCGCCGTGGTTGGAGCCCTGGACGTAGTCCTTGAAGAGGCCCTCGGCGTCGCCCGGCGCGATGCCGACGCCGTCGTCGATCACCCAGATGCGCACGCGCCCGCCGCGCGGCCGGGCGCCGACCAGGACGCGCTTCGCCTTGGCGTGACGCAGGCTGTTGCCAACCAGGTTGCCGACGGCGCGCTCCAGGAGCTCGGGGTCGGCGTCGACGACGAGGCGGCTGGTCATCGGCACGATCTCGACCTTCGCCAGGCGGGCGGCCGGTTCGTGCAGTTCGGCGATGCGGGCGATGGCGGGGCCGACGGCCACGGGCTGGATCCGCGCCTGGACCGCGCCGGACTCCAGGCGCAGGTGGTCCAGCATGCGGCGCAGGAGCTGTTCCGTCGTGTCGAAGGCCCAGCCGGCGCGGCGGACGGCGCGGTCGCGCTGGCCGGCGTCGGGGCTGCGCAGGGCCTGGTCGAAGGACAGCCGCGCGGCGTGCAGCGGCTGGCCCAGGTCGTGCCAGGCCGAGGCCAGGAAGCGGGTCTTGGCGTCGCGCTCGGCGGCCACCTGGACAAGCGCCGCCTCGGCCGCCTGGCGGGCGAGGTAGGCCTCGTCCACGGCGCGCTGCACGAACATCTGCAGGAGCAGGATGGTGACCGCATAGGCCATGATGAAGACCACCAGCGGCGGCGAGTAGTCGGTCGGGTAGACCACCAGGAAGAGGCCGATGGAGACCGGCAAGACCACCGTCTCGAACCGCGGCCGCGGCTTGCTGGGCGGCGGCTCGATGGTGGTCATCACATAGACCGTCACGGTGCAGATCTGGCAGATGACGCAGGCCAGCATCACCCGCTCGTCCGCATAGGGCATCCAGAGCCAGAAGGCGCCGGTGAGCAGGACGATGCCGCCGCGGATCGTCCAGTCGCTGGAGAACGGCCAGGCCACGCGGCCCACGCCCTGCGGCGGCGTTGGGCGGAAGAGCTGGAACAGCCACCCGCCCACGAACACCACGGCCCAGGCCTGGACGAGGTAGCGGTTGAGCGCAGGCAGGTCGGGGCCGACGTAGTGCGGGATCAGGCTGAAGGCGCCGATCACCAGCCCGATCGCGATCAGATTGATCAACACCGACCGCGGCACGCGCGAGGCCTCCCGTCCCGATCCCATCTTCGCGCGAACGGACGGCTGCGCAACAGGGCCGGACGGCTAGGCCGTATGGCCGATGCGGGAGGCGGCTCAACAATGGGCTTGCCGGGTCCGCCGAGAAGGCGTGGGGTAGCGCAGGACCGGCGATGCGAGGGGTGCGATGACGACCTTCCGATTGAATGGCCGGGACGTCACGGTGACCACACCGGAAGACGCTCCCCTGCTCTGGGCGATCCGCGACGAGGCCGGGCTGACCGGCACGAAGTTCGGCTGCGGCATCGGGGCGTGCGGCGCCTGCACCGTGCATGTGGACGGCGAGGCGGTGCGCTCGTGCATCACGCCCGTCGGCTCGGTGGCCGGCCATGCGGTCACGACGATCGAAGGCCTGGACCCGAAGGGGCAGCATCCGCTGCAGAAGGCCTGGATCGAGGCCCAGGCGCCCCAGTGCGGCTACTGCCAGTCGGGCCAGATCATGCAGGCCGCGGCGCTGCTGAAGGCGACGCCGCATCCGACCGACGCCCAGATCGAAGAGACCATGACCGGCAACCTCTGCCGCTGCATGGCCTACATCCGCATCAAGAAGGCCATCAAGGCCGCCGCCGCGCAGGGAGTGAAGGCATGAACGCCGTCGACCTTTCCCGCCGCGGCTTCCTGGTCAGCGTCACCGCCGCCGGGGCCGCCTTCGCCCTCACCGCGCCCGCCCAGGCGGCCGGCGCCTTCGAGCCCACCATCTGGTATTCGATCGACCGCGACGGCGTGATCACCGTCCACGTCATCCGCGCCGAGATGGGCCAGCACGTGGGCACCGCCATCGCCCGCATCGTCGCCGACGAGCTGGAGGCCGACTGGTCGAAGGTGAAGATCGACCACGTGGACACCGACCCCAAGTGGGGCCTGATGGTCACCGGCGGGAGCTGGTCGGTGTGGCAGAGCTATCCGCTGTACAGCCAGGCCGGGGCGGCGGGGCGCATCGCCCTGATCGAGGCCGGCGCGAAGCTGCTGGGCGTGAAGGCCGCGGACTGTACGGCCCGGGGCGGCGCGGTGGTCGCCGGCAAGCGTTCGGTGTCGTACGGAGAGATCGTCGCCAAGGGTGACCTGAGCCGGACGTTCACGGCGGAGGAGCTGGCGAAGCTGCCGATCAAAAAGGCGGCCGAGCACAGGATCGTCGGCAAGCCCGGCCAGGCGTGGGACATCCCGGCCAAGACCAACGGGCAGGCGAAGTACGGCCTCGACGCCAAGGTCCCGGGGATGGTCTATGCACGGCCCAAGCTGCCGCCGACGCGCTACGGCTCGGTGGTCAAGGCCATCGACGAGACCGAAGCCAAGAAGGTCCCGGGCTACATCCGCGCCATCGCGCTGGACGACCCGTCGGGCACGGCGCCCGGCTGGGTGATGGTCTATGCCGACAGCTTCGTGGCCGCCGACCGGGCGGCCGAGGCGCTGAAGGTGACCTGGACGCCGGGCGACACGGCCAAGGTCTCCGAGGCCGACCTGCAGGCCCGCGCCCGCGCGCTGATCGCCGACAGGACCACCGGTTCGCAGGTGGTGGAGGACGCCGGGGTCGACGGCGCCTTCGCCGGCGCCAAGTCCACGCTGGAGCGCACCTACACCACCGCCACCGCCCTGCACTTCCAGATGGAGCCGGTGAACGCGCTGGCCTTCGAGAAGGACGGCGTCTTCGAGATCCACACGGGCAACCAGTGGCAGTCGCTGGTGCTGCCGTGGCTGGCCAAGGCGCTGAACCGCAAGGAAGAGACGATCGTGCTGCGCACCCACATGCTGGGCGGCGGGTTCGGGCGCCGGCTGAACGGCGACTACGCCGTGCCGGCGGCCCTGGCCTCGAAGGCCATCGGCGGCAAGCCGGTGAAGATGGTCTGCACGCGGGCCGACGACACCCGCTTCGACAGCCCCCGCTCGCCGTCGGTGCAGACGCTGCGGATGGCGTTCGGCGAGGCCGGCCGGGTGACCGGCATGGAGCACTATGCCTGCGCCGGCTGGCCCACCCTGGCCATGGCGCCGTTCTTCATGCCCAAGGGCAAGAACGGGCAGCCCTACGATCCCTTCGCCATCGCCGGCGCCGACCACTGGTACAACGTCGGCGCCCAGCGGGTGCGGGCCATCGAGAACGACCTGGCGAACCGCACGATGCGGCCAGGCTGGCTGCGGTCGGTGGGGCCGGGCTGGACCAACTGGGCGGTCGAGAGCTTCATGGACGAGGCGGCGCTGCAGGCCGGCGTCGACCCCTTGGCGTTCCGGCTCAGGATGCTGGACGCCACGGGCCGCAACGCGGGCTCGGCGCCCAATGCGGTGGGCGGGGCGAAGCGGCAGGCCGCGGTGCTGAAGCGGGTGGCCGACAAGGCCGGCTGGGGCAAGCCGCTGCCGAAGAACACCGGCCTGGGGCTCGCCACCACCTTCGGGCAGGAGCGCGACATGCCGACGTGGGTGGCCTGCGCCGCCCGGGTGGCGGTCGACCCGGCCAGCGGGGCGGTGAAGGTGGAGAAGCTGACGCTGGTGGCCGACGCCGGGATCATCGTCCACCCCGACGGGGCGCTGGCGCAGATGGAAGGCGCGGCGCTGTGGGGCATGAGCCTGGCGCTGTTCGAGGGCTCGGCCTTCGAGAACGGCGAGCCGAAGGACACCAACCTCGACAGCTACACGCCGCTCAGGATGGCCGACGTGCCGGACGTGGAGGTGGAGTTCGTGCAGAGCGCCGAGGCGCCGGTGGGGCTGGGCGAACCGGCGACCACGGTGGTGGGGCCCGCCATCGGCAACGCGATCTTCCGCGCGGTGGGCGCGCGGGTGCGCGACCTGCCGATCCGGCCCGAGGGGGTGAAGGCGGCGATCAAGGCGTAAGGGTCGGAGGCCGTGGGCGCTCGCGGGAGACCCTGCGCGCCACGAGCGCCGTAAGGTTCGCACTCAATTGGCGTCCGCACGAAGCTTTTAGATTCAATGATATCGACATGTCATCCCGGCCGCACACCCGCGAAGACGGGTGGGAGAGCCGGGACCCAGGAGGTCCGGGTGCTGAGCTTGAGCCCCTGGGTCCCGGCTCTGCGGGCCACAGGTGGCCCTCCGGCCGGGATGACAGGGCTTTTTTCCATCCCGCCAACTGAGCGCGGACCTCAGGGCTTCGACCCCGGACCACACGAACAGGCGCGACGCGCGGCCGGCGTGGGACCGCGTCCGTTCGTGTGGTTCGTTTGGTTCGTGGTCGCTTTGAAGGGCGCTTCGCGCGGTCAGCCGGAGCCTGGCCAGCGGGGCGGGCCGCGGGGGCGAGGTCGCGGCAGGGGCGTGGCGACCGAGCCCAGGAGCTTGTCGCGGGTTCGGCCCGGCGCCGGGCGGGCGAGGACGGCGACGCCGGCGGGTGCGGGCGTCGTTTCGGCCGGCGGATCGCTCCGCGTCCGCGCCAGGAGATCCCGGAGGACGGGCAGGGCCCGCTTCGCGTCGGCGGGCAGGTCGTCGAGGCGCCCCGCGTCGCGGGCGACCAGGCCCAGGGTCGAGAGAAATTTCGGCAGGCTGACGGGCTCGTAGTCGCGGTCGCGCTCCCGTTCGCGTTCGAGCGCCTGTTCGGGAGGTTCGGCGCGGTCGGGCGCCTCGCGTTCCGCCCGCTCGCGCTCGGGGGCCTCGACCGCCTGCGGGCGGGCGGCGACCGGCGCCGCTTTCCCGGCGCGCAGGGCCATGCACAGCCGGATGCCCATGCGGACCGCCAGGAAGCATTTCTGGAAGGCGTCGAAGCGCTCAAGGCTGCGCCCGGCGTCGGCCTCGGCCTTCGCCGCCTCGCCGAACGCCACGGCGAGGCCATGGGCGCAGTCGACCAGCCCCTCCAGCATCTGGAGCTCACGCGCGCTGCGGGCAGCCTCGGTCGACATGAGAACAAATATAGAACATCCTGGCCTGCCGTCAAGCTTCCGCCGGGATCAGGTCCTAGGGTTCGGACTCGATAGCGCCGATCGAACAACCTCTGTCATCCCGGCCAAGGCGCGCTTGCGGGCTGCCGAGCCGGGACCCAGGGGGTTCCGCAGTGCGGTGGCGCCTGGGTCCCGGATCGGCCTTGCAGGCCGTCCGGGATGACAGGGCTATTTGATCTGTCCGCGTCGCCGATCCGCAGTCGAGTGCGAACCCTAGGTCACCACCGCGCCCGCACGCCGAGCGAGACCTGCTGGGACTCCCGGTGGCGCGCCAACTCGGCGGCGTAGGCGCCGTAGACGGTGACCCTGGAGGTCGCCTGCCCGCTGAAGCTGAGGCCGAGCTTCGCCGCATCGCGGCCCGTCCGCACCGACGAGACCGTGAACACGGGACCCGAGAGCGCGAGCACGCCGGCGCGCACGTCTGCGTCGACGTCCTCGAGTTCGTGGCTCCAGCCGATCAGGCCGCGGATCTGCAGCGACACGCCGGGCGTGAGCGACAGCGCGCGTACGAACCGCACGCCGGCGAAGGACTGGAGGCTGTCGTTTCGGCGGACGTGGACGTCGGCGGCGGTGACGCCACCGGTCTCGGTCGCGCCGGTCGAGGTCAGGCGAAGCCCGCTCAGCCCCACGACCGGTTCGACCCGCCATCGCCGGACATCGAAGGCCAGGCCGGCGTCGATCCGGCCGCCGACGCCCTCGACGGTCACGTCGCCCCTGGCGCCCGCGCCGAAACGGCCGCCGGAACGCTTCACATCCTGTTCCGTGCGCAGGTAGTCGGCCTGCCAGTCCACGAACGCCCGCCCCCGCGCCACCGCGCCGTAGGCCACCGCCTGGAACAGCGTTCCCTCCGCACGGTCGCCGCCCGCCGCATCGGCGCTCGCCTCGCCAAGGCCGACGGCCACGCCGAACAGGCCGCTGCCGAACGCGCGGTCGACGCCGAACATCACCCCGCCGACCGAGGCTCGCGAAGCCCCGAAGTCCGTGCGCTGCCCCTGCACGTCGCCCCACACGGTGGTTCCGTCCGGGGCCGTCGATCCGGGGCGGCCGCGGCGCGCGGCGAGCTGGTCGCTGACCGCGCCCGCCCCCTGGCTCCACGCCTGGCGCGCCGCCATCACGCCGTCGGCGTAGACGTCCGGCGACAGGGCGTCGACGGCGGCGGGCAGTTCGTCGGCCGAGGCGCCATAGAGCGGGTAGTAGAGCGAAGCCTGGGCGGCGCTCATGCGCAGGCCCGCGCCCGGCCGGCCGGCGTCCAGGCTGGCGCCGACGGCGATGCGGTTCGCCGTCTCCGCCACGCCCGCCGCGCCGAGGTCGGCATAGGCCGCCGGCGTGACGATCAGCGAAAGGGTCGTGGGCGCGTAGACGGCGTCGAAGCGGGCGCCTCCGGGTAAGCCCTCGGGCTGGATCAGGCCGCTGAAGCTGCTGGCGGCGGCGATGCCGCCGGACGCGCGGACGACCTGGAAGGCCTGGCCGATCACGGGGCTGAAGGTGTTGCTGGCCGACCCGGTGATGCCGCGAAGCCTGGGCGCAAGCACGCCGCCGGCGGTCAGGCGGCCATCGGCCCCTTCGACCAGCACGCGGCTGTAGCTGCCGGCGCCGACGCCGGTCCCCGGCCCGTCGATGTCGAACGCGCTGGTCGCGGTGGCCTGCAGGGTCACCGGGCCGGCGAAGGTCAGGGTTCCGGGGCTGGCGCCGGGCGCCAGGGTCCCGGCCACGGTGGTGGGGGCCACGATCACGCCCACGCCGCGCAGCGTCGCGCCGGCCGCCACCGTCACGCCCGCCGCCGAGATCGCGCCGTTGTGCAGGAACACGCCCTCGTCGATCGCGACCGCGCCGCTCCCGCGGGCCACGCCGGAGAAGAGCACCTTGCCGGGGCCGCCCGTCTTGAGGACGCCGTCGAGGACGATGGCGCCGTTCAGCGTGGTCACGCCGCTCGCGGCGCGGATCTCGCCGCCGCCGGCGGTGACCAGGATCGGCCGCGTCGAGGCCGTGCCGCCGAGGACGGTCAGGGCGCCGTTGTCCAGGATCAGCGCGCCGTCGGCCGTCCCCAGCGCGGCGTCGCCACCGATGGCCAGGCGGGCGTTGCTGACCCGCGTGCCGCCCGCATGGCTGTTGGCGCCGGTCAGGGTCTCGGACCCGCCGGCGACAATCAGGCCGCCAGCGCCGCGGATCTCGCCGCCGAAGGCGCCCGCCGCCCGGGTCAGGACCAGGTTGCGCCCGCCCAGCACGACGCTCCCGCCGCCCGACAGGCTGGTGATCGCGGCGCCCTCGCGGGTGGCCGAGATGTCGAAGGTCCCGTCGGCGGCCACGGCCGAGGCCGCGATGCCGCCCCCGTCGGACAGCGACAGCACCGCGCCGCGCCCGACCGTCGTCGCGCCGGAATAGGTGCTGGCGCCGGTCAGGGTCTGGGTTCCGCCCGCGAGGGTCAGGCCGCCCGCGCCGGCGATGACGCCCCCGAAGGTGTCGTTCGCATGGGTCAGGGTCAGGGTCTGGCCGCCCAGCACGACGCCGCCGTCGCCGGACAGGCGCCTGATCGTGGCCCCGGTGTCGGCGGCCGAGATGTCGAACCGGGCGCCGGAGGCGATGTCGAGCCGGCTGGAGGCGGCGATGGAGCCGGCGCCGGCCAGGGCCAGCGTACCGCCCGACACCGTGGTCGCGCCGTCGTAGGTGTTGACGCCGGCCAGCACGGCCGTCCCGACGCCTGTCTTGGTCAAGGCGCCCGAGCCGGACATCGCCGCCCCGACGACGCCGCCCTGCAGGGTGTAGGCCGAGGCCGTGAGCCCGCCGCCGCCGACGCTGTCGACGATCACGCCGCCGCCCAGCATCAGGGAACCGACCATCTGGTGGGTGCCGCCCAGGTCGAGGACGCCGCCCCAGAGCGTGAGCCCCCCGCTCGTGGCGCCCAGCGTGCCCGCGCCCCTGAGCGCCAGCGTGCCGCTCACCACCAGCGTGCCGCCGGCGTAGGTGTTGGCCTCGGTGAGCACCGTCGTGCCGCCGCCGCTCTGGATGAGCGAGCCTGGGCCGGCCAGGATCGCTGCGATCTCGCCGCCCTGCACATTGAAGGACGCTGAGGTCAGCGTGCCGCCGACCACGGCGCCGCCGGTCAGCAGGAAGTCACCCACGGTCTGGCTCGTCCCGCCAAGGTTCAGCAGGCCGCCGGAGATGGAGAGCGAGCCCGAGGCCGCGCCCAGCGACCCCGCGCCCGCCAGCGTGAGCGAGCCGCCCGAGATGGTCGTGCCGCCGGTGTAACTGTTGGCCGTGGTCAGGGTCTCGGACCCGCCGGCGAGGGCGAGGCCGCCGGTCCCCGAAATCTCGCCCGAGAACGTTCCGGCGCCCCCGGTCAGGGTCAGCGTGCGCGCGCCCAGGATCACGTCGCCCGAGCCCGACAGCGCGCGGACCGAGGCGCCCGCCGTGGTCGCCGAGATGTCGAACGTCCCGTCGACCGTGACGCTGGAGCCCGCGATGCTGCCGGCGCCGGAGAGCGCCAGGGTGGCCCCGCCGGCGATGGTCGTGACGCCGGTGTAGGTGTTGGTCCCGGTGAGGGTCTGGGTCCCGCCAGCCACCGTGAGGCCGCCGGCGCCGTCGATGGCGCCGCTGAACGTGTCGCTGGCGCCGGCCAGGGTCAGCGTCCGGCCGCCCAGCGAAACGCCGCCGGCGCCCGACAGGCGGCTGATCGTGGCGCCCGCATTGGTCGCGGCGATGTCGAAGGTCGCCCCGGCCGAGACGTCCACCACGCCGGAACTCCCGATCGTGCCGGCGCCCGAGAGGGCCAGCGTGCCGCCCGAGATGGTGGTGGTGTTCGAATAGGTGTTGGCGCCCGACAGCGTCAGCACGCCCACGCCGCTCTTGATGAAGGCGTTGGACCCCGAGCCCGAGATGTCGCCCGCGAAGATGGTGGCCGAGGTCTGGTTGACCGTCAGCCCCTTGGCGCCGAGGCGCACCTTGCTGCCCGCCACGCCGGACAGCGCCTTGATCTGGGTGGTGCTGCTCAGCCCCGAGACGTCGAACTGGGCGGTGGCCGACGTCAGGGTCACGCCGCTGGAGTCGGCGATGCTCCCGCTGTTGGAGATCGACAGGGTGGCGCCGCCGCCGATCCGGGTGGCGCCGGTGTAGGTATTGGTCCCGGTCAGCGTGATCCCACCCACGCCGACAGTGTCGGTGACGGTGATCCCGCCGGGCGTCGCGCCGGCGTCGGAGAACACCCCCGAGAAGGTCGAGGTGACCCCGTTCGCGTCGATGGTGTTCGTGCCCGACCCGTCGAGGGTGAAGTTCTGGGTGTAGTTCGTGCTCGCCTGGTCGACCCGGAGCACGCCGCCCTCGAACACCGGATTGACCGACACGCCGAGCTGGCTGCTGGCATAGGACGGCTGGGCGGTGTCGATGTTCGTCGCCTGGGCGTGGGCCGCCATCGGCGCGCCGCAGCCGGCCGCCGCCGCGAGGGCCAGCAGCGCCCTTGGCGACACGCGCTGGAACAACGAACGTCTCAAGTCTTCCCGCCCCGAAATCCAGCGTTCGGTTAACCACCTTCGCGGCTAAGAACTGCTTACGGCGCAGGCCGTCAGCGCTAGTGTGGGAGCCGCCGAGGTGGGGAGAGGCTGCGGATGTTCGACCGATTTATCGAGTTTTTTGGGGAACTTACGCCGCAGGAGCTGGCGATCTCCACCCTCGCCGGTCATGTTACCTATTCTGAGTTTGACGCCAATATCGACCGTTTTGTCGCAGCCCTGTCGGAACACGATCCGCCCCGGCCCGGCCTGGTCGCGGTGTGCGTCGCCGACCGCTACGTCCACTGGCTGGCGCTGGCCGCCCTGGCCCGCCTGGGCGTCACCTCGTGCTCCTACCTCGCCATGCAGCGCCGGCAGGCCGAGCCGATGTTCGCGCCCGGCCTGGTGATCACCGACGAACCGGAACAGCCCGACGACGACGCGCGGCCCCGCCTCGTCCGCGTCACCCCGGCCTGGCTGGCCGAGGTCGAGGCCCGTCCGGCGGCGAAGCGGCCCCGGCCGAAGATCGACCCCGATGGCCTCGCCCGGATCATGACCTCGTCCGGCACCACCGGGACGCCCAAGAAGTTCGGCATGACGTGGCAGTGCGTCGAGAACCGCATCATGCACGCCGCCACCATCGGCATGATGAAGGGCGCGCGCAGCCTCTCGCTGATCGGTCCCGAGTTCTATCCCTATCCGGCCGCCTTCCTCGACTGGGGACGCGGCGCGACGGTGCTGTTCGGCTCGAACGACCCGGTGGAGCTGGCCAGTTCGCTCACCCGGCTGCGGCCGTCGCTGATGGCGCTCGCGCCGATCCAGCTGCGGGCGGTGCTGGACGGCCTGCCGAAGGGCTTCCGCGCCCTGCCCGACCTGACCCTCGGCGTGGCCGGCAGCCACACGCCCCGCGCGCTTCGCGACGAGACCCGCAAGCGCCTCGCCCCCAACCTGCTGATCGTCTACATGGCCACCGAGGCCGGCCTGATGGCCGTGAGCCCCGACACCGGCCAGGACGACGCCGACGTCGGCCTGCCCTCCCCCTGGGTCGAGCTGGAGATCGTGGACGACGCGGGCGAGCGCGTGGCGCCGGGCGCGCTGGGCGCCGTCCGCCTCCGCGGCCCCGACATCACCGCCGGCTATATCGACGACCCCGAGGCCAACGCCCGCTTCTTCCGCGACGGCTGGTTCTATCCCGGCGACGTCGGCTCGCTGTCGGCCGAGGGGCGGCTGCGGATCGAGGGGCGGCTGGACGAGGTGATGAACTTCGGGGGCGCCAAGTTCATGCCGCACGTCATCGAGGCGGCGGTGCTGGCCTGCCCCGGCGTGCGCGACGCCGGCCTCTTCACCCTGCCGGACGCCTCGGGCTTCGACATGCCCTGGATCGCCGTCGTCCGCGACGAGACCCTGGTCGAGAAGGACATCGCCGAGGCGCTGATGATCCCCGGCCTGCCGCCGGTCCACGTGGTCTGGATCGACGCGATCCCCCGCTCCGGCCTGGGCAAGGTGCAGCGCGACCAGCTGCAGGCCGCCGCGCGGGAGCACGGCCACGGCTCGCCGGCCGGATAGCCGCCCGTCGTCGCGCCCTGCGCGAGAGCCGGCTTGGCGTAGCCCTGGGTTGCGCTACGGTGCCGCTTCCGGGGGGCGGGGCGTGTAGCGTCATGGCGGGGAAGACCGACTTCATCATCAATGGCAGCTTCGAGCGGCAGGCGGGCGGCGACGCCGCGGACTGGATCGGCCAGAGCCCGCAGTTCGACACCGTCGGCGACGGCCACACCTATCAGCTCCGCGCGGCGCTGCCGCCCGACGGCTGGAGCGTGACGCGGGGGTTCTTCGGGCTGGAGACCGGGGTGGCGTCCGACGCGCGCGTCTCGTGGGACGGCAAGGTCTGGGGGCTCGCCCACGACGGGACGATCGCCCAGGAGGTGGCGGGGCTGTCGGCGGGGACGGTCTACGACCTGGCGTTCATCGCCTTCCATCCCGAGGAGCGGTCGGATCCGTCCGGGCTGCAGGTGTTCTGGAACGGGCGGATGGTCGCCGACTTCGCCAGCCTCCACGCGGAGGAAGGCCGGATGACGCACGTCATGGTGACGGCCGCCGACGGCGCGAACCGCCTGGAACTGCGCACGACGGGCGTGGTGGTCGTCGACGACGTCCGCCTCTTCGCCACGGGGTCGAGCGTGCTGCTCGACTTCTCGCTGTCGAGCCAGCCGATCGGGGTCAACCTGGGCGACACGCAGTTCCGCGAGGACTTTCCGGGCGTGGCGCCCCTGCCCGACCTGCCGGCCCTGCACGCGTTCGTCGGCGGGGTCTCCCAGACCGTGAACGGGGTCCGGGACGTGATCGGCGGCTCGGTGAACGACCTGCTGGTCGCCGGGCCGCAGGGCGGCACCCTCGACGGACGCGGAGGCGCCGATGCATTGGTCGGCGGCGCGGGCGCCGACACGATGATGGGCGGGGCCGGCAACGACCTGCTCGTCGGGCACGACGGCCGGGGCTACCTGCGTGGCGACGACGGCGACGACTACATCACGGGCGGCGCCGACTTCGACGACATCAACGGCAACATGGGCAATGACACCTGTATCTCCGGCGGCGGGGACGACTGGGTGGTGGGCGGCAAGGACAACGACAGCCTGACCGGCAGCGCGGGCCAGAACCTCGTCTACGGCAACCTGGGCGACGACACCTGCGAGGGCGGGGACGGGAACGACATCGTGCGCGGCGGCCAGGACAACGACGTGATCACCGGCGGCGCGGGCGACGACTACGTCTCGGGCGACAAGGGCGACGACACGGTGACCGGCGGCGTGGGGGCGGACTCTTTCCATACGTTCGGCGACGCCGGGATCGACCGGGTGCTGGACTTCAGCCGGGCGCAGGGCGACCGGGTGCAGCTCGATCCGGGGACGGTGTTCACCGTCGCCCAGTCGGGCGCGGACACCGTGATCAGCATGACCGGCGGCGGCCAGATGGTGCTGGTCGGCGTGCAGATGAGCAGCCTGACGCCGGGGTGGATCTTCGGGGCGTAGGGGCGGGACGCGGAGGGATGACGCCGATTTCGGCCTGCCGCGGCTCGCCCGGGAGGCGAGGACACTTGCGTGCCGCGCCGCCGCGGGGCCCGCGCAGAGGCATTTCCCTCCCCTTTATGGGGAGGGTGGATGCGCGCGAAGCAAGCAGACGGGTGGGGAAGTCACGACCGGGC
>Ga0065165_1000330_pt1 | contig 77363 bp, 70 predicted proteins | sample AraplaMF_Cvi_mMF_FD_63813 | JGI IMG/M metagenome (GOLD analysis project Ga0065165, IMG submission 63813) | Arabidopsis root microbial communities from the University of North Carolina, USA - plate scrape MF_Cvi_mMF (version 2) (version 3) | ecosystem: Host-associated > Plants > Roots >... | reverse complement strand
AGGTCGATGATCTTGCGGCTGTTGCCGGCCTGGATGTCCTTGTCGGCCTTGACCGAGTCGATCACGTCGGTGCTGACGCGCTTGACCAGCACGTCCGGCGCTTCGTTGGTGGCCGCGGCCGGGGCAGCGATCACGCTGGTGGAAAAGGCCGCCACGGCAGCGGTCACGATCAGTTGTGCGATTGGCTTCATACGCTTCCTTTGTCTTGGTTGAGGCTATGCCTCCGATGTGTATCCCGTTAACTACTTCTGCACCGGTTCGGATGACACCGGCGCCGGTGCCGGCGGATTATTCGGCGCGGACTGCTGCTGCGCCGGGGCCTGGTCCTGCGCGGCCGGCGCGGTGTCCGGAGCGGCGTCATCCGGGTTCTGCGTCTTCTTCACGCCCAGCTTCTGCTCGACCTTTTCCTGCACCTTGTCCAGCTTTTCCTGCACCTTCTCGGCGCGGACCTGGGCTTTATCCGTGTCCAGGACCTTGCTGTTGCGGCGCTGCAGGTAACCGTCGCGGATGAATTCGTAGCGGTCGAGGGCAGCGTCTTCCAGCAGGTTCGAGGCGTCCAGCACGCTGGCGCGCTGATCCACGGCGCGCAGCACGATGCCGCTGTTACGCCACGGGATGTCGTCCACGTGCGTCCACGCATCGCCCCACCAGTCGCCCGGCAGCGCGGCCGTGTCACGGATCGTAGATGGGCCCAACAGCGGCAACATCAAGTAGGGGCCGCTTGGCACGCCCCAGTAGCCGAGGGTCTGGCCCAGGTCTTCGTTGTGCTTGCGCAGGCCAGCCGGGGTCGCGATATCGAGCACGCCGGCCAGGCCGAGGGTCGAGTTCACGGCAAAGCGGGTGAAGTCGTTCATGCCGTCCTGGCCCTTGAGCTGCGCGAAGTTGTTGAGCGAGCTCCACAGGTCCGACAGGTTGCCGAAGAAGTTGTTCACGCCGGTCTGGACGAATTCCGGGGTCGCGTTCTTGTAAGCGGTGGCGGCCGGCTTCAGCGCGGCGCGGTCGACCGCATCGTTGAAGCTGAACACGGCGCGGTTGAACTTCTCGAACGGGTCACGCGGATTAGGGGACGTCGCGCAACCGCTCAGCAGCACGGCGGCGCCTGCAGCCATTACCAGTGCATTACGAATGGTCATTATTTTTCGTCCTTTCCGTCTGCTGCTTTGCTATAAATAAATTGGTTGATCAGGTCTTCCAGCACCGCCGCCGATTGCGTGCGGGTGATGCGGTCGCCCTCGACCAGGTTATTGGTATCGCCGCCGGCTTCGATGCCGACGTATTGCTCGCCCAGCAGGCCGGAGGTCAGGATCTTCAGCGAGCTGTCCTTCGGGAACTTGTATGCCGGATTCATATCCAGGCGCACCATCGCGGCGAAGGTCTTGTCGTCAAACGTGATGTCGCCGACGCGGCCGACCACCACACCGGCACTCTTGACCGGCGATTGCGGCTTGAGGCCGCCGATGTTGTCGAACTTGCCGACGATCGCATACGTCTTCGTGAACGAAATAGTGCTCATGTTACCCGCCTTGAGGGCCAGGAAAAGGAGCGATACCGCACCCAACAGCACGAAAAGTCCGACCCAGACGTCAATAGTTTTGCGATGCATAAGATTTCCTAATATATAAGGGCGTTTAATCAGCCAGTCTTCTAATTACTTGTTAAACATAAGCGCGGTCATGATGAAGTCCAGGCCAAGGACCATCAGCGATGCGATCACGACGGTACGGGTGGTGGCGCGCGACACGCCTTCCGGTGTCGGCTGCGCTTCGTAACCCTGGAACAGCGCGGTAAAGGTGACGGCGATACCAAACACGAAACTCTTCAGGACACCGTTCAGGATGTCGCGGCGCACGTCGATATTGCCCTGCATCTGCGACCAGAACGCGCCCTCGTCCACGCCGATCAGCTGCACGCCGACCAAGTAGCCGCCGATCACGCCGATCGCGGAGAAGATCGTCGCCAGCACCGGCATGGCAATGATGCCGCCCCAGAAACGCGGCGCCAGCACGCGCTGCACCGGGTTCACGGCCATCATTTCCATTGCGGACAGCTGCTCGCCGGCCTTCATCAGGCCGATCTCCGCGGTGAGCGAGGTACCGGCGCGGCCCGCGAACAGCAGCGCGGTAACAACCGGGCCGAGTTCGCGCAGCAGCGACAGCGCCACCAGCTGGCCGAGCTTTTCGTCGGCGCCGAACTGGCTCAGCGTGTAATAGCCCTGCAGGCCCAGCACCATGCCGACGAACAGGCCGGACACGACGATGATCAAGAGCGAATAGTTGCCGATGAAGTGGATCTGCTCCGAAATCAGGGTCGGCCGCTTGAGCGCGCCCGGCGCCCGGCCCAGCAGCTTGAAGAAGGAGCGGGTCACGAAACCGATGCGGGCGATCGTGTCGAGCACGAAGGCGCCGATGAAGCCGAGGAAACGCGCGATCATTGCTTGCCCCCCAGGCCCAGGTCTTCGGCCAGCGACTTGCCCGGATAGTGGAAGGGCACCGGCCCGTCCGGCTCGGCGTTCACGAACTGTTTCACGTACGGGTCGTCCGAGGCGCGCATTTCCGCCGGCGTGCCCTGGGCAACGATCTTGCCGCCGGACAGGAAGTACACGTAATCGGCGATGCTGAAGGTTTCGTTCACGTCGTGCGAGACCAGGATCGAGGTCGAGCCCAGGGTATCGTTCAGGTTGCGGATCAGGTTGGCGGTGACACCCATCGAGATCGGATCAAGGCCGGCGAAGGGCTCGTCGTACATGATCAGTTCCGGGTCGAGCGCGATCGCGCGCGCCAGCGCCACGCGGCGCGCCATGCCGCCGGAGATTTCGTTCGGTTTCAGTTGCGCCGCATTGCGCAGGCCGACCGCGTTCAGGCGCATCAGCACCAGGTCGCGCAGCAGTTCTTCCGGGATGTCCGTGTGCTCGCGCAGCGGGAAGGCCACGTTTTCGAACACGGTCAGGTCGGTGAACAGGGCGCCGAACTGGAACAGCATGCCCATCTTGCGGCGCAAGCGGTACAGGTTTTCCGTGTCCAGCCGGTGGACGATTTCGCCGTTCACCGAGACCGTGCCGCGCTGGGGACGGATCTGGCCGCCGATCAGGCGCAGCACCGTCGTCTTGCCCGAGCCGGAACCGCCCATTACGGCGATCAGCTTACCGCGCGGGAAATCCATGCTCAGATTCGACAGGATGGGGCGATCTCCATACGAAAAATGCAGATCGCGGATTTCGACAAGGTTGGACACAGTGAATATTGGTATTTGGTGAATCTCGTATTGTAGTGCAGAAACGTTAATCCCTGCTGGAGGCGCCCCAATTCCGCGTGGCTTATCGACGTGATATTACAACACTACTGAACAGTGAGTCAGATATTTTCTTAACGTAAGTATTTGTTTTAAATGAGATATGCATACCTCACATTGTTGCATAGAGATAAATTCCCTTAACAAATTCCCTATGGAAACAATGACTTGGCGGGGCATGGGGAACTTGTAAGGAGGCGCAACAAACCCCCGGCGAGGACTTTCTCCATGTTAATATAAACGCCATTTTTCGCTGTCTATGCGCCATTTTCTTTCCCATCAATTCACCCGATTCGCCATGGCCGGCGGCGCGGGTACCGCAGTCCATTATGTGGTACTGGTCACCCTCGTGTCGCTGGCCGGCAGCGCGCCCGGGCGTGCCGCCTTCGCCGGCGCGGCAATCGGCGCCTGCGTGGTCTATCTGCTGAACCGCCGCTACACTTTCGCCACCAGCCGCAGCCACGCGCAGGCGCTGCCGCGCTTTGCGCTGATGGCGGCCTCCGGTGCCGTGCTGAATGGCGTGCTGGTCGGCCTGCTGGCCAGCGCCGGCGTCTATTTCCTGCTGGCCCAGGTGCTGGCCACTGGCCTCATCCTCGTCATCAATTTCATCGTGAGTAAATTATGGATCTTCCGGTAGCCGCCACCTTGCAGGGCGCATCGCCGAACCCCGCCCTGACGCCGCGCGCGGCGGGCACGCTGCCGAGCATCTCGGTCGTGGCGCCCGCCTACAACGAACAGGAAGTGCTGGTCGAGTTCCACCGCCGCGTGACCGAGGTCATGCGCGGGATCGGCGCCGACTACGAGATCGTGCTGGTCAACGACGGCAGCCGCGACAACACCCTAGCCCTGATGCACGCGCTACGCGCCGGCGATCCGCACGTCAGCGTGGTCGACCTGTCGCGTAACTTCGGCAAGGAGATCGCCCTCAGTGCCGGCCTCGATTACACCAAGGGCGAGGTCGTGGTGGTGCTCGACTCCGACCTGCAGGACCCGCCGGAACTGATCCCGCAGATGCTCGAGATCTGGCGCGAAGGCTACGACGTGGTCTACGGCACCCGCACCGTGCGCGACGGCGAAAGCTGGTTCAAGAAAGCCACCGCCAGCTACTTCTACCGCCTGATCAAGCAGGTCAGCCGCGTCGACATCCCGAAGGACACCGGCGACTTCCGCCTGATGTCGCGCCGCGCGGTGCAGGCGCTGAGCAAACTGCGCGAAGAGCACCGCTTCATGAAGGGTCTGTTCGCCTGGGTCGGCTTCCCATCGAAAGCCTTCCTGTACCGCCGCGATCCGCGCGCCGCCGGCGAGACCAAGTGGAACTACTGGAAGCTGTGGAACTTCGCGATCGAAGGCATCACCTCGTTCACGGTGGCGCCGCTCAAGGTCTCGACCTACCTCGGCCTGTTCGTCGCCGTGGTGTCGCTGGTCTACGCGGTGTTCGTGATCTGGAAGGCGATGGTCTACGGCGACCCGGTGCGCGGCTATCCCTCGCTGATGGCGGTGATCCTGTTCCTTGGCGGCGTGCAGCTGATCTCGGTAGGCCTGCTGGGCGAATACGTGGGCCGCATCTTCAACGAGGTCAAGCGCCGCCCGCTCTACCTGGTCAACCGCCTGATCGGTTCCGAGCTGGACGGCGGCTACGCCAACGACGACAAGGACTGAATTTTCGCGCGCCTTCCGGATCGAAGTATCTGGGGGCCACCGTGAACGCCAGGGCGCTGATCCACATCCAGCACGAAGAGACCAGCATGGAAGGCATGCTGGAGCTGCCGCACGACGCGCTCGGCATCGTGCTGTTCGCGCACGGCAGCGGCAGCAGCCGGCTCAGCCCGCGCAACAACTACGTGGCGCGCATCCTGCGCGAAGCCGGCATCGGCACCCTGCTGCTGGACCTGCTCAGCGCCGACGAAGAAGCCGACGTCAATCACCGCTTCGACATCGCCCTGCTGACCCTGCGCCTGCGCACCGCCGCGCGCTGGCTGGCCAAAGAAGCGGCCACCGCGCAACTGCCGCTCGGCCTGTTCGGCGCCAGCACCGGCGCCGCCGCCGCGCTGCGCCTGGCCGGCGAACCGCATCTTGGCGATCCCTACCTCACCCAGCCGCACCTGGGCCCGCCCGTCCCCGGCCACCCCTATCCGTCGATTGCCGCCGTGGTCTCGCGCGGCGGCCGCCCCGACCTGGCCGGCACCTCGGCCCTGCACGGCGTGACGGCCCCGACCCTGCTCATCGTCGGCGGCAAGGACGAGGTCGTGATCGACCTGAACCGGCAAGCCTTTGCCCAGCTGCGCTGCCCCAGGGAGCTGGCGATCGTCCCCGGCGCGACGCACCTGTTCGAAGAACCGGGCACGCTGGAAGAAGTGGCGCGCCTGGCCAGCATCTGGTTTGCCGGCCACTTTGCCCGCGATACGGCATGAACGCGCCCTTGCGCCTGCTGTTTGGCGGCGATGTCATGCTCGGACGGCTGGTCGGCGAAGCCATGCTGCGCGAAGGTGCGGACTATCCGCTGGGTACGATTGCGCCACTGCTGCGTGAGGCGGACCTGGCGATCGTTAATTTGGAATGCGCGATATGCGAGCCCTGCGAGCGTTGGCACGGCTTACCGAAAGCCTTTTATTTTCGCGCGCCGCCATCGGCCGGCCAGGCGCTGCAGGATGCCGGCATCGGCCTGGTCAGCCTGGCCAACAACCACATCCTCGACTACGACGTGCAGGGCCTGCTCGACACGGTGCGCATCCTCGACCTTCATCACATCGCGCACGTGGGTGCGGGCACGGACCTGGCCGCGGCGACGGCGCCCGTCATCGTCGAACGGCGCGGCGTACGGATCGGCATGGCGGCCTTCTGCGACCACCAGGACGACTTCGCCGCCACCGACGACCACCCCGGCATGGCCTGGCTCGGCCTGCACGACGAAGCGGCTGCCATCGACACCTTCGCGCGCGCGCTGGCGCCGCTGCGTGCGGAAGGCGTGCGCTGGCCGATTTTGTCGCTGCACTGGGGACCGAACATGGTGAGCGAACCCTCGTTGGCTCAACGCCGGCTGGCCAGGGCCGCCATCGAAGTCGGCTGGAAGATCGTGTTCGGGCACAGCGCGCACGTGTTCCAGGGTGTGGAGCTGCACGAGGGCTGCCCGATCCTGTATGCGGCCGGGGACCTGGTCGACGATTACGCGGTCGATCCTGCGTTTCGCAACGATCACCAGCTGTTGTTCGAGCTGGTGCTGGGCGAGGATGCGCTGGAACGGATCGTGATGCATCCGCTGTTCATCCGGCATTGCCGGGTATATCCGGCGAATAGTGCACAGCGGGCGTGGATTGTCGAACAAGCGCGCCAGCGCTGCCGTGACCTGGGCACACTGGCGCACATCGATGGCGAGATACTCGTGATCGAGCCGGGCGGGGAAACGCCGTACGAGTCGTGACGATCGCCAAGATATTCTTGGCTCACTCGACAGGCCGCTTACATGATCACACAGCAGCCACTTGGGGCTGGCTGTTCCACCTCTTTTCTTTTCCATAATTTCATGTCCCATTGTTCGGGCATGGCTAATGCAGTCGGTCCCACGGTCATGCCCGAGGTGAGCATCCGATGTATTGCGTCTTTTCCGTTCTCGCCGGAGCCACTGACGTTCGGTAAGCTTGACCCTTCCTGCAAAGCGCCGTTCAGTGCGGGAAAGAGATGGAAGTGTCCGTCCCAAGCCTGAAACAGGGCGTAATCGTCGCCTTCGCGGATCACGACGACGTTGTGATTGGCATCTCCACTCTTGGCTTCGCCGATGAAAAAGTCCGACGCCTCGGAGGTGTATTCCAGCGGTGCCGAGGCCTGCACCTGCTGAAGGCCATCCGGCTTCATATATCGTTCCATGAGCGAGCCGGCCTCGCCAGACCATCTGGCCCAGACCCAACCCTGCATGCCCGAGCAATTCCGGATATCGTTTTCATTCTGATATTGGCTGTATATCCCCCCGGTGCCGCGAACAAGTTCCACAGCCTGGTCCACGGTTCGATTCTCATTGATTAGAGCGCGCAACTGCTGCAATGTAGGCATGAAATCCCCTTTGGCTTATTGAATAGATAAGAGCAAGCTCAACCTACCTGAAAAATTCTGATCAGATATGACTTAGATCAATACGCCAAAAAAAAGCGGCCCCGCAGGACCGCTTCAAACGGAAATCGTCATCCGACAATCAGCGCGGCAACTCCGAAGAACCCATCAGGAATTCATCCACCGCCCGCGCGCACTGGCGGCCTTCGCGGATCGCCCACACCACCAGCGACTGGCCGCGGCGCATGTCGCCGGCCGCGAACACCTTCGGCACCGAGGTGGCATAGCTGGTGTCGCCGTCGACGGTGGCGCGCGCGTTGCCGCGTGCATCCTTCTGCACATTGAAGGCGTCCAGCACCTGCTGCACCGGCGCCACAAAACCCATGGCCAGCAGCACCAGGTCTGCCTTCAGTTCGAATTCGCTGTCCGGCACTTCGATCATCTTGCCGTCCTTCCATTCGACGCGGCAGGCGATCACCTTCTCGACCTTGCCGCCCTTGCCTTCGAAGCGCTTGGTCGCCACCGCGAAGTCGCGCTCGCAGCCTTCCTCGTGCGAGGACGAGGTGCGCAGCTTGGTCGGCCAGTAGGGCCAGACCAGCGGCTTGTTCTCGTGCTCCGGCGGCATCGGCATCAGTTCGAACTGGGTCACCGATGCGGCGCCGTGGCGGTTCGAGGTGCCGACGCAGTCGGAGCCGGTGTCACCGCCGCCGATCACGATCACGTGCTTGCCGGTGGCCTTGATCTGGTCTTTCACTTTGTCGCCGGCATTCACGCGGTTCTGCTGCGGCAGGAAGTCCATCGCGAAGTGCACGCCCTTCAAGTCACGGCCCGGGACCGGCAGGTCGCGCGGCTGCTCGGCGCCGCCGGCCATCACGACCGCGTCGTAGTCCTTCACCAGGTCTTCCGGGAAGATGGTTTCGCGCGCCATATTGCTGACCGTGGTCGGGAAGTCCTTGCCGATCAGGGTGCTGGTGCGGAAGCTCACGCCCTCGGCCTGCATCTGCTCCACGCGGCGGTCGATCAGGCCCTTCTCCATCTTGAAATCGGGGATCCCGTAGCGCAGGAGGCCGCCGATGCGGTCGCTCTTCTCGAACACCGTCACGTCGTGGCCGGCGCGCGCCAGTTGCTGGGCCGCGGCCAGGCCGGCGGGGCCGGAACCGACGATCGCGACCTTCTTGCCAGTTTTGACGGCAGCCGGTTGCGGCACGATCCAGCCGTTCTCCCAGCCGGCATCGGCGATCTTGCGTTCGATCGACTTGATGCCGACCGGCTCGTCGTTGATGCCCAGCGTGCAGGCGGCCTCGCAGGGCGCGGGGCAGATGCGGCCCGTGAATTCCGGGAAGTTATTCGTGGAGTGCAGGTTCTCGACGGCGTTGCGATAGTTGCCGTGATAGACCAGGTCATTCCAGTCGGGGATCATGTTGTTGACCGGGCAGCCCGTGTTACAGAAGGGGATGCCGCAATCCATGCAGCGCGCACCCTGGACCTTGGCCTGGTCGTTGGTGAGCGTCAGCGTGAATTCCTTGTAGTTCTTCAGGCGCGCGGCGGGCTCCAGGTGATCTTCTTCCTGGCGCTGAAATTCCATGAAGCCGGTGATTTTACCCACGGTGTGTTTTCCTTATCTATTCTTAAGCAGCCAGTTCGATCTGGTCGTTCGCCTCTTCCATGCTGGAGTTGTGCATCTCCTCCAGCGCACGCTTGTACTCGGTCGGGAAGACCTTCACGAACTTGCCGCGGCTGGTTGCCCAGTCGTCCAGCAGGTTGCGGGCGCGGGTCGAGCCGGTGTGCTTGAAGTGGCGTTCGATCAGGCGCTTCAGGATCGCTTCGTCCGATTCGCGCTCGCCGTTGCGGGTCTGGGCGTGCCAGCTCGATTTGTCGCTCTGCTCCTTGGTCGACAGCACGCGCTCCAGGTTCACCATGGTCGTGTTGCACTTCTGTTCGAACTCGCCCTTCGGGTCGTACACGTAAGCCACGCCGCCCGACATGCCGGCTGCGAAGTTGCGGCCGGTGTCGCCCAGCACGACCACGGTACCGCCGGTCATGTATTCGCAGCCGTGGTCGCCGAGGCCCTCGACGACGGCGGTCGCGCCCGAGTTACGCACCGCGAAGCGTTCGCCGGCCACGCCGTTGAAGAAGGCTTCGCCCGAGATCGCGCCGTACAGCACGGTGTTGCCGACGATGATGTTATCCACCGCCCAGCCGCGGAACTCGGTGTTCGGACGCACGATGATGCGGCCGCCCGAAAGACCCTTGCCGACGTAATCGTTGCCCTCACCCACCAGGTCGATCGTGATGCCGGCTGCCAGGAAGGCCGCGGCCGACTGGCCCGCCGTGCCCTGCAGCTGGATGTGGATGGTGTCGTCCGGCAGGCCGGCGTGACCGTAGCGCTTGGCGACTTCGCCCGACAGCATGGTGCCGACCGTGCGGTTGACGTTCCGCACCGGGGAAATAAAGGAGACGCGCTCGCCGCGCTCCAGCGCCGGCTTCGCCTGTGCGATCAGCTTGTGGTCCAGCGCGCGGTCCAGGCCGTGGTCCTGGGTTTCGCTGTGCAGCAGGGCACGCGGGGCGTCGACCTTCGGCTGGTAGAAGATGTTCGTGAAGTCCAGGCCCTGCGCCTTCCAGTGCTGGACCGCCTTCGACTTGTCCAGCAGGTCGGCGCGGCCGATCAGCTCATCGTAAGTGCGGATGCCCAGCTGCGCCATCAGCTGGCGCGCTTCTTCGGCGACGAAGAAGAAGTAGTTCACCACGTGTTCCGGTTTGCCCTGGAACTTGGCGCGCAGGACCGGGTCCTGGGTCGCCACGCCCACCGGGCAGGTATTCAGGTGGCACTTGCGCATCATGATGCAGCCCTCGACCACCAGCGGCGCGGTGGCGAAGCCGATTTCGTCGGCGCCCAGCATGGCGGCGATGACGACGTCGCGGCCGGTGCGCATCTGGCCGTCGGCCTGGACGCGGATGCGGCTGCGCAGGCCGTTCAGCACCAGCGTCTGCTGGGTCTCGGCCAGGCCCAGCTCCCAGGGCGTGCCGGCGTGCTTGACGGACGACAGCGGCGAGGCGCCGGTACCGCCGTCATGGCCGGCGACGACCACGTGGTCGGCCTTGGCCTTCGAGACGCCGGCGGCGACGGTGCCGATGCCGACTTCCGACACCAGCTTCACCGAGATCGAGGCGTTCGGGTTGGCGTTCTTGAGGTCGTGGATCAGCTGGGCCAGGTCCTCGATCGAATAGATGTCGTGGTGCGGCGGCGGCGAAATCAAGCCCACGCCCGGCACCGAGAAGCGCAGCGAGGCGATGTACTCGGACACCTTGTGGCCCGGCAGCTGGCCGCCTTCGCCTGGCTTGGCGCCCTGCGCCATCTTGATCTGGATCTGGTCGGCGGAGGCCAGGTACTCGGCGGTCACGCCGAAGCGGCCCGATGCCACCTGCTTGATCTTCGAGCGCAGCGAATCGCCCTCTTCCAGCGGGATGTCGGCCACCACGCGGTCCGAGCCCAGGATCGAGGCCAGGGTCTCGCCCTTGGCGATCTTGATGCCCTTGAACTCGCCCATGTAGCGGGCCGGGTCTTCACCGCCTTCGCCGGTATTCGACTTGCCGCCGATGCGGTTCATGGCGATCGCCAGGGTCGCGTGGGCTTCGGTCGAGATCGAACCCAGCGACATGGCGCCGGTGGCGAAGCGCTTGACGATTTCCTTGGCCGGTTCCACTTCGTCGATCGCAATTGCCTTGCTCGGGTCGATCCTGAATTCGAACAGGCCGCGCATCGTCAGGTGGCGCTTGCTCTGGTCGTTGATCAGCTGCGCATATTCTTTGTAGGTGCTGAAGTTGTTGGCGCGGGTCGAGTGCTGCAGCTTGGCGATCGCGTCCGGGGTCCACAGGTGGTCTTCGCCGCGCACGCGGTAGGCGTATTCGCCGCCGACGTCGAGGCTGTTGGCCAGCACCGGATCCTTGCCGAAGGCCAGGCTATGCAGGCGCAGCGCTTCCTCGGCCACTTCGAACAGGCCGATGCCTTCCACCGTCGACGAGGTTCCCTTGAAATATTTGTCGACCAGCGACTTGTTCAGGCCCACGGCTTCGAAGATCTGCGCGCCGCAGTAGGACATGTAGGTCGAGATGCCCATCTTCGACATCACCTTCATGAGGCCCTTGCCGACCGCCTTGGTGTAGTTGTAGGTCGCCTTGTCCGCATCGATCGGGTGCGGCAGGTGGGCTGCCAGGTCGACCAGGGTTTCCAGCGCCAGGTAGGGGTGCACGGCTTCGGCGCCGTAGCCGGCCAGCAGGGCGAAGTGGTGGGTCTCGCGGGCCGAGCCGGTTTCGACCACCAGGCCCGTGGAGGCGCGCAGGCCGCGCATCACCAGGTGCTGGTGGACCGCGGAGGTGGCCAGCAGGGCCGGAATCGCGACCTGCTCGTTCGAGACCGCGCGGTCCGAGACGATCAGGATGTTGTGGCCGGATTTGACGGCGTCGACCGCTTCCGCGCACAGCGAAGCCAGCGAGGCTTCGATGCCTTCCTTGCCCCAGGCGACCGGGTAGCAGATGTTCAGCTCATAGGACTTGAACTTGCCGCCGGTGTGCAGGCTGATCGAGCGCAGGCGCGCCATGTCGTCGAAGCCGAGGATGGGCTGCGAGACTTCGAGGCGCATCGGCGGGTTGACGTTGTTCGTGTCGAGCAGGTTCGGCTTGGGGCCGATGAAGGACACCAGCGACATCACCATCGCTTCGCGAATCGGGTCGATCGGCGGGTTGGTGACCTGGGCGAACAGCTGCTTGAAGTAGGAGTACAGCGGCTTCAGCTTGTTCGACATGACCGCCAGCGGCGAGTCGTTGCCCATCGAGCCGGTCGCTTCCTCGGCCAGCACCGCCATCGGCGCCATCAGGAACTTCAGGTCTTCCTGGGTGTAGCCGAAAGTCTGCTGGCGGTCCAGCAGCGAGAGTGCCGCCTTCTCGCCCTGGGCGGCGCCGTGGCGCGCGCTGTCGGTCAGCTTGATTTCATTGAGCTTGATGCGCACCGACTTGATCCAGGCTTTATAAGGCTTGGCGTTCGAATAGGTGTCCTTCAGTTCCTTGTCGTCGATGATGCGGCCGGCTTCGAGGTCGATCAGGAACATCTTCCCGGGCTGCAGGCGCCACTTCTTGACGATGCGCGATTCCGGAATCGGCAGCACGCCGGATTCGGAGGCCATCACGACCAGGTCGTCGTCGGTGACGACATAGCGCGCCGGACGCAGGCCGTTGCGGTCGAGGGTGCCGCCGATGTGGCGGCCGTCGGTGAAGGCCATCGCGGCCGGGCCGTCCCACGGCTCCATCATCGCGGCGTGGTATTCGTAGAAGGCGCGGCGGTTCTCGTCCATGGTCGCATGGTTTTCCCAGGCTTCCGGGATCATCATCATCATCGCCTGGCCGATCGGGTAGCCGGCCATCACCAGCAGTTCCAAGGCGTTGTCGAAGCAGGCAGTGTCGGACTGGCCTTCGTAAATCAGCGGGAACAGCTTGGGCAGGTCCTCGCCCAGCACGGCCGACTTGAGCATGCCTTCGCGGGCGCGGGTCCAGTTGAAGTTGCCCTTGACGGTGTTGATCTCGCCGTTGTGCGCGATCAGGCGGTAGGGGTGGGCCAGCGGCCATTCCGGGAAGGTGTTGGTCGAGAAGCGCTGGTGCACCAGGGCGAGCGCGGAGACGCAGCGCGGATCCTGCAGGTCCTTGTAATACACGCCAACCTGGTCGGCCAGCAGCAGGCCCTTGTAGACGACGGTACGGGCCGACATCGACGGCACGAAGAATTCCTTGCCGTGGATGAGTTTCAAGGCCTGGATCGCGTGGCCCGAGGATTTACGGATCACGTACAGCTTGCGCTCGAGCGCATCGGTGACCATCACGTCCGGGCCGCGGCCGATGAAGATCTGGCGGATCACCGGCTCCTTGGCGCGCACGGTCGGCGACATCGGCATCGCATCGTCGACCGGCACGTTGCGCCAGCCCAGCACGACCTGGCCCTCGGCGCGCACGGCACGCTCGATCTCCTGTTCGCAGGCGATGCGCGAAGCGTGTTCCTTCGGCAGGAAGATCATGCCGACGCCGTATTCGCCGGGCGGCGGCAGCTCGACGCCCTGCTTGGCCATCTCGTCGCGGTAGTACTGGTCGGGGATCTGGATCAGGATACCGGCGCCGTCGCCCATCAGCGCATCGGCACCGACTGCACCGCGGTGGTCCAGGTTCTTCAGGATCATCAGACCCTGTTCAATAATCGAATGACTCTTGTTGCCCTTGATGTGGGCGATGAAACCGACGCCACAGGCATCGTGTTCATTGGCGGGATCGTATAAACCTTGGGCAATCATGAGGGACTCCACGGCGTTTTTGAAGAGATTGAAGGCCGAGAATAGTGCACTGCGCAATAAACATCAATTAGAACAATTAGGGTCGGAGTCGAATTAAATTTGGAATCTGGTCTGTTTAGAATAAATGGGGACATAGTGTTTTCAGACGTGCCACAGGTGGTGGCGCGATCCGAAAACATTTTCAGATCAGGTACTTAGGGAGATTGAAGCGCTTATTCGGCAGCCTCGGCCGGGATCTTTACTTTGAAGGGACGACCGCGCTTTGCTGGCAGAATCTGCCGTTTGGTCTTTTTTTCGAGGTCGAGCTTGAAGGCGTGCGAACCGACCGGCCAGCCTTTCGACAGCGCCGTACCGATCATCTCCCCTTCATCGCTGCCATACCCCTGCTGCACCAGTTCGGTATAGGCGGCTTCGCGCTGGAAGGGCGTATTCCCGAGGCCCCAATACAGCATGTGGTCGGTCACGAGCGGGTCGGGACGCACGCCGGCATGGTGGGCGTAGCTGGACCAGCGGTAGTCGAGCGGATCCGGCGCCAGCCCGGCCTGCACGGGAACGAGTTCGACATAGCGGCTGCAGGCCAGCAGATAGTGGGCGGCATCGACCAGCGAGGTCCGGAAGCGGCCCTGGAACAGCGTCCCCGTACGGCCATATTTGGCGTTGAACCAGGGGACGTAATGGCGGCCGGCCTTCTGCATCATCAGCGCCAGCCCTTCCTCGTCGGCCGGGGTGGCCAGCAGGATGACCTGGCTGGGCGTCAAAACATAGGCATGCACCGCCACTTTATATAGCCGGGCGCACTCCTTCAGCCAGCCGAGGAAGCGCTCGTGGTCTTCGTCGTCGCGGAAGATGGTCTGGTTGTCGTTGCCGCGCTGAAGGATCAGGTGCGGCTGATTGGGCAGGATCAGGCGGGGTTGGCGGGCCATGGCATCGTCGCATTATCGGAAGCGGGACTCTGTCCCTGATTATATGCGAAGGTAGGCAAAATGTGCTCGACCGTGTCCCTAATTATGGGATTTTCTTGAAAATGCCGTCGAAAGGCGGTTCCGGCCACACCAGCCGCCATGTTTCGCGGCTTTGCAGGTGCAGATACCAGACCTCGACCAGGATAAGGGTGCCGTAGCCGTGGCGGTAGGCCTCGGCAACCGGTATCTGCCGGGCCAGTCCGCCGCTGACCTGGCCCAGCAGCCAGCGTTCGAAACTGCGGAACTCGGGCAGGCTGCTGAAACCGTCGATTTCTTCCCAGGGACACAGGTACTTCATGCGGGTCGTCTCAATGTGCATGCCTGAAACCGTAAGGTATCAGGGTCCGCGGAAGAACACCATGCAGTCCAGCCGGACCAGCTTATTTTCGCGGTCGAATTCGATACGGACATCCTCGCGCCGGCTTACCACGAAACCGGTTTCCTTGACCCGCACATATAGGAGCGGCGGGTTGTCGGCGACTGTATCCGACGGTGGGCCGGGCGCCTCGAAACGCAATTTCAGATGCCGGAGCCGCTGGACGACGTCGGAATAAGGTATTCCCGGCGCAAACGAGGCCATGAACTTCGCCGTTGATGCGCTGCACGCTTGCGGATCCTGATCCGCCTCCTGATGCAGTAGCTGCCAGCCCAGTAAGGCAGCAGCACCAATCGCGCCTCCGAGAAGAAAGCGCGATCGCCTGCCCATTCAGGCCAGCGTGAATCCGGCCGACAAACTGTAGCCCTCGCCGTAGGCGCTGCGCAGCGGCAGATCCTGGCCGAGGCCCGTTCTCGCCTTCTTGCGCAGGCGGTAGACCAGCATGTCGACGCGGCGGCTGGCATCCGGGTCGTCGCCGCCCATGCCGGCCACGATCACCTGGCGCGGCACCGGCCGGGTGTTGATGGTCAGCAGGTGCAGGAAATTGCACTCCTTTTCGGTCAGGTCGATGACCTTGCCCATCAGCTCCAGCTGGCGGGCGGACACGCGCAGCGTCCACTTGCTCGGCACCGGCGCCGGTTCCTGCGGCCGCACGCGGCGGTCGAGCGCCTCGATGTGGGCAGCCAGCTCCGGGAACTTGATCGGCTTGGTGAGGTAGTGGTCCGCGCCCAGGCGCAGGCCGAGGATGCGGTTGTCGAACGCAACCCGGCCCGTCAGGACCAGCAGGCCGATCTCTGGATACAGCTGGCGCATGCGCGGGATGACGTTAAAACCGTCTTCGTCGGGCAGGCCGAGGTCGAGCACCACCACCGCAGCGGGCGTGCGGGTCAAGGCCGCCCACATATCGCCGGCCGTGGTCGCGATCGTGACGTCGTGGCCGAGCTCCTTCAGGAAGTCGGCCATGTCGCCGGCGTATTCGCCATTGTCTTCAACAATCAGTATTTGCGTCATGGGTTGGCCATGTTTCTATTATCGTTTTTCCGGTCTCTCTCTGTTCAGGCCGGCTACCCCCGTAGGCCGCCCCGATTATCACTGCTGGTCTCACCGGAAGCAAGACCTTTCCCTAGAGCATCTTGTACCGGCAGCCACAGCCGGAATTCCGCGCCGCCTTCCGGCGCCGCCACGTGGTCCAGCGTCCCACCATGCACTTCGACGACGGAGCGTGCCATGTACAGGCCCAGTCCGCTCCCCGGCAGGCCGGCAGCATTGCTGCCGCGGTAGCCGCGGTCGAAGATGCGCGGCAGGTCGTCCGCCGGCACGCCTGGGCCGCTGTCGCGCAGCGCCAGCTCGACACCTTTGCCCTGGCGCCGTCCCAGCACCAGCAGCGCGCTGCCGGCCGCCGTGTAGCGCAGGGCGTTTTCCAGCAAAATCTTCAAGGCCAGCCGCAGGCCGGCAGGGTCGCCGCGCAGCTGCACCGGCAATTCGTCAGCCTGCAGGCTGACGGGCCGGCCGGCCACGCGGGCCTGCGCCACCAGTTCTTCCAGCAGCAGGCGCGGCGCCGCCGTGTTCGGCTGACGCTGGCGCCCGAGTTCCGCCATCCGTTCCGGCGACAGGTAATCGTCCAGCATCGCGATCAGGCGGTCGGCCGCGTTCGCGATCTTGCGGTAGCGCTCACGCGTCGGCTGGTCGGCATTCGCCGCCGTCGCTTCCAGGCGCTGGATGGCGCCGTCGATGGTCGATAGCGGCGTGCGGAACTCATGGTTCAGCATGCTGGCAAAGCGCTTCTGCTGGCGTTCGCGCTCGCGCCGCGCCGACAGGTCACGCACGATCCCGGCCAGCGCCTGCGGCTGCCCTGCCCCATCCAGCAGCAGGGTCGACATCACTTCCACCGGTACTTCCTGCCCACTTGGTGCGCGCAGGTCGAACTCGCGCACCACGCGCAGGCGCGAGCCGTCGCCGGCGGCAAAGCGGCGCAGGCGTTCCTGCAGGCCGGCGCACAAAGGCGCCAGCGGACTTTCTCCGTTCGTTGACAAATGTTCATGAACATCTGAAACGCCATAACCCAGCATGTCGTTGACATGTGGGCTCATATATACCGGCAGACCGGTCGCGCAATCGATGATGAAAACGAGGTCACCGCCCAGTTCGGCGATGGTGCGGAAGGCGTCGGCCGTGGCCAACACGGACATGGGCTGCGCTTCGCCAGGCGGAAGAAGGTGAGCGCTGCGGGCCATGGAAACCTTTACAGAAAGTGGTTGCAGGCAGGAAGTATAGTGCGCAGTTTGTTTTTTTGTATAGAAGAGAAAGTCTAAGTCGTTGCTTTGGCAACGCATGCTGCATATTTCGTCAATTCTGTAATGACGAAGGCAAACTACGGAAAATATAGCGTCACATACTTACAAAAACGTCGTCCTCGCCCGCGCGGGGAGCCGTGCCGGGCAATGCCCAGCACGGCAAACTGCTGATCAGTCTTCCAGCGGCGCAAAGATTGCCTGCAGATCCTCCTGCGTCAGCGCCATCTTCTGCGACTCGCCTTCCGACAGGATCGACTGCGCCAGCTCCGACTTCTTCTGCTGCAGCAGCTGGATCTTTTCTTCCAGCGTGCCCTTCGCAATCAGCTTGTAGACGAACACCGGCTTGTCCTGCCCGATGCGCCAGGCGCGGTCGGTGGCCTGGTTTTCGGCGGCCGGGTTCCACCACGGGTCGTAGTGGATGACCGTGTCGGCCGCGGTCAGGTTCAGGCCGACACCGCCTGCCTTCAGGCTGATCAGGAACAGCGGCACTGCGCCCTGCTGGAAGGCTGCCACCTGGGCCGAGCGGTCGCGGGTTTCGCCGGTCAGCAGCGCGTAGCGGATGCCGCGTGCCGCGAGCTCTTCCTCGATCAGGAAAAGCATGCTGGTGAACTGCGAGAACACCAAGATCTTGCGGCCTTCCTGCAGCAGGTCTTCGACCATCTGCATCAGGTCGGTCAGCTTGGCCGATACCGCGGCAGTGTTCTTCTTGCCCGGCATGGACTTCACCAGACGCGGATCGCAGCAGACCTGGCGCAGTTTCAGCAGCGCCTCCAGGATCACGATCTGGCTGCGCGCCACGCCCTTGCGGTCGATTTCCTCGCGCACCTTCTTGTCCATCGCCAGACGCACGGTCTCGTAGAGATCGCGCTGCGGGCCGCTGATCTCGATGCGGCGGATCATCTCCGTCTTTTCCGGCAGTTCCTTGGCCACGTTGTCCTTGGTGCGGCGCAGCAGGAAAGGCTTGATGCGGCGATTCAGCAAGGTGCGGCGCACCGCATCGTCCTGGCGCTCGATCGGGTGGCGGAACTGGCTGTTGAAGGTCTTCTCGTCGCCGAGCAGGCCCGGCAGCAGGAAGTGGAACTGCGACCACAGCTCGCCCAGGTGATTCTCCAGCGGCGTGCCGGACAGGCACAGGCGGTGGCGCGCGTTCAGCGAACCGGCCGTCTGCGCCGCCTTCGAGCGGGTGTTCTTGATGTAGTGCGATTCGTCCAGGATCACCAGGTGGTACTGGTGCTCGCGCAGCTTTTCCTCGTCGCGCGGCAGCAGTGCATAAGTGGTCAGGACGATGTCGGCACTGTCGATCTGGTCGAACAGCTCCATGCGTTCCTTGCCCTGCAGCAGCAGTACCTTCAGGCTGGGAGCGAAGCGCGCGGATTCCTCCATCCAGTTCATCATGAGGCTGGTCGGCGCGATCACCAGCGCCGGGCTGGTCAGGCGGCCCGCTTCCTTTTCGGTCAGGATGTGCGCGATGGTCTGCACCGTCTTGCCGAGGCCCATGTCGTCGGCCAGGATGCCGCCCAGGTCGTATTCGCGCAGGAATTGCATCCAGGCCAAGCCGTCGAGCTGGTAGTCGCGCAGCGTGGCTTGCAGGCCGGCCGGGGCATCGACTTTCTTGACCTTGCCGAACTGGCTCAGCTTGCGGCCCGTTTCGCGCAGGCGTTCGCCGCCGGTCCAGGTGAACTCGGCGCCGCGCGCCAGGTCTTCGAGGCGCGCCGCATCCAGCGTCGACAGGCGGACCTTGGCCTTGATCTTGTCGTTGAAATACAACTCGCCCAGGGTCGACAGGATGGGTTTCACACGGCCCCAGGGCAGCGCGACCCGCAGGCCGTCCGGCAGGGTGGCCAGCATCTGGTCGGCCTCAGTGTGCACGGCCAGCACTTCCGGATTGAAATCCAGCGGCGCGTTGCGGATCAGCTGGACCAGCACCGGCAGCAGCGGCACGCGCTTGCTGTTGACGACGATGCCCAGCTCCAGCTCGAACCAGGCATTGCCGGCTTCCGGCGGTTCCTCGATAGTCGCATACCAGTCCTCGACCGGCACCACGTCGTAGCGGTACTTGGCCGACTTCTGCACATGCCAGCCGAGGTCGGTGAGGGATTCCAGGTCATTGCCGGCAAAGCGCAGCCATTGCGCCTGGCCGTCCAGCAGCAGCGCGCCGGACAAGGTGCTCAGCGGCGCCGTGGCGGGCTTGCGGAAACCCATCTTGTTCAGGATGTCGAGCGCCTTCGCCTCGGCTGCTTCGTCGCGCTGGATGACCTCCGTGACGTCGCCGATCTGGCGCACCACGCGCTGGGCCGGGTCGAAGGAGATGCGCTGGCCGTCGTAGTCGAAGGACAGCACGGCGAAGTCCTGCCAGCGCTGGCCGTTGCCCTCGGCCACGGGAATGGCGTCCAGCATCAGGTGCGGCACCGGCTTGACGTCGTCGCGCAGGCGCTGGGTGAGCGGCTGCGGCAGCGGCATCAGTTGCTGCAGGCCATGCGCCAGCAGCAGTTGCGAGACGCGCTTCTTGTCGTTGCCGCCCAGCGGCGGGGCCTGGGCCACCAGGGCCTGCAGGTCGGCCAGCGAGATGTCGATGCCGCCGCGGTTCAACTCGAGAGGACCGCAGGACAGGTTGTCGATGTACCACGGCGGATCGGTCGGCAGCATGTAGTCGACCAGGTCGGCGCCGGCGTGGGTCGCGCCCTTGGCCGGTTCCACCGACCAGCCGAGCTTGGCCACGCGGCCTTCGTCGCGCCAGGCCAGGCTGGCTTTACGGACCGGGCCGGCCTGCAGCGGATACAGCAGACCGTTGCCCATGTCCGACCACGAGTTCGCCCACAGCAGCTTGCCCTGCTCCAGCAACTGCTGCAGCAGGATGGCGCCGACCTTGCCCTTCGGCTCGGTCGCGCTGGTGCTCTGGTTCGACCCGCTGCGCATGGCGATGAAGAAGCGCACCAGATCCTCGTCGTCGCCTTCCAGGTAGGCGGGCGGCGCCGACAGCAGCGAAAACACTTCGCCCACCGGGCTGGCCGAGGCCACGTCGCCGTTCGGGCGCAGGCGCGCCTTGCACAGGCAGACGGCGACGTGACGGCCACCGCTGGTCGGGGCCATGACGTAAACAAATTTGTACTGGACCGCTTTGGGGTCGGTGACTTCGGCGGTCAGCTTGGGCTGAGGATGTGCTGCCGCTTCGACCCTTTGCAGCCAGCTCAACACCGGGGCTGGCAGGGCCGGAGCGCGTGCGGGTGCTCTGGCTGGCGGTGCCTCGCTGGTGTCGTCGCGATGAAGATCAACTGTGTGCATGGGTCTCACGAGTCTGTATGAAAAAAAACAACAACCGATATTATCCTTCATGCGATCCGTTCTGTTTTGTTCGGAATCGCACCTTGCCAAGAAATCTTTACGGGCCGAAAGAGGACAAAAGAGAGAAAAGTTACCACGCTTCCGCTCTTTTGCACCACCCCCACGCGAACGAGCACGGCCAATATGTGGATGGACCGCTCCACTTCGCCACGGTTCCAGATGACCGCTTTTTATTGTTGACACTCTGAAAATGCCTGATACTATATCGACATACGACATATCGGATGTCGATATACTCACGAGGAGCTTGGGGTGGACATCGCATACACAAAGTACCTTCCCCTGTCCGAAGCCACCTTCTATGTCCTGGCGGCGCTCGACGAACCGCTGCACGGCTATGCGCTGATGCAGAAAGTCGAAGCGATGAGCGAGGGGAATGTGGTGATCGGGCCGGGAACCCTGTACGGCGCGTTCGCCGCGCTCGAAAAACAGGGCTTGATCGAAAAGGTCAGCGAGCAGGACCGGCGCAAGACCTATGGATTGACCGCCAAAGGCAGGCTGGTGCTGGCCGAGCAGGTGCGGCGCCTCGGCATCATGGTTCGCAACGGGCAATTTGCCCTTTCTACGCTGGTACAAGGAGAAGCAGCATGAGCGGTTCGACGGTCACGACTTTCAAATTGTTCTGGGCCCACCAGGACGAGCAGCAGGAGGCCTGGCTGCGTGCGCAGGCACAGCAGGGCCTGCATCTGGTGAACGTGAACCCGTTCTGCTTCTGGACTTTCCGCCGCGGCGCGCCGGCCGATATCGTCTACCGGGTCAATTATGCGAATAGCTGGGACAAAAACGGCGGCGACTTCCGCCAGTTCCTGGAAGACGCAGGCTGGCAACTGGCCGCGACCACGGTCGGCTGGCAATACTGGGCAACGCCGGCGGTGAACGGCAAAGCGCCGGAGATCTTCACCGACGCGCCCTCGAAGGCGAAGAAGTTCGAGTATCTGCTGGCATGGGTCGTTCCCTGCGTCCTGCCCTCGGTCCTGTGGTTCATCATCCTCGACTGGAAAGCGGTCGTTGCCGGGATGCACACGCGTGAACTGGTGGAGCTGGGAATCATCGCCCTGATCTACCTGGCCACCGTGCCGTACGCGGTCCTGAGCCTGCTGCTGCGCCTGCGCCAGGTGCGCAAGGGGCGCCCGGCCTGACGCATGTCCGGGTGAGGCTGTCAAGACTGGCGGTTCCGGCGCGATTGCGTATCATTGCCCGTCTTGACCCACTGATTTACGCACCATGCTGCCTTCGATCGAACAACGCCTCGCCCAAGAACTGTCCGCCAAACCGGCCCAGGTGGCCGCCGCCGTCGCGCTTCTCGACGAAGGCGCCACCGTCCCCTTCATCGCCCGCTACCGCAAGGAAGCGACCGGCGGCCTGGACGACATCCAGCTGCGCCTGCTGGAAGAACGCCTGCGCTACCTGCGCGAGCTGGAAGAGCGCCGCACCGCGGTGATCGCCTCGATCACCGAACAGAACAAGATGACGCCGGAGCTGCTCGACGCCATCACCCATGCGGAAGACAAGACCCGCCTCGAAGACCTCTACTTGCCCTACAAGCAGAAGCGCCGCACCAAGGCGCAGATCGCGATCGAGGCCGGCCTGGCGCCGCTGGCCGATAGCCTGCTGACCGACCCGTCCCAGACCCCGGAAGAAGTCGCCGCCCAATACCTGCGCGAAGCGTTTACCAATGCCGACGGCGTGAACAACCCCGGCGTGCCGGACACCAAGGCAGCGCTGGACGGCGCGCGCCAGATCCTGATGGAGCGCTTCGCCGAAGATGCGGAACTGCTGCAGTCGCTGCGCGAATACGTGCAGGAGCACGGCGTGGTCGAGTCCAAGGTGGTGGAGGGCCAGCAGGAAGCGGGCGAAAAGTTCGCCGACTACTTCGATTATTCCGAGACGCTGTCGACCGTCCCCTCGCACCGCGCGCTGGCGCTGATGCGCGGCCGCCGCGAAGGCATCCTGGACGTGACCCTGCGCCTCGACACCGAGGAAGAAAAGCCGAAGTGGGACGCCCCGCACAATCCCTGCGAAAACCGGATCGCGGCGCGCTTCGGTATCAAGGGCGCGGGACGCCCGGCCGACAAATGGCTGCTCGACACCGCACGCTGGACCTGGCGCGTGAAGAGCTTCATGTACATCGAGACCGAGCTCATGGGTCTGCTGCGCGAAAAAGCGGAGACGGACGCCATCCACGTGTTCGCGCGCAACCTGAAGGACCTGCTGCTGGCCGCCCCGGCCGGCCCGCGCGCCACCATGGGCCTGGATCCGGGCCTGCGCACCGGCGTGAAAGTGGCCGTGGTCGACGCGACCGGCAAGGTGGTCGATACCGCCACCATCTACCCGCACGCGCCGCGCAACGACTGGGACGGTTCGCTGCACGTGCTGGGCCAGTTGGCCGCCAAGCACAATGTATCGCTGATCTCGATCGGCAACGGCACCGCTTCGCGCGAAACCGACAAGCTGGCCCAGGACCTGATCAAGCAGCGTCCGGAACTGAAGCTGACCAAGATCGTCGTGTCGGAAGCCGGCGCCTCGGTGTATTCGGCTTCCGAATTCGCTTCGCGCGAACTGCCGGACCTCGACGTCTCGATCCGCGGCGCGGTCTCGATCGCGCGCCGCCTGCAGGATCCGCTGGCGGAACTCGTGAAAATCGACCCGAAATCGATCGGCGTCGGCCAGTACCAGCACGACGTCTCGCAGACCCAGCTCGCGCGACAGCTCGACGCCGTGGTCGAGGATTGCGTGAATGCCGTCGGCGTGGACGTCAACACGGCCTCGGCGCCGCTGCTGGCGCGCGTGTCGGGCCTGTCCGCCAGCGTGGCGCAGAGCATCGTCAGCTACCGCGACATGAAGGGCGCCTTCGCCTCGCGCGCGGCGCTGAAGAACGTGCCGCGCCTGGGCGACAAGACGTTTGAACTTGCGGCCGGCTTCCTGCGCGTCATGGGCGGCGATAACCCGCTCGACGCGTCGGCGGTGCACCCGGAATCCTACCCGGTGGTCGAGAAGATCCTGGCCGACATCAAGCGCGACATCAAGAGCGTGATCGGCGACGGTTCGCTGGTGAAGACCCTGAACCCGGCCAAGTATGCCGATGAAAAGTTCGGCGTACCGACCGTCAGCGACATCCTGAAGGAACTGGAAAAGCCGGGCCGCGACCCGCGTCCGGAATTCACCACCGCCACGTTTAAAGAAGGCGTGGAAGAGATCTCGGACCTGCGTCCGGACATGATCCTCGAAGGCGTGGTGACCAACGTCGCCGCCTTCGGGGCGTTTGTCGACATCGGCGTGCACCAGGATGGCCTGGTGCATATCTCGGCGCTGTCGAACACCTTTGTCAAGGATCCGCACACGGTGGTGAAGGCCGGCCAGGTGGTCAAGGTGAAGGTGCTGGAAGTCGACGTCAAGCGCAAGCGCATCGCCCTGACCATGCGCCTGTCGGACTCGGCGCCGCAGGCGGGTTCGCAGCCGCAGCAGCGCGGCGACCGTGACGACCGCAAGCGTCTGGACCAGCACCAGCGCGGCAACCAGCGCCAGGAACGCTCGGCAGCCCCAAGCGGTGGTGCGATGGCGGCGGCGTTTGCCAAGCTGAAGAAGTAAACCAGCCATGTTCGCCGTCGCGCCCGCCGATCCGGACCGTCCCGAGGCACGGGCGCTGCTGGGCTGGCGGTGGGCTGCGGCGCCCTGCGGCCGCTCGGTGAGGGCGTGGCCGAGCTGAAGCGGATGTATGCGCGGCCGGGCAGCGGCGCCGGATCTTCTTTACTGGATGCGCTCGAGCGGCAAGCGCGAGCCTTCGGCTACGCCGAAGTCTGGCTGGAGACGCGCAAGGTGAATGTGCGGGCGGTGGCGTTCTACGAAAAGCACGGCTATTGCACGATTCCCAACTGCGGCAAGTATGTGGGCCGGACCGAAGCTGTCTGCCTCGGAAAAGCCTTGAACCTTGGTTAAGCTCGTCCCCGCCATATAGCAGCAGTCTGCCGGCGTTCAGGTTTTCTTATAAAATGCCGCCATCCCTCCAAATTTCCCCTCGAAGGCAGAACCAAATGAGCGACGTACAAAACTGGATCAAAGAAACCGTGACCAACACGCCGGTCGTGCTGTTCATGAAGGGCACCGCCCAGTTCCCGCAATGCGGCTTTTCCGGCCGCGCCATCCAGATCCTGAAAGCCTGCGGCGTCGATAACATCGCCACCGTCAACGTGCTGGAAGATGCGGAAGTCCGCCAGGGCATCAAGGAATTCTCGAACTGGCCGACCATCCCGCAGCTGTATGTAAATGGCGAATTCGTCGGCGGCTCGGACATCATGACGGAAATGTATGAGTCCGGCGAACTGCAGGCCCTGATCAACAAGCAGCAGAATGGCTGATCCCAGGCCGCGTCGCATCGTCGTCGCCATCACCGGCGCGACCGGCGCGGTCTACGGCGTGCGGCTGCTCGAGCGGCTGCGCGCTATCCCTGGCGTCGAGACCCATCTGGTCATTTCCGATGCCGCTACCCTCACCCTGCACCAGGAAGTCGGCCTGCAAAGGCGCGAAGTGGAAGCGCTCGCCCATGTGGTGCACAAGAACCGCGAAATCGGCGCATCGATCGCCAGCGGCTCGTTCCAGACCGACGGCATGGTGATCGCACCCTGTTCGATGAAGACGCTGGCGGCGGTCGCCCATGGCATGTCGGACAACCTGATTGCGCGCGCGGCCGATGTGATCCTGAAGGAACGCCGCAGACTGGTGCTGATGGTGCGCGAGACGCCGTTCAACCTGGCGCACCTGCGCAATATGACGGCCGTCACCGAGATGGGGGGCATCGTGTTCCCGCCGCTGCCGAGCTTCTATAACAAGCCGGTCAGCATCGACGAGATGGTCGACCACACAGTGGCCCGCGTCATCGACCTGCTGGGGATCGAGAATAAGCTCGCGCCGCGCTGGGGCGGCATGAAAGACGAGTAGAGCGCCTACCAAATCCCTCATGGCGGCGTTGCATCGTCTCGCCGTACTAGCGTACTGTCTTCGACGATGCGCCTTGCCCTGAGGGTTTGTTAGACGCTCTTATTAGGGTTAGCGCCGCTCGCCGTACCTCTCCTGCTCTTCCTTCCTTGCTTCTCTTGCGTCTTCGATTTTCCTGCGTTGCTCGTTACGCTTACGCATGATTTCTGCGTGTTGCGCCGCTGTCATCGGCGGCGCGGTCATGAGGTCTTTCAACTGCGCGGTACTGCTGTAGTTATTAATCATGAGGGCACTGCATCCTTATATGACTGATAACGGTAGGGGCGACACACGACAGATTATGCGCGAGACTCGGCTGTTTGTGCCGCCCGTTTGAAGAAAAATTGCAGTGCGGAACAAATGAGCAACGGCCCGCCTGGGAAATTCCGAGGCGGGCCGCTGTTTATATAGGCAGGGCTTATTTTGGCTGGTGGTTCATGCGCACCAGCATGCGGATGAACTCGCGTGCCAGTTGCTTGTGATGCTCGTCCAGGCGCTGCAGGTCGGCGATCAGCTTGACGTCGGCCGATTCGAAACGTGCCGAAGCGTCCATGGTCTCGCCATTGGCCGGTGCGTTTTCCGAGCCGCCAAAGCGCAGCCAGTCGGCCGGTACGCCCAGCCACTGGGCGATCATGCGCAGTTTTTCCTGGGTCGGGATGGCTTCGCCAACCAGCCACTTGCGCGCGGCGTGGACCGTGATCGGCCGGCCCTCGAAGCGAATGTTAAATTCGCGCGCCAGCCGCGTCGGGCTGTCTGGCGAATAGTGGGCGTTCTTCAGTGCCTGTTGCAGGCGTTCGCTGAAGCTTTCACGCTCGTTAGTCGAATTCATCGGTGGTACTAGTGGTTCATGCAGGGCTGTCATGGTTTCTCCATGGTTCAGACCTTATGTAACAGCTGGAAAGTCTGAAAGTAACAAACATGTGAGTATTGACCGATTCTCACAGTGCTGTCCAGCAATTCTAGTGCTTTTCGCCAAGAGAATAGGTAAGTGTGAAAAATATCCTACAGGAAAAAGAAAACGTTTGCTTGTGCAATTTCAGGCGTGCGAAAGAAACAGGTGGCCTCATCGGCCGCCCGCGCGTAGAAACATGCAGGGGAAGGCTCTGGAATCAGGCCAATTCGAAGCGGATGACGCCGTCGTCGCCGGTTACACGGCGGAGGATACCGTCGTACCAGAGCTTGTGCAGGTGGGCCAGGGCTTCGCCGACCGCAAAGCTGAGCTGATGGGCGTCGAGCTGACGGCGGAACATCAGCGGAACAATGTCAACTGCGGAGCGCGGCACGGTGCAGGCGGCACGGACTTCGTCCAGGCGCGCAACGTGGTGTTCGCGCAACTGTTGGATGCGCACATGCAGGCCGCGGAAGGGTTTGCCATGCGAGGGCAGCACCAGGGTGTCCTCCGGCAGGCCGGCAAACTTGGTTAGCGAGCTGAGATATTGTGTGAGCGGATCGCCTTCCGGCTCGACCGCGAACACGGAGACGTTGGTGGAAATGCGTGGCAGCACCATGTCGCCGGAAATCAGGATGTGCCCCTCTTCCGCATACAGCGACACGTGTTCCGGCGAGTGGCCGAAGCCGGTGATCACGCGCCAGTCGCGGCCGCCGATCCGGACCTGCTGCCCATCCTGCAGCCGGGTGTAACTTGCCGGCACCGCCGGCACCAGCGAGGGATAGTAATTCCTGCGGCTCCCCATCTGCTCGAGCATGGCGGCGTCGACGAGACCGTGGCGCTGGAAATGGGGGATCGCCGACGGCCCGTCGACGCCCGGCAGCGCGGCCGCCATCATGCGCGCAAAGCCGAACTCGGCGGCGCTGGTCCAGAACGGGGCATTGAAGCGCTCGCACAGCCAGCCGGACAGGCCGACGTGGTCGGGGTGGCAATGCGTCGCGAACACGCGCAGCAGCGGCTGAGCGCCCATCGCGCCATCGATGACCTGCTCCCAGGCGGCACGGGTGGCGTCGGTGCCGGCGCCGCAATCGACCAGCGTATAGCCCTGCTTCCCTTCAGCCGCGTCGTCCAGCAGCCACAGGTTGATGTGGTCGAGGGCGAAAGGCAGCGGCATGCGCAGCCAGCGCAAGCCGGGCGCGATGTCATGCACGGCGCCGGGCACGGGGACGGTGTCGCCGAAGGGATAGGCCAGCTGGGCTTCGAGAGGGTTCATGCGGAGAATCTTTCGTAAGGTGACGGCCTGCGGGATACAATGCATCCAACATTGACGTTGACGTAAACGGAAATGTCGATGCAGACTGCGATTCTATGTGATTTTTGATCTTGCCGAATAATATGGCCACCACCTACACCATCGCCGAACTGGCGCGCGAATTCGACATCACCGCCCGCGCCATCCGCTTCTACGAAGACCAGGGCCTGCTGAGCCCGATGCGCGAAGGCCAGGGCGGCCGCAACCGCGTCTACACCCCGCGCGACCGCACGCGCCTGAAACTGACCCTGCGCGGCAAGCGCCTGGGCCTCACCTTGTCGGAGATCAAAAGCATCATCGACATGTACGAATCGCCGAAGGACACCGTGGCCCAGATCAACCGCTTCCTCGGCGTGCTGGCCCACCAGCGCGATACGCTCGAGCAGCAGCGGGCGGATATCGAGATGTCGCTGGCGGAGATTGCGGTGCACGAGGATGAGTGCCGGCGCTTGCTGGAGGAAGCCGGGGCGGATGGGGTGGTGCAGCCGCAGGAGCGGAGTGTGGCGTAAGCGAGTGCTTGCTTACCACTATTGATTTTCGGCCCGCTGCTGACGTGCGAACGATGCAGGCCAAAACGCCCCTCACTTGACGTTTACGTTAACGTCACTCCGCGCTATCATCCCACCTAGCCATCCCGCCACCCATAACGACACACGAGACACGAGAGGACGACATGCTGCATCTCCCAGGCCTGACCTTTGACCACGGCGAGGACATCGCCGCGCTGCGTGAAGCAGTGCAACAGTTCGCGGCAAGCGAGATCGCCCCGCGCGCGGCCGAGATCGACCGCACCGACCAGTTCCCGATGGACCTGTGGAAAAAGATGGGCGAACTGGGCCTGCTGGGCATCACCGTCGGCGAGGAATACGGCGGCGCCAATATGGGCTACCTGGCCCACATCGTCGCGATGGAAGAAATCTCGCGCGCCTCGGCCTCGGTCGGCCTGTCGTATGGCGCCCACTCGAACCTGTGTGTGAACCAGATCAAGCGCAACGGTACCGAAGAACAGAAACAGAAATACCTGCCCAAGCTGATCTCGGGCGAGCACGTCGGCGCGCTGGCCATGTCCGAGCCGAACGCCGGTTCCGACGTCGTCAGCATGAAGCTGCGCGCCGACCTGAAGGGCGACCGCTACGTCCTGAACGGCACCAAGATGTGGATCACCAACGGCCCGGACGCCGATACCCTGGTCGTCTACGCCAAGACCGACATCGAAGCCGGCCCGCGCGGCATGACCGCCTTCCTGATCGAAAAAGGTTTTAAAGGCTTCTCGATCGCGCAGAAGCTGGACAAGCTGGGCATGCGCGGCTCGCACACCGGCGAACTGGTGTTCCAGGATTGCGAAGTGCCGGTCGAGAACGTGCTGGGCGGCGTCGGCAAAGGCGTCAATGTGCTGATGTCTGGCCTGGACTTCGAGCGCACCGTGCTGTCCGGCGGCCCGCTGGGCATCATGTCGGCCTGCATGGACGTGGTCGTCCCCTACATCCACGAGCGCAAGCAGTTCGGCCAGGCGATCGGCGAGTTCCAGCTCATGCAGGGCAAGATCGCCGACATGTATTCGACCATGATGGCATGCCGCGCCTACGTCTACGCGGTGGGCCAGGCCTGCGACCGCGCCGATAACGCCGCCGCCGTGCGCGCCCTGCGCAAGGACGCCGCCGGCGCGATCCTGTACAGCGCCGAAAAGGCGACCTGGATGGCAGGCGAAGCGATCCAGACCCTGGGCGGCAATGGTTATATCAACGAGTATCCGGTCGGTCGTCTCTGGCGCGATGCGAAGCTCTACGAAATCGGCGCAGGCACCAGCGAAATCCGCCGCATGCTGATCGGCCGTGAGCTGTTCGGCGAGACTGCTTAATTAGACAGGCTTCACGCGAGAGCGGAGAGGAGACGCGGGCTGGTGCATAGAGTCGAAAAGACCATCGCCAGCCCGCAACCGTTTTCAGGATAGTAGAAATACTAGGGTCCTCCCGGCACCAAACCCGCAGCATTACAATATCCGCCCACCCTCCACCGCGCGACAGACAACGATGACCCAGGCAAGTTTCCCCAAACTGCTCTCGTCGCAGATCGCCTTCGACATCGCGCGGACCATGCTGGACGGGTTCGACCGCCACTACGCGCTGTTCCGCCAGGCCAGCCAGGCGGCCAAGACCTATTTCGAAAACGCCGACTGGGCCACCGCCCAGCGCGCCGCGCGCGAGCGCATCGATTTCTACGACAAGCGCGTGCAGGAATGCGTGCAAGCCCTCGAGGACGAATACGCCCCCGAAGACTTCAACGACGCGACCTGGCGCGAAACCAAGCTTCATTACATCGGCCTCCTGACCGATCACAAGCGCCCGGAACTGGCCGAGAGCTTTTTCAACTCCGTCAGCTGCCGCCTGCTCCACCGCAGCTACTACCGCAACGATTTTATTTTCGTGCGCCCGGCCGTCTCGACCGAGTACATCGAGACCGAAGAGCCGCAGCCGACCTACCGCGTCTACTACCCGGCGGCCGATGGCTTGCGCTTTGCTCTGCGCCGCATCGTCACCAACTTCCAGCTGGCCCGTCCCTTCGCGGACCTCGACCGCGACGTCGCCCTGGTCGAGCAGCGCATGGCCGAGAAATTCGGCCTCGGCCGCACGGAACCGAACCAGCAGCTGCAGGTGCTGTCGAGTCTCTTCTTCCGCAACAAGGGCGCCTACATCGTCGGCCGCGCCATCAACGGCACGCGCGAATATCCCTTCGTGGTGCCGGTGCTGCACGACAGCCAGGGCAAGCTCGTACTCGACACCGTGCTCACCGAGCCGGAGCAGGTGCTGATCCTGTTCTCGTTCACGCGCGCTTACTTCATGGTCGACATGGAAGTGCCCTCGGCCTATGTGCAGTTCCTGCGCAGCCTGATGCCGCAGAAGCCGAGGAGCGAACTGTATACGGTGCTCGGCCTGCAGAAACAGGGCAAGACCCTGTTCTACCGCGACTTCCTGCAGCACCTGAAGCACAGCTCCGACGCGTTCCGCATCGCCCCCGGCATTCCGGGCCTGGTGATGCTGGTGTTCGAGCTGCCGTCCTTCCCCTACGTGTTCAAGGTGATCAAGGACTGGTATCCGCCGCCGAAGGAGACCACGCGCGCCCAGATCAAGCAGAAGTACCTGCTGGTGAAGCACCACGACCGCGTAGGCCGCATGGCCGACACGCTGGAATACTCGGACGTCGCCTTCCCGCTGGCGCGCTTCTCGGACGAGCTGCTGGCCGCATTGCGGCGCGATGCGCCCTCGCTGGTCGAGGTCGAAGAGGACCGCGTCATCATCAAGCACCTCTACATCGAGCGCCGCATGGTGCCGCTGAATCTCTGGCTGGCCGATGCCGAGCAGGCCAGGGACGAAGCCCGGCTCGCGCATGGCGTGCGCGAATACGGCAACGCGATCCGCGACCTGGTCGCCGCGAATATCTTCCCCGGCGATATGCTGTACAAGAATTTCGGCGTCACCCGCCACGGCCGCGTCGTGTTCTACGACTACGACGAGATCGAGTACCTCACCGACTGCCAGTTCCGCGATATCCCCGCCGCGCGCAACGAAGAGGACGAGATGGCGGCCGAGCCCTGGTACCCGATCGGCAAACACGACGTCTTTCCCGAGCAGTTCGACCGCTTCCTGCTCGGGAACCCGAAAATCCGCACCATCTTCATGCAGCACCACGCTGACCTGCTTCAGCGGGCGTGGTGGCAGTCGCACAAGGAACGCATCCAGGCGAACATCGTCGAGGACGTGTTTCCCTATCCGCAGCAGATCCGCTTTCACCCACCTTTGGAGACCTTACAATGAATGATCCAGTCGTTATCGTCGGCGCAGCCCGCACCCCGATGGGTGCCTTCCAGGGCGATTTCTCCACGAAGACCGCAAGCGACCTGGGCGCGGTGGCCATCAAGGCCGCCGTCGAACGCGCCGGCGTCGACCCGCAAAAGGTCGAACACGTCTACTTCGGCAACTGCCTGATGGCTGGCCAGGGCCAGGCCCCGGCGCGCCAGGCGCTGATCAAGGCCGGCCTGCCGATGTCCACCGGCGCCGTGACCCTCTCGAAAATGTGCGGCTCGGCGATGCAGGCCGCGATCTTCGGCTACGACGCACTCGCAGCCGGCAGCGCCGACGTGATCGTCGCCGGCGGCATGGAGTCGATGACCAACGCCCCTTACCTGATTCCGAAGGCCCGCGGTGGCTACCGCATCGGCCACGCGCCGATGTTCGACCACATGATGCTGGACGGCCTCGAAGATGCCTACTCGCGCAACGAGAAGACCGGCGAAGGCCGCTCGATGGGCACCTTCGCGGAAGAATGCGTCGCCACTTACCAGTTTACCCGCGAAGACCAGGACAAGTTCGCGATCGAATCCGTCAAGCGCGCGCAGGCCGCCAACAACGACGGCAGCTTCGCATGGGAAGTCGCACCGGTCACCGTCGCGAACCGCCTGGGCGAGCAGATCATCGAGAAGGATGAAGGCCCGCTGAAGGCCAAGGTCGACAAGATCCCGTCGCTCAAGCCGGCATTCAAGAAGGAAGGCACCGTGACCGCCGCCTCGTCCTCGTCGATCAACGACGGCGCCGCCGCGCTGGTCATGATGCGCGAATCGACCGCGAAGGAACTGGGCCTGACCCCGATCGCCCGCATTGTCGGCCACGCCACGCACGCGCAGGAACCGAACCTGTTCACCACTGCCCCGATCGGCTCGATGCAGAAGCTGTTCAAGAAGACCGGCTGGAAGGCCAGCGACGTCGACCTCTTCGAGATCAACGAAGCCTTCGCCGCCGTGCCGATGGCCGCCATGCGCGACCTCGACATCCCGCACAGCAAGGTCAACATCCACGGCGGCGCCTGCGCCCTGGGCCACCCGATCGGCGCTTCGGGCGCGCGCATCATCGTCACCCTGCTGGGCGCACTGAAGAAGACCGGCGGCAAGCGCGGCGTGGCCTCGCTGTGCATCGGCGGCGGCGAAGCGACGGCGATGGCGATCGAGATGGTGTAAATGTAAGGTGGGCACCGGGGTGCCCACCCTACGCTATGCTGGCGGTTTCGAACATCCGTCCAAGGAGAAATCCCATGTCCACCGCACTCATCATCGGCGCCTCGCGCGGCATCGGCCACGAAATGGTCCGCCAGTACCGCGCCGACGGCTGGCGCGTGATCGCCACTGCCCGCAAACCGGAAGATTGCGAGGAACTGCGCCGGCTCGGCGCCGAGGCGCACCAGCTCGACGTGACCAATCCGGAAGCGATCGGCGGCATCGGCTGGAAGCTGGACGACGAGAAGATCGACCATGCCTGGCTGGTGGCCGGCGTCTACGGCCCGCGCCATGACGGCTTTCCGACCCAGCAGGAATTCGACGAGGTCATGCACACCAACGTGCTGGCGGCGATGCGCCTGCTGCCGATCGTCGGTCCGCTGGTGGCGAACACGCGCGGCAAACTCGCGGTGATCTCTTCGCGCATGGGCTCGATCGGCGAACGCACCGGCACCTCGGGCTCGCTGTACCGCGCCAGCAAGGCCGCGCTGAACTCGGTGCTGAAGGACGCTGCGCTGACTTTCGGGCCGCAAGGCGTCACCTGCCTCAGCTTCCACCCGGGCTGGGTGCAGACCGACATGGGCGGCGCCGGCGCCTCGCTCAGCGTCGAGGAAAGCGTGCGCACGCTGCGCGCGACCCTGGCGGCTGCGGTCCCCCAACAGAACGGCAGCTTCCTGAACCACGACGGCACGCCGATCGCCTGGTAAGCCGCCGAACAACGATAACGACATACGAGACACGAAACACATGATACTGAGCGAAGAACACCAGATGATCCGCGACGCCCTGCGCAGCTTTTCGCAGGAGCGCCTGGCGCCCAACGCAGCGCGCTGGGACCGCGAGCAGCATTTCCCGAAGGACGAGCTGAAGGAACTGGCCCAGCTGGGCGCCTTCGGCGTGGCGGTGCCGGAACAGTACGGCGGCGCGGGCCTCGACTACGTGTCGCTGGCCCTGGTGCTGGAAGAGATCGCGGCCGGCGATGGCGGCACCTCGACCATCATCTCGGTGAACAACTGCCCGGTATGCTCGATCGCGATGATGTACGCGAACGAAGCGCAAAAGGAAAAGTGGCTGCGCCCGCTGGCGCAAGGCGAGATGCTGGGCGCCTTCGCCCTCACCGAGCCGCACACCGGCAGCGACGCCGCCGCCCTGCGCACCACTGCCGTCCGCGACGGTGACCACTACGTCATCAACGGCACCAAACAATTCATCACCAGCGGCAAAAACGGCGACGTTGCCATCGTCATGGCGGTCACCGACAAGGCGGCCGGCAAGAAGGGCATCAGCGCCTTCTGGGTGCCGACCAATACGCCGGGCTACATCGTCGCCGGCATCGAGCACAAGATGGGCCAGCACTCCTCGGACACGGCGCAGATCGTGTTCGAGAACTGCCGTGTCCCGCTTGAAAACCTGATCGGCGAAGAAGGGCAAGGCTACAAGATCGCCCTGTCCGGCCTGGAGGGCGGCCGCATCGGCATCGCCTCGCAATCGGTCGGCATGGCGCGCGCCGCCTTCGAAGCGGCGCTGGCCTACGCCAAGGAACGCGAAAGCTTCGGCACCCCCATCTTCGACCACCAGGCCGTGCAGTTCCGCCTGGCCGAGATGGCGATGCAGATCGAAGCCGCGCGCCAGCTGATCCTGCATGCGGCATCGATGAAGGATGCGGGCCTGCCCTGCCTGAAGGAAGCGGCGATGGCCAAGCTGTTCGCGTCCGAGATGGCCGAGCGCGTGGTCTCGAGCGCCATGCAGGTGTTCGGCGGCTACGGCTACGTGGCCGACTTCCCGATCGAACGCATCTACCGCGACGTGCGCGTGTGCCAGATCTACGAAGGCACCAGCGACATCCAGAAGATCCTGATCGCGCGGGCGCTGTGAAGATCCGGCCGGCAGATGCGGCCGACCTGCCGGCCTTCTTCGTCTACCTCGACGACCATCTGCGCGACAACGGTCGCGATGGCGCGCCGCTGTTCCAGCCGCTCGCTCGTGCGCAGTCGCAGCTGCCGCCTGGCCTGAAGTCATCCTTCGTCGAGGGTATCGCGATTCCTGTGGGCGAACCGCGCTGGCGCCGCCTCTGGCTGGCGCTCGATGCGCGCGGCTCGATCGCCGGGCACATCGACTTGCGTGCGCGGCCCGAACCCCTGGCGCGGCATCGTGCGATGCTGGGGATGGGGGTGCACCGGGCCTACCGGCGCCGCGGGCTGGGGGCGCAATTGCTGGCCGCCGCTGTCGATTGGGCGCGCGCGCAGGACGGGCTGCAATGGATCGATCTCGAGGTGCTGTCGGAGAATCATCCGGCCGTCGCGCTCTACCTGCGTGCAGGCTTCACGATGACGGCGCGGATCGAGGATATGCTGCAGATCGATGGCGGCAGCCATGATCTCAGCTACATGCGCTATAAGCTGCGCTGATTAAAACCCTTCCAGCACAATCTTCCCACGCGCCGTGTTCGACTCGATCAGCGCATGCGCCCGACGCAGATTCTCCGCATTGATACGCCCGAAGTTCTCGTTGGCCGTGGTGCGGATGGTCCCTGCATCAACCAGCTCGGCCAGCCGATTCAGGATGCGATGCTGCTCGATCATGTCGGCGGTATTGAACAGCGAGCGCGTGAACATCAGCTCCCAGTGCAGCGACACCGCCTTGCGCTTGAATTTCATGATATCGATCGGCGTCGTCGGGTCGTCGATCAGGCTGTACTTGCCCTGCGGCGCGATGGCTTCGACGACCTGGTCGAAGTGGGCATCGCTATGGGTCAAACTGGTCACGTAATCCGGTGCAGGCAGCCCGGCAGCGGCGATTTCCGAGGCCAGCGGCTTGCTGTGATCGATCACGTGATGGGCGCCGAGCTCGCGCACCCATTCCACGGTCTCCGGACGCGAAGCCGTGCCAATGATGGTCAGCTGCGTCAGCTGGCGCGCCAGCTGAACCAGGATCGAACCGACACCGCCGGCCGCGCCGATCACCAGCAGGGTCTTGCCCTTGCCTTCGGAACCGGTGGGCACCTGCAGGCGGTCGAACAGCATCTCCCAGGCCGTCAGGCCGGTCAGCGGCAGCGCCGCTGCAGCGCCGAAGTCCAGTGAGGCCGGCATGCGGCCGACGATGCGCTCGTCGACCAGCTGCAGCTCGCTGTTGCTGCCGGCGCGGGCGATCGAGCCGGCGTACCAGACGCGGTCGCCCGGCTTGAACAGGGTCACGTCCGGGCCCACGGCCTTCACCACGCCGGTGGCATCCCAGCCCAGCACCTTCCACTGCCCTGCTTCCGGTTTCGCGCTCTTGCGCACCTTCGTGTCGACCGGATTCACCGACACCGCGCGCACCTCGACCAGCAGGTCATGGCCCTCGGCCACCGGATCCGGCAGGGTGATGTCGACCAGCGATTCCGGCTGGGTGATGGGGAGGTTGTTCTGGTATCCGACGGCTTTCATGGGACTGGCTCCTGTTCTGATGAATAAAACGATGGATGCCATTCTGACCAGTCCCAGCTTTTTGATAAACTGGGTAATCTCGAATTCACTTTCAACATTCCATTGAAAATCAAGAATCTGCAGGACTTGGCCATCTTCGTCGCCACCGCCGAGCAGGGCAGTCTGTCCGCCGCTGCGCGCCTGCTGGAGATTTCGCCGGCGGTCGCCAGCGCCAGCCTGAAACGCCTGGAGGCCGACCTCGGGGCCGCGCTGTTCATCCGCAGCACGCGCAGCATGCGCATGACCCTGGCCGGCGAACGTCTGCTGGCGCGCAGCAAGGCTTTATTGGACGGCCTGCGCGAGGTGGAGGAAGAGGTGCGCGCCGGCCAGGACGCGATCGAGGGCCAGCTGCAGATCTCGATGCCGTCCGACCTCGGACGCCATGTGGTCCTGCCTTGGCTGAACGAATTCCAGGCGCGCTACCCGGGCGTGAAATTACGCCTGCAGCTGACCGACCGCCTGGCCAACATTTATAAAGAGCCGGTCGATATCGCGCTGCGCTTCGGCGTGCAACCGGAGTCCAGCATGGTGGCGCTGCCGCTGCTGGCGGAGAACCGGCGCGTGCTGTGCGCCTCGCCCGCCTATCTCGCGCGGCGCGGCGTGCCGGCCTCGCCGCAGGAACTGCAGGACCACAACTGCCTGTGCTTCATGCTGGACGAAACCGTCAACGACCGCTGGCGCTTCCGCAAGGGGAATGAAGAGATCGAAGTCGCGGTGCAGGGCGACCGCGTGGCCGACGATTCCGAAATCGTCAAACGCTGGGCGCTGGCGGGACTCGGTATCTGCTACCGCTCGCGCATCGACGTGCATGCGGACTTGGCCAGCGGCCGCCTGCGCCTGATCTTGCCGGAGTGGGAAGGCGTCAACGCGCCGCTGACCATGCTGGTGGCGAACCGCAAGCAGCTGTCGCCGGCGGTGCGGGTGCTGCGCGAATTCCTCGTCACCCGCTGCCGGGCCTTGATGGCCGCCTGACGCGGCAAGCCGGTATTACAAGGCTTCCAGCGCCAGCGCGATACCCTGTCCGCCGCCGATGCACAGCGTGACCACGCCGCGCCGCGCCAGGCCGCGTCGCATGGCATGCAGCAGGCGTACCGTCAGCACCGCGCCGGTAGCGCCGATCGGGTGGCCGTGCGCCACCGCCCCGCCTTCGACGTTGATCGTGTCTTCGGCGAGCGACAGCTTGCGCGCCACGGCGATCGGCACCGCGGCGAAGGCTTCGTTGATCTCGTAGCGGTCGACGTCGCCGATGCCCCAGCCGGCGCGCTCCAGCGCTTTGCGCACTGCCGGTACCGGGCCCAGGCCGAACATGCCCGGTTCCACCGCGGCCACGCCGGACGCGGCCAGGCGCGCCAGCGGCTGCAGGCCGAGGCGTTCGGCTTCGGCGCGGTCAGCCACGATCAGCGCCGCGGCGCCGCTGTTCAGGCCGGGCGCATTGCCGGCCGTGATCGTGCCCTCGGGACGGAAGGCCGGCTTCAGCTTGCTCAGCGCATCAAAGCTGGTCTCGGGACGGTTGGCTTCGTCGGTGTCGAACACCTCCACACCCTTGCGCCCGCGCACCTCGACACCGACGATCTCGTCCCGGAACGCACCGGCCGCCTTGGCCGCGGCGAAGCGCTGCTGCGTGCGCTCGGCCCAGCGGTCCTGGGCGGCGCGGCTGATGTCCGCCTCCTTGACCAGGTCTTCCGTATGCCAGCCCGAGTGCTTGCCGGAGAAGGCATCGTTCAAGCCGTCGTGCAGCAGGCTGTCATAGGCCTGCATGTCGCCCATGCGCGCACCCCAGCGCGCCTGCGGCATCAGGTAGGGCGCCTGGTCCATGTTCTCCATGCCGCCGGCCAGCACGATGCGCGATTCACCCGCCAGGATCTCGTGCGCCGCCGAGGCGATTGCCTGGGCGCCCGAGCCGCAGACACGGTTCAGGGTCATCGCCGGCACACTCACCGGCAGGCCGCCGTGGATGGCCGCCTGGCGCGCGGGATTCATGCGGTTGCCCGCCTGGACCACGTTCCCCATCAGGACGGAATCGACCTGTTCGGGCTGGAGACCGGCGCGCTCGAGCGCGGCGCGGACCACGGCCGCACCCAGCTCCACTGCCGGGACGGTTTTGAGCGAACCATTGAAGGCGCCGATGGCGGTACGCACCGGTGCGCATAACACGATCTCACGGGAAGACATGATGACTCCTTTCAGGTTGAGGGCAGCAAAATAGGAGTATATACACTTATTTTAGCGGCGGCTGCGACGCGGTCAAACGCCTCGCCGAGGAATCAGGCTTCTTCGGTATCCGGATTGTCGATGCCGATCGCGACCACTGCGCTCAGCACCTCGCGCAGCTCCCTGGCCCGCGCAGCGCCGAAGCGCTCCTCGAAGCTCTTCTGGGCCTTGCGCCACAAGGGCAGCGCGGCCTTGACCTTGTCCCTGCCGGCGGGGCTGAGTGCGATCACGCGTTCGCGGCGGTCCTGCTCGCTGGGACCGGACTGTACCAAGGCGTCGCGTTCGAGCGGCTTGAGGTTGCGGGTGAGCGTGGTGCGGTCCATGACCAGTTCATTGGCCATCTGGTTGACCGTCATCGGGCCCAGATGCGACAGCTTGAACAGGATCGAGAACTGGGTCACGCGCAGGCCGGCCTCGGCCAATGCCTGGTCATAGGCGGCGGTGATGGTGCGCGAGGCCTGGCGCAGGGCCAGGCAATTGCAGACGCTGTCGATTGGTTTGGTGCGGGCATTCATGGTAGCGGCCAGTATATACCGCTATCCTGCGACGTTTGCCGGTAGCCGCTAGAATAGTTGCATATACACCCAACCATCCCAACACGGAGGCAGCATGGATGCACAGGCGACGATCGAACAATGGCAGCAAGAGCTGGACGCGGTCCGCACGCGGGCAAAAGAAAACGGCGCGCATGCCGGCGTGGTGCCCTTCGAACAGGCGCGTTCGATGAAGGGCCTGGACATCATGCAAGCCCTGCTCGAAGGCCGCTTTCCCTATCCGCCGATCGCCGAGACGCTCGATTTTCATCTGATCGACGTGAAGCGCGGCCAGGCCACCTTCCAGGGCACGCCGCAGCAGAAGCACCTGAACCCGATGGGCACGGTACACGGCGGCTGGTATGCCACCCTGCTCGACTCGGCGGTCGGCTGCGCGGTCCAGACCATGCTCGAACCGGGCCAGGGCTACACGACGGCGGAACTGAGCGTGAACCTGGTACGCGGCGCGCGCCTGGACAGCGGACCGCTGCGCGCCATCGGCACCGTCCTGCACTGCGGCCGCCAGCTGGCCACCGCCGAAGGGAAGATCGTCGATGCGCAAGGCAGGCTGTACGCGCACGCGACCACCACCTGCCTCGTCTTCGAAGCGAAGTAATCAGCTCACCGCCGGTTCCAGCAGGGTCAAGGTCTGGCGCTCGGTGTCCAGCGTCGCGCGCACCCCGACCGGCATCGTGAACTGGTTGCGGATATGGCCGAAGGAGTAGCCGGTCACCGCCGGCACGTGCAGCGGCTGCAGGTGCACGTCCCAGGTTTCATCCAGCGTGAGCGATGAGCCGTTACCCTGCGGCCCGCAGTTCTCGCAGATGCCGATCATGACCCCGGCCGCCTGGTCCAGGCCGACGGCCAGGTCCAGCTGCGTCATCCAGCGGTCGATGCGGTAGGGCTCTTCGTTCACCTCTTCGATGAACAGCAGGCTGTCGCTGAAGTCGGCCGCATACGGCGTGCCGGCCAGCGCGGCCACCAGCGACAAATTGCCGCCCATGAGCGGCCCGGTCGCCGTGCCGCCGTGCACGGTGCGGACCGCATAGTGCGGCTCCTGCAGCGCGCGCTGCGCGTTCTCCGCCGACATCGGGATCGTGTAGGTGTCGCGCGGCTCCATCAGCACGGCCAGCATGTGCTCATTCGAATAGCTCGAGGGCGTGCTCGAGGCCACCGGGCCGTGGAAAGTCACCACGCCGGCATGGCGGTGGATCGCCAGGTGCAGGGCCGTGATGTCGGAATAACCCAGCAGAATTTTCGGGTGCTTGCGGATCAATTCGAAATCCAGGTGCTTCAGCAGCGAGATGCAGCCGGAACCGCCGCGGATCGCCCAGATGGCTTTCACTTCCGGGTCGCGGAACATGCCGTGCAGGTCGGCGATGCGGGCGGCGACGGTGCCGCCGTAATTGCCCCAGACTTCGCGCAGGTAGTTGCCCGGCTTGACGCGGAAGCCCAGCGCTTCGATGTTCTTGACCGCCTTCTGGATCGAGGCGTCGCTGGTGTAGCCGCCGGGTGCGATGAGGCCGACCAGGTCGCCTTTTTGAAGGCGCGGGGGTTTGATCAGGTGTTTCATGGGAGGAGAAGAATGACGCCGCGGTGCATGCGGCCGGGACGCGGCAGCCGGCAAGGATGGCAGCAGCGTTGCCGCCATGAGCGCTGCAAAGCGCCGCCTGCCCTGGTTATTCATGCTCGACATGCGGTTCCTGTGAAATGAAAACGGCCCGTGCCGTGGAAGCTTGGCTTCCTGGCACGGGCCGCGAACGATCCTGCGATCAAGCGATCAGAGGAAGTTGTACTTGACGTCGAAGCTCAGCGAACGGCCACGCGGGTTGCCCACGCGCGGATCCCAGCCTGCGCCCACGACTTCGTCCACGTTATGCGCGGTGAACGGCGGATCGCGGTCGAACAGGTTCTGGATGCCAACGGTGATCGTGGTGTTCTTCAGGCCGGTATAGGTGCCCGACAGGCCCCAGGTCGTGTAGCTCGACACGCGCGGATTGAAGCCGGCCGGCGGCGTGCCCTTGCCCGCGTTCGGCACCTGGTCCATGTAGCCGTTACGGTACAGGTTGCTCAGGGTGGCGTTCCAGTTGCCCTTGCCAACGGTGAAGGTGGCATTGTGCTTCCAGCGCAGGTACAGGTCGCGGGTGTAGAAGTTGCCCACGTATTCCTTGTACGGCTGGCCTTCGAACTCCGCGAACTGGTAGCTCTGGGTCCAGGTACCGTCCAGGTTGGCGTTCCACTTGTAGCCGCCCGGCAGGTTGCCGCGGCCGCGCAGGCCGACGTCGGCGCCACGGGTCTTCAGGCCGGCGGCGTTGATCCAGCCGGCGTTGACGTAGTCGATCACGCCGCTCGCATCACGCACGATGTACTCGGACAGCTGGGCGGCGTTGGCCAGGATGACCTGCGGGGTGCGGTTCAGGATACGGTCCTTGATGTTCACCGCCCAGTAGTCGACCGACATCGAGAAGGCGCTGCTCGGCTCGACGATGAAGCCCAGGCTGCCCTGCTTCGAGGTTTCCGGACGCAGGTTCGGATTGCCGCCCGAGAAGTAGTTCAGGCGCTCGATCGCGCAGTAACGCGCATCGCCAGGGTGGGCCGGGCAGCCGACCGGGTCGATGATGCCGTTCGGCAGTTCCTGGTCCAGGCGGCCCGAATACAGCTGCACGAAGCTCGGTGCCAGGAAGCCCTTGTTGGCCGAACCACGGAACATCAGCCAGTTGGCCGGACGGTAGCTGAACGCCACCTTCGGATTGGTGGTGCCGCCGATCACGCTGTACAGGTCGCGGCGGACAGCCAGCTGCACTTCCAGATCCTTGACGACCGGGACGATCATTTCGGCATACACCGCCTTGATGTTGCGTGCGACGCGGGACTGGTTGGCGTTACCCGGCGCCAGCAGGATGGTGGTGGCGTCCACGTCCTGGGCGAACTCGTAGCTTTCACGGCGCAGGTCGAAACCGACCGCACCCGACACGCCACCGGCCGGCAGGTCGAAGATCTGGCCCGACACCGAACCGTCGATCTGGGTCAGGGTGGTCTGGCCATGCTGCAGGCGGCCGTAGAACTTGGTGGCTTCCAGGGCGTCCATGGCGGCCTGGGTCTGGCCGGCGGACGGCGCCGAGAACACGTTGACGATACCGCTGCCGAGCACTTGGTAGAACGGCTTGGTGAACGCATAGCCGTCGATCAGGTCAGTCGTGGAACGGCTCTGGTTGTGCGACGCGCCCAGCTTGTAGTCCCACTTCGAGGCGATCGTGCCTTCGGCGGCCAGCAGCACGCGGGCGGTGTCGGTCACGTTCTTCTGGGTGCGGTCGCCCAGCGGCCAGCCGCGCCACTTGTACAGGATCGGCTTGGTCTTGTCGAAGGTCGGGATGTAGGCCGACAGGTCCTGGTAATACGGGCCGTTGACCGGATAGGCGTTGCCGGCGGCCAGGGTGGCCGAGATCTGGGCCGGGGTCAGGATCGACAGGCTGTTGGTGTGCGCCAGCACGGCCTCGGCATACACGCGGTTGTCCGGGTTGATCTGGAAGGTCGCGCGCGCCACGCCGTTGGTACGCTCGGTCGGCAGCTGCATGACGTAGTCGCCACCGTAGTCATAGGCGCAGGAATAGGTCGAGCGCAGCGGCGAGGTCACGTCTTTCCACAGTGCGGTGGCGTACTGCGACATGCCTTCGACGCTGTCGCACTTGCCTTGCAGGCTCAGCAGGCCGGCCTGCAGGTAGGTGTTCGGGTCGCCCGGCATCTTGAAACCGGTGCCCAGGGCCGAACCGGCGCCGGTCAGCTGGTTGGCGGCCGGAGTACCGGTGGTGTCCGGCGACAGGCCGCGCAGCGGCTGGTAGCCGTTCGCGAACGAGCGCTGGCTCGAATCCAGGCGCTGGTTCACGTCGTGGGTGACGGTCGCCATCACGTTGAAGCCGTCGGTATCCAGGTTACCCTTACCGCCGATCAGCGACAGGCGACGCTGGGCGCCACCGCCGTGCTCGGTGAAGTTGCCGGTGACGTTGGCCGACAGGCCTTCGTAGTTGGTCTTCAGGATGAAGTTGATCACGCCGCCGACGGCGTCGGTACCGTAGATCGCGGAAGCGCCATCCTTCAGGATCTCGATGCGGGCGATGGCCGACATCGGAATCGTGTTCAGGTCGACGGACTTGCCGGACAGGCCATAACCGGCGACGCGGCGGCCGTTCAGCAGCACCAGGGTGGCGCTCGGGCCCAGTCCGCGGAGCGACGCGAACGAGGCGCCGCCGCTGACGCGGTCGGCGTCAGCGCCGAACACGTTGTTCCCCGAAGTCATGTTGTCGGCGCCAGTACCGTTCGCCGAAATCAGCTGCATCAGCTGTTCGGCGTTGGTGACGCCCTGCTTGTCCAGCTGATCGACGGAAATGGTCTGAACAGGCAATGCACCTTCGACGCTGATGCGTTTGATGCTACTACCGGTGATCTCGACGCGTTGGATCGGTTTGTTGGATTGCGCTTCTTGCGCAACGACCGGGCTGACGATGCCGATCAGGGCAATCATCTGGGCTAACTTCTTTAACTTCACGCGTCTCTCCTTGGTAGTGCCGCAGCGTTTGTCTTGGGGATAGTAGTAACTGTCAGGTAATGTCTTTGCATTACGTCATTATCGATTTCGAGGGTACGCGGACGAATTTACGCGTTCCAATGAAAAATCCGGAGCTGAGTATAACTAGAGGGAATGTTTTGCTAGGGAAAATCTAGCAGAAACTATCATTTACCCTGCGTAGCGCGTGCCCTTTGCGCAACATCCAGGTCCAGATAGCGCCACTGGGTGAATTCCACCGGGTGGCGTTTGTAGTTTTTCAGCCACGGTTGTCGGATATCGGCGGATAGCACATGGGTCAGCGGGACCCATGGGTTATAGGCGTGGATCAGCTGGTTCATCTCGAAGTACAGCTTTTGCCGGGCCGGACCATCCTGCAGGGCGCGCGCCTGTTCGTAGCGTTCGTTATAGGCCGGCAGGTTGAAGCGCGCGTAGTTGGCGCGGCCGGCATTGGGGCCGTACAGCAGCTGGTAGAAATTGTCGCCATCGGGGAAGTCGGCCACCCAGTTACTCTCGAACATCTGCACCTTGCCCAGGCGCGAGGACTTGATGATCTCGGTCTTCTTGTCCGACTTGAACACCACGCGCAGGCCCACCGCGTTCAGGCATTTTCTCCACAATTCGTCGCGCAGGCGGCCGCTGACCGTGGCTTCGCTGCTCATCACCAGGGTCAGTGGTTCGCCGTTCGGCTGGCGACGAAAGCCGTCCTCGTCGCGCTTGCCGTAGCCGTAGCGGTCCAGCAGGGCGTTCGCAAGCAGCGGGTCATAGGGCACCGGGCTGCGATAGTCCGGGTCGTAGCCCAGCACGCCGGACGGCAGCGGCGAGTCGGCCTTCGTTGCAAACCCCTTCTTCAGCAGGGCGATGTCCTCGGCGTTGTTGTAGCTGAGGGAGATGGCGCGGCGCAGCGCCACCTTGTCCTTCGTATAGCCGCCGACGACCGGATCCTCCATGTTCATCCACATGTAGTAGGTCTGCAGCACCGGGAAACGGTACAGCTGCATGCCGCGCGCGCTCAGCTCGGGCTTCAGCTTGCCGTCCTGGATCACCATATTGGTCATCGATTCGGGCACCTGCTCCAGGTAATCGTATTCGCCGTTCAGGAAGCCCAGCATGCGGCCCTGGAATTCCTCGGCGATCTTGACCTCGACGCGGTCCACGCGCGGCAGGTGCTGGCCTTCGAGGGCGGCGGCCAGCGCCTTGTCCTCGGCATTGTTCTGCTCGCCCAGGCTGGTGTGGAAGACGGCGCTGGAGACCGGATTTTTCAGGAGCACGATGCGGTCGCTGTGCTTCCAGTCGCCGATCATGAAGGGACCGGTGCCGACCGGGTGGTTGCCGGCCTGGCCCGGGTAGGCTTCGATCACCTCGCGCGCGACCACCGAGGCCGCCGGCATCGCCATATAGAACAGAAAATTGTTATCCGGCTCGTTCAGGCGGATGCGCAGGGTGTAGCGGTCGACCGCCTGCAGGCCGGGGATCTCGGTGGCGTAGCTGAAATTTTTCTTGAGCGCCGCATCGCCGACCAGCTTGCCGTCGAAGATGTAGCCGAAGGGCGAGCGCAGGGTCGGGTCGTACAGGCGTTTAAAGCTGTAGACGTAGTCCTGGGCCGTAACTTCGCGTTTTTTATCCTTGAAAGCAGGATCCGGCGAGAAATAGACGCCCGGACGGAGATGGAAGGTGTAGCTGCGGCCGCCATCCTCGACCGTCGGCAAGTCCTTGGCCGTGTTGCCCTGCAGTTTCACCGGCCGCGCCAGGTAGTCGTAGCGCAGCAGCGGATCGAACAGGTTCTCCAGCAGCGACAGCGAGGCCAGGTCAGAACCAACCGCCGGGTCGAGGCCGGCTTCGCTGGTCGACAGGAACATGTGCAGCACTTTAGGCTGTTCGGCGGACTGGACAGGCAGGTGCAGCAGGGAGAAGGCCAGCGCGGCCGCGGCGACGGTGCGGAATTTCATACGCCTATCATAGGCCGAGCACTTAGCGACAAGCAATACATAACTTTTTCACATAGCCCTGCCGCATTCTTTCATCATGGCAGCTTGCGCTGCGCCTATACTCTCCGCTGCACAATCGAACGTACATGACATGGCTCTGAATTACATCTGGATCGGCTTTTTCCTGGTTGGCTTCGTCGCGGCCCTGGCCCAGTGGCTCTTCCTCGGAGACACCGAGATCTTCAAGCGCATCATCGACGGCACCTTCGATTCCGCCAAGGTCGGCGTGATGGACATCGCCCTGCCGCTGGCCGGCGTGATGACTTTGTGGCTGGGGATCATGAACATCGGCGAGAAGGCCGGCGCGGTCGGCTGGCTGGCGAAAGTGATCTCGCCCTTCTTCTCGCGCATCTTCCCGGAAGTGCCGAAGGACCACCCGGCCACCGGCCACATGGTGATGAATTTCTCGGCCAATCTGCTGGGCCTGGACAATGCCGCCACGCCCTTCGGCCTGAAGGCGATGGAAAGCCTGCAGACCCTGAATCCGCAAAAGGACACGGCCAGCAACGCCCAGATCATGTTCCTGGTGCTGCACACCTCGGGCCTGACCCTGATCCCGCTGGCGATCATGGCCCAGCGCGCCATCCTCGGGGCGAAAGACCCGTCGGACATCTTCATCCCCTGCATGATCGCGACCTATGTCGCCACGGTCACCGGCATCATCGCGGTGGCGATCCGCCAGCGCATCAACCTGCTCAACGGCGTCGTGCTGGGCTGGCTGGGCGGGATGACGGCTGCCATCGTCGGCTTCATCTGGTACATCACGACTTTCCTGAGCAAACCGGAAATCGAGACCTTTTCCAAGGTCACCAGCAACCTGATCCTGCTCACCATCATCGTCGTGTTCATCGTCGGCGCGCTGCGCAAGGGCGTGAACGTTTATGAAACCTTCATCGAGGGTGCGAAAGGCGGCATCCAGACCTCGCTGACCATCATCCCCTACCTGGTCGGCATGCTGGTGGCCATTTCCGTGATCCGCAATTCCGGCGTGCTGGGCTTTGTGGTGCAGGGCCTGGAATGGCTGATCCGCCTGGCCGGCCTCGACACGGCATTTACCCCCGCGCTGCCGACCGCGCTGATGAAACCGCTGTCCGGCAGCGGCTCGAAGGCGATGATGATCGACGCCATGAAGACCTATGGCGTGGATTCTTTCGTCGGACGCCTGGCTTGCATCTTCCAGGGCTCGGCCGACACCACCTTCTACATCGTCGCCCTGTACTTCGGTTCGGTGGGCGTGAAAAAGACCCGTTACGCCATCTCCTGCGGCCTGATCGCAGACCTGGCCGGCATCGTCGCCGCCATTTCGGTGGCCTACGTGTTCTTCGGATAATTTAATTTTATTAAAGGATCAGCATGTTCCGCATCCGTCCCGTCGTCCTTGCCCTCGCCGCCCTGGCCGCCGCCTCGCTCGCCCACGCCCAGCTGCCGGAACCGGTGATGCAGTCGCTGCGCACGACCGGCATCGCGGAAGACGCCGTCAGCGCGCTGGTGCTGCGCGACGACCAGACCGTGCTGTCCCACCTGGCGGACCGCCCCATGCAGCCGGCCTCGACCATGAAGCTGGTGTCCACCCTGATCGGCCTCGAAACCCTCGGCCCGGTGTTCCGCAGCCGCACCGAGCTGCGCACCACCGGCGAGCTGGAGGGCGAGACCCTGAAGGGCGACCTGATCCTGCGCGGCGGCGCCGACGTCGACCTGTCCGGCGAGGCGCTGGAAAACATGCTGCGCAGCCTGCGCTACCAGGGCATCCGCAAGATCCAGGGCCACCTCGTCATCGACCGCCAGCTGTTCAATCCGGCGCGGACCGACCTCGGCACGCCGCCCTTCGACGAATCGCCGGAAGCGTATTACAACGTCATCCCCGATGCGGCGATGATCAACAAGAACATGCTGCAGCTGGACATGCGCTCGACCGGCACGCGCCTGAAGGTGCAGATGCAGCCCGAGCTGCAGGGCGTGACGATCTCGCACGACATGAAGCTGATCGACGCCAACTGCGAAAACTGGGAAAGCGGCTGGAAGCTGCCGGAGGCGGTGCCGCAGGAGCACGGCGGCATCAAGGTGGTGCTGCACGGGACCTTCCCGAAGAACTGCAACCAGAGCTATGCGATCAACGTGGTCGACCGCCAGGAATATGTGGACCGTCTGTTCCGCGCCACCTGGAAACGGCTCGGCGGCAGCATTTCCGACACGACCATCGAAGGCGCGACGCCCCAGGGCGCGCGCCAGCTGGCGGCGCATCTCTCGCGCACGCTGCCGGAAATCGTCCGCGATACCAACAAACCCTCCGACAACCTGCTGGCGCGCATGATCTTCCTGAGCCTGGGCGCGCTCGAAGCCGACCCGGCCCTCGGCAGCCGCCCATCGACCGTCAGCGCCGGCAGCGCCGAGACGACGCTGTCGCGCAGCGATGCGGTGGTCCGCAACTGGATGCGCGCCCACGGCATCAATGACACCGGCCTGATGCTGGAGAACGGTTCCGGCCTGTCGCGCACGGAACGGATTACGCCGGTGCAGATGGGCGGCCTGCTGCAGGCCGGCCTGCGCAGCCCCTGGGCGCCCGAGTTCCAGTCCAGCATGCCGATCGTCGCCGTCGACGGCACCATGCGCCGCCGCCTGCACGGCACCCCTGCCGCCGGCCGCGCACGCATGAAGACCGGCACCCTCAGCAATGTGGTGGCCCTCGCCGGCTACGTGCCGGACGCCACCGGCAAGCAGCTGGTGGTGGTGGCCATGGTCAACAGCAACCTGGCCGGCAACGGCCGCGGCCGCGCCGTGGTCGACAGCCTGGTCGACTGGGTGGCGCACCTGGGCGGACCTGCCCAGCCGGTGCTGGCCGTGCCGGGACAGGCGGCGCAGAACCAGCCGGTACCGGGTCCGCAACCGACCGCGCAGGGCGTGCTGGCCACGCCGCCGGCCCAGCCCGCGCAACCACTGCAGCCGGCCCAGCCGCAAACCCAGCCGCAGCAGGGCACCCAGCAGCAGCCCCAGCAAGGCCAGGACGGCATGCAGCAGCGCCAGCCCGTGCCGCCCGCTCCGGCGCCCGCCGGCCGCTGAGCGACAGCCAGTGAGCGCCGGCACGCGCGCCCCCGCAGGCGTCCGCGTCCGCCGCCTCGCCGCGCGCGAGTGGCCGGCCTACCGCGCCCTGCGCCTGCGCTCGCTGCTCGACGCCCCCGACGCCTTCGGCAGCAGCTACGCCGCCGAGGAAGCCTGGGCCCACGAGCTCTGGATGGCGCGCCTGACCGCGGCCAGCGTCTCCGGCCGCGACTGCCCCTTGGTGGCCGAAGCGGAAAGCGACGGCGCCATGCTCGGCCTGCTGTGGGCCAAATGCGATGCCGAGGATGCCGGCATCGTCAACCTGTTCCAGATGTGGGTCGCGCCGGAAGCGCGCGGCCGCGGCCTCGCCTCCGCCCTGCTGGAAGAAGCCGTCGACTGGGCGCGTTCGATCGACGCCCGCCTCGTCCAGCTGGGCGTCGTCGTCAGCAACCAGGCCGCGCTACAGCTGTATGTCCGCCACGGCTTCAGCAAAGCCGGTGAGCCGGCACCGATCCGTCCCGGCTCGGCGCTGCTCGAACAGCCCATGCAGCTGCAACTGGCGCAATAACTACTCCGGCACCGAATTCGGCTTGGCTGCACCAGGCGCGCTGCCCGGCTGCGCTGCCGACGCCGTGGTGGTGCCGGTGCCGCCCGCGCTGGAGCTGGTGCTGGTGGTAGTTGCCGCCCCCGTACTCGTCGCCGTGCCGCCACTGGTGCCGGTGCCCGGGCTGGTGCCGGCTTGCGCAGTCGTCGTCTTGCTCGGCTCGAGCCACGGCGTACCGGCCAGGTTGGGCTTCGCTTCGACCAGCGAGACGTTGGCGCCCGTGCTTTCGCGGATGGCGCGCACGATGTCCATCATCGTCGCTTCGGTGAACTTTTCGGGCGTACCGAGGAACACTCCGCTCAGGCGCCGCGGCCATTGCATGATGCCGCCTTCGGGCTTGGTGAAGACGGCGTACATGTCGAGGTGGTAGCCGGTCTTGTAGGGGAACAGGCAGGCGACCAGGTTCATGTCGTCGGAGCCGCGTACGCGCGGCGTGGCCTTGGCGGTCCAGGAAGCGCCGTCGCAGCTGGGGCCTTTGGCCACCGGTGCGCCCGGCGGAGAACTGGTCGGATCGGCGATCTTGAAGTGGCCGGGCAGCTCGGTGGCCTCGACGCCGGCCGGCGTTGCCACCACGGCGTCCTTCACGTTGCGGTTGATGCCGTCGGTGGCCGCCTTGGCGACCGACGGCGCGGCAGCTTCGGTCTTGATGTCGAAGACGCGGTAATACTCCACCGTCGTGCTGCGCGACGCCAGCGGATTGCTGCCGTTCTCGGTGCTGCATCCTGCAAGTGCGGCCGCCGCCACGGCCGTGCAAGCCATTATCGTGCCTCTCATCTCACCCCCCTGTTGGTTGGACGTCTGATACGGTTCCGATTTTCGGGTCCGCACATGCGAGATGAATGAGTTGGCTCAAGCGTGCGCCCGCGCCGTCAGTGTGGCGCCACAGGCATGCAGCGAGGTGTCAGAGCACGCGGCGAAAGGTCTGGCGCACCAGGTTTCTGTCGCCACAATCGAAGTGCCACCACTCCGTATTGATGCCGACAAAGCCGGCCTGGAACATCGCGTCGCGCAGCAGGCGGCGGTGCGCCACCTGGGCTTCGCTCAGTGCGCCGCTTTGCAGGAAACCTTCTTCCAGCTTCGGGTGCGAGAGTTCGGTCATGTCGTCGAAGCCGGTGCCCATGTCGAGCTCGCGCCCGTCTTCGTCGAGGATGGTGATGTCGAGCGCCATGCCATAGGAGTGGATCGAGCCGCGCTCCGGATTCGCGAGGTACATCTGCAGGCCGGTGCCCTCCAGCGCGTCCCACAGTTGCTGCTGCACGCGCTGCGGGCGCAGGGCATCCAGGATCAGCGGGGTGCAGCCGGGGCGCCGTTCCTTCAGCCAGGCCACCACCCGCTCCAGGGCCGCGGCGGCGTCGACGTGCAGCCAGGCGCAGTCGTAGGGCGAATACAGGTCGCGGCCGATGAAGTTATTCGGCGTGGCGTAACGCAGGTCGACGGCGATGCCGGCGATGGTGGACAGGTGACGGAACTCGGGATCGCCGGCGATGTCTTCGCTGGCGATCGTCAAGGAACCGGTAATACTCATTGTCATACTTTACTGCGTTCCCTTATCTAACAATGCGCGCGCCGCGGCGCCGATGCAGTTGGCCAGCTCGCGCGCACCATGCGACAGCGGCGCGTGGCTGGCCGTCAGCAGGTACAACTGGACCGGAATCGCCGGCGCCCACGGGCGGCACTGGACCTTGTCGCGTGCGGCCGAGGCTGCCGTGAACGGGTCCAGCACGGCACTGCCGGCGCCCGCTTCGACCAGCGAGCGGGCAATCTGGTAAGTCTGCACCACGGTATGGAACACCGGATGCACGTCCTGGGCTTCGCAGGCAGCCACGACCATCTCGCCGAGCGGGTCGCGGTCGGCCAGGCCAATCAATTCTCCTTTGAGGCCGTTCGGCGTCATCGGTTCGCGGCATTCCTCTTCGCTCCAGGTGCCGCTGGGGGCCATCACCATCAGGTTGCCCTGGGCGATCGGCTCGGCCTCGATGCCGGGATGGCGCGGGTCCTGCAGCGACAGCGCCAGGTCGGCCTCGCCCAGGCGCAGTGCGTTCACGATCTCGCTGGTGTGGAAGGTCGCCAGTTCGCAGCGGGTCTGTGCGAAATCGCGGCGCCAGACCGTCAGCGCGGCCGGCAGCACGCTGACCGCGATGGTCGGCGTCGACACCAGGCGCACGGTTTCGCCGGCGCGGCTCTTCAGGCTGGCGGCCAGGCGGCGGATGCCCTGCAGGTCGCGGTTCAGCTTTTCCGTTTCGGCAAACAGACGGTGCGCTTCCGGCTTCGGATACAGCTTGCCGCGCACGCGCTCGAACAGCGGCATGCCCAGCTGCAGCTCGGCATGCTGCAGCACCTTGGTCACGGCCGGCTGCGAAATGTGGAGAACCTGGGCGGCACCGCTGATGGTACCGACCTGCATGATGGCGTGGAAAACTTCGATATGGCGCAGGCGCATCGCTTCAATCCTTCAAGTGGAAGGAGAAGGATACGTAAAACTCGCCCTGCCGGAAAGCATCACTGCTGCACTTTTACAGGCGGTGTTGCAGGAACGGCATTCGGATCGGCGACCGGCGGGGCCGGCGTCGGCTCGGCCGGCGGCGCCACCGGCATCGTCATCACCGGCGGCACCGGTACCGGCGGCAGCGGGCCAGTCGGGTTGGTCAGCGCCTCCAGCAGCGCGGCGGTTTCGACGTCAGGTACGCCGTCGATGTTGGCAGGACGGTATTTCATCTGGAAGGCCGACAGCGTGGTGCGGGTCTGCTCGTCCAGGTTGCCGGACTGGACCAGGCCATAACCCCAGGCCGCCAGCTTCTTCTGGTACCAGGCCACGTCCGGCAGCTGGGTCTGGAAGATCGGCGTCACGGCGGCGACGCGAGCGGCGTCCGGCCACACCACCAGGCCGGCGTCGGCGAACTGCTTCCACGGGAACATCGGACCCGGATCCTGCTTGCGCAGCGGGGCGATGTCGCTGTGGCCGAGCACGTTTTCCGGCGCGATGTGGTGGCGGGCGACGATGTCGCGCACCAGCGGGATGATGGCGTCGATCTGCGACTGCGGGAAGGGTGCGTAGACGCGGCCGTTCGGGGTGTCCTTCCAGCCCGGATTGACGATCTCGATACCGATCGAGCTGTTGTTCAATTGCGTGTAGTTCTTCCAGCTCGAATTGCCGGCATGCCAGGCGGCGTTGTTTTCGTCGACCAGGTTGTAGATGACGGGCTTCGGGTCGTCGGTGACGAGGTAGTGGGCGCTCACCTGCTGTTCCGTCAGGATCTTGATCGAAGACGGGCGGTCGCTCACGGTGTAGTGCAGCACCAGGAAGCGCGCGCGCGAGCTCTGGCCCTTGGCCGTGTAGGTCTTGTCGTATTGCGGGCCGGTGGCGCAGCCGGCCAGCAGGGCGAGCAGGAGGGTGGCGGCAAGGGTTTTCATGGTGTGCTTGGGTCTCGTGGGTTGTTCTGGTTGTTCTATTATGCCGCGCCCTGATGCAGCGCCGTCATACCGGACTGCGCGCCTCGAGCGCCATGCGCGCCGCCGCGTAATGGGCGCCGCCGGCGGTCTGGCTGAATTCGAGGCCGTCGGGCAGCAGCTCGCGCATCGCCGTGACGATGGCCGGGTGCAGCTCGGCCGCACGGCCGGACACCGCCACCGGACGCGGTCCGAAGCGGTTCACCAGCGCCCGCGCCAGGCGCGCCAGTTCGCGGCCGGCGTTGCGCAGGATGGTGGCGGCGGCCGGGTCCTGCTCGGCGGTGGCGGCCACGACGAGGGCCAGCTTGCCGACCTCGCCGCGTTCCTGGCCGTAGATGAACTGGCGCGAGTATGCCCAGTCGTCGCCGCCGACGTAATCGAACACGGCGCGCGCCATCGGCGATGCGCGCCAGGCGCCCGGATGCTCGTCCTCGAGGCGCCAGATGTGGCGCAATGCTTCCCTGGCGATCCAGAAGCCGCCGCCGCCGTCATCCAGCACGACGCCGCGGCCGCCGGCGCGGTGGAAGGTACCGTCGGCGTCGATGAAGGCGCCGATCGAGCCGGTGCCGGCGTAGACCAGGTAGCCCTCGCCCGGCGCGAAGCTGGCGCGGTAGGCGATTTCCATGTCGCTGCAGAAGTGGATGCTTGCTGCCTGCATGTGCAGCAGCTCGGCCAGCCAGCGCTGCAGCAGTTCGCTGTCGCCGCCGAAGCCGGTCAGCCCGGCCTCGACCCGCAGCGGCACGCCATGCGGCAGCACGGCGGTGGCCAGTTCGGCGAAGGTGGCGCGCACGGTATCGCGGCCATGCGGACTGCCCATCTGCAGCGCCGACAGGCCGGCCACAAGGCCCTCGGCCAGGATTGCGCCGCCGGGTGCGGCCAGCGCCCAACGGGTCTGGGTGCCGCCGGCATCGATGCCGAGGCCCAGCTCAGCGGGGGAAGAGGATTGCGCTTGGATCATGATCGAAGCGAAGTGTACGCTCCTCCATGGGGCGGACGCGAATGAAAGGGGGGCGTGTACACATGACTAAAGGTTATGGCGCAATGTATAGGTCCCTGGAAACTCAAAACAAGGATGCTCTGTAAGCTTAGCGGGAAGATCCCTGTTGATGGCGATACCGGTCACGCTGCTTCCCTCATGTACGCGAGATTGCGGCTTGCAACCGGGCTTCGCCGTCATTGCGTTCGATATCGAACCGAAGCATCTGACCAGGCAGAGTAAGGTAGCCGATCAGGGCGGGATCTTCCTACCCCATCAAATCTTGAGGCGAGTTTCATGCAACGTCATAAAGCGGCAATAGTAGGTGGGCTGATTGCAGGCGTGGTAACGACGGCAGTCATGGTAGCGGGCCGCAAGAGCGGTGCGCTGGGCAAGACGCTCGATCGGGACGCGGTCGACTGGATCGATGATCTGACAGGCTCGCGCGCGGTGATCGGCGATACAGGCACCAGCATCGTCGAATTTGCGAATCACCTTGGTGCGTCGGCGGCATTTGCAGCAGCCTTGCCGATGTTGCGGGAGCTGGCCCCGTCCCTGTCACCGGTCGCCTTGGGCACGCTATACGGCACCGCCTTGTATGCGGTCAATATCGGCTGCATTGCCCCCGTTCTGGGAATCACCGAAGGCGAGATCGAAGCGGGTCCCCGCAAGGCCACCGAGCGCTGGGCGGTTCACGTCATTCAGGCGGTGGTGTCCGCCGTTCTGGCCGAACGCCTTGCCTCTGTTGGCGAAGGCGGCCGCCAGGGCGCGTGATCAGGTCTTTTTCCAGGCTTTTACCCGCGCACTCTCGTTCCCCAGCCGGTCGATACTGCTGACCACCACCAGGTCCGCTTCGCCCAACGTCGCATCATCCGCCACCAGCCACTCGTTCAAGCCGGCCGGCACCACGCTGAACTTCCACTGCCCGCCAAAGCGCGACCACACCGCATACACGGCATTGTTCTTGCCGCCTGCCAGCTTGAGGCGCACGGCATTGCCCTTGCGCGTGGCCGCCACCGAGGGCGCTTCCGGCACGGCCTTGCCCAGCCAGGGCGTGGCCGGCACCAGCGCCGCCGTAGCATAGGAGATGGTCTTCAGCTGCTCGCTGATGCCCTTGCGGTTCTCCATCAGCGCGACCATGCTGAAGTGGACGTGGCCGCCGGCGGTCGGGCGCGAGCGCGTGACGGCGATCTGGTCGATGATTTCCTGCGGCGGGTAATCCTTGGCCGGCGGCGCGATGCCGATGCGGCTGGTGTACAGGCCCGGCCAGATGTGGCGGCCCAGGGTGTTCTGGCCGATCCAGTAGTCGAGCAGCTGGTCGTAGGCCTGGCCCGGCTGCTTGAGCGACCAGTAGAGCTGGGGCGTGAAATAGTCGAGCCAGCCGTTCTGCAGCCAGGTCTCGGCGTCCGCGTACAGCTTGTCGTACTGCGAGAAGCCGGTGATGCCGGGCGGGCGGCGGTCCGGGCGTCCCAGGCCGAAGGGGCTGATGCCGAAGCGCACCCAGCTCTTCTCCTTGTGGATGCCTTCGTACATGGCCTGGATCAGGTGGTTCACGTTCTGGCGGCGCCAGGAGGCGCGGTCCAGTTTTCCGCCCGTCGCCAGGTAGCGCTGCCAGGACGGCTCGTCCGGGAAGTCGAGTTCCGTCTTCGCCGTCTTGCCGGTCAGCGCGGTCTCGTTGCCGGCGGTGGCATTGGGCGCCTCGATCGGATACGGGTAGAAGTAGTCGTCGATGTGCACGCCGTCGATGTCGTAGCGGCGCACCACGTCCATCACCACGTCCAGGGTCTGCTTGACCGCGGATTCCTCGCCCGGGTCCATCCACTCGAATTTGCCGTAGGTCTTGACGGCGGCCGGGTTGGTGCGGGTGATGTGGTTCGGCGCCGCCGGCGACTTCGCGATGTTGTGGCGGGCGCGGTAGGGATTGAACCATGCGTGCAGTTCGAGCCCGCGCGCATGCGCCTGCGCGACCCAGAACTTCAGCGGATCGTACCAGGGCTGCGGGGCCTTGCCCTGCTGGCCCGTCAGGTATTCCGACCACGGCTCGATCTGTGAGGCGTAGATGGCGTCGGCCGAGGGGCGCACCTGCAGCACGATGGCGTTCAGGTTCATCGCCTTGGCGCGGTCGAGGATGGCGATGGCTTCTGCCTGCTGCTGGGCGGCGTTCAGGTTCTGCTTGCTGGGCCAGTCGATGTTGGCGACGGTCGAGACCCAGACGGCGCGGAATTCGCGCGGGGCCGGGGGCGGCGTATCGCCCGCACCGGCACCGGCGGTGGCGACCTTGCCGGCGCCCGGGGTCGTGGTACAGGCCGAGAACAGGCCGCTCAGCGCCAGCGCGCAGGCCATGCCTGCAAGCGCGAACGCGCGTCGTTTTGGATTAGCTCGCACCAATCGCTCCTCTTTTTCTTAGACTTTGACGAACCATTTTTTGCGCCACATGGCCCACGCCACCGCGAACATGCAGGCATTGAACAGCACCGCATGCAGCAGCGAGGTGTTCACCGGCCCGATCGGCAGCGCGGCAATCGGCGCATACAGGGTCTTGCCCAGCGAACGCAGGCTGCCGTCCGGCTGGGTGAATTTGATGTAACCGAACATCTTGGCCACGAAGCCGGACAGCGCGAAGATGAACAGCGCGTTCATGCCGTAGATGATGAAGGGCTTGGTCCAGCGCGCCGCGACCTCGCGCACGCTGGCGTAGGGGTTCACGTCCAGCAGCCAGTAAAAGCTCGAGAACACGATCAGGGCCCAGCCGGTCATCAGGAAGCAGTAGGACGGCGTCCACAGGCTCTTATTAATCGGCATCAGGATGGTATCCAGAATCACGCCGATCCATAGGCACAGCAGGCCGGCCAGCAGCATCCAGACCGTCTGTTCAAGGCGGTTCACGCTGGTGGCGAGCCAGCGTCCGGCCAGTACGCCGAACAGCTGGCTGCACAGGGCCGGCAGGGTCGATACCAGCCCTTCCGGGTCCCAGGTTTTACTTTGCACCCACAGGTGCTTGCCGAGCAGGGAACGGTCGATCCAGGCGCCGAAGTCCTGGCCCGGCTCGAGCACGCCGGCGCCGATGCCCGGCACCGGGACCAGCAGCATCAGCACGCTGTACAGGGTCAGCAGCCCCGCGATGATCGCCAGCTGCGCGCGCCAGCCACAGTACACGACGATGGGCGCGGCCAGCACCGTGCACAGGGCGATCCGCTGCAGCACGCCGGGGATGCGCACCTTCTCCACATTAAAGTAGGGCATGAAGTTGAGCAGGAAGCCGATCAGGAAGATCAGCGCGGCGCGCTTGGCCAGTTTCACCAACAGGCGCGGCCGGTCGGCCCCGGCGGCGGCCAGGCGGCCCAGCGACAGCGCCATGGCGACGCCGCCGATGAAGAGGAAGAAGGGGAAGATGCAGTCGGTGAAGGTCCAGCCGTTCCACTTGGCGTGTTCGAGCTGGGAGTAGAGATTGCCCCAGTCGCCCGGGTTATTCACCAGCACCATCGCGGCGATGGTGAAACCACGGAAGGCGTCGAGGGAAGCCAGGCGGCTGCTGGTGTCGCGCATTACTTCTTCCCGAACTCGGGATCGATGCGCACCAGCGCCGCCATCACGAAGGCCGGAATGGTCGCCACGCAGACCCACACGAAGAAGTGCTGGTAGCCCAGCATCTCCTGCAGCTTCCCGCTCCACATCCCCGGCACCATCATCCCCAGCGCCATCAGGCCGGTGCAGATCGCGTAGTGCGCGGTTTTATACGGGCCCTCGCAGACCATGATCATGTACATCAGCATGGCGGTGAAGCCGAAGCCGTAGCCGAACTGCTCGATGGCCAGGAAAGCCGAGATCACGCCGAAGTTCTGCGGCTGCGCCGAGGACAGGTAGACGAACACCAGGTCCGGCAGGTGCACCGCGGCCACCATCAGCCACAGGCAGCGCTTCAGGCCCCAGCGCGAGATCAGCCAGCCGCCGAACAGGCCGCCGATGGTCAGTGCGACGATGCCGATGGTGCCGTAGGCGGTGCCGTACTGCGCGGTCGTGAGTCCCAGGCCGCCTTTTTCAACGGGGTCCTTCAGGAAGGGCGCCACCAGCTTCAGCAGCTGCGATTCGCCCAGGCGGAAGGTCAAGATAAAACCGAGGATCAGCCAGATGTCGCGCTTGCCGAAGAAGCTGCCGAAGGTGGCCAGGAAGGCGCGCAGCGGGTTGGTCCCTTCGGCGGCCGGCCGGTCGGCGTCGGGCCGCGGCAGCACCGCCTGGTGCCAGGCGAACAGCGCGAAGAACAGGCCCGCCAGCACGAAGAACACGATGGCCCAGGCCTGGTGCACGTCGTTCAGCGACACCGCCAGGGTGCCGGCCAAAATCACCAGCGGCCCCTGCCCCGCCAGCGTGGCGAGCCGGTAGAAGGTGGAGCGCACGCCCACGTAGGCCGCCTGCTGCTGCGGGCGCATGCCGAGCATATAAAAGCCGTCGGCCGAGATGTCGTGGGTGGCGGAGGCGAAGGCCATGATCCACATGACGGCCAGGCTGACCATGAAGAAGGCGGGCAGGTGCAGGGTCGCGCCGACCGCGCCCAAGGCAGCGGCGATCGCCAGCTGCAGCGAGACGGTCCAGCCGCGCTTGGAGCCGAACATGTCGACCAGCGGCGACCACAAAGGCTTGATCACCCAGGGCAGGTAGAGCAGGCTGGTATAAAACGCGATGTCGGTGTTGGAGATCCCCATGTCCTTGTACATGACGACCGACAGGTTGTTGGCGACGATGTAGGGGATGGCCTGGCCGAAGTACAGGGAGGGCACCCACAGCCACGGGTTCTTTGCTTGCGTTGTCTGCATATCTCTTTCGTGATCCCGGCCGGCGGTCCCCCGCGGGAGACTTAGCTGGCGAGGGCTTCGCGCACGCTGCCGTTCGCGCTGTCCAGCAAGGCACGCGCCTGCTCGACCTGGATTTTCCTGGACAAGGCGACGATCGCAACCTTGACGTGGAAGCCGCACTGCTCCAGCACCTGGCGGGCCGATTCATCGTCGGCACCGGTCGCGAAGGTGGTCAGGCGGATCGCCCGGCGCACCAGCTTGGCGTTGGTCGCCTTCAAGTCTACCATCAGGTTGCCATAAACCTTGTTCAAACGCACCATCAGGGCGCTCGAGAAGGAGTTCAGCGCGATCTTCTGCGAGGTGCCGGCCTTCAGGCGGGTGCTGCCCGAGATGGCTTCCGGACCGGTGTCCAGGGTGACGCCGATTTCCGCCTCGTTGGCGACCGGCGCGTCCGGGTTGTTGGCGAAGCCGATCGTCAGGGCGCCGGCGGCGCGGGCCGCGCGCAGGGCGCCCAGCACGTAAGGCGTGCCGCCCGAAGCCGCGATCAGCAGGACCACGTCGTCCGCGCCCACGTTCACGCTGCGCAGGTCGGCCGCGCCCTGGTCGTGGTCGTCCTCGGCGCCTTCGACGGCGACGAACATCGCATCGGTGCCGCCGGCCAGCAGCGCCACCGCGCGGCCGTGTGGCCAGGAAAAGGTGGGATAGAGTTCGACGCTGTCGAGCACCCCCAGGCGGCCGGAGGTGCCGGCGCCGACGTAGATCAGGCGTCCGCCCGCTTCCATGCGCGGCAGCGCGGCCGTCACGGCGGCGGCGATGCGCGGGGCGGCAGCGCGGACGGCCTCCACGGCCTTGAACTGGTCATCGACCAGCACGTTCACCAGCTCGGTGGTGGGGTATTGGTCCAGGGAAGCGTGTTGCGGGGCGGGGGTCTCGGTGTTCAGCATAATAAAACCAGTGTAATACCAATCAGAACAGCCTGCCATGAAAGGATCGGCCGTTATCATTCCGAAAAGTTATGCACAGCTGCGGCCTATTCATTGGCCCGGCCTGCGGCGACTCCTTATGCTGCAAATGAGCTGAAAATGATAACGAGAAGGAGACGAGATGAATCAGGGTAGGCGCAATGTGCTGGGAATGGCTTTGTTGGGCATGATCGATCCATTGATGGCGGCCACGCCTTCGTCGGGTGCCGCGGCGGCTGCCGCCATGCCGGCCGCGCTGAAGGCGCAACTCGACCGGGAGCTGGCTGCGATTGCCGCCAATCCGGCCTGCGAACTGGCCAGCCTGTCGGTGCTGGCGATCCGCGATGGCCGCGTCGCCTACGAAGGCCAGTTCGGCCGCCGTTTCATTGCCGCCAACGGCCTGCCCGACAAGCCGGTTGACGCGAATACCCTGTTCCGCATCGCCTCGATCTCGAAGATGATGACCACGCTGGGCCTGATGCGCCTGGTCGAAGCCGGCAAGCTCGACCTGGACGCCGACGTCTCCGGCTACCTCGGTTTCAGCCTGCGCAATCCGCACTTCCCGGACCAGCCCATCGTCCTGCGGCACCTGCTGACCCATACCTCCTCGCTGCGCGACGAAGCCGGCTATTCCTGGGGCGTCGATACGGCGCTGAAGGACGTGCTCGTCCCCGGCAGCCGCCTGCATGGCGAAGGCAAGATGTGGGCGGCCAACGCCGGCCCGGGCGCCTATTTCACCTACTGCAACCTCGGCTGGGGCGTGATCGGCACCATCATGGAAAAGGTCAGCGGCGAGCGCTTCGACCGCCTGATGCGGCGCCTGCTGGTCGAGCCCCTGGGCCTGCACGCCGGCTACAACCCGTCCGAACTGCCTGCCGCGGACATCGCCAACATCGCCACCCTGTACCGCAAGCGCACCGTCGACACCGAAGTCTGGGATGCGAACGGCCCTTGGATCGCCCAGGCCGACGACTACAGCAAGACGCCCCCTGCCGCGCCGGCCGGCATCGAACGCTATGTCATCGGCGCCAATGCGACGCCCTTCAGCCCGACGGGCGGCATGCGCATCTCCGCGCGCGACATGGGGACCGTGATGCGGATGCTGATGAACGGCGGCGTACACGAGGGCCGACGCATCCTCCAGCAGGCAACCCTGGACCGGATGTTCTCGCGCCAGTGGACCTACGATGGCAAGGGTAACAATGGCGACAGCCTGGACGGCCTGTTCAATTGCTGGGGCCTGGGCAACGAGCAGTTCCCGGACGATCCGGCCACCCGCACCCGCCTGGTCGAAGGCGGCGGCTTTGCGGCGGTTGGCCACCTGGGCGACGCCTACGGCCTGATGTCCGTGTTTGCCGCCGATTTGAAAAACCGGAACGGCATGATCGCGCTGGTGGGCGGCACCTCGACCGATCCGCTGGCCTATAAAGGCACGTATTCCTCGCTGGCCCGTTTCGAGGAACAGATCCTCACGGCGATGCACCGGCGCGCCATTCTGGTGCGCGCATGACTGGCGGTTATGCCTGCCTGCGCTACATTCATTAGCGAAAGCAGGGACCAGCCCCTAAGCTCTCATGCATTGTCGAATAAAAATAGTGTGCACGGATGCAAGAAATTATCGTGATCGGCGGGGGTGTTGTCGGCCTGACCTCGGCCTGGTGGCTGCTCGAGGCGGGCCACAAGGTCACGCTGCTCGAACGTGCACCACAAGTGGGCACCGGCACCAGCTACAGCAACGGTGGCCAGCTGAGCTACCGGTATGTCTCGCCGCTGGCGGACGCCGGCGTGCCGCTGAAGGCGCTGCAGTGGATGTTCCAGGAATACGGCCCGCTGCGCTTCAAACCCCAGTTCGACGCCCACCAGTGGCGCTGGCTGGCCGCTTTCCTGGCCAACTGCCGCGTCGACGCCAACCGCCAGACCACCCATAAACTGCTGCAGCTGGGCGAGCTGTCGCGCCGCGCGATGGCCCAGCTCGAACCGGTGGTGCCGCCCGAAGCCTTCGAATGGCGCGACGCCGGCAAGCTGGTGGTCTACCGCACCCGCAAGGCCTTCGAGGCCGCCACGGCGAAATCCGACTCGTCCAGCACGCGCCAGGTCTGGAGCGCAGCCGAATGCGCGGCCCACGAACCGGCGCTGGCCGACGTCGCCGGCCAGCTGGCAGGCGGCATCTATAACAGTGGCGAGGCGGTGGCCGACTGCTATGAATTCTGCGTGGCGCTGGCCGAACGCATCGCCGCGCATCCGCGCTTTGCCGGCTTCGTGCACGGCGATGCGGCGCGCTTCGTCAGCGCCGGCGACAGGATCACCGGGCTGGAAACCAGCGCCGGCCTGTTGAAAGCCGATGCCTATGTGCTGGCGGCCGGCATGCAGAGCCGCACGCTGGCGAAAACGGCCGGCATCTCGCTGCCGCTCTACCCGCTGAAGGGCTACAGCCTGACGGCGCCGATCCGGCCTGGCGACGTGGCGCCGCAAATCAGCGTCACCGACTTCGAGCGCAAGGTGCTGTACGCGCGCATCGGCGGCAATCTGCGGGTGGCGGCGATGGTCGACATGGTCGGCGAAGACCTGAGCCTGGACGCGCGCCGCCTGGCCAGCCTGACGCGCCAGGTGCGCGAAACCATGCCGCACGCGGCCGACTACAACAGCGTCATTCCCTGGGCCGGCCTGCGCCCGGCGACGCCGAACAGCGCCCCGATCGTCGGCCCCTCCCCCTATGCCAACTTGTGGCTGAACATCGGCCACGGCCCGCTCGGCTTCACCTTCGCCTGCGGCACCGCCAGCGTGCTGGCCGACCTGGTGCAGGGCAAAACCCCGCCCTTCACCCTCGAAGGCCTGAGCCTGCGCTAATTGCCCAGCGCATAATTCGGGGTCAGAGTACTTTTTTGAGCAATTGCTCATCGATTAAGCAGTTTGGACGCTTCCCTCTGACACCTGCCCGATTTGTGCCTGGCAGTCACAAATCCACTGCAGCTCAGCAAATTTAGAAATGTGCTCTGACCCCGAATTTTTTTCGAAACGGTTGAATTTATTTTCGGCAAAAGATGGCCGAAGATGAGGCAATTGTTTCTAAAACGCCGTCTTCTTGGAAATTCCGAACAAGCACGGCCCCTCACCTGCGTTCCTGAAATGGCGGATAATTGCCGCCATGCCTACTCCGCCCACACCCGGCTGCCCCTGCGGCAGCAATCTGCCCATCATGCGTTGCTGCGGCCCTTACGTGGCCGGTGCCGAGCTGCCGCCGACTGCGGAGGCGCTGATGCGTTCGCGCTACACAGCCTATGTGATGCAGCTGGAGGATTACCTGCGCGCCACCTGGCACCCCAGCACCCGGCCGGACGAGCCCCTGATCGACAAAAATGAAAAGATTCAATGGCTCGGACTTGAGATAAAATCTGCTTTACGTTTACGTCAACGTAAAGCAGATCTGCCGGAACAGTTGGACCAGGATACCGTCGAATTCATCGCCCGCTTCAAGGTCAACGGCCGCGCCCAGCGGCTGCACGAGATCAGTAACTTCGTGCGCGAACCTGAAACGCCGGGTGGCGTGCCGCGCTGGTTCTATGTGGACGGCAGCTTCCCCGAGCAAAAAGCTAAATAGAACACAGCAGGAGACGCGATGCCCCAGATCGAAAGTAAGCTCAACCCGCGCGGCGAGGATTTCAAGGCCAATGCCGCGGCCATGCAGGCCGTGGTCGACGACCTGCGCGCCAAAGTCGCCGCCATGGCCAAGGGCGGCGGCGAAGCGGCAAGCGCGAAACACGTCGCCCGCGGCAAGCTGCTGCCGCGCGACCGCGTGCAGATGCTGCTCGATCCGGGTACGCCCTTCCTCGAGTTCTCCCAATTGGCCGCGTATGAGATGTATGACAACGCGGCGCCCGCCGCCGGCATCATCACCGGCATCGGCCGCGTCGCCGGCCAGGAATGCGTAATCGTCTGTAACGACGCCACCGTCAAGGGCGGTACCTACTACCCGATGACGGTCAAAAAACACCTGCGCGCCCAGGAGATCGCCGAGCAAAACAAGCTGCCTTGCATCTACCTGGTCGACTCGGGCGGCGCCAACCTGCCGAACCAGGACGACGTCTTCCCGGACCGCGACCACTTCGGCCGCATCTTCTACAACCAGGCGAACCTGTCGTCGAAAGGCATCCCGCAGATCGCGGTGGTGATGGGCTCCTGCACCGCCGGCGGCGCCTACGTGCCGGCGATGAGCGACGAATCCATCATCGTCAAGGACCAGGGCACGATCTTCCTGGGCGGCCCGCCGCTGGTGAAGGCGGCGACCGGCGAAGTCGTGAGCGCCGAAGACCTGGGCGGCGGCGATGTCCACACGCGTCTTTCGGGCGTGGCCGACCACCTGGCCCAGAACGATACGCACGCGCTGTCGCTGGCCCGCACCATCGTCTCGAACCTGAACCGCACCAAGCCGCAACAGGGCGCGCTGCGTGAAGCCTCGGAGCCGAAATACGCACCGGAAGAACTGTACGGCGTGATCCCGGTCGACACCCGCAAACCCTTCGACGTCCGCGAGGTTATCGCCCGCATCGTCGACGGCAGCGAATTCGACGAGTTCAAGGCGCGCTACGGCACCACGCTGGTATGCGGCTTCGCCCACATCTTCGGCATGAAGGTCGGCATCATCGCGAACAACGGCATCCTGTTCTCGGAGTCGGCGCTGAAGGGCACCCACTTCATCGAACTGTGCTGCCAGCGCAAGATCCCGCTGGTCTTCCTGCAAAATATCACCGGCTTCATGGTCGGCCGCAAGTACGAGAACGAGGGCATCGCCCGTAACGGCGCCAAGATGGTGACGGCTGTCGCCACTGCCTCGGTGCCGAAGTTCACGGTGATCATCGGCGGCTCCTTCGGCGCGGGCAACTACGGCATGTGCGGCCGCGCCTTCTCGCCGCGCTTCCTGTGGATGTGGCCGAACGCGCGCATCTCCGTCATGGGCGGCGACCAGGCGGCCTCCGTGCTGGCGACCGTCAAGCGCGACGGCATCGAAGCCAAGGGCGGCCAGTGGTCGGCCGAGGAAGAAGCCGCGTTCAAGCAGCCGATCAAGGACCAGTACGAACACCAGGGCCACCCCTACTACGCCACCGCGCGCCTGTGGGACGACGGCGTCATCGATCCGGCCGACACCCGCATGGTGCTGGGCCTGGGTCTGTCGGCGGCGCTCAACGCCCCGATCGAAGACACGAAGTTCGGCGTATTCAGGATGTAAGAAGGGAGTAAATGCGATGGACACCTACGACACCCTCGAGATCAGCGTTGCGAATAAAGTCGCGACCATCACCCTGAACCGCCCGGACGTACGCAACGCCTTCAACGAAACGGCGATTGCCGACCTGACCATGGCCTTCGACGAAGTCAGCCAGGATGCGGACGTGCGCGCCATCGTGCTGGCCGCGAAGGGCACCGCTTTCTGCGCCGGCGCAGACCTGAACTGGATGAAGAAGATGGCCGGTTACTCGTTCGAAGAGAACGAAGCCGACGCCCTGCGCCTGGCCGACATGCTGCGCACCATCTACTTCAGCCCCAAGCCGGTGGTGGCGAAAGTACAGGGCGACTGCTACGCCGGCGGCATGGGCCTGGTGGCGGCCTGCGACATCGTGGTGGCCGCCGAAGGCGTGCACTTCTGCCTGTCCGAAGTGAAGCTGGGCCTGATCCCGGCGACGATCTCGCCCTACGTCATCAAGGCGATGGGCGACCAGGCCTCGCGCCGCTACTTCCTCACCGCCGAGCGTTTCGACGCTGCCGAAGCGAAGCGCCTCGGACTGGCGCATGAAGTGGTGCCCGCCGAAGAACTCGATTCGACCGTCGCCGGCATCGTCAAGGCGCTGGTCAACAACAGCCCGAATGCCGTGCGCGAAGCGAAGAAGCTGGTGCGCGACATCGCCGGGCTGCCGATCGACGATGTGCTGCTGGCCGATACGGCCGGGCGCATCGCGAACATCCGTGCATCCGCCGAGGGACGCGAAGGGGTCGCGTCCTTCCTCGAAAAGCGCAAACCCGCCTGGCTGGAATAAGTATCTTGAATCACCCGAAACACCACAGCTCTTCCGACTGGATCGCACGCAGCCTGCGCAGCGTCTGGCACCCATGCACGCAGATGCAGCACCACGAAGAGGTGCCGCTGATCGCCGTCAGCCACGCCAAGGGCGCGTGGCTGCACGACCATGAGGGGCGGCGCTACCTGGACGGGATCAGCTCGTGGTGGGTCAATTTGTTCGGCCACGCCAACCCGCGCATCAACGCGGCGCTGAAGGACCAGCTCGATAAACTCGAACACGCGATGCTGGCCGGTTTTACGCACGAGCCGGTGGTCGAACTGTCCGAGCAGCTGGCAGCCCTGACCGGCCACGCGCTCGGCCACGCCTTCTATGCTTCCGACGGCGCCTCGGCGGTCGAGATCGCGCTGAAGATGAGTTTCCATTACTGGCGCAACGCCGGCTACCCGGACAAGCGCGAGTTCGTCTGCCTGCAGGGTTCTTATCACGGCGAGACCATCGGCGCGCTGGCCGTCACCGACGTCGCCCTGTTCAAGGATGCCTACGGCCCGCTGCTGCGCGCTTCCCGCACGGTGGCTTCGCCGGATGCGCGAAACGCCGTCGACGGCGAATCCGCGCAGGACGTGGCACGCCGCGCGATCAAGGATGTCGAGCAGCTGTTCGCCGAGAGCGCCGACAGCATCGCCGCCATTATCGTCGAACCGCTGGTGCAATGCGCGACCGGCATGGCGATGCACGACCCGCTCTACCTGGAACTGCTGCGCGAGCTGTGCGACAAGCACCACGTGCACCTGATCGCCGACGAGATCGCGGTCGGCTGCGGCCGCACCGGCACCTTTTTCGCCTGCGAACAGGCCGCCATCTGGCCGGACTTCCTGTGCCTGTCGAAGGGGATCAGCGGCGGTTACCTGCCGCTGTCGCTGGTGCTCAGCACCGACAAGATCTACGAAGCCTTCTACAGCGAAGACATCACGCGCGGCTTCCTGCATTCGCACTCCTACACCGGCAATGCCCTGGCCTGCCGCGCAGCGCTGGCGACCCTGCAGATCTTCCACGACGACGATGTGCTGAACAAGAACCGCGAAACGGCCACCCGCCTGATGCTGGAGATGGCGCCGCTGCTCGAACATGAGCGCGTCACCAATTTCCGCCAGCGCGGCATGATCCTGGCCTTCGATGCCGTCGAGCCGGATGCGAGGCGCGCATCGACCTTCGCGCGCCGCTTCTTCACCAGCGCGGTCGAGAACGAACTGCTGCTGCGCCCGATCGGCCGCACGGTCTACCTGATGCCGCCCTACGTCCTCGATGAAGAAGAGCTGGTCGGGCTGGCTGCGCGCACGCGCACCGTGTTCGAAAAGGTGATTGCCGAATGACCATCGATCTGATCGCGGGCGTCGACCGGCAGCTCGCATCGCTGGCGGCACAGAGCCTGACGCGCCGGCGCCGCACCGCCGACTCGCCTGCCGCGCCGCGCCAGATGGTCGACGGCCGACCCATGCTGGCCTTCTGCAGCAACGATTACCTGGGCCTGGCTTCGCACCCGCGCGTGGTCGCGGCCCTGCGCGAGGGCGCGGAGCTGTACGGCGCCGGCAGCGGCGCTTCCCACCTGGTGTCGGGCCACAGCCGCGCGCACGCGCTGCTGGAGGAGAGATTGGCGGCCTTCGAAGCGCCGCACCTGGTCGATGCGCGCGCTTTGTACTTCTGCACCGGCTACATGGCCAACCTGGCCGTGCTGACCGCGCTGGGCAGCGATCCGGATGCCATGATCTTTTCGGAGGCGCTGAACCACGCGTCCCTGATCGACGGTGCGCGCCTGGCCCGCGCCGGCGTCACCGTCTATCCGCACGGCGACGTGGCCGCGCTGGAAGCCAAGCTCGCGGCCAGCACCGCCACTTCGAAGATTGTCGTCACCGACAGCGTGTTCAGCATGGATGGCGACCTCGCGCCGCTGCCCGCGCTGCTGGCCCTGTGCGAGCGCCACGGCGCCTGGCTGGTCGTCGACGATGCCCATGGCTTCGGCGTGCTGGGCGCGCACGGCCGCGGCGCGCTCGAACATTTCGACTTGCGCTCGCCGAACCTGGTCTACGTCGGCACGCTCGGCAAGGCGGCCGGCGTCGGCGGCGCTTTCATCGCCGCGCACGCATCGGTCATCGAACTGATGATCCAGCGCGCGCGTCCGTATATCTACACGACGGCGGCACCGCCGGCACTGGCCCATGCGCTGCTGGCCAGCCTCGACATCATCGAGGGCGAGGAAGGCGCGCAACGCCGCGCGCACCTGGACAAGCTCGTCGCGCTGCTGGACCTTGAACTGAAGCTGGCGCGCTGGCAGCGCCTGCCCTCGGGTACCGCGATCCAGCCCATCGTCATCGGCAGCAACGACGAAGCCCTGCAGGTGGCGAGCCGCCTGCACGAGCAGGGCCTGTGGGTGCCGGCGATCCGTCCGCCCACCGTGGCGCCGGGCACGGCGCGCCTGCGCGTGACCCTGTGCGCCGCGCACACGCAAGAAGAGGTGGCACAGCTGGCCACCGTATTGAACGGGCTGGAAGCCGAACGGCTCGAACATCAGCTGGAAAGGAATGCAGCATGACTCTCAACGATCCCGAACAAACCGGGGGCACGCAGCCCGAGGTCGGCTATGCCGAGCCGGCCACGGCCAGCGCGCCGCTTGTCGCCACCGTCCCGGCGCCGCTGGCGGCCGAAGGCGTGCCGACCCGCTTCGCCTGCTTCGTCACCGGCACGGACACGGAAATCGGCAAGACCCTGATCTCCGCCGCCATCCTGCACAAGCTGGTGCAGCACGGCCAGCGCGCCTGCGGCATGAAGCCGATCGCGGCCGGCGCCGAGGAGCGCGACGGTATGCTCCACAACGAAGACGCCGCCATGCTGCGCGCCGCCGGCAACGTGCACCTGCCGCAGCACATCACCACGCCCTTCATGCTGCGCGAACCCTGCGCCCCGCACATCGCGGCGGAGCTGGAAGGCGTGTGCATCGAACCGGTGCCGATTCTCACTGCCTATGCCGAAATCCTGGGCGCCTCCGACGCCACCGTGGTCGAAGGCGTGGGCGGCTTCTGCGTGCCCTTCTCCGACGATTTCGACAGCGCCGACCTGGCGGTGCAGCTCGGCCTGCCGGTGATCCTGGTGGTCGGCCTGCGCCTGGGCTGCATCAACCACGCCCTGCTCACCGCCGAAGCGGTGATCTCGCGTGGCCTGGTGCTGGCGGGCTGGGTGGCCAACCTGGTCGACCCGGACATGCGCTTCGCCGACGAGAACGTGGCGGCACTCGAACAGCGCATGCCCGCGCCCCTGCTGGGACGCGTGCCGCGCCTGGACCAACCCACGGCCGCCGATGCGGCGGCCTATATCGAGCTTGCGGGCGTGCCGGGATGGCCGTCCGCCCGCTCCTGAAACACAATCAAGGAAATACAATGACCCAAGTCGTTACTCTCCACCCGCCCGCCACCCAGGCCTCGCTGCCGAAGGACGCCACCTGGCCGCTGGCCGACGTGCTGGCCCTGTTCGAGCTGCCGCTGCCGGAGCTGATGTTCCGCGCCCAGCAGGCGCACCGCGCCAACTTCCCCGACGGCGACGTCGAGCTGGCGACCCTCCTCTCCATCAAGACCGGCGGCTGCGAGGAAGACTGCGGCTACTGCCCGCAGGCGGCGCGCTACGACACCGGCGTCGAAGCCAAGAAGATCCTCGAGCTGGACACCGTGCTGGCTGCCGCCGCCGAAGCCAAGGCCAAGGGCGCGACCCGCTTCTGCATGGGCGCCGCCTGGCGCAGCCCGAAAGAGCGCGACATGGAGAAGGTCGAAGCCATGGTGCGCGGCGTGAAGGCGCTCGGCATGGAAACCTGCGCCACCCTCGGCATGCTCGAAGCAGGCCAGGCCGAGCAGCTCAAGAATGCGGGCCTGGACTACTACAACCACAACATCGACACCTCGCCGGATTTCTATGGCGACGTGATCTCGACCCGCGAATACAACGACCGCCTGGATACCCTGGGCCGCGTGCGTAATGCCGGCCTGAAGATCTGCTGCGGCGGCATCGTCGGCATGGGCGAGACCCGCGCCCAGCGCGCCGGCCTGATCGCCCAGCTGGCGAACATGAATCCTTACCCGGAATCGGTGCCGATCAACCACCTGGTGCAGGTCGAAGGCACGCCGCTGCACGGCCTGCCGCCGCTGGACCCGATCGAGTTCGTGCGCACCATCGCCGTGGCCCGCATCACCATGCCGAAGGCACGCGTACGCCTGTCGGCCGGCCGCCGCGAGCTGGGCGAGGCAGTGCAGGCGATGTGCTTCATGGCCGGTGCCAACTCCATCTTCTACGGCGACAAGCTGCTGACCACCGATAACCCGGAAGCGAACGATGACCGTGCGCTGCTGGAGAAGCTGGGCTTGAAAACCCGCTCGGCGACGCTGGAGTCGGTGCAGAAGGAAAGCTGCGGCTGCTGATCGATACCTACTAAAACATAAATAGACGAGACACCACATGTTCACCAAGATCCTCATCGCCAACCGTGGCGAAATCGCCTGCCGGGTCGCCGCCACTGCGCGCCGCATGGGCATCCGTACCGTTGCCGTTTACTCGGAAGCCGACGCCGGCGCGAAGCACGTCGCGGTCTGCGATGAGGCGGTCTTGATCGGCCCGGCCGCGGCCAAGGACAGCTATCTGCGCGGCGACAAGATCATCGAAGTCGCAAAAGCCACCGGCGCCCAGGCCATCCATCCGGGCTACGGTTTTCTCTCTGAGAACGCGGAATTCGCCGAAGCCTGCGAAGCGGCCGGCCTGGTCTTCATCGGCCCGCCGGGTTCGTCGATGCGTGCGATGGGATCGAAGTCGGCAGCCAAGCAGCTGATGGAAGGCGCCAACGTGCCGCTGGTACCGGGCTACCACGGCGACAACCAGGATCCGGAACTGCTGCAGAGCGAGGCAAACCGCATCGGTTATCCGGTGCTGCTGAAGGCCAGCGCCGGCGGCGGCGGCAAGGGCATGCGCGTGGTGGAACGTTCGGAAGACTTCCAGGCCGCGCTGGCCTCCTGCAAGCGCGAAGCGATTTCCTCCTTTGGCGACGACAAGGTGCTGGTCGAGAAATACCTGACCCGCCCGCGCCACATCGAGATCCAGGTCTTCGCCGATAAACTGGGCAACTGCGTCTACCTGCACGAGCGCGACTGCTCGGTGCAGCGCCGCCACCAGAAAGTGCTGGAAGAAGCGCCGGCGCCGGGCATGACGGATGAACGCCGCGCCGCGATGGGCGATGCGGCCGTCGCCGCCGCGCGTGCGGTCGGCTACGTCGGCGCCGGTACCGTCGAATTCATCGCCAACCAGGACGGTTCCTTCTACTTCATGGAGATGAACACGCGCCTGCAGGTCGAGCACCCGGTAACGGAGATGATCACCGGGACCGACCTGGTCGAATGGCAGCTGCGCGTGGCTGCCGGCCAGCCCCTGCCGAAGCAGCAGCACGAGCTGAGCATCAACGGCCATGCGATCGAAGCGCGCGTCTACGCGGAAAATCCGGAGAAAGGCTTCCTGCCGTCGATCGGCACGCTGCGCTTCATGGACGTGCCGTCGCACGTGTCCTTCGAGCTGGGCGGCAGCGCGCACCAACCGGCTGGCGTGCGCATCGATTCGGGCGTGCGCCAGGGCGATGCGATTTCTCCCTTCTACGACCCGATGATCGCCAAGCTGATCGTCTGGGGCGCGGACCGCACCCAGGCGCTGTCGCGCATGGCGCAAGCGCTGTCCGAGTTCCACATCGTCGGCCTGGCAACCAACATCGCCTTTTTGAAACGCCTGGTCGAGGGACAGGCCTTCTCGAGCGCCGACCTGGACACGGGCCTGATCGAGCGGAACAACGCCTCGCTGTTCCCGCCGGCCGGCCCGGCGCCGAAGGGCGCGCTGGCCCTGGCGGCCGTCGCGCTGGCGGATGCCGAGCAGGCGCTGTCCGTGTCGACCAACCGGGCCGACCCGTGGACCAGCACCCACGGCTGGCGCATGAACGGCACCTACCGCCGCCAGCTGTCCTTCGGCGATGAATACAGCGCCACGCTCGACGCCAAGACCTACGACCTGAAACTGGCCTACCACCCGCACGGCTGGGTACTGGAGCTGGACGGCGCGGCGCACCCGCTGGCGCTGGTGTCGAAGAACGGTGGCGAATATGCGATCCGCCTGGACGGCGCGGCCCTGCACGGCACCGTGCGCCGCGACGGCGAGCTGCTGCACGTGTTCACCGGCGGCCAGCACTACGCGCTGCACTACGCCGATCCGATGGCGCACGCCGGCGAGCACGAAGCGGCGGGCGGCCGCCTGACCGCGCCGATGCCGGGCAAGGTGGTCGCCGTGATCGCCAAGGATGGCCAGACGGTGAAAAAGGGCGAGCCGCTGGTGATCATGGAAGCGATGAAGATGGAGCACACGATCGCGGCGCCGAGCGACGGCCTGGTCGAAGAGATCCTGTACCAGGTCGGCGACCAGGTGGCCGACGGTGCGCCGCTGCTGGCCTTCAAAGCCGCTGCGTAAGGGGAGCAGATGCGCATCCTCCTGTACCGCGGCGACGGCGTAATCGCGCCGTGGGCCCGCGATTTCGCGCAGGCGCTGCCGCAGGCCGAGACGGTCGTATGGGAAGAGGGACAAGCCCTCGCACCCTGCGACTACGCCGTCCTGTGGGCGCCGACGCCCGCGCTGCTCGACCAGCTGTCGCGCGTGAAGGCGATCTTCCTGATGGGCGCCGGCGTCGACGCGATCCTGAAATTCGGCGACGCCCTGCCCGAGGTGCCGGTGATCCGCCTCGGTGACGCCGGCATGGGCGCGCAGATGGCCGAGTATGTGGCGTATGCCGTGCTGCGCTACTTCCGCCGCTTCGACGAGTACGAGCAGCAGGCTCGCCAGGGTTTGTGGAATCCGCTCGCCGCACGCAAGAAAGAGGAATTCACGGTCGGCGTGCTGGGGCTCGGACAGCTCGGCATCCCGGTGGTGAAGGCGCTGCGCCAGCTCGGCTTTCCGGTGCGCGGCTGGAGCCGCACGGCCAAGGACCTGCCGGGTGTGGACTGCTACGCCGGCATGGGTGCGCTCGACGACTTCTTGAGCGGAACGCAGGTGCTGGTCAGCATGCTGCCGCTGACGCCGGAGACCACGAATCTGCTGGACCGCGCGCGGCTGTCGAAGCTGCCCGAAGGCGCTTACCTGGTGAACGTCGCGCGCGGCGCCCAGGTCGCCGAGCCGGACCTGCTGGCCCTGATCCGCGCCGGCCACATCGCGGGCGCCACGCTGGACGTGTTCCGCAACGAACCGCTGCCCGCCCCGCATCCGTTCTGGGACGAGCCGCGCATTACCATCACGCCGCACATCTCGGCGCTCACGATCCGCGAGGAAGCCGTGCGCCAGATCGCGCACAAGATCACAATGCTCGAACAGGGCGAACATGTCGCCGATGTCGTAGACCGCCAACGAGGCTATTGAAAATGAACCTGCCAAAACACGTCAAGATCGTCGAAGTCGGCCCGCGCGACGGGCTGCAGAACGAAAAAGAGAATGTCTCCGCCGCGGTGAAGATCGAACTGGTCGACCGCCTGTCGCGCGCCGGCTTCGCGAATATCGAAGCGGCCTCCTTCGTCTCGCCGAAGTGGGTGCCGCAGATGGCCACCAGCGCCGAAGTCATGGCCGGCATCAACCGCCGCCCGGGCACCATCTATTCGGCGCTGACGCCGAACATGCAGGGTTTCGAGGCGGCGCTGGCCAGCAAAGCCGATGAAGTCGTGATCTTCGGCTCGGCCTCGGAAGCCTTCTCGCAAAAGAACATCAACTGCTCGATCGCCGAATCGATCGCGCGCTTCGAAACGGTGGCCAAGGCAGCCAAGGAACACGGCCTGCGCCTGCGCGGCAGCATCAGCTGCTCGTTCGGCTGCCCGTATCAAGGCGACGTGCCGCTGGACGCCGTCGCCGACGTGGTGGCGCGCATGCGCGACCTGGGCTGCGACGAGATCGACATCGCGGACACGATCGGCGTTTCGACCCCGCGCAAGACGCAGGCGGTGATGGAGACGGCGGCGCGCGCCTTCAAACTGGATGGTATTTCCGGCCACTTCCACGATACCTACGGCCAGGCCTTGGCGAACATCTACGCCAGCCTGGAAGTGGGCGTGGCGATCTTCCATTCGTCGGTGTCGGGCCTGGGCGGCTGCCCGTATGCGAAGGGTGCGACCGGCAATGTCGCTACCGAGGACGTGGTCTACATGCTGAACGGCTTGGGTATCGACACCGGTATCGACCTCGATCAGGTGGTGGATGCGGGCGCCTTCATCTCGCAGCAGCTGGGGCGCAAGGGTGTCAGCCGGGCGGGGAATGCGCTGCTGGCGAAGCGCGCCGGCTGATTGGCGGCGCGGAAATGAAAAAGGCCGACGATCGCTCGTCGGCCTTTTCGGTATACTTGGTCGGAGTACAAGGATTCGAACCTTGGACCCTCTGGTCCCAAACCAGATGCGCTACCGGGCTGCGCTACACTCCGAAGACGACGATCATAACCGGGCGCGCAGCTTGCGGTCAAGGAAAGCACCGGTTAATTTGTCTCCTTGAGGTTTTCCGGCACAGGAATCGACTGGAGTGACACGTGAACGCCGTAATCGACCATGTCCCTGCCATGGGCACCGCCGCCCTGCCCGACCGCCGCCAGCTGGCGCGCATCGGCGCGTGTATTGCCATCTCACTGGCCGTGCACGCCGTGCTGCTGTCGATCTACCGCCAGCCGGCGCCCGCCGCCACGCCGGCGAAGGTGAGCGAAGCGCTCACCGTGCGCCTGCAGGCCACACCCGAGGCGCCGCCGGTGCCCGAACCCCCACGCACGGTGGCAAAGCCCGAAGCAGCAGCCAAGCCGGCCCCGCGCGCACGGACGCCGCGCCGCGTGATTGCCGTACCGCCGCAGCAGGCGGCTTCCGAGGACAAGCCCTTTACTGTCGACACGCCGCCGCCGGCGGATGCAGCGCCGGCGGACACGCCTCGCTTCAACCTGGATGCCGCACGCGATGTGGCGCGCCGGGTGGCGAACGAGCCGGATCCGGCTAGGAAAGGGACGGCGCTGGAACGCCTGCCGCCGCCGCCTTTGCAGACTGAAAGCAAATTGGAGCGGGCAATCAAGGGGGCCAAGCGCCCGGATTGCAAGGATGGGGTGCCCGGGGGCTTGCTGGCGCCGCTGTTCCTGGCGATGGATAAGAAGGATAGCGGGTGTAAGTGGTGATCAAGCGTCGCCTTTTATCTGCAAGGCTCTTTCATACAAAGCGTTCTTCTTTTTCCCCGTAATCTGCGCCGCCAGGTTGGCTGCCTGCTTCACCGAGCACTCGCCCAGCAGGATCTGCAAGATGCGCTCCGCTTCCGCATCCCCCTCCTCATCGGCCTTCGCAGCCCCTTCGACCAGCACCACGAATTCGCCGCGCTCGCGGTGCTGGTCGGCCTTGACCCAGGCCAGCGCGTCTTTCAAGGGGCAGCGGTGGATTTCCTCGAACATCTTGGTCAGCTCGCGCGCGAACACGACCTGGCGGGTCGGCTCGAACGCGGCCGCCAATGCCTCGACGCAGTCGGTGATGCGGTGCGGTGCCTCATAGATCACGAGGGTTGAAGTTTCGAGCTTGAGCTGGGCCAGTTCCGTTTCGCGCTGCTTCGCTTTCGCCGGCAGGAATCCGACAAAATGGAAGCGGTCGTTCACGAAGCCGCTGGCCGACAGCGCGGCGATTCCCGCCGAGGCGCCCGGCACCGGCACCACGTTCAGACCCTCTGCACGCACGGCGTCGACGATGCGGGCGCCGGGGTCGGACACGGCCGGCGTGCCGGCGTCGGACACCAGCGCCACGCGCTCGCCCGCGCGCAGGCGCTGGATCAGCTTCTCCGCGGCTTCGCGTTCGTTGTGCTGGTGGGCCGCCACCATCTGCTTGTTCAGGCCAAAGCGCGTCAGCAGGGCGCCGGTCTTGCGCGTGTCCTCGCAGGCGACGACGTCGGCGATCAGCAGAACGTGCAGGGCGCGCAGGGTGATGTCGGTGACGTTGCCGATCGGTGTGGCCACCACGTAAAGCGTTGCGGTAGGATAGGACTGCTGGGCTGCCTCGCCCAGGACGGGCAATTGGGCGATCTGGCTGGACTGGCTGCTGTCAGTGGGGGTCATGGGGGATCGGATGCTGATTAAAAAACTCAAAGGGCTGGCGACGGGCCTCACATTCCTGCTGCTGGCCGGCTGCACCACGGTGAGCCTCGACGAGCCGCAGGGATTGTGCGCGTCCGGGCGCGCAAACACAAGTCCCGGTTCCCGCGACTACGCCTGCCCGGAACCCGCTCCCGCCCCCGCGCCCAGCTACGCGCCGCCCGCGCGCGAAGTGGAAACGGCGCCGGTGCAGACTGCGCCCATCCTGCTGCCGGGCCAGGAACCCACGGCCGGCACCGCCCCTGCCGCAAGAAACGGCGGGCCGGTGCGCATCGCCCTCCTGCTGCCAATGAATTCTCCCTCGCTGGGTTCCGCCGCCGAGGCCGTGCGCGCCGGCTTCATGGCCAGTGTCGAGCGCGACGGCGCCGGCACCACGGTCGACCTGGTGGCCACAGGCGACAGCGTCGACGATGCCCTCGCCTCCTATACCGACGCCGCCGCCTCGCACGACGTCGTGGTCGGTCCGCTGGCCCGGCCTGCCGTCAGCGCCCTGGCCGGCAGCGGCACGCTGCGCCGGCCGACGGTTGCATTGAATCACCCCGAAGTCCGCGGCAAGCTGCCGCCCGGCATGGTAGTGGCCGGCCTCTCGATCGAAGACGAAGCGCGCCAGGCCGCGGATTGGGCGGCGCGCGCCCATCCGCAGGGACGGGTGCTGATCCTTGCCGGCAATGCCCCATGGGCCCAGCGCGCGGCCGGCGCCTTCGAAGCGCGCTGGAACGAGCTCGGCCATACAGGCCAGCGATTCGGCATCCCTTCGGTCGAGGGCCGCGTCGATCCGGCCGCCATCTCCGACCTGAAGGCGCGGCTGGACGTCGATCCGCCCACCCTGATGTTCGCCGCCCTCGACGTGGTCGAGCTGCGCCAGGTGCGCGCCCAGACCGGCACGACGATCCCCTGCTACACCGGCGGCGCCGGCAATCCGGGCCGCGCGCCCGGCGTCTTCATGACCGAGCTGGACGGCCTGCGCGTGGTCGACCTGCCGTGGCTGGTACGGCCGGACGCACCCGCCGTGATGGTCTATCCGCGCCCGCTCGATTCGGAACAGTCGCTGACCATGAGCCGCCTGTACGCGCTCGGCATCGATGCCTTCCTGGTGGCGCGCGAACTGGGCCTGCGCCCGGGCGCACCCTTCGTCATCGACGGCGTGACCGGCCACCTGGAAGCCGACGGCAGCCGCCTGCAGCGGCGCGAAGCCATGGCCGTCTACCGCGGGGGCAACTTCGAACCCGTCGACGCGGGGCCCTGAGATGTGGCCGGCCCGCCTGTCGCAGAAGCAGGAACAGGGTCGAAAAGGGGAAGAATCAGCGCTGGCGTATCTTCAACGCCACGGTTTAGTGCTGATCGAAGCGAACTTCCGGTGTAAATTGGGCGAGATCGACCTCGTCATGCGCGAGGGGCAGACCCTGGTCTTCGTCGAGGTGCGCCAGCGCGCCGACCGTTCGCGCGGCGGTGCCGCCGCCAGCATCACCCCGGCAAAAATCCGCCGCATCCTGCGCGCCGCCCAGGTCTACCTGCAGCGTTTCCAGCGCCTGCCGCCCTGCCGCATCGACGTCGTCGCCATCGATGGCGGTCAGCTCGAATGGTTACGGAACGCCATCGAATCCTATTGAAGTGTAAGCATTTTTTACCCTACTTGCGCGGTAGACCTTGCCGCTGCACTATAATCTTCGACCATGAATACTCAACGCATCCTCGCTCATTTCCAGGAAAGCGCCGAACTCAAACTGAAGT
>Ga0065165_1000327_pt1 | contig 77666 bp, 73 predicted proteins | sample AraplaMF_Cvi_mMF_FD_63813 | JGI IMG/M metagenome (GOLD analysis project Ga0065165, IMG submission 63813) | Arabidopsis root microbial communities from the University of North Carolina, USA - plate scrape MF_Cvi_mMF (version 2) (version 3) | ecosystem: Host-associated > Plants > Roots >... | reverse complement strand
AACGGCCGCAAGACCTCGATCTACGGCGGCTCGAACGAGATCCAGCGCAACATCATCGCCAAGATGGTGCTGGGGCTCTGAAGATCATCAACTGACGGCTCCCCTCCCCCTTGCGGGGAGGGGCCGGGGGTGGGGGTGTTGGAGCGAACTCCGGGCGCAATTCTCAAGTCCGATCGCGCGGATCGCGCCGCGCGAAGGATGCGCAACGCGCCAACCTACGCCGAGCGCCAGTTGTGGAAGGTGCTGCGGACGTCGGACCTCCGCTCCCGCCGCCAAGCCCCGTTCGGACCTTACATCGTGGATTTCGTCTGCCATCGGCATCGGCTGATCGTGGAGCTGGACGGCGGGATTCATGACCTCCCCTCGGTCGCGGCGCGCGATGCGGAGCGAGAGGCTTGGCTGACAGGGCGCGGCTATCGGGTTATGCGATTTCGCAACAACGATGCGCCCGACGAAGTGCTTCAGGTGATCCTCGCCGGAATAGGCGCGGACACCCCCACCCCTAACCCCTCCCCGCAAGGGGGAGGGGAAATGACGGAGTAGACGCCCCGTGGATTTCAGCTTCACCGAAGAACAGTCGATGCTGCGCGACACGGTCGCGGCGTACCTGGCGGACCACTACGACTTCGACAAGCGTCGGGCCGTGGTCGGCAAGGAGCCGGGCTGGCGGCCGGAGGTCTGGAAGGCCTTCGCCGAGGAGCTGGGCATCCTGGGCGCGCCGTTCTCGGAGGAGCTGGGCGGCCTGGGCGGCGGCGCCATCGAGAACATGGTCGTGATGGAGGAGTTCGGTAAGGCGCTGGTCGTCGAGCCCTACCTCGGCACGGTCGTGATCGGCGGCGGCTTCCTCAAGCACTCGGGCCATTCGGCGGCGGCCGACCTGATCGGCGGCATCATCGAGGGCAAGACCATCTTCGCCTTCGCCCAGGCCGAACCCCAGAGCCGCTACAACCTGGCCTCGGTCGCCACGACGGCGAAGAAGGACGGTGCGGGCTGGACCCTGAACGGCCACAAGTCGGTGGTGATCGGCGCCCCGTTCGCCACCCACCTCATCGTCACCGCCCGCACGGCCGGCGGCGAGCGCGACGCGCAAGGGATCTCGGTGTTCATCGTGGAGAAGGGCGCCAAGGGCGTCACCACCCGCGACTACCCGACCGTCGACGGCTTCCGCGCCTCGGAGGTCTACTTCGAGAACGTCAGCCTGGGCGCCGACGCCCTGGTGGGCCCGGCCGACGCCGGCCTGCCGCTGGTGGAGAAGGTGGTCGACGAGGCCATCGCCGCCACCTGCGCCGAGGCCTGCGGCGTGCTGCGCAAGCTGCACGAGGGCACGCTGGAATACACCAAGCAGCGCAAGCAGTTCGGCCAGCCGATCTCGAGCTTCCAGGTGCTGCAGCACCGCATGGTCGACATGTTCATCAACGTCGAGCAGGCCGTGTCGATGACCTACATGGCCAACATCAAGGTCAGCGACGAGGCCGAGCGCGCCAAGGCCGTCTCCGCCGCCAAGGTGCAGATCGGCAAGGCCTGCAGGTTCGTCGGCCAGAACGCCATCCAGCTGCACGGCGGCATGGGCATGACCGACGAGATGGCCATCGGCCACTACTTCAAGCGCGCCACCATGATCGAGAGCGCCTTCGGCTCGGTCGACCATCACCTGGCCCGCTACGAATTCCTGTCGCTGGGCAAGGCGGCGTAGGCCGCTTCACCGCGACGAGGCGATCGACGGCCGCTCCGGTGACGGGGCGGCCGTTTCGATTCCGCCGCCCTTCTGCTCGTCATCCCCGGGCTTGTCCCGGGGATCCATCCCTCGGCCGCAGGGCGCTGGGGTGGCTGAACTATGGATCCCCGCCACAAGGGCGGGGATGACGAGCGAAGAAGGAGGATCGGTTCGGGTTGTCCGAACGATCACGCCGGGCCACACCTTGGCCATGGGCAAGGACGCACAGGTGGCCGCGCAGTTCGCTGATGGGCCGGACGAGGGCCGGCTGCAGTATGAGGCGCCGAAGCTGCTGTTCCGCGGACGCGCGCGCCGGGTGTGGGACGCCGAGGGGTTGAAGGGCGTGCGGGCCGAGGGCGCGGACCTGGTGCTGGCCGACGGCGCGCGGTTCGCGCTGGGCGAGAAGCAGGCGGCCAGCTGGGCGGACGCCATCGCCAATCCAAAGGGCCGGCTGGACAAGATCGGCGTGAAGGCCGGGATGCGGACGGCGGTGATCGGCGTGGCGGACGACACGTTCACCGCCGAGCTGGCGGACCGCGGCGCGCAGCCGGTGAACGAGCTCTCGAGCCTGGACCTGCTGTTCTATGCCGCCGACAGCGCCGACGCGCTGGCGCGGATCGGGGACCTGGTTCCAGCCTTGGCCGACAAGGGCGCGCTGTGGGTGGTGTCGCGCAAGGGCAAGGCGGCGACGGTGAAGGACGTCGAGGTGATGGCGGCCGCCAAGTCGTTCGGCCTGGTTGACAACAAGGTGGTCGGCTTCTCCGACACCCTGACGGCGCTGCGGTTCACGCGGAGGAAGGGATAGAGCGCGGCATTACCCGCCACGTAATCGACCGGCCTCCGGCGTTGCGGTCATCTCCCGCCACCGCAGGGAGACACGTCATGAACCGCCGCCAGATCTTCGCCTCCGCCATGGCCGCCAGCGCGGCCGGTGCGATCGTCGCCCCGCCCCAGGCCGCGGCCGCGCCCGCCAAGGCGCCGCCGGTGATCCGCGCCAAGGACGGCACGGTCCTGGTCCATCGCGACTGGGGCGAGGGGCGGACGATCCTGTTCCTGTCGGCCTGGAGCTTCTGCGCCGACGCCTGGCAGTACCAGATGGGCCCGCTCAGCCAGCAGGCCTTCCGGTGCGTGACCTTCGACCGGCGCGGGCACGGCCGCACCGCCGATCCGGGTCGCGGCTACGACATCGACACCCTGGCCGACGACGTGCACGCGGTGGTGGAGGCGCTGGACCTGAAGGACGTGATCCTGGTGGGCTACTCCATGGGGGCGGGCGAGGCGGTGCGCTACCTTAGCCGCCACGGCAGCGGCCGGGTGGCCAAGCTGATCCTGCTGGCGCCGATCACACCCTACCTGACCAGGACCGCAGACAACGCTGGAGGCGTGCCGGCGGCGGTGTTCGACGCCAACCGCGCCACCATGATGAGGGACTTCCCCGCGGCGCTGGACGCCGGCTTCGCCACTTTCATGGACCAGGGCGCGTCCGAGCCGATGAAGGCCTGGGTGAAGACGATCATGCTTGGCGCCTCGCTGAACGCGCTGGTCGCCTGCAACAAGACCCTGACCAGCACGGACTTCCGGCCCGACGTGAAGGCGCTGGCGATCCCGACGCTGATCGTCCACGGCGACGCCGACCGCTCGGCCCTGCCGGCGCTGACGGCGAAGCGGACGGCGGCGCTGGCGCCCAAGGCCGAGCTGCGGATGTACGCCGGCGCGCCGCATGGCCTGGTCTTCACCCACGCCGAGCGCCTGAACGCCGACATCGCGGCCTTCGCGAAGGGCTGACGCCGGGGCGGGGTTGCGGCGCAGCGCCGGGCGGCTTAGCTCGGCCCCATGGCCCTACGCGACTTCGGCCTGCTGATGGCCATGTGCATGGTCTGGGCGGTCAACAACATCGTGTCGAAGTACGTGGTGAGCGTGCTGGACGTGCCGCCGCTGTTCTACGCGGCCGCCCGCTTCGCCATCGTCACGGCCTGCCTGTTCCCGCTGCTGCGGCCCGCGCCGCGGCCGATCTGGCGGCTGGTGCTGACGGCTTTCCTGATGGGCGGCGGCAACTTCGGCCTGATGTTCGTGGGGCTGAAGTACTCCACGCCTAGCGCTGCGGCCGTCGTGCTGCAGCTGGGCATGCCGATCACCCTGATCCTGTCGGTGATCTTCCTGGACGAGCGGATCCGCTGGCGGCGCGCGCTGGGCATCGCGCTGACCTTCGCCGGCGTGCTGGCGGTGATGTGGAACCCGCACGGGCTCGCCCTGTCCAACGGCCTGCTGCTGATCGCCGCTTCGACGGTGATGTCGGGTGTGGGCGTGGTCATGACGAAGCAGATAGAGGGGATGCGGCCGATCAATTTCCAGGCCTGGGTGGGCCTGTCGTCGCTGCCGCCCATGGCGCTGCTCTCGGCGTGGCTGGAGCCCGGGCAGGTGGACGCCGCCCTGGCGGCCGGCTGGACGTTCTGGGCGGCGCTGCTGTTCTCGGCCCTGATCGTCTCGCTGGGCGCCCACACGGTCTATGTGACCCTGCTGCAGAAGTACGAGGCCAACCTGATCTCGGCGTTGATCCTGGTCACGCCCCTGGCCACTATCGGGCTGGGCGTCGCGGTGTTCCACGATCCGTTCGGGCCGCGCATGCTGATCGGGACGGCGCTGGCGCTGGCCGGCGTGCTGATCATCGCCCTCAGGGGCAACCAGGTGATGTCGATGCTGATGGCGATCCGGAGCCGCGCCGAATGAACGTGATCGAGGCCCCGTCGCCCAATTTCGACCCGCGGACGACCACGCCCAGTATCCTGGTGCTGCACTACACCGGCATGAAGACCGGCGAGGAGGCCATCGCGCGCCTGCGCGACCCCGAGGCCAAGGTCAGCGCGCACTATGTGGTCGAGGAGGACGGCCGGATCTTCCGGCTGGTGGCCGAGGAGCGGCGGGCGTGGCACGCGGGCGTCTCGTTCTGGCGGGGCCGGCGCAACATCAACGGCGACAGCATCGGCATCGAGATCGTCAATCCGGGTCACGAGTGGGGCTATCGGGCGTTCCCGGAGGCGCAGGTGGCGGCGGTCATCGCGCTGGCGGCCGACATCCGCACGCGCTGGAGCATCGAGGACCGCGACATCGTCGGCCACTCCGACGTCGCCCCGGCGCGCAAGGACGATCCCGGCGAGCTGTTCCCCTGGAAGCGCCTGGCGGAGGCCGGCCACGGCCTCTGGGCCGAGGCGCAGCCCGCGCCGGGCAATCCCATCGGGGAGGGGGAGGAGGGCGCCGCCGTCTTCGCCCTCCAGGCCGGCTTCACGCGGCTGGGCTACGACCTGCCGCCGTCGGGCAAGTTCGACGACGATACCACCACGGTGGTGCGCGCCTTCCAGCGGCACTGGCGGCCCGAGAAGGTGGACGGGATCGCCGACGGCGAGACGCGCGCCCGGCTGATCGCGTTGCTGCGGCTTTCGTCCCTCCCTTAATGGGGAGGGACAGCGTGCGGAGCGCGCAGGGTGGGGAAGCGACGATCGCTTCCGACCTCCGCGCTCCTGCCTTTGCCACCCCACCCTGACGGCTTCGCCGTCTGTCCCTCCCCATTAAGGGAGGGACGGGGCTTGCTTGACTCTTCAGCGCAATTCACCGCTTTTCCGCCGCGGATCAGACGGCCGGGCGGTCGCGGCTCTCCCAGGTTCGCTTGGCGGGGGTCGAGGAAAGTCCGGGCTCCACGACGACATGGCGGCGGGTAACGCCCGCCGGGGGCGACCCCAGGGATAGCGCCACAGAGAGCAGACCGCCCCGGCCTCGTCCGGGGTAAGGGTGAAAGGGTGCGGTAAGAGCGCACCGGGCCGCTGGTAACAGGGGTCGCATGGCAAGCCCCGCCAGGAGCAAGACCGAATAGGGATCCCGCGCCCGGCCAGTCCTGCCAAGGATACTGCCGGGTAGAGCCGTCGCCGGCTCGAGGGGTCCGGGTAGGTCGCGAGAACCGGCCCGCGAGGGTCGGTCCAGAGGAATGGCCGCCGCGTCCCTTCGGGGGCGGCACAGAACCCGGCTTACAGGCCGTCTGATCCGCATTTCCACAGGCTTCGCGCCGTTAAGCTTCGCACAACCGACGCATTCGCACGCTCGACCGGCGCGGCGAGTTCTAAGCGCTGCCGTTAACTATTAGTTCTGATTATGTTCTGTGGATAATCGGCCGAAGTTAACCCTGTGGCCAAACGACACCTTTGTTTTCGCCCAAATAGTCATTGAGTGTCATTGAAACCCACCTGATCCCATGTTAACCCAATTGCAATTCGTCGGTCAGAGTGGCGGGTCGGGGCGCGGACTCAGGCTGGTCGACGAAGAGCAGGGGGCCGTTCGGAGAGATGTTTCTCTCGACCTTCGAGAAGCAGTTGGACGCGAAGCGGCGCATCGTCGTGCCGCAGGAGTACCGCGCCGCGCTCCCGGGTCCGGCGGACGGCGTCTTCGTGTTCCCCTCGATCCGTTCCGACTGCATCGAAGGCGGCGGCCAGGCCCTGTTCGACCGCTACGGCGCGATGGCCGACGAGCTGGAATTCGGCGACGAGCTGCGCGACTCCATCGAGCGCAACGTGTTCGGTGAGATGCAGAAGCTGTCGTTCGACACCGCCGGCCGCATCACCCTGCCCGAGGGCCTCTGCGAACAGTACGGCATCACCGACTGGGTGGCCGTGGTCGGCCTGCGCGACCGCTTCGAGATCTGGGAACGCGATGCGTACCGGGCCCAGCGGGCGGCCGACCGCGAACGCGCGCGGAGCGGCCTGGCCGACATGCGGGCCAAGCAGCGGGCCGCCCGCCTCGGAGGCGCGGCATGAGCGGCGCTCCCCACATTTCGGTCCTCTTGGACGAGGTCGTCGAGAGCCTGGCGCTCTCGGACGGCGACGTCGTGGTGGACGGCACCTTCGGCGCGGGCGGCTACACCCGCGCCTTCCTGGCGACGGGAGCGAAGGTCGTGGCCTTTGACCGCGACCCTACGGTCCGTCGCTTCGCTGCGGGATTTCCGGAAGACCGTTTCCGCCTGGTGGAAGCGCGATTCTCGGAGATGGACGCAGTGCTGGGCGAGGGCCATGCCGACGGCGTGGCCCTCGACCTCGGCGTGAGTTCGATGCAGATCGACCAGGCCGAGCGGGGCTTTTCGTTCATGCAGGACGGGCCGTTGGACATGCGCATGGGCGCGACCGGCCCGACCGCCGCCGACCTGGTGAACACCGCCGAGCAGGACGAACTGGCGCGGATCATCTTCGTCTATGGCGAGGAGCGCGAGAGCCGCCGGATCGCCCGCGCGATCGTGCGCCGGCGCGAGGAGCAGCCGTTCACCCGGACGCTGGAACTGGCCGAGTTCGTGGAGAAGGCGCTGGGCGGCCGCCGCGGCGCCAAGATCCATCCCGCCACCCGCACCTTCCAGGGCCTGCGCATCGCGGTGAACGAGGAACTGGCCGAGCTGGAGGCCGGCCTGGTGGCCGCCGAGCGCGTGCTGAAGGCCGGCGGGCGGCTGGCGGTGGTCACCTTCCACTCGCTGGAAGACCGGATCGTGAAGAGCTTCCTGGGCGTCCGCGCCGGGCGCACGCCGGCCGGCTCGCGCCACGCCCCGCCGGTGGCCAAGGGCGCCGAGCCCAGCTTCCGGCTGCTGTTCAACGGCGCGAAGGCGGCGAGCGAGGCCGAGGCCAAGGTCAACCCGCGCGCCCGTTCGGCGAAGCTGCGGGCGGCGGTGCGCACCGAGGCTCCGGTCTGGAGGGACGCGGCATGAGCGTCTTCACGCGCCGCGTCCGGGGCTTCCGGCTGGTCGACCTGATCGGCGTCGGCTTGCTGATCACCCTGATCCTGGGCGTCTACCTGGCCAAGACCATGGCCGGCCGCGAGCGCGCCGAGATCGCCAAGGTCGAGCGCCAGATCAAGGCCGAGCGGGCGCGAATCCGCCTGCTGCAGGCCGAGGTGGCGCACCTGGAGCAGCCCGGCCGCATCGAACGCTTGTCGGTGACCTATCTGAAGATGGAGCCAGTGACGGCTCATCGCGAGGCGACGACAGACCAGATCGCCGCGCTGGCGCTGGCGGGTCCGCCCGGCAAGGCCAAGGCCGTGTCGGCGGTGGCGGCCCTGGTCGACGGTTCGGTGGGCGTGCCGGGCGTGCCGCCGCCGTCGCCGGTCGGCGCAGGCCCGGTGCGGATGGCCGAGGCCACGGCCCCGGCGGAGGCGCCGCAATGAGCCTCGCGCACACCTTCAGCCGTACGGGCCTGCCGCGCTGGGTGACTGAGCGCATCTGGGGCCTCGAGCACGCCTTCGAGCGCGCCCGCGCCTCGGGCAAGGTGGAAGACGACACGCGCCTGCGCATCTTCTTCGTGCTGGCGCTCTTCTCGCTGGGCTTCATGACGCTGGCGATCGGCGCGACCCGGGCGGCGCTGTTCTCGGACGCGCGCGGCGGGGCGGCGATGGCGACCCTGGGCGCCAGCCGCGCCGACCTCGTCGACCGCAACGGCATGCTGCTGGCCGCCGACCTGCTGCACTACGGCCTCTACATCGACCCGCGGGAGATCTGGGACACCGCCGAGACCCGCCGGGGCCTGCTGCGCACCCTGCCGAATCTGGAGCCCGAGCGGCTGGAGCGGGCGCTGCGGGGCAACCGCCGCATCTTCGTCCTGGGCGCCCTGACGCCGGAGGAGCGCAACCGCGTCCACGAGCTGGGCCTGCCGGGCGTGAGCTTCGAGCCCGAGCAGCGGCGCGTCTATCCGCTGGGCCCGTCGGCGGCGCACATCGTCGGCTTCGCGGACGCGGGCGGCGAGGGCATCTCGGGCGCCGAGGCGGCGTTCAACGAGGACATCCGCGCCGCGGCGGTCAACGGCGGGCCGGTGCCGCTCTCCATCGATCTTCGCGTGCAGGGCGCGCTGGAGGACGAGCTCTGGAAGGCCGTGGCCGAGTTCCAGCCCAAGGGCGCCGTGGGCCTGGTCACCGACGTCCACACCGGCGAGATCCTGGGCATGGCCAGCTGGCCGGTGTTCGATCCGAACAAGCCGGGCAAGGCGGGCGTCTACGCCCAGACCAACCGCGCAGCCGCCCAGGTCTTCGAGATGGGCTCGACGTTCAAAGCGTTCACGGTCGCCATCGGCCTGGACACCGGCGTCGCCAACCCGAAGAGCATGTTCGACGCCACCCAGCCGTTCCAGATCGGCTACCGGACCATCAAGGACTACCACGCCACCCACGCGGTCCTGAACCTGGTCGAGGTGTTCCAGCACTCGTCCAACATCGGCACCGCGCGCCTGGCCGAGGGCGTCGGCCCCGAGCGGATGGAGAAGTACTACCGCGCGCTGGGCCTCACCACGCCGGCCAAGGTTGAGCTGATCGAAAGCACGCGGCCGCTGGCCCCCAAGAAGTGGGACCAGGACACCATCGCCTCGACCTCGTTCGGGTTCGGCCTCAGCGTCAGCCCGCTGGCCCTGGCGCGCGCTTACGAGCCGCTGCTGAACGGCGGAAAGTTGATCCCGCTGACGATCCACAAGCTGGAACCGGGCGCGAAGGTGGATGGTCCCCGAGTCATGTCGGAGAAGACCTCGCTGCAGATGCTGTCGATCATGCGCGCCAACGTCACCGGCGGCAGCGGCAAGTCGGCGAACATCGAGGGGCTCTACGTCGGCGGCAAGACCGGCACCGGCAACAAGTACGACCCGGCCACGCGCTCCTACAGCAAGGTCAAGCAGATCTCGTCGTTCGCGGCGGTGTTCCCGACCACGGGCGGCGCCAACGACAAGCGCTACTTCGTGCTGATCCTGATGGACGAGCCGGGCCGCGGCCGCCTGGGCGTCGACCCGACGGGCGGCATCGCCGCGGCGCCGGCCGTGGGCCGAGTGATCGAGCGGATCGCCCCGTTCCTGGGCGTGGCGCGCCAGACCAACGGCCGCCAGGCGATCCCGGTCGAGCAGCCGCCGGAAGACCCGGGCGCCAACCTGAGCACGGAACAATGAGCGTCCGTCTCGCCAAGCTGGTGAAGCGCGACTTAGGGAGCGATCCCGAGATCACGGGCGTGACCGCCGACAGCCGCAAGGTGAAGCCGGGCTTCCTGTTCGCGGCCCTGCCGGGCTCGAAGGCCGACGGCGCGGCGTTCGCGGCCAAGGCGGTGGAGGCCGGCGCGGCCGCGATCATCGCCGACCAGGACCTGAACCTAGCCGTGCCGACGGTGGTCTGCCGCGACCCGCGCCGGGGCTACGCCCTGGCCGCCGCCAACTTCTGGGGCCGCCAGCCGCAGACCTGCGTGGCGGTGACGGGCACCAATGGCAAGACCTCGGTCGCCAACTTCTGCCGCCAGATGTTCGCCGGTGCGGGCCACGTCTCGGCCAGCATGGGCACTCTGGGCGTCACGGTCTCCAAGCCGGGCGAGGCCGACCTGCAGGTGACGCCGCCCGGCCTGACCACGCCCGACGCCGGCGACGTGGCCGAACTGCTGATGCGGATCAGCCAGTTGGGCGTGACGCACTTCGCCATGGAGGCCTCGTCGCACGGCATCGACCAGCGCAGGCTGGACGGCGTGCGGCTGGCGGCGGCCGGGTTCCTGAACCTGAGCCAGGATCACCTCGACTACCATCTGACGATGGACGCCTACATGAAGGCCAAGCTGCGCCTGTTCGAGCAGTTGATGCCGCGAGGCGCGACGGCGGTGCTGAACGCCGACAATGAGGCCTTCCCGTTCTTCGCCGCCGCCTCGGTGGTCTCGGGCCAGCGGGTGATGAGCGTGGGCGAGACGGGCCAGGCGCTGAAGCTGATGGAGCGCACGCTGCTGCCCGACGGCCAGCGCCTGAAGATCCGCGCCGAGGGCCGTGTGTGGGACGTGCGCCTGCCGCTGGCCGGCGCCTTCCAGGCCTCGAACGCCCTGGTGGCGGCGGGTCTCTGCCGGGCGGCCGGCCTGAGCTTCGAGGAGACCTTCGCCGGCCTGGAGCGGCTGACCGGCGCCCCGGGGAGACTCCAGCGGGTTGGCGGTGGGCTGCGTGGGGGCGAGGCCTATGTGGACTACGCCCACACGCCCGACGGGCTGGAGACGGTGCTGAAGGCCATGCGTCCGCACGTGCGCGGCAAGCTGATCGTGGTGTTCGGCGCCGGCGGCGACCGCGACAAGGGCAAGCGCCCCCTGATGGGCGAGATCGCCGCGCGCCTGGCCGACGTGGCCATCGTCACCGACGACAACCCGCGCTCTGAGGTCCCGGCCACGATCCGCGCCGAGGTGCTGGCCGGAGCGAAGGGCGCGAAGGAGATCGGCGATCGCCGCGAGGCCATCCAGGCGGCGGTGGCTATGCTGAAGGACGGCGATATCCTGGTGGTGGCCGGCAAGGGCCACGAGCAGGGCCAGATCGTGGGGACCACCGTGCACCCCTTCGACGACGTGCAGGAGACGGCCAAAGCCCTGGAGCTTGTCCATGGCTGACCCGCTCTGGACCTCAGCGGACATTGCGAGGGCGACGGGCGGGGCGGAGAGCGGGAGGTTCACCGCCACCGGAGTCTCCATCGACACCCGCACCCTCGAGCCCGGCGACCTGTTCGTGGCGTTGGCCGGCGTGCGCGACGGCCACGAGTTCGTCGCCCAGGCGATGGCGAAGGGCGCGGCCGGCGCCCTGGTCTCGCAGGACGTCGACGCGCCGTTCGTGAAGGTCGCGGGCGACGTCCTGGTCGCCTTGGAGAAACTGGGCGTCGCCGCGCGCGAGCGGGCGACGAAGGCCAGGCGCGGCGCGGTGACCGGCTCGGTCGGTAAGACCAGCCTGACCCAGGCCATCATGGCGGGCCTGACCCTGGCCGGCCCGGCGCACTCGTCGGTGAAGAGCTACAACAACCACATCGGCGTGCCGCTGACGCTGGCGCGGATGCCGGCGACGACCGAGCGGGCGGTGTTCGAGGTCGGCATGAACCACGCCGACGAGATCCGGCCGCTGACGAAGTTCGTCCGCCCGCACGCCGTCGTGGTGTCCACGGTCGGGCCGGTGCACACCGAGAACTTCCCGGACGGCGAGGCGGGCGTGGCCCGCGCCAAGGCCGAGATCTTCGAGGGGCTGGAGCCGGGCGGCGTGGCGGTGCTGAACGCCGACAACCGCTGGTTCGACCTGCTGAGGGCCGAGGCGCTGAAGGCCGGCGCGACGATCCGCACCTTCGGGACCGGCGAGGACTGCGACGCGCGGCTGATCGACTTCCAGGTCGCACAAGAGAGCAAGGGGGGCGGCCACGCCGTCGTCCAGGCGCGCCTGCACGGCAAATCCATGGACTTCCCCATCCTGCAGACCGGCGCGCACTGGGGCCTGAACAGCATGGCGGTGCTGCTGATGCTGGAGGCGCTGGACGTCGACTTGGACAAGAGCCTGGCGGCCCTGGGCTCGTTCGAGCCGCTGGCCGGCCGCGGCGCCGAGGCCCGCGTGGCGGTGAGGGGCGGGGCCTTCACGCTGATCGACGAGAGCTACAACGCCAACCCGATCTCGATGGCCTCGGCGATCAAGACGCTGGGTGGGCGCAAGACCTCGGGCCGCCGGATCGTGGCGCTGACCGACATGCTGGAGCTGGGGCCCGAGACCGCCCGGTTCCACGCCCAACTGGCCCAGCCGCTGGAGGCTGCGTCAATCGACCTCGTCTTCTGCGCGGGTCCGCTGATGAAATCGCTCTGGGACGCCCTTCCTACGACTCGGCGCGGCGGGTACGCGGAAAGTGCTGCCGCCCTCGCGCCGCAGCTCGCACAGGCCGTAGAGGCCGGCGACGTGGTGATGGTGAAAGGGTCGAACGGGTCGAAGGCGGGGCTGATCGCCCAGTCGCTCCTCGCGCTCGGCGCCGACGACAAGGGCCTTGGGGAGGCCGGCTGATGTTCTACTGGCTCTACGTGACGTTCGCCTCGGCGGGCTACGTTCCGATCCTGAACCTGCTGAAGTACCAGACCTTCCGCACGGGCCTGGCGATCTTCACGGCCCAGCTCGTCGTCGTGGCCCTGGGCTCGCGCTTCATCCGCTGGATGAAGGCCAAGCAGGGCAAGGGCCAGCCGATCCGCGCCGAGGGCATCGAGCGCCACATCATCGAGAAGTCGGGCACGCCCACCATGGGCGGGGTGATGATCCTGGCCGGGCTGTTCTCGGGCACCCTGCTGTGGGCCGACCTGTCGAACGTCTATGTCTGGGCGGTGCTGATCGTCACCGGCGGCTACGGCCTGCTGGGCTTCCTCGACGACTATTCGAAGGTCACGAAGCAGACCACGGCGGGCATCTCGGGCCGCGTGCGCCTGCTGCTCGAGGCGGCGATCGCCATGTTCGCGATCACCCTGATCATCCTGTTCGCCGCCAAGCCGCCGGAGAGCCCCGAGCTGCTGACGGCGGTGACCTTCCCGATCTTCAAGCAGCTCTTCGTGGACCTCTCGTGGGGCTACCTGCTGTTCGGCGCCTTCATCATCGTGGGCGCGGCGAATGCGGTGAACTTCACCGACGGCCTGGACGGCCTGGCGACGGTGCCGGTGATGATCGCGGCCGCCGCCTACGGGCTGATCGCCTACATCGTCGGCAACTACGTGTTCTCGAACTACCTGCAGCTCCACTTCGTGCCGGGCGTGGGCGAGCTGGCGGTGTTCTGCGGCGCCCTGATCGGTTCGGGGCTGGGCTTCCTCTGGTACAACGCCCCGCCGGCCAAGATCTTCATGGGCGACACCGGTTCGCTGGCCCTGGGCGGCGCCATCGGCACCATCGCGGTCGCCACGCGCCACGAGATCGTGCTGGCCATCATCGGCGGCCTGTTCGTCGCGGAACTGTTGTCGGTCGTGGTGCAGGTGACCTCGTTCAAGCTGACGGGGAAGCGGGTGTTCCGCATGGCGCCGGTGCACCACCACTTCGAAAAGCTGGGCTGGTCTGAGAGCACGGTCGTGATCCGCTTCTGGATCGTCGCCGTGATGCTGGCCCTGCTCGGCCTCGCCACCCTGAAGCTCAGGTAGGGAGGCCGTTCGCTTGTCATGATCCCGGTCCGCGGCTTTGAGGGGAAGACGGTCGCCGTATTCGGCCTGGCCCGCACGGGCCTGGCCGCGGCGCGCGCCCTGATGGCCGGCGGCGCCAAGGTGGCGCTCTGGGACGACAAGCCGGCGACGCGCGAGGCCGCGGTCGCCGAGGGCTTCGAGGTCACCGACCTGACGACCGCCGACTGGTCGGGCTTCGCCGCGCTGATGCTGTCGCCCGGCGTGCCGCTGACACATCCCAAGCCGCACTGGACGGTGGACAAAGCCAAGGAAACCGGGGTCGAGATCCTGGGCGACATCGAGCTGTTCGCCCGCACCGTGAACGCCGCGCCCGAGCACAAGCGGCCCAAGGTGGTGGCCATCACCGGCACCAACGGCAAGTCGACCACCACCGCCCTGATCGGCCACATCTGCGCCGAGGCCGGCCGCGACACCCGCGTGGGCGGCAATATCGGCACGGGCGTGCTCAGCCTCGACGACATGCACGGCGGCGCGGTCTACGTGCTGGAGCTGTCGTCCTACCAGCTGGACCTGACCTCCAGCCTACACGCCGACGTCACCGTCATCCTCAACATCTCGCCCGACCACCTGGAGCGGCATGGCGACATGGAGGGCTATGTCGCGGCCAAGAAGCGCATCCTGGCGAACCAGGGGAAGGGCGACACGGCCGTGATCGGCGTGGACGACGCCTGGGGCCAGCGGATCTGCACCGAGATCACCGCCGCCAACAAGCGCACCATCGTGCCGATCTCGGCCAGCAAGGCGATGAGCCGCGGGGTCTATGCGCTGGACGGCCTGTTGTACGACGCGGCCGGCGAACGGGCCACCGAGGTCGCCGACCTGAAGCGGGCGCGCTCGCTGCCTGGCCGGCACAACTGGCAGAACGCGGCCGCCGCCTACGCCGCCGCCAAGGGCCTGGGGATCGATCCCGCCACGGTGGCGCGGGCGCTGATGACCTTCCCGGGCCTGGCCCACCGGATGGAGACGGTGGCGACCCTGGGCAAGGTGCGGTTCGTCAACGACAGCAAGGCCACCAACGCCGATGCCGCGCGCCAGGCGCTGTCCAGCTATCCGCAGGTCTACTGGATCGCCGGCGGCCGGGCGAAGACCGACGGCATCGACGACCTAGCCGACCTCTTCCCGCGGGTGATCAAGGCCTACCTCGTGGGCGAGGCCGCGCCGGCCTTCGCCAAGGTGCTGGAGGGCAAGGCGTCTGCCGTGCAGAGCGGGACCATCGCCGCCGCCGCCGAGGCCGCCTTCAAGGACGCCGCCGCATCGGGCAAGGACGCCATCGTCCTGCTGTCGCCCGCCTGCGCCTCGTTCGACCAGTTCGCCGACTTCGAGCAGCGCGGCGAAGCGTTTCGCGCCGCCGTCAAGGCGCTCGCCGCCGGCAAGACACCTGAGGGGGCCGCATGACGACCGCACCCACGACGAGCCATGCCCACGCCTTCGCCCGGTCGGACCGCACGCCGATCGGCGTCTGGTGGTGGACGGTCGACCGCTGGATGCTGGGCGTCGTCGCGCTGCTGATCGGCATCGGCGTGCTGATGTCATTCGCCGCCAGCCCGGCGGCCGCGGCGCGGATGAACATCGGCGACCCGTTCCACTTCGCGGTGCGCCAGTGCGTGTTCGCGGGCGTCTCGTCGTTCGTCCTGATCAGCGTCTCGATGCTGGACGTGAAGGGGGTGCGGCGCGCCTCGTTCTTCATCTGGCTGTGCGCGATCGCGGTGATGGTGGCGCTGCCGTTCATCGGCCACAACGCCAAAGGCGCCACCCGCTGGCTCGAGTTCGGCGGGTTCACCTTCCAGCCGTCGGAGTACATGAAGCCGGCGCTGATCATCCTGGTCGCCTGGATGTTCGCCGAGGGGCAGAAGGGGCAGGGGGTGCCGGGCGTCTCCATCGCCTTCGCCCTCTACGCCACCTCCATCGGCCTCCTGCTGATCCAGCCCGACGTAGGCCAGACGGTGCTGATCACCATCGCCTTCGGGGCCGCCTTCTGGATGGCCGGCGTGCCGATGAGCTGGGTGATGCTTCTGGGCGCCACGGCGGTGGCTGGGCTCAGTTCGACCTACTTCCTGTTCCCGCACGTGCAGAGCCGGGTCGACCGGTTCCTGAGCCCCGACAAGGCCGACACCCACCAAGTCGACCGCGCCTCCGAGGCCATCGCCGCCGGCGGCTTCTTCGGCCGCGGCCCGGGCGAAGGCGTGATGAAGCGACACGTGCCCGACCTGCACACCGACTTCATCTATTCGGTGGGCGCCGAGGAATACGGGCTGATCTTCAGCCTGCTGCTGATCTCGCTGTTCGCCTTCGTGGTGGTGCGCGGCCTCTATCGCGCCATGAAGCTGAGCGACCCGTTCGAGCAGGTGGCCGCGGCGGGCCTCTTCGTGCTCGTGGGCCAGCAGGCGATCATCAACGTGGCGGTGAACCTCAACCTCATCCCGACCAAAGGCATGACGCTGCCGTTCATCAGCTACGGCGGCTCGTCGATGATCGCCATGGGCCTGACCATGGGACTGGCGCTGGCCCTCACGCGCCGTCGGCCGGGCGCCTATGCGCAGACGGAAGGCCTCGCCAAGGCCGGCGCCTTCGCATGACGCGTCGGATCGCCGTCGTCGCCGCCGGAGGGACCGGCGGCCACCTGTTTCCCGCGCAGGCCCTGGCCGAGGCGCTGATCGCGCGCGGCTGGGGGATCGTCCTGGCGTCGGACGAGCGGGTGGCGGGCTTGGCCCAGGACTTCCCGGCCGAGCGGCGCATCGGCCTGTCGGCGGCCACGTTCAAGCCGGGCGACCCCATCGGCATGATGCGGGCGGGCCTCGCGGTGATGCGTGGGGCCATGCAGGCGCGCTCGGTGTTCCGCGACATCAACCCGAACGTGGTGGTGGGCTTCGGCGGCTATCCGTCGGCGCCGGCGCTGGTGGCCGCGATCCTGGACCGCCGCCCGACGGTGATCCACGAGCAGAACGCGGTGATGGGCCGGGCCAACCGCTTCCTCGCGCCGCACATCGGCACCATCGCCTGCGCCTTCCCGACCCTGAAGAAGGCGCCCAAGGGCGTGGCCGAGCGCGCCCGCGTGGTGGGCAATCCGGTGCGGCCGCCGATCCGCGCGCTGGCCGAGATCCCCTACATCCCGCCCGAGCCGAACGGCCCCGTGCGCCTTCTGGTCACCGGCGGCAGCCAGGGCGCGCGCCTGCTCTCCGAGCTGGTGCCCGAGGCGGTGAAGGCCCTGCCGGAAGACCTGCGCAAGCGGCTGATCATCCAGCAGCAGACCCGCGCCGAGAGCATGAACACGGCGCGGCGCGCCTATCGCGATGCGCTGGTGGACGCCGAGATCGCGCCGTTCTTCCGCGACATCGCCAGCCGGCTGCGCGACGCCCACCTGGTGATCGGCCGTTCGGGCGCGGGCACGGTCTGCGAGTTCGCGGTGGCGGGGAAGCCGGCCATCCTGGTGCCGCTGGCCATCGCCATCGACGACGACCAGGGCCAGAACGCCAAGCTGCTGGCCGACGCCGGCGGCGCCGAGATCGCCCGCGAAGCCCAGCTCACGGTGGAGAGCATGGCGAAGGCTCTGACGGTACTGCTGAACAATCCGGACCGGCTGGCCCGGATGGCCGCCGCCAGCCGCAGCGTCGCCATGCCCGACGCGGCGGAGCGCCTGGCCGACGTGGTCGAGGGCGCGGCGCGGCCTTAGGCCGCCCGTTCCGGTGTCAACGCCAGCGTATGCCAGCGATGGCGCAATAGGTGATCGACACGGGGAGGGAGAGGCCTGCCCCAAGTGCGACAAAGAAAATCTGGACAGTCCAGCCGCTTGACGACAGCAATCCCCAGGGCGCGGCGCTCAGTGCGAACAGCGCCACAACGACGCCGGCTTTCAGGGGAGCCTTCAGCAGGAAGCGCAGCATGGAAGCTATTCCCCCAATCAGCGCCGAGAAGAGATAGCTCATCATCACGCTCCAAAGGAGCAGGCCCGGAAAGAACTTGCTGATGTGCTCCGGGTGCGAAAGGTAGCCGAGAGACTGCGTGACGTAGAGCAGAACCAAGGTCATGGGCGCGACCGCAGCCGCGAACATGGCGCGCGGTGTGCGGCTGCGAAGCGGCAACGAAACGCCCATGTCCAGCGGCTCCTGTTCATTCTAGATTCGCAGCACGATTTCAATTTTCCGCGCAGGCGCAAAGGAGAGGCCTATCGGCGTGGCGCAGGTCCCGTCTTGCGCCAGATGGTCATCGGCCCCTCGTCTCCTCGAAAGCCCCAAGTGTTGTGCACGACGCGGCCGACAAGACCCCCGTTGGGACTATCCGGGGTCGCTGCGGACACGGTCCCGGGGCTCCCGTTCTTGAGCGGCGCGAAGATGCCCACGTGGTGGCCATTCGACACAACGTCCCCAGGACGGGGTGGTCCCGCTATGGGAGTGTATCCCGCGATCTTTGAACTGGAATTGCCCCAATCCTTCGCCACGGGGATGCGCCCGCCGTCCACACGCCCTGCAGGCGCCCCGCCGGCTTGCAAAGCGTCCCAGACGAACTGATTGCACTTGGGATCGAGCAGGCGGCCCCGAAAGTCTTTCGACAGAAGGTTGTTGGCCGGACCTCGTGCATCGCGCGCACTGCTGATCAGCCCATAGCCGCCCCTTCCCACCTTGCCTTCCGCCCAGCGGGCGACCGGATCGCTGGACGTGGGCGCCTCGGGTTCGCCCCACAGAACGCGTTCGGCGGCTCGGCCACTCGCCTTGATCTGCCGATCAACCTCGTCCTGCACGTCGGCTTTGAAGCGTTGGGCCGCCTCGCCACTCTCATGTGCGGTTTTGCGAATTGCCTCGGCGGCAGGCGTCATCGCCCGGGTCGCGGCCGTGATACGATCGTTGACGGTCTGTACGGCCTGGTTGCGAAGATCTTCGAGGTCTTGCGAACTCAGGCGGTTGCGGGCGGCCCAATAAGGATCGCGGTCGCGGGTATCCAGCGGCATCGTTTCTCCGGCAGGCAAGAGCGAGCGCCCGCTCTCAGGCGGGATCGCTGAACAGCGGCGCGAGCCGCAGGGGAGGAAGGGTTCGGCGGGGGCGTCCTCGCGGCGGCGCGAGACCTTCACCGTCTTCAGCCTCTCATGCCGTGGTTCGGCTGTCAAGAACAAAAGAGGAACACGAGCTTCGCGCCCTTCCGCAACCGCCGCAAGCGCCTTACGACGGTCGGATGACGCGCAGACCCGTCCCCTTCGAAATCGGCCCCGTGCACTTCATCGGCATCGGCGGCATCGGCATGAGCGGCATCGCCGAGATCATGATGCGCACCGGCTATACGGTGCAGGGCTCTGACGCCAAGGCCAGCGCCAACACCGAGCGGCTGGAGAAGCTGGGCGCGAAGATCTTCATCGGCCAGGACCCGGCGAACGTCGAGGGCGCCTACGCCGTCGTCTACTCGACCGCGGTGAAGGCCGACAATTCGGAGATGGTGGCCGCGCGGGAGCGGCGGCTGCCGCTGGTGCGCCGGGCCGAGATGCTGGCCGAGCTGATGCGGCTCCAGTTCTCCGTGGCCGTGGGCGGCACGCACGGCAAGACCACCACCACCTCGATGATCGCCTCGCTGCTGGACGCCGGCGGCCTGGACCCGACGGTGGTGAACGGCGGGATCATCAACGCCTACGGCACCAATGCGAAGGTGGGGGCGGGCGACTGGATCGTGGTCGAGGCCGACGAGAGCGACGGCACCTTCCTGAAGCTGAAGTCCACCTGCGCGGTGGTCACCAACATCGACCCCGAGCACCTGGACCACTACGGCGACTTCGAAGCGGTCAAGAAGGCGTTCCGCGACTTCGTGGAGAACATCCCCTTCTACGGCTTCGCGGCCATCTGCACCGACCACGCCGAGGTCCAGGCCATGGCGTCGCGGGTCGAGAACCGCCGCCTGGTGACCTACGGCGTCAATCCGCAGGCCGAGGTGCGCGCCGAAAATATCAGAATGGGCCCGGACGGCGCCCGCTACGACGCGGTGATCCGGCCGCAGGCCGGTGCGCCGATGCGCTTCGAGGGTCTGCACCTGCCGATGGCGGGGCACCACAACGTCCTGAACTCGCTGGCGGCCATCGCCGTGGCGCGCGAGCTGGGCCTGGGCGAGGCCGCCATCCGCAAGGGCCTGGCCGAGTTCGGCGGCGTGAAGCGGCGCTTCACCACCACGGGCGTGGCGAACGGCGTGCGAGTGGTCGACGACTATGGCCACCACCCGGTGGAGATCGCCTCGGTGCTGAAGGCCGCGCGGGCGGTGACCCAGGGCAAGGTCGTGGCCGTGGTGCAGCCGCACCGCTACACGCGGCTGCGTGACCTGTTCGACGAGTTCAGCGCCTGTTTCGCCGACGCCGACGTGGTGCTGGTGGCCGACGTCTATGCCGCGGGCGAGCAGCCGATCGAGGGGGTCAGCAAGGACGCCCTGGTCGATGGCCTGCGCCGCTATGGCCACCGCCGTGCGCTGCCGCTGGGCTCGCCGTCGGAGCTGGCCGGCCTGGTGAACGCCGAGACCGCGCCGGGCGACCTGGTCGTCCTGCTGGGCGCCGGCGACATCACCAGCTGGGCCTACGCGCTGCCCGGCGAGCTGGAAGCGCTGGCGAAGTGACGAACTGGCGCGACCAACTCCCCGCCGTCCGCGGCAAGCTGCTGCGGGACGAGCCGCTGGGGCCGTTCACCTGGTTCCGGGTGGGCGGGGCGGCCGAGGCGCTGTTCCTGCCGGCGGACCACGAGGATCTGCGCGATTTCCTCAAGGCGCTGCCGGCCAGCGTGCCGGTGACGGTGCTGGGCGTGGGTTCGAACGTCATCATCCGTGATGGCGGGGTCGAGGGCGTGGTGATCCGGCTGGCGGGGCGCGCCTTCGGGAGCGTCGAGGCCGATGCCGACACGCAGCGCATCACGGCGGGTTCGGCGGCGCTGGACGCCAATGTGGCGCGCGCGGCGGCCAAGGCGGGGATCGCGGGGCTGGAGTTCTACGCCGGCATCCCGGGGTCGGTCGGCGGCGCCTTGACCATGAACGCCGGCTGCTACGGTTCCGAAACCAAGGATGTGCTCATCTCGGCCTGGGGCTACGACCGCTCCGGGACGCGCAGGGAGCTGGCCTTGGCGGACTTCGGCTACACCTATCGCCACTCCGCGGCGCCGGCCGACATCATCTGGGTCGAGGCGACCTACCAGGGGCGCGCCGACGACCCCGAGGCCGTCCAGGCGCGCATCGCCGAGATCACGGCCAAGCGCGAGACCACCCAGCCGATCCGCGAGAAGACCGGCGGCTCCACCTTCAAGAATCCGCCCGGGCACTCCTCCTGGAAGCTCGTCGATGAGGCGGGATGGCGCGGAAAGCCGTATGGTGGGGCGATGTTCTCGACCCTGCACTCGAACTTCATGATCAACACGGGCGAGGCGACCGCCGCCGACCTGGAAGGGTTGGGCGAGGCCGTGCGCGCCGACGTGAAGGCGAAGACGGGCATCGATCTCCATTGGGAGATCAAGCGGATCGGCCGGCCCACATGACCGGCCCGTCGCTCATCCTGGTGCGCCACGGCCGGCCGGTGATCGACCCCGACATCCCGCCGCCGCAGTGGGGCCTGTGCCCGGAGGGCCGCGACGCCGTGGCCGCCCTGGCCGAGAAACTGACGGGCCTCGGGGTCAAGGCGGCGATCTCGAGCCCCGAGCCCAAGGCGCTGCAGACCGCCGAGATCATCGGCCAGCGGCTGGGCCTGGCCGTCGAGGTGGAGCACGGCTTGGGCGAGCACAAGCGGCCCCATACCTCGTTCGGCACCGAGGCCGAGTTCCAGGCCAAGATCGCCAACATCTTCGCCCGACCGCACGAGCCGGCGCCGGGCGGCGAGAGCGCGGAACAGGCCCGCGAGCGGCTGGCCGCGGCCCTGGCGCGGCACATCACCCGGCCGCTGCTGGCCGTCACCCATGGGACGGTGCTGAGCTACTACGTGGCCAAGCTCGCGAACTGCGACGCGCATGATCTGTGGCGGAGCCTGCGGACGCCGGACGCGTTCGTGTTCGACGCGGACGGGAACCTGCTGGAGCGGCTGTAGCGTCCCTCCCTCAATGGGGAGGGACAGCTCGCCGGAGGCGAGCAGGGTGGGGAAGTGTCGATCCTGCCCCAACGCCGGCGTTCTGGCCCGCACAGCCCCACCCTGGCTGCTCCGCAGCCTGTCCCTCCCCATTAAGGGAGGGACTACGCCGCCAGCGCCTTCTCGCTCGGCACCAGGCGGGCGCTGGCCGTGGCGCGGGCGATCAGCGTCCCCGACAGGTCCATCAGCTTGCCTTCCAGGAACGCGATGCTCTTGCCGGCCTGGACCACCTGGCCCTCGCCGTAGAGCGGGCCCGGCCGGGCGGGGGCCAGGAAGCTCACGTGCATCTCGATCGTGGGCGTGAAGAGGCGGCCCTCGGAATAGACGAACATCGCCGGGCCCATGGTGTCGTCCAGCATCGCCGCCAGGAAGCCGCCCTGGATGAAGCCCGCCGGGTTGGTGAACTCGGGCCGGCCCTCGAAGCGGATGCGGATCCAGCCGTCGGCGGGCCTGGCCTCCACCACCTCCCAGCCCAGGGTCTCGGCGCAGGGTGGGCGAGGCAGGTCGTCGAGTGCGGTCGGAACGGGCATGGAATCTCCTAGTCTGCCGAGACATCCTGCCGACAGGCTGCTGACACCATGGCGGCAGCAGTGGCCCTTGACGGGAATCCCGCCGGATGGGACCGGCAGGGCATGCGCATCCTTTCCCCGCTCGCCTTCGCCGTGGCCCTGGCCGCCGTCTCCCCCGCCTTCGCCGCGGACGATCTCGCCACCGGCGCGGCCGCCGTGCGCGACAAGGCGCTGAACGACTCCACCGCCTGGGACGTGGCGGAGTCGCTGACCTCGGAGGTCGGCGCCCGGATGGTGGGCTCACCCGCCATGGAGCGGGCCCGCGACTGGGGCGTGGCGAAGCTGAAGGAGCTGGGCTTCGAGAACATCAAGGTCGAGCCGTTCACGACCCCGGCGTGGTCGCGCGGCGCCGAGTCGGCCGAGGTGGTCGGGCCGTGGCCGCACAAGCTGTCGATCCTGGGCCTGGGCAACTCGTCGCCGACGCCGCCCGGCGGGATCACCGCGCCCATCGTGGTGTTCAAGAGCTACCAGGCGATGCTGGACCAGCCGCCGGGGGCGCTTAAGGGCAAGATCGCGGTGGTGACCCAGGCCATGGCCCGCACCCAGGACGGCTCCAGCTACGGCGCGGTCGGCGTGCAGCGCCGGGCCGGGGCGGCCGAGGCGGCCAAGCGCGGGGCGGTCGGCTACCTGATCCGCTCGATCTCGACGGACGACACCCGCCTGCCGCATACCGGGGGCGGCGCGGCCGGCGGCATCCCCGCCGCGGCGCTCTCCACGCCCGACGCCGAGCTGCTGGAGCGGCTGGCGGCGCGGGGCAAGCCGGTGACGGTGAAGCTGGACATGCAATCGGCCAGCAACCCCGCGGCCCCGGCCTGGAACATCTCGGGCGAGATCCGCGGCAAGGAGAAGCCCGACGAGGTGATCGTCATCGGCGGCCACCTGGACAGCTGGGATCCCGGCACGGGCGCCATCGACGACGCGGCCGGCATCGCCATCTCGACGGCGGCGGCCAAGCTTGCGGCCCAGCCGGGCAAGCCGCGCCGGACCATCCGCGTGGTCATGTGGGGGTCGGAGGAGCAGGGCGGCTCGTCGGGCGCGTTCCTGGCGGCGCACAAGGCCGAGACCGGCCAGATGATCGTGGCGGGCGAGAGCGACGGCGGCGCGGGCCGCATCTGGAGCGTCTCGCTGCCGAAGGTCGGCGCCGACCATCCCGCCATGACGGCGTTCAAGAGCGCACTGCCCAAGCTGAAGGTGGCGGTGAGCCGCGCCGCGCCGGCCGAGGGCGGGGCCGACATCTCGGGGATCATCGGCGCGGGCGTGCCCTTCGTCGACTTCAACCAGGACATGAACCGCTACTTCGACCTGCACCACTCGGCGGACGACACCCTGGACAAGATCGACCCGCAGGAGCTGGCGCAGAACGTCGCCGTCTGGGCGGCCTTCCTCTACACGGTCGCGAACAGCGACGTCGATTTCCGCCCCAAAGCTGCGCCGGCGCCCTAAGCTGGGCCGATGCCCACCTTCCTCCATGTCGGATGCGGCCCTGCGCGCAAGGCGGACACCACGCCCGCCTTCGCCGAGCCCGATTGGGAGGAGGTGCGGCTCGACATCGACCCGGGCGTGAAGCCGGACGTCGTCGCCTCGATGACCGACATGGCGCCCGTGGCCGACGGGGCGATGGACGGCCTGTTCTCCAGCCACAACATCGAGCACCTCTATCCGCCCGAGGTGCCGACGGCGCTGCAGGAGTTCGCCCGGGTGCTGAAGCCCGACGGGTTCGCGGTGATCACCTGCCCGGACATCCAGTCGGTCGCCGCCGCCGTGGCCGAGGGCCGGCTGCTGGAGCCGCTGTACGTCTCGCCGGCCGGGCCGATCTCGGCGATCGACATGCTCTACGGCTTCCGCCCCGCTCTGGCGGCGGGGAATTTGTTCATGGCCCACCGGACGGGCTTCACCAGCGAGGTCCTGGCGCGGGAGCTGCGGCGCGCCGGCTTCGGGCGCGTGCTGCTGCGCCGGCGGCCGCAATTCTACGATCTCTGGGCCGTCGCGACCCGGGCGGGCGAGACCGACGAGCGCATGCGCTTCCTTGCCGCCGCCCACCTTCCGCCCGGCTGAGCAGGAGGCCGCCCCGTGCGGCGACGCGGCGGGTTCGATTTGAGCCGCATCAAGGCTAGTCTCGGCCAACCAGGGGACGGAGTCCCATGCCGGACGGAACCGCCACTTCGCATCTCTATCGTCCGAAGCTCGCGACCGCTTTGGCCGAGGGCTACGGCGCGCGCGAACTGCGACGCGATGCGATGGCCGGCCTCACGGTCGCGATCCTGGCGCTGCCACTCTCCATGGCCATCGCCGTCGCCTCGGGCGTGTCGCCGGCCCAGGGGCTCTACACGGCCATCGTCGGCGGATTCGTGGTGTCGGCGCTCGGCGGCAGCCGGTTCCAGATCGGGGGTCCGGCCGGTGCGTTCATCGTCCTGGTGTCCGCCACGGTGGCGAAGGTCGGAGTCGATGGTCTGATCCTCACCGTCCTGCTCTCGGGTCTCATGCTGGCGCTGTTGGGAGCCCTGCGGCTCGGCCGCCTGATCCGCCATATCCCGCACGCCGTGACGGTAGGCTTCACGGCCGGGATCGCGGTGACGATCTTCGCCAGCCAGATCAAGGACCTGGCCGGCCTGCGGCTGGCGGGCGCCGAGCCGGGCCCCGTGCTGCCCAAGCTGGCCGCCCTGGCCCAGGCGGCGCCGACCCTGAACGTGACCGCCTTGGGGATCGGGGTCGGAGTGGCGGCGCTGATCCTGTTGGTGCGCCGGCTGCGGCCTGCCTGGCCCGGCATGCTGTTCGCCGTGGTGGCGGCCACGGCGCTCGCGGCGCTGCTGGGCCTGCCTGTGGAGACGATCGGCAGCCGCTTCGGCGGCATTCCCCGCGGCCTGCCCGCGCCCCACCTGCCGTCGGCCTCGCTGGACATGCTCGTGGCCGTCCTGCCGTCGGCCTTGGCCTTCACGCTGCTGGGCGGCCTGGAGAGCCTGCTGTCGGCCAAGGTGGCGGACGGCATGACCGGGCGGGTCCACCGATCGAACATGGAACTGGTCGCGCAGGGGCTCGCGAACGTGGCCTCGGCCGTCTTCGGCGGCATCGCCGTGACGGGAACGATCGCCCGCACCGCCACCAACATCCGCGCCGGGGCGCGCAGCCCCGTGGCCGGGATGCTGCATGCGGGTTTCCTGCTGGCGTTCATGCTGCTGGCGGCGCCGCTGGCCAGCTACGTGCCGCTGGCCGCCCTGGCTGGCCTGCTGGTCGTGGTGGCCTGGAACATGGCGGAGAAGGATGAGTTCGCGAGCCTGCTCCGCAATTGGCGCGCGGCCGCCGTGCTGCTCGCCACCTTCGGCCTGACCGTCGTTCACGACCTCATGGCCGGGATCGCCGCGGGCTGCGGGCTGGCCGCCCTGTTCTGGGCTGCGTCGAGGCTGCACCGAAAGCTGACTTGACCCGAGGCCCCTCGCAGGCCACCCGGCGGGGGTCTTTTCCTTCGCTGCTTCGAGTCGCCCATGACCGCCCCGCTCGCCGGACATCACGTCGCCGTCCTCATGGGCGGTCTCTCCTCCGAGCGCGAGGTCAGCCTCGTCTCCGGCAAGGCCTGCGCCGACGCGCTGGAGCGGCTGGGCGCGAAGGTGAGCCGCGTGGACGCCGGCCGCGACCTGGCCCAGGTGCTGGCCGGGCTGAAGCCCGACGTCTGCTTCAACGCCCTGCACGGCGAATGGGGCGAGGACGGCGCCGTCCAGGGCGTGCTGGAGACCCTGGCGCTCCCTTACACCCACTGCGGCGTGCTGGCCTCGGCGCTGGCCATGGACAAGGCCAAGGCCAAGGCCGTGCTGGCCGCGGCGGGCGTCATCGTGCCGGGCGGCGGGCTGTTCAACCGATTCGCCGTGGCCGCCGACCACGTCATCCCGCCGCCCTACGTGGTGAAGCCGAACGCCGAGGGCTCCTCGGTCGGCGTTTTCATCGTCCACGATGGCGCGAATCGCCCACCGCAGGAGGTGGTGGCCCCCTCGTGGACCTTCGGCGAGGAGGTGATGGTCGAGCCCTACATCCGCGGGATGGAGCTCGCGGTGGGCGTGATGGACGGCAAGGCCATGACCGTTACCGAAATCGTGCCCAAGACGGCCTTTTATGACTACGAGGCCAAGTACGGGGAGGGCGGCTCGGAGCACATCGTGCCGGCGCGAATTCCCGAGCATGTGGCTGAAAAGGCGAAGAAACTTTCCGAGATGGCCCACGCGGCGCTCGGTTGCCGAGGCGTTACCAGGTCGGACCTTCGTTATGACGACATTAACGATGTTTTGGTCCTCTTGGAGGTGAACACCCAGCCGGGGATGACGCCCACGTCTCTCGTTCCAGAGCAGGCCGCGGCGGGCGGGGTGAACTTCGACCGCCTGGTGCTTTGGATTACGGAGGACGCTTATGCCCGCAGCGGTGCGGGGGGGATCGCGAGTCGCGGCGAAACCTCGGGCCAAGGGGCCCGCTAGTCCTCAGGCCAAACGCCCAACGGCGAAGGCGGAGGGCGGCGGGACCGCCCCGAGCCTGAACCCCAAACATATCCTGATGATCGCCGGCGGGGTCCTGACCCTGGCCCTGGGCGTGACGCTAGCCACCGGCGGCCGCGGCGAGCGGATCGCCAGCGCCGTCGCGATGGGCATCGACGCCAAGTTCGGCGAGGCGGGCTTCCGCCTGCACGCCGTGCACGTGCAGGGCGCCTCGGCCATGGCGACGGCCGACATCATCCGCGCGGCGAACGTCCACAAGGACGACCCGCTGCTCGGCATGGACCTGAACGCGCTGCGCGAGCGGGTCGAGAAGGTGGGCTGGGTCAAGGAAGCGCGCGTCGTGCGCCTGCTGCCCGACACCCTGGTCATCGCGGTGAAGGAACGCCGCCAGCTCGCGGTGTGGCAGCACAACGGCAAGAGCGTGGTCATCGACGACAAGGGCGATCCGATCCCCGAGGCCGATCCGGCGCGCTTCAATACGCTGCCGCTCGTCGTGGGCGCGGGCGGGGCGCAGCACGCTGGCGAGATCCTGCCGACCCTGGCCCAGCGGCCGAAGCTGATGGCCCGCATGGAGGCCCTGGTGCGTGTCGACGACCGCCGCTGGGACCTGCGCATGAAGGACGGCGCCCTGATCCAGCTTCCCGCCGTGGACGAGGAACAGGCGCTGATGCAGCTGGAGCAGCTGGACGTGCGCTCGCGCATCCTGGAGCTGGGCTTCGAGCGCATCGACCTGCGCAACCCCGACACCATCGCCGTGCGGCCGCGCGCGGCGCAGCCCACGCCCGCCCTCACCACAACCGCCGCCGCCTCGACGCCCTCCGAGGGCGTCTGAACCGGAATCCCGAGCCGCCATGCTGAAGACCGCCGACCGTCCCGACGCGAAGTCCGCCAAGAAGGCCGAGCCGAAGAAGCCCGAGTCCCGGACGGGCCGCGACGGCCTGAAGGCCGCCCTGGCGCCGCCGAAGATCGTGGCCGCCGTCGACCTGGGCGCGGCCAAGGTGGCGTGTTTCATCATGAAGCCGGACGGCGTGCGCCGCGGCGACCGGACCCTGACGACCTGCGGCGTCGGCTATGTCCAGTCGCGTGGCGTGCGCGGCGGCGCCATCGTCAACCTCGACGAGGCGTCGGAAGCCATCGCCCAGGCGGTCGAGCGGGCCGAGAACGTGGCCGGCGTGAACGTCCAGGGCGTGACCATCGCCACGGCCGGCGGCCAGCTCAGCTCGTCGCGCGTGCAGGGCCGCGTCTCCATCGGCGCCCGCCCCATCGGCGACAACGACCTAGTCCGCGCGATCCAGAACGCCCTGGCCCAGATCAAGCTGCCGGGCCGCCGCGCCATCCACATCCTGCCGGTGGCCTGGGCGGTCGACGGCCAGGGCGGCGTCCGCGACCCGCGCGCCATGTTCGGCAAGACGCTGGGCGTCGAGCTGCTGGTGGTCTCGGTGGCCGAGACGGTGTTCGCGACCCTGGGCGCCTGCGTGGAACGGGCCCACCTCCAGCTCGAGGGCGTGGTCGCCGCGCCTTTCGTCTCGGCGCTCGCCGCGCTGGAAGAAGACGAGATGGACCTGGGCAGCGTCTGCATCGACATGGGCGGCGGCTCGACCTCGGCCTCGGTGTTCCGCGGCGGCTCGCTGGTGCACGTCGAGACCGTGCCGGTGGGCGGCCACCACGTGACGCAGGACATCGCCCGTGGCCTGTCGACCTCCATCGCCGGCGCCGAGCGGATCAAGACCCTGCATGGCTCGGCCATCGCCTCGGCCAACGAGGACCGCGAGATGATCGAGGCGCCGCCGCGCGGCGACGACCCCGGCGCGGGTCCGGTCGTCGCGCCGCGCAGCCTGCTGAAGGGCATCATCGCGCCGCGCGTGGAAGAGACCCTGGAGCTGCTCCGCGACCGCTTGAAGGCCGCCGGCGCGCCGATCGAGCCGGGCGCGGGCCTGGTGCTGACGGGCGGCGCCAGCCAGCTGGCGGGCGTGCGCGAAGTGGCCGTGCGCGTGTTCGACCGCCCAGTGCGCCTGGGCCGGCCGCGCCGCGTGCCGCACTTGGCCGACGCCGCCTCGGGCCCGGCCTTCACGGCCGCTGCGGGGATCCTGCACCGCGCCGCCTTCGGTCCGCGGGAGGCCGTCTCGACGAAGCAGCTCTCGTCCTCGAAGCTGCGCCGCGAGCCGCTGGACCCCCGCGCCAACCCGGTCGCCAAGGCGGCCCAGTGGCTGCGCGAGAACCTGTAGGGCCTGCATTCCGCCGCTTGGCCATGGCCTGAAAGCCACGGTCGGTCGGTAAGCCGACGCTGAGCGACCGGCGTCATCGAGGCTTCGCGCGAGCGTCACCAAAGCTTCGCCGTAGACGCTTACCGCCACCCGCAAATCGCGGGGGTGTCACATGCGACGGACGACGACGAAGACGGTGCTGCTGGCCGGCGTGGGCCTGCTGGCGATGGCCTGGAGCGGGGCCGCCGCGGCGGCCGACGGCGGCGACGGGGCCACGGTCGACGAACTGGTGGTCACCAGCCAGCGCGCGGCCGAAGCCAAGGCGGTGGACGCCAAGCGCGACGCCGACATCGTGGTCGACACGCTCTACGCCACCGACGTGGGCAAGCTGCCCGACCAGAACGTCGCCGAGGCGCTGCGCCGCCTGCCGGGCGTCTCGGTCGCCAACGACCAGGGCGAGGGCCGCTACGTCGTGGTCCGGGGCGTGAACCCGAACCTGCTGAACGTCACGATCAACGGCGCCACGGCGGCCGTCCCCGAGCCGGAAGGCCGGCAGGTGAAGCTGGACGACGTGCCGTCGTCGCTGATCGGCAAGGTCGAGGTCATCAAGACCCTGACGCCCGACCGCGACGCCAACGCCATCGCCGGCCAGGTCGACATCGGCACGCTGAGCGCCTTCGACCGCACCAAGCCCTTCGTCTACGCCCGCGCCGCCTACGGCCGCTTCGAGATGAACGGCAAGCACCCCTACGAGGGCGACCTGACCGCCGGCACGCAGCTGGGCGACGGCCAGTTCGGCGTCGTGGTCTCGGGCAACTATTCCAAGCGCCCGATCGAGTCGCAGAACTTCGGCGCCAGCGGCCCGGCGTTCTCGGTGGTCAACGGCTTCACGGTTCCGAACCTGGAGGAGCTGCGCGACTACAATCTGACCCGCAAGCGTCGGGGCATTACGGCCAATTTCGACTGGCGCCCCTCGGACGACGTGCAGCTCTACCTGCGCACGCTCTATTCGAAGTTCTCGGACGACGAGACGCGCGACCGCTTCCGGATCGACAACCCCTCGGCCTACACGGGCCAGACGGCGACGACCGGCTCGTTCCGCGGCCGCGGCATCGCCTACGTGCGGGCGCGCCGCGAGGACGACGAGACCAAGACCGCGCTGTTGGGCGGCCACTTCAGGACGTCGATCGGCGAGCTGACCACGGAAGTGGGCTACAGCCGCGCCGAGAAGCTGGATCCGCTGCGCTCGGAAGTGCAGTTCCGCACCGGCGGGACGGCGCTCACCGTCACCTACGACGTCTCGAGCCCGCTCTACGTCTTCACGCCCAGCGCCAACTTCTTCGATCCGGCGACCTACACGTCCTTCAACAGCGTCAACTACGACCACCGCAAGGCCGTCGACGAGCTGCTGCAGGCCCGCGCCGACCTGGTGATCCCGTTCTCGGGCTTCGGCGAGGAGTCCGCGCTGAAGGTCGGGGTGAAGCTGCTGGATCGCGACAAGACCAACAACCGCGACTTCGAGACCTACACGGGCGGGACGCCGGCCCCGACCCTGGCGGCGGTGGCGCTGACCAACCCGGTGACCATCTACGGCGGCCGCTACACCCTGGGCCCGCGCGTCAACTACGACGCCTTCCAGGCGCTGGTCACCGCCAACCCGGCCCTGCTGAAGCTCAACGCGGCCGGCTCGGTGGGCAACAGCCTGGTCAACGACTACGAGGCCAGCGAGAAGGTCTACGCCGCCTATGCAATGGCGACGCTGAAGACCGGCCAGTGGACGATCATCCCGGGCGTCCGCGTCGAGCGGACTGAGGGCGACTACAAGGCCAAGTCGGTCACCGCGACGTCGACGGTCAGCCAGCCGTTCAACGTGAAGGGCGACTTCGGCTACACCGACATCTTCCCGGGCGTGAACGTGCGCTTCGACGCCCGCGACGACCTGATCCTGCGCGGCGCGGTGACCACCTCGATCGGCCGGCCGAACTTCGCCGACCTGGCGCCCTACGTCTCGGTGGACGCCACCGGCACCGGCACGGTGTCGCTGGGCAACCCGGGCCTCGACCCGCTGAAGAGCGTCAACCTGGACGCGGCGGTCGAATACTACCTGCCCGACCACGGGGTGATCTCGGCCAGCGTCTTCTACAAGGACATCGACGACCCGATCTTCTCGTCCGTGCGCCTGCCGCGCGCCGGCGAGACCTTCGCGGGCGTGGCCGTGCCCGCCACCTCGTCGGTGACCCAGTCGGTGAACGCCAACAAGGCCAAGGTGAAGGGGGTTGAGCTGAACGTCTCGACGCCGTTCACCTTCCTGCCCGCGCCGCTGGACGGCCTGGGCGTGTCGGCCAACGTCACCCTGATCGACGCCGACGCCACGGGCGTGCCGGGCCGCACCGGCAAGTTGCCGCTGGCCCTGCAGTCGGACAAGACGGCCACGGTGCAGCTGTTCTACGAGAAGTACGGCTTCCAGGCCCGTCTGGCCTGGTCGGCGCGCTCGAAGTACCTGCTGGCGGCCGGCCCGACGCCCGCCGACGACCAGTACGTCGCCGCCTTCGACCAGATCGACGCGCGGGTGGCCTACACCTACGGTCCGGCGACGCTGTTCGTGGAAGGCACGAACCTCGGCGACGAGCCCTACACGATCTTCGTGGGCCAGAAGAACCGGGTGATCGAGCGTGAGCGGTACGACTATACCGTCCGGACGGGGGTGCAGCTTGCGTTCTAGCGTAGGGCTGTTCCTCGCCGCGGCGCTCGCGGGCTGCGCCGGCGGGCCGCGGCCCGCCGCGTCGACGGCTCCGCCCACGGCGTCCGTGCCGGCCGCGCGGGAAACGGCCGCGGTCGCCTCGGCCGAGGACGCCGCCGACGACCCGGCGATCTGGCGCAATGCGACCGATCCGGCGGCGAGCCTGATCGTGGCGACCGACAAGAAGGCCGGGCTCTACGTCTACGGCCTGGACGGCAAGGTCCGCTCGCAGTTCGCGGCCGGCCGCGTCAACAACGTCGACCTGCGGGGCGACGTCGCCGTCGCGGGCGGCAAGGGCGTGCTGGTGGGCGCCAGCGACCGCAACGACCTGGCGCACGGCAAGGTCGCGCTGTTCCGGCTGGACACCGCCAAGGGGACCTTGGTCCCGCTCGGCGTCCTGCCGGCTGTTCCGGGCGAGGCCTACGGCTTCTGCTTCTGGCGGCGGGCCTCGGACCAGGCGGTGTTCGCCTTCCTGATCATGAAGGACGGCGTGATCGCCCAGGCGCGCGTGGACGTGAGCGGCGCTGCGCCGCGGCTCGAGGTGGTGCGGACGGTCAAGCTCGGGACCCAGTCCGAGGGCTGCGTCGCCGACGATCGGACCGGCGTGCTCTACGTGGCCGAGGAAGACGTGGGCGTCTGGCGGCTGGACGCCGACCCGGCGTCCAAGGCGGCGCCGAAGATGTTCGCCCCCGTGGACAACAAGACCTTGTTCGCCGACGCCGAGGGCCTCGCGCTGGCCAAGCAGGGCCGGAACGGTGGGGCGCTGATCGTCTCCAGCCAGGGCGACTCGGCCTACGCCGCCTATCGCCTGTCGGACGGCCGGTTCCAGGGTCGCTTCCGCATCGTGGCGGGGCCGACCGGCGTCGGCGGGACCAGCGAGACGGACGGCATCGAGGTCTCGGTCGAGGACTTCGGCCCGGCCTTCCCGCAGGGTCTGATGATCGCCCAGGACGGCGACAACGCCCCGGCCGCGCAGAACTTCAAGCTGGTCGGCTGGCGCGAGGTCCGGAAAGCGCTGGGGCTTTAGGACGGCGCCGGCGGACTGCCGCGCCGGCCGCGCCGAAGCCCAGCACCATCAGCGCCCAGGTCGCCGGTTCCGGGACGCCGTTCGGGTCGTAGATGAAGTTGTTCGGCCCGCCCGCGATGTCGGTGGTCAGGATCACCTGGCCCAGGTCGTTGATGCCGAACGCCTGGACACTGGTTGCGCCGGCGACCTCCAGGGCGGTGAAGACGTTGGTGTGGATGTCGTAGGTGAAGGCGTGCGACACGCCGCCGTCGGTGAAGTTGCCGACCGCGACGCCGTGAATGTTCAGGTCCTCGAAGGTGGTGCTGTCGAGCCCGCCCGGCGCGTCGAAGAACTGGTAGGCGCCGCCCGAAAGGACGAAGCCCCGCGTCCCACTGCCGCTCACGACCCAGCCTGCCACGTCGCCGGCGTCGGTGATGGCCCGCGCCCGGGTCGTCAGGCCCGGTGAGCCGGGAACGGTCAGGTCGGTGAACGTGGCGCCGTCCAGGATGAAGCCGTGACGCGTGTTGCCGACGCCGGTGTAGTAGTCGCCGACGATGGCGCCTGACGCGTTCATCCCCTGGGCGATGCCGTGCAGGTCCTCGCCGGTGTCGGGGTTCTGCAGGACGTCGACAACCCCCGCGGCGGTGCGGGTGAACTCGGTCCCGGTCTGCAGGTTGAACGTCGCGTCGGTGGCGTAGCCCGAGACCTGGTTGGCCTCGCTGATCGCCCGGCCCTGGGTGAAGGCCCCGAGCGAGAAGGCGACGTAGACGCCGCCGGCGTCGCGGACCAGGCCCTGGCTGGTCCCGTCCGTGTAGTTGACGCTGCCGGTGAGCCAGCCTGCGTTGTTGATGCCCAGCAGCGACGTCCGGCCGCCCAGCGGATCCACATAGGAAGCGACCGGCGTGTACGTCGCGGCCTGGACCGCGCAGGGCGCCGCCAGCGCGCCGAGGAAGAAGAGGCGCGCGGCGAGGCGGCTCACGGTGGAAGTTCCGAACATCGGCGTCGCTCCCATGCAACCGTTGGTGTGCGCACAATGGCTGCCGGTTTTCGCGTCGCGGAAAGAGAATTCCCTTCTCGCGCGACTACAGGTTGTGAGGCGCGCCGCGCAGCATTGCCGAACCTTAATGTGGAGCGCCTTGACGCCAACGATTACGGGTGTAGTCAATAGGCTAACGATTACGGACGTAGACGATGCGGATCAGCGGGGCCGAGAGCCTGGTGATGGAAGCGCTGTGGCGGCGGCAGCCGCTGACGGCCGAAGAGATCTTCGCCGAGCTGGGCGAGGCGCAGGGCTGGGCCGAGCCCACGCTGAAGACCCTGCTGGGCCGGCTGCTGAAGAAGGACGCCGTCTCGGCCGAGAAGGACGGCCGGCGCTACCTCTACCGACCGCTGGTGGCCCGCGCCGACTATGTGGAGGCCGAGAGCCAGGGCCTGCTGGACCGGCTGTTCGACGGCCGGTTGGCGCCGCTGGTCAGCCACTTCTCGGAGCGGCAGCGGCTGACGTCGGAAGACATCGCGGACCTTAAGCGCCTGATCGCGGAGCTCGACGATGACGGCAAGTGACCTGATGCTGCTGGTGGTGCGGGCCAACCTGGTGCTGGCGGTGGCCGTCGGGCTGATTCTGGCGCTGCGGCCCCTCATGCTGCGCCGGTTCGGGGCGCGGGTGACCTATGTGCTGTGGGCGCTGGCTCCACTGGCGGTGTTGGCCAGCCTGCTGCCGGCGCGCCGGATCGTGGTGGCGGCGGGTTCGATGGCCAGCCGGATCGTCGAGAACCAGGCGGCCGCGCTGCCCGCGCCGTCGCTGGTTCCCAAGGCCGTGAGCCTGGCCGCGCCGCTGTTCGATCCCGTGCCCTATCTCGTGGGCGCCTGGGCGCTGGGCGCGCTGGTCTGCCTCGGCCTGCTGGCCTGGCGCCAGCACAGCTTCGGCCGCGCGCTGGGGACCCTGCGCCGCGAGGCCGGCGTCTATCGCGCGGAGGCCACCGGGGTCGGCCCCGCGGTGGTCGGCGCGCTGCGGCCGCGGATCGTGGTGCCCGCCGACTTCGAGGCGCGGTTCGGGCCCGAGGAGCGCGAGGTGGTGCTGGCGCACGAACAGGCGCACTTCCGCCGCGGCGACCCGCTGGCCAACGGCGTGGTGGCGCTGGGCCAGTGCCTGTTCTGGCTGAACCCGCTGGCGCACGTGGCCGCCCATTACGTCCGCCTGGACCAGGAACTGGCCTGCGACGCGGCGGTGATCGCCCGCTTCCCGGGCGCTCGGAAGCGCTACGCCGAGGCGATGCTGAAGACCCAGCTCGCACCCATGGCCGCGCCGCTCGCCTGCTACTGGCCGGGCCGCTCGGCGCACCCGATGAAGCGCCGGATCGCCATGCTGAAGGAGGCGGCCCCCGCGGGCCCGCGCCGCGCCGCCGGCCTGGCGCTGGTGGGCGTGCTGAGCCTGGGCGTCGCCGCCGCCGCCTGGGCCGCCCAGCCGGCGCGGATTGAAACCCGGATCATCACCATCACCGGCCCGGCGCCGCCCGAGGTGGAGGCCGCGCGCGCCCAGGCCGACGCCGCGGCCGTCGAAGCGGAGGCCCAGCGCCGCTCCGCCGCGGTGGCCCGCGACGCGGCAGACGCCCAGCGCCGCGACGCCGAGCGTCAGCGCCAGCACCTCGAGCAGGCGCGGATCGTCCTCGACGGCCAGGCGCGCGACCAGGAACGGACCGCAAAGCTCGCCGAGCTGCGCCTGGCCATGGCCGAACAGCGCCGGGCCCAGGCCGAGATCCGGCGCGGACTGGCCGAGCAGTCGGCCGCCGCGGCGGAAAAGGCCCGTGGCCAGAGCGAGATCGCGCGCGTCGCCGCAGAGCAGGCGAGGGTGGCCGTCGAGAGCGCCCTGCGCGACAGCCGCGTTTCCATCCGCGTCGCGGAAGAGACCCGCGCGGCGGTCACTTCGGCGGTGCTGAGCGCCGTGGCCGACGAACTCGATCGGCAGGGCGCGCCGCACTAGCGGGCGGCCTTCCACCCCATCCACAGCTGAATGCGGCGTTGTGGGCCGCGGGGCGACCGCCTCGCGGCTCTCGCCTTGACCACAGACCCCGACTCCATGAGTCCCAATGCCGCAGCGTTACTGTTGATTCGTCCTGCTTTCACTTGGGGGCAAGACGGAAAAACACGTTCAGCCAAGCTCGACGGCCTTCCGACTCAGAGTATGCGGTTAACACTCGATTAAGGGTGTCGGCGCGTACTTAACGCATCGTTACTCAGGTGCGTCGGCGATGGGGTGTCGGGCGCGCCAGACCGCAAGATTGGGGAAGGACAGGACGTCCCATGGCCATTTCGCTTTCCGCGCCGCGCGCCACCGAACTGAAGCCCCGGATCGTCGTGTTCGGCATCGGCGGGGCCGGCGGCAACGCCGTCAACAACATGATTGAGGCGGGCCTCGAAGGTGTTGAGTTCGTCGTCGGCAACACCGACGCCCAGCAACTCCAGTTCGCCAAGACCGAGCGCCGCATCCAGCTGGGCGTGCAGGTGACGCAGGGCCTGGGCGCCGGCGCCCATCCCGAAGTCGGCATGAGCGCCGCCGAGGAGAGCATCCCGGAGATCGGTGAGCACCTGGACGGCGCCCACATGGTCTTCATCACCGCCGGCATGGGCGGCGGCACCGGCACCGGCGCGGCTCCGATCATCGCCAAGTGCGCCCGTGAGCGGGGCATCCTGACGGTGGGCGTGGTCACCAAGCCCTTCCACTTCGAAGGCCGCCACCGCATGCGCCTGGCCGACGCCGGGATCGCCGAGCTGCAGCGCTACGTCGACACCCTGATCGTCATCCCGAACCAGAACCTGTTCCGCGTCGCCAACGAACGCACGACCTTCGCCGAAGCCTTCGGCATGGCCGACCAGGTCCTGCACTCGGGCGTGCGCTCGATCACCGACCTGATGGTGCTGCCGGGCCTGATCAACCTGGACTTCGCCGACGTCCGCACGGTCATGACCGAGATGGGCAAGGCGATGATGGGCACGGGCGAGGCGACCGGTGAGGATCGCGCGCTGATGGCCGCCCAGAACGCCATCCAGAACCCGCTGCTGGACGAAGTCTCGCTGAAGGGCGCGAAGGCCGTGCTGGTGAACGTGACCGGCGGCCTGGACATGACCCTGCTGGAAGTCGACGAGGCGGCCAACGCCATCTCGGAACAGGTGGATCCGGAAGCCAACATCATCTTCGGCGCGGCCTTCGACCCGACGCTGGAAGGCATGATCCGCGTGTCGGTCGTTGCGACCGGCATGGACGGCGCCTCGATCGCCGCCATCGAGCCCAAGATCGAGCGCCGCTCGCTGCAGGCCGAACCGCTGCGAGCCACTGTGACGCCCAAGGCGCCGGAGCCGATCGCCGCCGAGCCGGTCATGGCCCAGATGGTCCAGCCCGAGCCGGTCATGGACGTGGCCCACGAGGAAGAGCAGCCCGACATCTTCACCGCGCCGGTCGCCGCCGAGGCGCCTGCGCCGGTCGAGGCCGCCGCGGTCCAGCCGGTCGCCCGCATCGTCGATCCCGAAGCCGCCGAGCCGGGCGACGCCCACGACGAGCCGCTGTTCGCCGAGCCGGCCTACGAGCCGCGCCGCCCGCGCGGTGGGTTCCTGAGCATCTTCGGCGGCCGTCCGCGCTACGACGCCCAGCCGGCGCCGGCTCCGCAGCCCCAGGCGGCCGCTCCGGCGCCGCGGCCGGCTCCGGCCCCGTCGCGCGGCGGCGCCCAGCCGGTGGAGGCGGCGCAGCACGTCGAGGACGTCGACCAGAACGAGGATCTCGAAATCCCGTCGTTCCTGCGGCGGCTTGCAAACTAGGCCTTACCGGCCGCAACAAAATTCCACGAAATCGTCACGCCGATTAACGGCGGGGGCTGGTAGAAACCTCCCGGGGGCAACTCCGGGAGGTTTTCCCATGAGCGCCAACCGCATCATCCTCGTCTCTCCGCTGGCCGATGGCTGGGCTGTGCTCTGCGCGGGGATCGAGCCACTCGTCTTCCGTTCGGGAGCCCGCGCCGAGGCCCAGGCCAAACGCCTGGCGGCGTGCCTGGCGAAGCTGGGCCGGGCGGTGCAGGTGCGGATTCTGGACCGCGCGCGGAACCTCGTCGGAACCCAGCTCTACCCCGCGACCTGAATTTACCGGCAGGCCGGAAAAGCGAGCAAAAACAGTGCGCGGTTGAGCTCGCCTGTTAACCAATCCTGAAGCGAAACATTGCGAAACACGAAGTGCTTTGCTGCGGTGCATCAACCAGCTTAGCCAGCACGTTGGGGCAAAGGTCGGTCGTCGCACCGAGTATCGTTGCAGGGAAGGTCTGCCTTGGCCGCGTTCCAACACACTGTCCGGTCTCCGGCCCTGTTCGCAGGGATCGGCGTGCACACCGGCGCTTACACCCGCGTGTCCGTCCGGCCCGCTGCGGCCAACAGCGGCATCGTCTTCGTGCGCACCGACGTTAAGGACCGCGACAACGTCGTGCCGGTCAGCGGCGAGGCAGTCTGCAAGACCCAGCTGGGCACCGTGATCGGCAACGACGCGGGCGTGACGGTCTCGACCATCGAGCACCTGATGGCCGCCTTCGCCATGCTGGGCGTCGACAACGCCGTGGTCGAGGTGGACGGTCCCGAGATGCCGATCATGGACGGCTCGTCGCTGCCGTTCGTGCGCGTCCTGGACCGCGCCGGCCTGCGCCCGCAGGAAGCCCCGCGCGGCTACATCGAGATTCTGGAGACCGTCGAGGTGATCGACGGCGACAAGCGCGCCACGCTGAAGCCCTCCGACGGCTTCGAGATGGCCTTCGAGATCGCCTTCGACACGGCCGCCATCGGCCGCCAGGCGATCGACATGGTCATGGACGAGCGGACGTTTCGCGACGAACTCGCCGACTGCCGCACCTTCGGCTTCCTGCGCGAGGTCGAGGCCCTGCGCGCCATGGGCCTGGCCCGCGGCGGCTCGATGGACAACTGCGTGGTGCTGGACGGCGACCGCGTGCTGAACCCGGAGGGGCTGCGCCGGCCGGACGAGTTCGTGCGGCACAAGGCGCTGGACGCCATCGGCGACCTCTACGTCCTCGGCGGCCCGATGCTGGGCCGGTTCGAGGGCGTGCTGGCCGGCCATGGCCTGAACAACGCCGTCGTCCGCGCGCTGCTGGCCCGCCCGAACGCCTGGCGCGTCCGCACCCTGGTCGAGGACCTGCGCGAGGCCGTCTGATCCCCTCCCTTCCTCTCCCACTGCGTGGAAAGGAAGGAAATTCTTGCGAGTCGTTCGCAATTGGGTCCTACTTGGGGCAGGGAGGCCTGCCGATGCCCGAAGACGCCACGGCCCAGCTGGACGCGCTCTACAAGGCGCCGCATCCGCTCACGGTCGCCAAGTGCCTGGACCATGTGGATCCGCATGGGCGGCGCTTCATCGAACTCTCGCCCTTCGCGGCGCTAGCCACGGTGGGGCCGAGCGGTTCGGTCGACGTCTCGCCGCGCGGCGGCGGGCCGGGTTTCATCCGCGTCTCCGAGGACGGCAGGCATCTGCTCATGCCCGACCGGCCGGGGAACAACCGGCTCGACAGCCTGCGCAACATCGCCGAGGGCTCGGGCGAGGTGGGGCTGATGTTCATGATCCCGGGCGTCGACGACATCTACCGCGTCAACGGCCCCGCCAGCCTGGTGGTCGACGACGCCCTGGCCGACGAGTTCCAGGAGTTCGGCAAGGTCCCCAAGACCCTGCTGAAGATCGAGGTGCGCGAGGCCTACCTGCACTGCCCCAAGGCGCTGATGCGGGCCGACCTCTGGGGCGACAGCCACAAGGTGGACCGGGCCAGCCTGCCGACCCTGTCGGAGATGGTCATGGACCAGCTGGGCATGGCCAAGCCGCAGGTGACCCAGGCCCAGGAGGTCGAAGGCCTGCGGCAAACGCTGTAGGCGCCGCCGCCCGCCGTTTGCTCGCCACAAGTCGTAGTGTAGAAGCGACTCTCCGTGCGGGGGCGCGCGCTGTCTTGAGGTGAAGGTGTCTTCGGTTCGAAATTCCACCCGTGCCGTCCTTGTGGTGACGGCATGCGCGCTCGCCCTCACCGCCTGCGCCGGCAACAAGAAGAACAAGCCGCGCCTGGCCTATGAGGAGCGGCCGGTCGAGCTGCTGTACGCGACGGGGGCCGACCGGCTGGACCGCCGGCAGTGGAACCAGGCCGTCAATTACTTCCAGGAAGTGGAGCGCCAGCACCCGTATTCGGAATGGTCGCGCCGTTCGATCCTGATGCAGGCCTATGCGCACTACCAGGGCAACGACTACGCCGAGGCCATCGGCGACGCCGACCGCTTCATCCAGCTCTATCCGGGCAACCAGACGGCGGCCTACGCGCACTACATCAAGGCCATCTGCTACTTCGAGCAAATCGTCGACGTGAACCGCGACCAGGCGGCCACGGGCCAGGCCCTCGACGCCCTGCGCGACGTGGTCCAGCGCTACCCGCGCACGGAATACGCCGCCGACGCCCGCCTGAAGATCGACATGGTCAACGACCAGCTGGCCGGCAAGGAAATGACCATCGGCCGCTGGTACCTGCGCCAGGGCGACACCCTGGCCGCCACCAACCGCTTCAAGACCGTGGTCGACCGCTACCAGACCACCAGCCACACGCCCGAGGCGCTGTACCGGCTGGTCGAGAGCTACCTGACGCTGGGTCTGATCGAGGAGGCCAAGCGCAATGGCGCGGTGCTGGGCTACAACTATCCGGGCGACCCCTGGTACTCCGACGCCTACAAGCTCTTGACCTCCAAGGGCCTGAAGCCGGCCGTCGAGCCCAAGTCGAACGGGGCTCGGGGCATCTTCCGGATGCCGTTCCGGCGCGACAAGGACAAGACGATCGAGCCGCCCCAGGCGACCGACCCGAACGCCGCGGTGCAGGCCAGCAAGGCGTCGGACCAGCGGACGATCTTCAAGCTGCCCCTCGGCAAGAAGGACGAGAAGCCGCCGACGGTCGAGGCGACGCCCGAGCCGAAGTAAGGTGGGCGGAACAAAAGCCGCCCGCCCCCTTCTTTCCCGCCTGATTCCATACGATCTTCCCCAGCGATGCTGATCGGCTTGCAGATCCGCGACGTGGTGCTGATCGAGGCGCTGGACCTGTCCATCGGGCCGGGCCTGACCGCGCTCACCGGCGAGACCGGGGCGGGTAAATCCATCATTCTGGACGCACTGGGCCTGGCCACGGGCGCGCGGGGCGACGCAGGGCTCGTGCGCCGGGGCGCGAGCCAGGCGGTGGCAACGGCGGCCTTTGCGCCCGCGCCGGACCATCCCGTCTGGGACCTCCTGGAAGACAAGGGCCTGGCCTACGCCAAGGACGAGGACCTGGTCCTGCGCCGGACGCTGAGCGCCGACGGCCGCAGCCGCGCCTTCGTCAACGACCAGGCGACGGGCGTGGGCGTGCTGAAGGAACTGGGCGAGGCGTTGCTGGAGGTGCACGGCCAGCACGAGACCGTTGGCCTCCTGGACGCGCGCACGCACCGGCCGCTGCTGGACGCCTATGGCGCGCTGGACGGGCAGGGGAGCGCCGTCGCCACCGCGTGGAAGGTCTGGCGCGAGGCGCGCGAGGCGGTGGAAGCCCTGCGCGCCGACGTCGCCCGTTCGGCGGCCGAGACCGAGGAGCTGACCTTCCGGCTGTCGGAGCTGGACAGGCTGGACCCGCGCGACGGCGAAGAGACCGAGCTCGCCGAACAGCGCGCGGTCCTGGGCGCGGCCGAGAAGGCCCTGGCCGACATCGGCGTGGCGCGGGAGACCTTCGACGGGCTGGGCGGCAAGGTGGCCTCGGCGATCCGGGCGCTGGAGCGGGCGCGCGAGCGGGCCGTGACCGCGGGCGCGGCGGCCGATGGCCCGGCCGTGTCGCGGCTGGCGGCGGCGTCCGACGCGCTGGACCGGGTGCTGGTGGAGGCCGACGAGGCCGAGGCGGCCATCGACGGCGCGGCCGCGGCCTTCGACTTCGAGCCCGACCGCCTGGAGAAGACCGAGGAGCGGCTGTTCGACCTGCGCGGCCTGGCCCGCAAGCTGAACGTGGCTGTGGATGAACTGCCCGCCCTGCGCGTGCGCTTTGCCGAGCGGCTGCGGGCGGTGGAAACGTCCGGCGAGAGCCTGAAGGCTGCGGAGGTCGCCCAGGCCGCCGCACGCGCCGCCTACCTCGAGGCGGCCCAGGCGCTGAGCGCCGCCCGCCGCTCCGCCGGGGACCGGCTGGCCGAGGCGGTGATGGCCGAGCTCGCGCCGCTGAAGCTGGAGAAGGCGCGCTTCCGCGTGGCCGTCGAGCCGCTGGGCGAGGACCGGGCCGGGCCGTCGGGCGTCGACCGCGTGGCCTTCGAGATCGCCACCAACCCCGGCGCGCCGTTCGGCGACCTGGGGGCCATCGCCTCGGGCGGCGAGCTGGCCCGTTTCGCCCTGGCGCTGAAGGCGGCCCTGGCCGGCCGCGCGGCGGGCGCCCAGCCGCTGATGATCTTCGACGAGGTGGACCAGGGCGTGGGCGGGGCCGTCGCCGACGCCGTGGGCTTGCGCCTGAAGCGCCTGGCGTCCGCGGCCCAGGTGCTGGTCGTGACCCACAGCCCGCAGGTGGCGGCCCGCGCCGAGGCCCACTGGCGCATCGCCAAGGCCGGCGACGCCGAGCGCCTGCGCACCGCCGTGGAGGTCCTGTCCCCCGCCGACCGCGAGGAAGAGATCGCCCGCATGCTCGCCGGCGCCCAGATCACCGACGCCGCGCGCGCTGCTGCGCGGGCGCTGATGGACGCCTGACGCCGGTGCAGGGTCTTCCGCGCGTCACCCGGGGCGGGGTACAGCTTGCGCCATGGAATCCCCGATCCCCGTCGCCGATCTGACCGAGGCGCAGGCCGCCGACGAGCTGACCGCCCTGGCCGACGAGATCGCCCGGCACGACATCGCCTATCACCAGAACGACGACCCTACGATCTCGGACGCCGACTACGACGCGCTGAAGCGGCGGAACCTGGAGATCGAGGCGGCCTTCCCGCACCTGGTGCGCGAGAATTCGCCGTCGCTGAAGGTGGGCGCGGCGCGGTCCGAGAAGTTCAAGGCCATCGAGCACGGCGTGCCGATGCTGAGCCTCGACAACGCTTTCGCCGACGACGAGGCGCTGGAGTTCGATGCGCGGATCCGGCGCTTCCTGCGGCTCCCGGCCGACGAGACCGTGGGCTACACCGCCGAGCCCAAGATCGACGGCCTGTCGTGCTCGATCCTCTACCGGAACGGCGAGCTGGTGCGGGCGGCCACGCGGGGCGACGGGCGGGTGGGCGAGGACGTCACCGCCAATGTCCGCACCATCGCCGACATCCCGCACAAGCTGGCGGGATCGGGCTGGCCCGATGAGATCGAGATCCGGGGCGAGGTTTATCTGGGCCACGAGGAGTTCGCCGCCCTGAACGCCGCGGCGGCCGAGGCCGGGCAGAAGACCTACGCCAATCCGCGCAACGCCGCCGCCGGCTCGCTCCGGCAGATCGACGCCACCGTCACGGCCGCGCGGCCCCTGCGCTTCTTCGCCTATGCCTGGGGCTCCCATTCCAGCCCGTTCGCCGAGACCCAATGGGCGGCGCTGCAGAAGCTGAAGGCCTGGGGCTTCCAGACCACGGGCGACAGCCGCCGGGTCGAGAACGCCGAGGGCCTGCTGGCGGCCTACGCGCATATGGAGCAGCGCCGGCCGCACCTGCCGTTCGACATCGACGGCGTGGTCTACAAGGTCGACCGCCTGGACTGGCAGCAGCGGCTGGGCTTCATCACCCGCACCCCGCGCTGGGCCATCGCGCGGAAGTTCCCGGCCCAGCAGGCGCGCACCATCCTCGAGGCCATCGACATCCAGGTGGGCCGCACCGGGGCGATCACGCCCGTGGCGCGGCTGCATCCGGTGACGGTGGGCGGCGTGGTGGTGGTCAACGCCACCCTGCACAACGCCGACGAGATCGCGCGCAAGGACATCCGCGTCGGCGACACCGTGGTGCTGCAGCGGGCCGGCGACGTGATCCCGCAGATCGTCTCCATCGTGCCCGAGGAACGCCCGAAGGACGCCCAGCCCTTCGCGTTCCCCACCCATTGCCCATGTCCGCTGCACACCGAGATCGTGCGCGAGACGACAGCGGCCGGGGCCGAGACGGTCGTGCGCCGCTGTTCGGGTGAGTTCGCCTGCCCGTTCCAGAAGCTGGCGCATCTGCGCCACTTCGTGTCGCGCCGGGCGTTCGACATCGAGGGCCTGGGTGAGAAGCAGCTCACCCTGTTCACCGAGCGTGGCTGGCTGACCTCGCCGGCCGACATCTTCCGCCTGCACGAGAAGCGCGCCGAGCTGCTGGAGACCGAGCGCTTCGGCGAGACCAGCGTCGGCAACCTGCTGGCCAGCATCGAGTCGCGGCGCGACACGACCGCCCTGGACCGCTTCATCTATGCCCTGGGCATCCGGCACGTGGGGGAGACCACTTCGCTGGCGTTGGCGCGGCACTTCGAGACGGTCGAGGCGTTCGTCGAGACCGCCACGGCGGCCGCAGCGCAGATGGCCGGCCCGCTCTATGCCGAGCTCTCCGACCTGGACGGCCTGGGTCCGACCGCGGTGGCGGCGGTGCTGGAGTTCGCGCGGGCGGGGCAGGGCGTGCTGGTTCCGCCGGAGCTGTCTCTGGACAGCCACCTGAAGCTCGCCATCCCCAAGCTGAACGCCAGGGCCCGTGCGGCTCTGGAGGCGCGCTTCGGCGACTGGTCCAGCTTCGAGGCCGGCGCGCGGCAGGCGGCGGGTGAAATGCCCGGCGACGCCTTCCTGGAGTTGGCCTCGGTGGACGCCGTCGGCGTCGTGGCCGGCCGGATGATCGCGGAATTCTTCGGCGAGGAACACAACCGCGGCCTGGTGGGCGACCTGCTGTCCGAGCTGAAGGTGGTCCCGGCGGAGCGGCCGAAGACCGACACGGCGGTGGCGGGCAAGACGATCGTCTTCACCGGCGCCCTGGAGAAGATGACCCGCGACGAGGCCAAGGCCCAGGCCGAGGGACTGGGCGCGAAGGTGTCGGGCTCGGTCTCGAAGAAGACGGATATCGTTGTTGCGGGACCGGGGGCCGGCTCGAAGCTGAAGACCGCCACCGAGCTCGGGATCCAGGTGATGACCGAGGACGAGTGGCTGGCGATGATCGGCGCCTGACGGTCGAATGTGTGTCGACGTCTTGTAGTTATTCGAAAAATAGCGTTACGCGAGTGGTGATATTGTGCGTATCTGCGCCATACGTGTCGCGCTGAAACAGTAGAATTAAGTCAGTGTTCCAACGTGGAACATGATTATATTCATATCATCCATCGTGCCATGCGAACACACTCAAAAGTTGTCTAAACTAAACTTCAAACAATTTATACCTAACGAAGATACACCTTATCTCTCCACACTTCGGTAAGCACTCCCGAGCCATGTTCCCGGCGAAGTAAGCACCCGGGGGGGTGGATCGTGGTTCAGAAGAACGTCTCGCTGCTGGGCGGCGCTGCTCTTGCTGTGCTGGCCTCGGCCTGCCTGCTCGCCATTGCGACGCCCGCCAATGCGGGCCTGCTGGATGTGCTGGGGACCGGCTCCACGGCCGACCCGGTGAAGCCGATGGGCGGCAACCTGCGCCCGTTCTACGGCAACCTGCGGCCCTTCGGCGGCAACCTGCGTCCGTTCTATGGGAACCTGCGCCCGTTCTGGGGCAACCTGCGTCCGTTCTGGGGCGACACCAGCGCGTTCTACGGCGACCTGTCGACCTTCTGGTCGGTGAGCAACCCGGTGATCGGCAACGCCGCCGGCGCGCCGGACTACCTGAAGGTCGGCGACTTCTGGACCGTCCAGGGCTCGGCCTACGACCAGACGTTCAACAACTGGGCGGCCGACAAGGCCACCGCCGACCGCCTGAAGGGCCTGGTCGATAACTCGCGCACCTTCTGGGGCGCGGCGGTCAAGGCGCAGACGGGCAAGGACTTCGACCAGGGCTTCGCCAACGCCCTGCTAGCCAAGTACGGCATCGACCTGAAGGACCCGAAGTCGCTCGCCAATGTCGACGAGACCGAACGGGCCCTGTTCTTCCTCGAATGGTACGACGGCCTGATGAACTTCACCGGGACCGACCATGTCGATCACTGGATGAAGACCATCAACTGGTCGCCCGCGCTGACCAAGGCGCAGGGCGCTGGGGCCGACGTCCGCGTGGGCATCCTGGACCAGTCGCTGAACACCCTGGCCCGCAGCCAGGTGATCCAGTTCACCGGTACGTCGAACTTCTCGGACGGCCACGGCGACGGTGTCGCCTCGATCCTGGTGGGCGCGCACGACGGCAAGGGCGTGATGGGCATCGCCCCGGACGCCAAGGTCTATGCCTACAACCCGTTCGACGCCTCGGGCACCGCCAGCTGGGACGACGTCACCGAAGGCGTGCGCAAGCTGAAGGCCAGCGGCGCCAGCGTCGTCAACGCCTCGCTGGGCGTGCCCGGCATGACCTTCGATCCGGGCTGGAACAAGGTCTTCGCCAACCTCCAGACGACGCTGATCCTCAAGAACACCGTCTTCGTCGTCGCCGCCGGCAACGAGGGCGCGACCCAGACCAAGAACGTGGACTGGCTGCCGATCAATCCGGCCGTCATCGTGGTGGGCTCGGTCGGCCTCGACGGCGAGATCTCGAACTTCTCGAACCGCCCCGGCGAGGCCTGCCTCTCGACGCTGGGCCTGCTGTGCCTGCCGGGCCAGAAGCTGAAGGACCGCTTCATCGTCGCGCCGGGCGAGATGATCCTGGTGTCCGACGGCAAGGGCGGCGTCACCCGCCAGATGGGCACCTCGTTCGCCGCCCCCATGGTCTCGGGCGCGATCGCCCTGATCCACGACCGCTGGCCGTGGCTGAAGAACTTCCCGCAGGAGACCGTCGACATCATCCTGAAGTCGGCCAAGGACCTGGGCGCGCCGGGCACGGACCCCGTCTACGGCCGCGGCCTGCTGGACATCGAGGCGTCGCAGTCGCCGCTCGATTTCAATTCGCTGGTCTGGTTTACCGTCGAGAACGGCCAGAAGAAGATCCAGAGCGCCAGCCAGGTGCTCTCCACCTATCAGAGCGAACAGCAGAAGACCTGGGATGCGAAGGGCGCGTACTTCTACGCCTTCGAGCCGCTAGGCCTGCTGACCAATCGCGACTTCGCGATCCCGCTCTCACAGAAACTCGTCGGCCAGAACGTCACCACCTACAACGGCGCCCGCGAACAGTTCCAAGCCTACCTCCTGGGGCGAATGGACGACTGGGCTGCCGCCAGCGGCAAGGGACGCTTCGTGGCCGGCGAGACCATCACGGGCTTCTCCTCGGGCACGGTCGCGCTGGCCAACCCGTGGGGCGCCGACATAAGCGTCTCGTTCTCGCCGCGCCAGGTCCGCCAGGGCTTCCGCGACGAGGGTCCGGCCTATCAGTCGGCCTTCAAGTTCCAGGGCGAGCGTTCGAGCATGACCGTGGGCTTCGGCGACGGCGCCTCGGCCCTGACGGGCGGGGCCACGGGCTTCGCCCAGGCCGGCGACTACGACATCGATCGCGGCGGCGCGAACCCTCTGCTCGGCCTGGCCTCGGGCGGCGGCTACGCCGGCTGGAGCTTCAGCCCGAGCGGCAAGGTGCAGTTGAGCGCCGGCGCCATGGTCCGCGACCAGGAGCGCGACACGCGCCTGCTGCCGGGCCTGAGGGTCACGGGCAACGGCGCCGAGCGCTACGAGGCGGCCGCCCAGCTGGTGGCGATGAGCTACAAGCCGGTCGAAAACCTGACCTTCTCGGCTTCGTACACGCGCCTGAACGAGGGCCGCGCGCTCTTGGGCATCCAGTCGTTCGACCCGTCGGACTTCCGCGGCGGCTCGACCACCGACGGCTATACCCTGAGCGTGAACTGGACCGCGACGCCCAAGCTGTCGCTGATGGCCACGGGCACGGTCGGCAAGACCCGCGCCGGCGGCGGCGAGACGCTGTCGGTGGGCAAGGGCGGGCTGGCCTCGACGGCCTTCCAGGTGGGCGTGGCGCGCAGCGACCTGATCGCCAAGGGCGACCGCCTGCAGGTCTCGGTCTCGCAGCCGATGTTCGTGGAGCGAGGACGCCTGGACGTCACGACGGTGCAGGTGGTCGACCGCGAGACGGGCGAGATCGGCATCGCGACGCAGAGCCTGGACATCTCGGGCAAGCGTCGGGTGGCCGGCGAAGCGCTGTACCTGCGTCCGGTGCAGGGCGGTTTGGGCGACGTGGCCCTGTTCGGCCGGGTCGAGACCCAGGGCGGCGGCGCCACGGGCGAGGCCTACACGACCGGCGCCCGCTACCGCATAGCTTTCTAAGGAAAAGCCGCGCCTTAGCGCCGATTTAAGGGATCGGCGCCTAGTCTGACCCCATGCCTGGGGGGCTCACATCCATCCGCGGACTGGCGTGCGCGACGGCCGCCGTCGCCGTGCTGGCGTCCGGCGCCGCGCATGCGGCGACGCCCGGGCCCGCGTTCGACGCGCGCATCGCCGCGTCGAAGCAGGCGATGATGGTCGATCCTCAGGTCGCGCTGCGCGAAGCTGCCGCGGCCCAGCGCCTGGCCGGCGGCGACGCCGAGCGGGCGGCCACGGCCCAGTGGCTGCAGGGCGAGGCGCTGCTGCGCCTGAACCGCCTCGCCGAGGCCGAACCGATCATCAAGGCGGGCCTGGCCGCCGTCGCCCAGGCCCCCAACACCAAGCTGCACGGCGACCTGGTGATGGCGCAGGCGGGCGTGCAGGCGACCCAGGGTCAGGTGCAGCCGGCGCTGCAGGGCTACCAGCTCGCCTACAGGATCTTCGCCAAGGCCGGCCAGCCGCGCAGCCAGGCCATCGCGCTGCAGAACATTGGCTCGATCTACCAGGACGCGGGCGACTACGCGAAGGTGCTGCAGTACTTCGCCCAGTCGGCCGAGACCTATCCGGGCGACCCGGCCCTGGTGCTGACCGCTCACAACAACATCGGCCGCGCCTACCAGGCCCAGAAGAAGCTGCCCGAGGCTATCGCCGAGTTCGACAAGGCGCTGGCCAGCGCGCGGGAGATGGACAGCCCGCTGCTGCAGGCCCACATCCTGACCAACCTGGCCTCGGCCGAGGTGGACCAGGATCGGCTGGACGCCGCCGACCGGCATCTGGCGCAGGCGCTGGCGATCACCGAGCGCGACCCGTCGGCGGCGGAATGGAAGCCGTCGGTGCTGGGCGTCGCCGCGGCGCTGGAACTGAAGCGCGGGCGGCCGCGGGCGGCGGCCAACCTGCTGGAACGCACCTTCGCCGGCGTCGACCTGGACGCCACGACCCTGGTGGAGCGCGAGTTCCACGAGACGGCGTTCAAGGCCTATTCGCAGCTCGGCGACAGCGACCGGGCGCTGGCCCACCTGAAGGCGTTCAAGCGCCTGGACGACGAGGCGCGCGACCTGACGGCCTCGACCAATGCGGCGCTGATGGCCGCGCAGTTCGACTACGCCAACCAGGCCTCGCGCATCGCCCAGCTGAAGGCCGGGCAACTGCAGCGCGACGTGGAGCTGGCCCGCTCGCGCAACCTGATCATCGGCGGCCTGCTGGCCAGCTCGGTGCTGATCGCGGTCCTGCTGGCGGCGGGCTTCCTGTCGATCCGGCGCAGCCGCAACGAGGTGCGCGTCGCCAACGGCAAGCTGTCGTCGGCCAACAGCGCGCTGGAGAAGGCGCTGGCCGCGCGGACCGAGTTCCTGGCCACCACCAGCCACGAGATTCGCACGCCGCTGAACGGCATCCTGGGCATGACCCAGGTGATCCTGAGCGACCCGCGCCTGGACGCCGGCCTGCGCGACAAGGTGGCCCTGGTCCACGGCTCGGGCGAGACCATGCGCGCGCTGGTCGACGACATCCTGGACGCCGCCAAGATCGAGACCGGCATGGTCTCCATCGCCCCTGAAGAGATGGACCTCGCCCAGCTCTGCGATGAGACGGCCCGCCTGTGGACCGAGCGCGCCGACGAGAAGGGCCTGGGCCTGACGTTGGACGTGGCCGGCGCCCCGGCTCGGATCGTCCAGGACCCGGGCCGGCTGCGCCAGATCCTGTTCAACCTCCTGTCCAACGCCATCAAGTTCACCCACGAGGGTTCGGTGGGCCTGTCGGTCCGGGCCGAGGCGCGGGACGGCGGCGAGGACCTGGTCATCGCGGTGTCGGACACCGGCATCGGCATCCCGCCCGAGTGGCTGGAGAACGTCTTCGAGTCGTTCAGCCAGGTGGACGGCAGCATCACCCGCACCTATGGCGGCACGGGCCTGGGCCTGGCCATCTGCCGCAGCCTGGCGCGCGCCATGGGCGGCGACATCACCATCGCGAGCACGGTGGGCGAGGGCTCGACCTTCACCCTGCGCACGCCGCTGCAGCGCGCCGCCGAGCCGCAGGTCGTGGAGACCGTCGAGGCGCCCAAGGGCCTGGAGGACTGTCGCGTGCTGCTGGTGGACGGCAACCCGCTGTCACAGGCGGTGCTGCGCGCCGTGCTGCAGCCGCTGACCCGCACCGTCGAGGCCGTGAGCGCCTGGGAGAGCGCCGCGTCGGCCGGGCAGGGCGGCCGCTTCGACCTGGTGCTGGCCGAGGCCAATGCGCTGGGCGCCGAGACCGCGGCGCGGCTGGACGCCCTGCGGGGCCTGGTCGCCGCAGCGGATCACGCGGTCATCGCCGTGATGATCGCCGACGCCCGCGAGGACGAGGTGGCCCAGCTGCTGGCCGCGGGCGCCGCCCAGGTGATCCGCAAGCCGATCGCCGCCCCGGCGCTGGCCGAGGAACTGCGGACGGGCTTCCTTTCCCGGGCCGCCGAGGCTGCCCGGAACCCAGCGGCGGCCTGATCAATAGTCATTTAAGCGGTATGGTCGTACATGGTTAGCTTCGGTGCGCCTCCGGAGCGCCCTGGAGCTGCGTCCGAATGCGCGTCCTGTTCGTCGAGGATAACGAGGTCAATCGCCGCGTCGTGGGCGAGATGCTGCGCGCCGGCGAGATCGAGATGGCCGAGGCCGAGGACGGCGAGACCGGCCTGCGCATGGTCGAAGAGAACGACTACGACCTGATCCTCATGGACCTGCGGATGCCCGGCATGGACGGCCTGACCGCGATCCGCCACATCCGCGCCCGCGGCGACGCCAAGGCCCAGGCTCCGATCATCGTCATCACGGCCGACGCCGGCTCGACCATCGAGGCCGACTGCAAGGCGGCCGGCGCCGACGATCTCCTGCTGAAGCCGGTTTCGATGACGGCCCTGTTCAACGCCATCGGCGCCCTCATCGCCCGCGGCGGCCAGGGCTCGGTGATGCTGGCTTAGTCCTACCCGTTGCGGCGGTGGGCCATCCGGCTAGGCCGTACGGCCGACGCGCGCTTCCGAACCGCGAGCCATCCTCGTCCTCGAAAGGCGGCCCCATGTCCGCCACGACAGGAGCGAGACGATGCGGTTCAAGATCGCCGCCGGCCGCAAGGCGGCCCAACTCATCTGCGGCGCGGCTCTGGCCTGGGCGGCGGCCACGACCCCCGCGTCTGCTGCCATCGAGGCGTTGACGGTCGATACGCACAACTTCGGCGGCCTCTCCAACCCGCCGTTCACGCTGGGCTGGAACTTCACGGTGAACGAGGACGTCACCCTGGAGCAGCTTGGCATCTACGACCGCTTCGGCGACGGGCTGGCCGACGCGCACGCCATCGGCCTGTGGAGCTCGGGCGGCTCGCTGCTGCGCAGCGTGACGATCTTCGACGGGACCGGCGACGCCAGCAACGGAGAGCTGGCGGCCAGCAACTTCCGCTATCGCGACGTGACCCCCCTGCTGCTGACGGCGGGCAGCACCTATCACCTGGGCGCCACCTACGCCTCGAGCCGTGACCACTACGACTTCGTCACCGCGGGCGCGGTCTCGACGATCAGCCAGATCAGCGTGATCGGTGGCGTGCAGCAGAGCGGCGGGTTCGCCTTCCCCGGCCGGCCGATCGCCAATGGCGTCATGATCATCGGGCCGAATTTCCGCGTCGCCGGCGTCGCCGCCGCGCCGGTCCCGGAGCCGGCGTCCTGGGCGCTGATGATCCTGGGCTTCGGCGGCGCGGGCGCAGTGCTGCGCCGCCGGCGGCCGGCGATGGCGGCCTAGCGCCGCGGGCTCATGCGTCGCGGCGAGGGCCGGGGGCTGCTAGTCTCCGGTCGACGGCCTGCACCGTCGCAACCGAGAGTTCCCGATGCTTCTGTCCGCGTTCTGGCTCGCCGTGGCCGCCGCCGCCCCGCTCGATCCCATCGCCCCGGCGTGGTCCGGCCAGGTGCAGTGCTATCAGCCCGACACGGCGCGCAAGACCTGCGTCTCCATCGGCGCCTACGCGAAGGACGCGGGCGGGACGATCCAGAACACGGCGACGATCCTGCTGAGACCGGACCCGCTCATCCTCATGCGTACGACGGCGCCGGTGGTGGTGAAGCGGAACGCGATCTGCGGGGCGATCTCCGAGCGCGACCTGCTGGCGGCGCAGTTCTCGATCGCCGGCCAGCCTGCCGACGGTCCCAACACCGAGGCGCTGCAGAACGCGGTGCGGCCGGGCTACGCCGCCCTGCTGGGCAAGGAGATCTGCACGGTCTACCAGCCGGCAGGAGACGAGCTGAGCGCCCAGATCACCATCGACGGCAAGCGCATGCCGGCGCTGGACCAGAAGGTGCGCTGGGTCTCGCCTGCCGACGGCTATTCGGTCGCGCCGTAGCGCTCATTTCCGGGCCTTGAGCTCGGGGCAGGCGTCGGCCTCGGCCGTCCAGGTGGCGGCCGTGATCTTCCACTGGCCGTCGACCTTGGCGAGGTCGAAGACGTCGATCCCGCAGTGGAGGGTTTTGCCCTCCAGTCGGAACTCGTAGGGAGCGGCCACAGTGGCCATGATCCCAGAGCGCACCGTCACGCGCGGCGCCCACATGGCCTCGTACAGGCCCGGGCGCAGGTTCTTGATGAAGTCCTCGACCGACGTGCGGCCGATCTTCGTGCCGCCGCCGGGCGCGGGGCGGATGGACGTGTAGATGCTGCCCGGCAGGGTGACAGCCGCGATGGCAGCGCCATCCTGAGCGGCCATGCCGTCGAAGAACTTCTGCACCGTGGCGACGGCCGCGGCCTCATCGGGCGTTGCCGCCGCCGCAGGAGACGCGAGCGCCAGGGCGGCGAGGACGGTGGCGATCAGGCGCATTTCTTCCTCAGGCTCGGGCCGTGACGATCCAGGTGGCCGAGCCCAGCTTCACGCCGTCGGGTCCCTCGTGCGGGGCCAGCGCGGCGCGGACGGCAGCGATCACCGCGTCGCGCTTCTCCGGGTTCTCGCGCAGCAGGGCGCCCAGCGGGCCGACGCGAAGGGCCAGGCCCAGCGTGGTCTCCAGGTCGCCGGGACCAATGGGTTCGTCGTGCGGGGTCAGCGACACGCCCGAGAACCCGGCGTCGGCCAGGATGGCGTTCACCCGCGCGGGGTCGGCGAAGGCGAAGGGGCCCGGCGCGCCGGGTTCTGGCGGCGCCGGCGGCGCGTCCACGTGCGCGAGGGCCGCTTGCATCGGCAGGCTCATGATCGGGTTCTCGGCGGGCGTGCGCCAGCAGACGAACGATAGCTTCGCGCCTGGCTTCATGGCCTTGCGGATGTTTGCGAAAGCGGCGGCCGGGTCGGCGAAGAACATCACGCCGAAGCGCGAGAAGACCGCGTCGAAGCTGGCCGGCCCGAAGGCGAAGGTCTGGGCGTCGGCCTCCAGGAACGCCACGCCCGACAGGCCGGCCGAGCGGCGGCGGGCCACCTCGAGCAGGGTGCGGGAGATGTCGACGCCCAGCGCCTCGACGCCCGTCGACGAGAGCGCCAGCGTGGTCTCGCCGGCGCCGCAGCCCACGTCGAGCACGCGCTTGCCGGGGCCGAGGTCGAGCTCGGCCATGGCGCGGCGGCCCAGGGGCTGGAGCTGGCGGTCCAGCGGCGCCTGCAGCTCGGCCCAGGTGGGGCCGGCGCCTTCGTTCCAGTAGACCGCCTGCTGGGCGTTGGCCTCGCTCATCAGATCGGGGCCGTGACGGCCGCGAGCCAGGCGCGCACTTCGGGTTCCACCAGCGGGCCGACCACCTCCAGGACGCGCGCGTGGTAGGCGTCGAGCTGGGCGCACTCGTCAGGGGTCAGCAGGTCGCGCTCGATCAGGCGGCGGTCGATGGGCGCCAGCGTCAGGGTCTCGAAGCCCAGCATCGGCCGCTCGCCGCCGGGGATCGGGGCCGGCGGCGTCACCACCTGCAGGTTCTCGATCCGGATGCCGTAGCCGCCTTCCTTGTAGTAGCCGGGCTCGTTCGAGAGGATCATGCCGGGGCGCAGGGCCACGCTGTTGGGCGCCTTGGAGATGCGCTGCGGGCCCTCGTGGACGCCCAGGTAGCTGCCGACGCCGTGGCCGGTGCCGTGGTCGTAGTCGAGCCCCTTCATCCAGAGTGCGGCGCGCGCCAGCACATCGATCGCCGAACCGGTGGTGCCGGCCGGGAAGCGGATGGCGGCCAGGGCCAGATGGCCTTTCAGCACCAGGGTGAAGCGCTCGCGCATCTCGGCCGTCGGCTCGCCGATGGCGATGGTGCGGGTCACATCGGTGGTGCCGTCCAGGTATTGGGCGCCACTGTCCACCAGGAACAGCGAGCCCTGTTCAGAACGCTTGTTGAGGCGCTCGGTCGGCCGGTAGTGGACGATGGCGCCGTTCGAGGCGGCGCCGGCGATGGTGTCGAAGCTGAGGTCCTTCAGCTTGCCGGTGGCCTCACGGAAGGACTCCAGCTTGCGGACCGTCTCCACCTCGTCGGGCGGGTTCGCCTGGCCCTCGGTGGCCATCCAGTGGAGGAAGCGGGTCAGGGCCGCGCCGTCGCGGGCGTGGGCGTTGCGCGTCCCCTGGATCTCGACCTCGTTCTTGCAGGCGCGAGGCAGGGCGCACGGGTCCTCGGCGCGGATCACGGTGGCTCCCGCCTGCTGGAGGGTGTCGAAGTACCACGCCGAGGACTGGGCCGGATCGACCATCACGCTCTGCCCCTTCAGCTCGGCGAGGGCGCTGGGCAGGTCGTCGGGCGTCTCCAGTCGCACCTGGTTGCCCAGCCACGCCGGCAGCTCCTGGGTGACCTTCGCGGGGTCGAGGAAGAGCCGCGCCGTGCCGTCCTTGTTGAGGATGGCCTGGCCCAGCGGCAGGGGCGAGCGGATGACATCGCCGCCGCGCACGTTGAACAGCCAGGCGATCGAGCTGGGGGCGGTCAGCACCGCCGCGTCACCGCCCCGGGCCGCGACAGCCGCGCCGACGCGGGCGCGCTTGGCGTTTGAGTCCTCGCCCGAATATTCGGCCGGATGCGGCACGACGGGTGCGGTCGGCTGGGCCGGGCGGGTCCGACCCCAGGCCTGGTCCAGCGGGTTGTCGTTCACCGCGACCAGCTCGGCGCCGGCCTTGGCCGCGGCGATGCGCAGATGGCCCAGGGCGTCGGGGCTGTGCAGGCGCGGGTCGTAGCCGATCTTCTGGCCGCGGGCCGTGGCGGTCTCGAGGTAGGCGGGCACGCCGCCCTCCACGAGGTCGCGGATCTCGAACAGCTTTGCGTCCACCTGGTCGCGGACCTGCAGCGTGTAGCGACCGTCCACGAAGACGGCGGCCTTGTCCTTCAGGATCACCGCGGCGCCGGCCGAGCCGGTGAAGCCGGTGGCCCAGGCCAGCCGGTCGTTGGCGGCGGGCAGGTACTCGTTCTGATGCTCGTCCTCGTGCGGCACGAGGAAGCCGTCCAGACCCTGTTTCGCCATCGCCTGGCGGATCAGGGGAACGTGCTTGGGCCCGAACGAGGGGTCGGTGCTTTCATCGAAGGTCTGGCGCATGGGCGCGATGTAAGCCCTTCGGCGGCCAGCGGCAAAGGGGGCGCGCGGCGTCGTATTTAGTCCGGGTAAAATTGACCTAAGCGAGGTCCTGCGCTATGGGGCGGCATGGACAAGCAGAGCCGCCGCGAGGCCATCCGCGACTACAAGGAGAAGAAGACCCAGGCCGGGGTCTACGCCGTGCGTTGCGCGGCGACGGGCGAGGTGTGGGTGGCCGGCGTGGCGAATGTCGAGAACCAGAAGACCCGCCACTGGTTCGGCCTGCGGATGGGCGGCCACATGAACAAGGCGATGCAAGCCGCCTGGAACGCCCACGGCGGCGAGGAGGGGCTCAGTTTCGAGGTGGTCGAAGCCATCGAGCCCGAGGAGCTCACGCCCCTCGGCCTCGCGGACCTTATCAAGGCGCGCGAACGCCACTGGCTGGCGACGCTCGGCGCGAAGAAGGCGGTCGGCTGAGAGAAATAGTTCCTCCCCGCAGGCGGGGGAGGAACCTGGTCTTAGCGCTCGGATTCGGTCGTCGAGGCGTCCTGGGCGGCCTTCTGGGCGTCGTCGATCACCTGGTCGGTGCGGGCGGCGGCGGCGTTTGCGGCGCTCTCCGTGGCCGAGGCGGCGTTCTCGGCGGCCTGCTGCGCCGACTGCGCGGCGGTCGAGGCGGCCTGCTGGGCGTTCGTCGTGGCGGCGGCCAGGCTGGCCTCGGCCGCGCCCTGGTCGCGGGCGGCCTGCAGATCGTCGGTCGTGGTCGCCGAGTTGTTCACGAAGAAGAACACCGCCACCAGCGCGACGACGGCCACCAGGGCCGCCACCCACCAGCCGGCGGCGCTGCTGCGCTCGCGGATCACCACCCGTTCCGGTTCATGGGTCACGGTGGTGCGTTCGTATTGCTCGGACATGTTCGCGTCCTTCCGTTCAAGGCCCCGCTTGGACGTTGGTCGGAAGAACGTGGCCGTGGGGACGGGGTTCCGAGCCTCAGGCGCGGCGCAGGACCAGCGTGGCCCAGGCGTCACGGTGCAGGCGGCGCACCAGGCGGAAGCCCTTCGACGTGTAGGCGGCCAGGACGCGGCGTTCCTGCGTGCGCAGCAGGCCCGAGAGGATGGCGATCCCGCCCGGTTTCAGCGCCAGCTTGATATCGTGCGACAGCGCCACCAGCGGCGGGGCCAGGATGTTGGCGAAGACGAGGTCGTAAGGCCCTTCCGCGCGCACCTTCTGGTCGTTGAGGCCCGACGCGTGGACGAAGCGGGCGTCGCACTGGTTCAGCGCGGCGTTCTCGTTGGCGATCCGGACCGAGGGCGCGTCGATGTCGGTGCCGACGGCGATGCGCGAGCCGGTGCGCGCCGCCGCGATGGCCAGGACGCCGGTGCCGCAACCCACGTCCAGCACGCGCTCGAAGCGCTGGGCCTTCAGCAGGTCGTGGAAGGCCTGCAGGCAGCCCACCGTCGTGCCGTGGTGGCCGGTGCCGAAGGCCGCGCCCGCCTCGATGCGCAGGTTGATCGTGCTGGCCGGGGCCAGGCCCTTGTCGTGGGCGCCGTAGACGAAGAAGCGGCCGGCGCGCACGGGCGGCAGGCCCGACAGCGCCATGGCCAGCCAGTCGGCGTCGGCCAGTTTCTCGACCACGGTGCGCAGCTTGGCGTAGCCCTTCAGCACCTCGACGATGGCGGCCTGTTCCTCGGCCTCGTTGGGGAAGGCGTCGATGCGCCAGACGTCGCGGTCCTCGTCCTCCTCCAGGATCGAGAAGGTGACGGCTTCGGTCGCGGGGTGCGCTTCGAGGGCGGCGGCGGCCGCCTCGGCCTCGGCGCGCGGCCCGCGGGAAATGATCTGGACGGCCTCTTCGCTCATGGGCGCGAGGCTCTAACGGCTGCGCCGCGGAAAGGCGAGGGGGATCGGGCCTAGAGCGGCGCTTCGTCCCGGTCGGACGGCGGCGGGGGCGGGGCCGGCAGGTCGACCTCGTAGGCCACGTTTCCGGCCTGCGAGGGATAGCGCGCCGGCTGCCGGGGCTCGTCCTGCCACTTGGCCGGCTGGGCCTCGATCGGCGCCTCGTAGGCCATGACGTCGGCCGTCTCGCCGGTGTCGGCGGCTTCGTGCGTCGCGCGTTCCTCGTAGGCGAGGGCCTGGTACTGCGGCGGCCTCACGGAGTCTGTGCCGACCACATAGTCCGGCACGCGGCCGCCATAGGCGCTCCAGCCGGCGTCGGTCACCGAAGGCGCGGTGCGGAGCCCACCGCCGCTCAGCAGCATCTGCGGACCCTTGACGTCGTCCTCGTGGAGGTTCGGATAGAACGCCGCGCCCATCAGCAGGCCGCTGGCGCAGGCTACGGCGACGCCGCTGAAGAGCGTCTTGAGATCTTCGTTCCGGATCAGGTTCCGCATGCCGCAGATACGTGCGGGGCGGAAAATGGTTTCCGGCTAGAGCCAACGCGCCCTGCGGAACGTGAAGAACAGCACCAGGCAGGTCACGACGATCACGCCCCAGATGGCGAAGTAGCCGTACTTCCAGTGCAGTTCGGGCATGAACTCGAAGTTCATGCCGTAGAGGCCGGCGATGGCGGTCGGCACGGCCAGGATGCCGGCCCAGGCAGCCAGCCGCCGGGTGATCTCGCCCTGGCGCTGCTGCTCGAACAGGTTGGAGACCTCGAACACCGACGACAGCACGTCGCGCAGGCCCTCGGCCGAGCTCGCGATGCGGCGCACGTGGTCGCCCACGTCGCGGAAGTAGGGCCGCACATGGGCGTCCAGGAACGGCAGGTGCAGGTGCTCCAGCCGCGCGCAGACCTCCTCCATCGGCCCGAGCATGCGGCGAAACCGCATCAGCTCCTGGCGCAGGTTGAAGAGGTGGGTCACGTCCTCGCGGCTGAGGAAGGCGTCCAGGGCGCGGCGCTCGACGGCCAGCACCTCCTCCTCGATGTCCTCGACGATGGGCTGGTAGCTGTCGACGATGAAGTCCAGCAGGGCATAGAGCACATAGGCGATGCCGTGGCGCAGCAGGGTGGGCGCGTCCTCCAGGTCGCGGCGCAGCGCCGTATAGGGCCGGTCGGAGCCCTTGCGGACCGTGATGATGTAGTTCTTGCAGACGAAGGCGCAGGTCTCGCCGTAGACGATCTGCTCGCCCTCCAGCCGCGCGGTGCGGGCGGCGAGGAAGATCTGGTCGCCGTAGACGCTGACCTTGGGGATCGGGTGCTCGCAGAGCGCGTCCTCGACGGCCAGCGGATGCAGGCCGAAGCGGCCCTTCAGGCCCTCCAGTTCCTCGGCGGTGGCGTCGACCAGGCCGATCCAGGCGAACTGGTGCGGCTGCACGGGGCGGTCATGCGGATCGTCCAGCCACAGCGACCGCAGCCGGTGGCCGTCCGAATAGACCCTGGCTGCGGCAATGGCCATGCGACGCTCTCCCCAACGGAGGAGACGCTATCGGGGAGCGTTAGGCAATGTCCTCTCCCTCTCGCTTCGCGGGGGAGAGGGAGGGTGTCACCCCTTCTCCACGAAGCTGTCGATGACCTTCTTCTCGCCGGCCTTGTCGAAGTCGACGGTGAGCTTGTTGCCTTCGACGCCGCGGACCGAGCCGTAGCCGAACTTCAGGTGGAAGACGCGGTCGCCGCGCTTGTAGGCGCTGCCGGCCGAGCTGTCGGAGGTGGCGACCAGGCGGCCGTCGCCTTCGATGACCTGCTGCCGGCCCGGATGGCTGCCGCGGTACTGGTTGGCCTGGGCCCGGCGCCAGCCGGGGGAATCGTAGCCGTTGCCGAACTTCGGGTCCTCGTCCCAGCGGCTGCCGTGCTGCTGCATGCCCGGGCCGCCGCCGTAGTAGCCGGTCTCGGAACTGGCCTCGACGTTGGCCGGGGGCAGTTCGTCCACGAAGCGGCTGGGGAGCTGGCTGGTCCAGCGGCCATAGACTTGGCGGTTGGCGGCGAACGAGATCCGCGCCTCCTCCCGCGCCCGGGTGATGCCGACGTAGGCCAGCCGGCGCTCCTCCTCCAGGCCCTTCTCGCCCTTTTCGTCCATGCTGCGCTGGGACGGGAAGACGCCTTCCTCCCAGCCCGGCAGGAAGACCAGCGGCCATTCCAGCCCCTTGGCCTGGTGCAGGGTCATGATCTGGACGCTGTCGGCGCTGGGGCCGCGCTCCAGGTCCATCACCAGCGAGACGTGCTCCAGATAGGCCTCGAGCGTCTCGTAGCCGGCCATCGACTGGACCAGTTCCTTGAGGTTTTCCAGCCGCCCCTGGGCCTGGGGCGAGCGGTCCAGCTTCAACATGTCTGTGTAGCCGCTCTCCTCCAGCACCGCCTCCATCAGGCGGGCATGGTGGATGTGCTCGGCCTGGCCGCGCCAGCGGTCGAGGTCGCGAAGGAAGTTGGCGAGCGAGGTGCGGGTCTTGGAGGCTAGTTCGTCGGTCAGCACCAGCTGGCGCGCTGCCGTGCTGGCCGGGACGCCATTCAGCCGGGCGACCTGCAACAGCTTCTGGACGGTGGTGTCGCCGATGCCGCGTTTGGGGACGTTGACGATCCGCTCGAAGGCCAGGTCGTCGTCCTGCGACTGGATCAGCCGCAGGTAGGCGATGGCGTCACGGATTTCCGCCCGCTCGAAGAACCGCGGGCCGCCGATCACCACATAGGGGATCTGCAGCATCACGAAGCGCTCTTCGAACGCGCGCATCTGGAACGAGGCGCGGACCAGGATGGCGATGTCGCGGTACTTGCGGGCCGGCTTGTCGGTGGTCCCGCGCTTGGCTCGCTCGATCTCGTCGGCGATCAGCCGGCTCTCGGCCTCGCCGTCCCAGATGCCGCGCACGACGACCTTCTCGCCGCCCTGGCTCTCGGTCCACAGGGTCTTGCCCAGCCGGCCCTTGTTGGTGGCGATCAGGCCCGAGGCGGCGGCGAGGATGTGGCTGGTGGAGCGATAGTTGCGCTCCAGGCGGACGACCTTCGCGCCCGGGAAGTCGCGCTCGAAGCGCAGGATGTTGTCCACCTCGGCGCCGCGCCAGCCGTAGATCGACTGGTCGTCGTCGCCCACGCAGCACAGGTTCTGGCTCTTCTGGGCCAGCAGGCGCAGCCACAGGTACTGGGCGACGTTGGTGTCCTGGTACTCGTCGACCAGCAGGTACCTGAACCGGTTGTGATACTCGGCCAACACGTCGGGCTGGCTGACGAAGATCGTCAGGTTGTGCAGCAGGAGGTCGCCGAAGTCGCAGGCGTTCAGGATGCGCATGCGCTCCTGGTAGAGCCTGTACAGCGCCTGGCCCTTGCCGTTGGCGAACGCCTGGGCCTCGGCCGGCGGTAGCTGGTCGGGACGCCAGCCGCGGTTCTTCCAGTGGTCGATCAGGCCGGCCAGCGCCTTGGGCGTCCAGCGCTTGGTGTCGATGTTCTCGGCTTCCAGCACCTGCTTGATCAGGCGCTCCTGATCGTCGGTGTCGAGGATCGTGTAGTTCGACTTCAGGCCCACCAGCTCGGCGTGGCGGCGCAGGATCTGCGCCGCCACCGAGTGGAAGGTGCCCAGCCAGCGCAGGCCCTCGGCCGACGGGCCGATGATGTGGGCGATCCGCTCGCGCATCTCGCGCGCGGCCTTGTTCGTGAAAGTGACCGCCAAGAGTTCCCACGGCTTGGCCCGGCCGCTGGCCAGAATGTGCGCCAGGCGCGTGGTCAGCACCTTGGTCTTCCCCGTGCCGGCGCCGGCCAGCACCAGCACCGGGCCGTCCACGGCCTCCACCGCCTCACGCTGCTCGGGGTTCAGGCCGTCCAGATAGTCGCCCGGCCGCGCGTCGACGCGGGCGAGGTCGCTGATGCGGGGGGCAGGGGGATCGAACGATTCAGAAGCAGACATCGGAACATATGTAGCACAAAGGGCGAGCGGCTTAAGGGGGCGGAACGCCGTGCGCAAGCCATCCGTTTCGCGGGCATGGCCGAACGCCGCGCCAATCCCTGGATCGCCTTCGCCGCCGGCGCGGTGGCGATGCTGGCTGTCCTGCTGCTCTGGTACGCTTGGCAGGGGCGCGGCGACGCCGGCAAGCTGGCCGAGGCGGCAGTGAAGGCGGCCGACAGCGTGCCGGTGCTGGAGCCCCCGCGGCTGCCCGAGGCGCCACGGATGCCGGACGCGCCTGTGCCTGTGCCGAAGTAGCTCCACTCGACCCTCGTCATGGCCGGGCTCGACCCGGCCATCCAACCGGCCTTGCCGAATGTCATGTACGCTCGCGGCCGGCGCTCTGGAATGGATGGCCGGGTCGAGCCCGGCCATGACGAGCGGGGGAGGGGGAGGTAGAAGGCGGAGGTGACCTCGCCCGCAATCTCGCCGCCGCTGCCCGATCTGCGCCGCCTGCGCCTCGCGGCGATCGTCGTCGCCGCCTGGACGGCCGTGGCGCTCGTGCTCTCCGTCCAAGGCTACGTGACCTCGGCCAGCGCAGGGCGGCCGCAGGCCTGGTGGCCGTCGTTCGGCTATTCGCTGGCGATCTTCTCCGTCTGGGCGGTGATGACCGGGCCGATCCTGCTGGCGGTGCGGCGGATCGAGGCGTCGGGCTGGAGTCCGGCGCGACGGGCCATCGCCTATGCGGCGGGCGCGCCGCTCGCCTGGGCCTCGCACATCGGCCTGTTCGTGCTGGCCTACTGGCCCGTCTACAACGACGGCGGCCGCATCCCGACGCCCTGGGCGATGGCCGAGAAGATGTTTGTCCGCAATCTCGGGACCGACCTCTTGTTCTACGCGGCGCTGGTGGCCATCGGGCTGATGGCGACGCGGCGGGCGCGGCGGCCGCAGGCCGTGCTGGACGCCCTGCGCGCCCGCAGCCGCGGCGCGGTGCGGATCGTGCCGCTGGCCGAGGTCGACTGGATCGGGGCGGCCGGCAACTACGCCGAGGCGCACACCGCGAGCGGCCCGGTCCTGCTCGACGAGTCCCTGGTCTCGCTGGCCGAGAGGCTGCCGGCTGACCGCTTCGCCCGCATCCACCGCGGCGCGATCGTGCGGCTGGACCGGATCGCCGAGGTGCGGAGCCTGGGCCGTGGGGACGCCGAGGTGGTGCTGCGGTCCGGGCTGGCGCTGCGGCTGTCGCGCCGCTACCGCGCGGCCCTCTCGGCCTGGCTCGGCGGGCGCTGACCCGCTCGCCACGGCGGCGGTCCCGCTCGCGGATCGAGGCCTTCAGCGCGAGGCCGCAGCGCCGCAAGCCCGGGCGATGAAACAGCTCCGCCTCGCCGCCCTCGCGCTCGCCTTCGCCGCCGGCTTCACCGGTGAACTCCACGCGGCCACGGCCCCGCCCGACGGGGTCTATGTGGTCGGCGCGATCCAGCGTCTGCACGCCACCGAGCCGTCGTTCGGCTTCGACGACCTGCGCCGCATCCTCGACGCCGTGAAGCCTGACGTCGTGGTCCTGGAGGTGCGCCCCGACGAGCTGGCCGAACGCAAGGAGACGCAGGGGCGGCCGGAGTATCCCGCGGTGGTCTGGCCCTGGCTGGCCGCGCATCCCATGCCGGCCGTGGCCATGGAGCCGGGCGGCGAGGCGTTCAAGGCGATGACCGGCGAGGCCGGCGCGCTGTTCGCGGCCTTCGGGGCGCAGAAGCCGCAGGACGACGCCTACATGACCCGGCTGGGCAAGGCGCTGTCGGCGGCGCTGCAGGACCACTGGCGCCATCCGGCCGACGCGCACGACGCGGTGACGATCGACCTAGTCCGCGCCGAGGGCCTAGCCCAGGCGCGGCTGGGCGGCGACCGGTTCGAGACCAGCCAGGCGGAATGGGACGGCTACATGGTCGCCCGCGCCGGGGAGGCCATCGCGGCGAACCCGGGCAAACGGGTGCTGGTGCTGGCCAGCTACCGGAACCTGGGCGCGTTCCGCGAGGCGCTGAAGGGCGATCCGCGGCTGGTGGACATGGAGCCCTGGCTCAGGGCCGCGCTTCCCGCGCGCTAGAGCCCGTCCCAGTTGGCGTCCGCCAACTGGGATCAGCGGGCTCGCTCTTTTGCTTCAGAGGCCTTCCTGGTCGCTATGGACCATCGCGACCAGGAAGGCCTCTAGCGAAAGCTAAGGCGGCCACGCGGCAGGCCGAGGCGAGGGGGCGTTCGCCGCGCCCGCGGTCGATGCTGACGATCAGCTGGGCCAGGCTCGAGCCCCGGGTCGCCGCCATCTCGTCGAGGACCGCCCAGAACTCGGGCTCCAGCGCGATCGAGGTCGCGTGACCGGACAGGAGGACGGAGCGCTTTCTCAGGCTGGCCATGGGGGTCTCTTTACAAAAATGACGCCATGTTCAACTAGCCCCTTGCAAAAAATGACGGAGGCGTCATCTTTGTGCGCAGCAAGGCTCGAACAGGACTCCCCTCCTATGGCCATGACTGCCGACACCGCCGACTTCCGCGCCGAACCGCGGATGGTTTCCACCAAGCTGGACTGGATGCACGCGCTGAAGTCGCTGCAGCGCCTGCTGGCCGACAAGGAAGACACCCGCCAAGTCTTCGAGATCATGCGGGCCCTGAACGGGGCGTCCACGGCCAACGGTTACAAGAAGCTGCTGACCACGGTGGAAGGCGGCAAGATCGCCTACGCCCGTGAGGAGTTCGCCGACAAGCTGATGGACGACGCCTGGCTCGACAGCATGCCGGACGGCAGCGTCGGCGCGGCGTACCGCGACTTCATCCGCGCCGAGAACCTGTCGGCCGAGGGCCTGGCCGACGTCAGCCGCGAAGGCCGCGGCGACATCGACGAGCCGCATCCCTACGCCTGGTTCGGCCGCCGCACCCGCGACGTGCACGACATCTGGCACATCCTGTCGGGCTATCACCGCGACGCCCTGGGCGAGGCCTGCCTGGTGGCCTTCTCCTACGCCCAGACCAAGGGCCTGGGCTGGGCGCTGATCGCGTTCGGCGCCGCCAGCCGCGCCCGCAAGGACCGGACCCATCCCTACGTGAAGGCGATCTGGCAGGGCTACACGCGCGGCAAGGCCGCCAACTGGCTGCTGGGCGAAGACTACGAGCGCCTGATGCGCGAGCCCCTGGAGGCCGCCCGCAAGCGCCTCGGCATCACGCCCGCCAGCATCTACGACTCGATCCCGGCCGAGGTGCGGGACGGGGCGCTGCCGAAGGCGGCCTGAGCCAAAACTCGTTTCGACGCCTTGGTCCCTTCCTTTCCCACGCAGGGGGAGAGGAAGATCAATCCTCCCGCTTCTTGCCGTCCAGCTCGCGCCGGGCCCGCTCGGCGTCGAGCCGGGCGACCGTCTTCTGACCTTTCGTCTGGCCGAACTTCGCGCGGTTCTCGGCCGCTTGCGCCTTGCCGTCCGCGCGCGCCTTGGCCTTGCGGGCCTTGTTCAGATTGATCAGCTCGGCCATGGAAACCCCGGCGCGCGGCGCCCGTTACCTCGTCCCACTCATGACGAGGAGACGAGTATGATCCAGGCCTCTCAAATCCGCGAGCACATGGAAGTTGTCGGGTCCGACGGCGGCCATGTGGGCAAGGTCGACCACGTGCGCGGCGACGAGATCGAGCTGGCGAAGCTGGACCTCGGATCGGGCCTCAAGCACCACATGATCCCGCTTACCTGGGTCGAGATGGTGGACGACGACAAGGTGCGCCTCAACCTGACCAAGGACGCCGCCAAGGCCGGCTGGCGCGAGAAGCACTAGAGGCCTTCCCGGTCGCGATGGATCATCGCGACCGGACAAGAAGGCCTCCAGGTCAAAGAGGGCGAGCCCGTTGATCCCAGTTGGCTTGCCAACTGGGACGGGCTCTAGCGCTCGCCGCGTTCGCCTTGACAGGCTGAGCGGCCCGTCGGAACCCTCGGCCCTCGCAGCCGAGGGGTTCCGTTGAAGTCTGTCGTTTCGTTCGCGTTGGCGCTGTCCGTCGCCGCCGCGCCGCTGGCCCATGCGGCCGCGCCCCAGGTCTGCGCCGATTGCGTGAAGGCCAATATGGAGGTTCTCACCGGCGACGCGCTGCGCGGCCGGTCCTGCGGGACCGAGGACGAGAACGCCGCCGCCCGCTTCGTGGCCGACAAGCTGAAGTCGTACGGCGTGAAGGGCGCTGCGCCCGGCGGCGAGCTGCTGCAGCGCGTGGATTTCCGGCTCCCGACCTACGCCGCCAAGCCGACCTTCGCGGCAGGTCAGGCGAGCTTCGTCCAGGGCGACGGCATCGTGATCCTGACGCCGGCGCCACAGGCCTCGGGAGAGGTGATGGTGCTGGGCGTCACGGCCGATCCGGCCCTGGCGGCCGGCAAGGTGGTGGTGCTGGACGCGGCCTACGATCCGCGGATCACCGGTCCCATGTTCCGCGCGGGCGCCGTGGCGGTGGTCGCGCCGGCGCCCGGCGGGATCGCCGCGGCCTGGGGCGAACTCGCGAGCCGTCCGCCGCCAGGCGTCGATATCGTCGGCGCGCAGGCCGAGACGTCATCGCTCCGGACCGTGGTGTTCGCCCGGCCCGAGGCCTATGCGGCGATCCGCGCCGCCGCGGGCCAGGTCGCCACGATCACAGCGCCGCGCGGCGAGGCCGTGACCAAGACCACCTACAACATCCTGGGCGTGATCCACGGGACGGCCCGCGATGCGGATAAGCACGCGATCCTGCTCAGCGCTCACTACGACCACGTCGGCGTCCGCGACGGAAAGATCTACCGCGGCGCCAACGACGACGCCTCGGGCACGGCGGCGGTGCTGGAGCTGGCGCGCGTGCTGGCCAAGGGGAAGGCGCCCAAGCGGTCGGCGCAGTTCGCGCTGTTCGGCTGCGAGGAGGCTGGCGGCCACGGAGCGACCTACTTCCTGGCCCATCCGCCGCTGCCGCTCGGCGGCATCGCCGCGAACCTGGAGTTCGAGATGATCGGCCTGCCGGACCCGCAGCGGCCGAAGACGCTGATGCTCACCGGCTGGGAGCGCTCGAACCTGGGACCGACGCTGAAGGCGCAGGGGGCCGACATCGGGCCCGACCTCTATCCCGAGCAGAACTTCTTCCAGCGCTCGGACAACTACCAGCTGGCGCTGAAGGGCGTGGTCGCCCAGACGGTCAGCGCCTGGCCGACGCCGCCGACCTACCACGACGCCACGGACGATCTGGCCCACATCGACCTGCCGTTCATGACAGGTGTGATCCAGTCCATGGTGAAGCCCGTGCAGTGGCTGCTGAACAGCGACTTCCGGCCCGAGTGGAACCCCGGGATGAAGCCGTAGGGCTCAACCCTTCCCTCCCCTTTATGGGGAGGGTGGCGAGCGCAGCGAGACGGGTGGGGAAGCCGCGACCGAACGCTGAGCTTGAACTTGTATTCCCCACCCCGCGCGCCTGGGGCGCGTCGACCCTCCCCGGAGGGGAGGGACACGTCCTACTTCACATTCGCGCAGAAGCGCTGGATGCGCTGGCAGGCGTCTTCCAGCACGCTGTTGGCGGTGGCGTAGCTGATGCGGAAGTGGGGCGAGAGGCCGAAGGCCGCGCCCATCACCACCGCCACGCCCTCGGTCTCCAGCAGCTCGACGGCGAAGTCCTCGTCCGACGCGATGACCTTGCCCGACGGCGCCGTCTTGCCCAGCAGGCCGGCGCACGACGGATAGACGTAGAACGCGCCTTCCGGCGTCGGGCACTGGATGCCGTTGGCCTGGTTCAGCATCGAGACCACCAGGTCGCGGCGCTCCTCGAACAGCTTGGCGTTCGGCTTGATGAACGCTTGCGTGCCGTTCAGCGCCTCGACCGCCGCCCACTGCGAGATGGAAGCGGGGTTGGAGGTGGTCTGGCTCATCACCTTGGCCATGGACTTGATCAGCGGCTCGGGGCCGGCGGCGTAGCCGATGCGCCAGCCGGTCATGGCGTAGGCCTTGGAGACCCCGTTCATGGTCAGGGTGCGGTCGTAGAGCGCCGGTTCGACCTGGGCGATGGTCGAGAACTGGAAGTCGCCGAACACCAGGTGCTCGTACATGTCGTCGGTCAGGATCCACACCTGCGGGTGGCGCAGCAGGACCTCGGCGAGGGCCTTCAGCTCGGCGCGGGTGTAGGCGGCGCCCGACGGGTTCGACGGCGAGTTCAGCAGGATCCACTTGGTCTTGGGCGTGATCGCCTTTTCCAGGTCGGCCGGCTGCAGCTTGAAGCCGGTCTCGGCGCTGGTCGGCGCGGCGACGGGCTTGCCGCCGGCCAGCAGCACGATGTCCCAGTAGCTGACCCAGTACGGCGTCGGCACGATCACCTCGTCGCCGGGGTTCAGCGTGGCGATCATGGCGTTCCAGATCACCGGCTTGCCGCCGGGCGACACGTTCACCTGGGTGGTCTTGTAACTAAGTCCATTTTCGCGCTGGAACTTGGCGACGATGGCTTCCTTCAGCTCGGGGATGCCGTCGACGTTGGTGTACTTCGTCTTGCCGTCGCGGATGGCCTTGATGGCCGCTTCCTTGATGTTGTCGGGCGTGTCGAAGTCAGGCTCGCCGGCGGCCAGGCCGATCACGTTTTTCCCCTGGGCCTTCAACTCGCGGGCTTTGGCGTCGGCCGCCAGGGTGGCGGACGGCTTCACGCGGGCGAGCGCGGCGGATTCCAGGGACATGATGGAGTAGGCTCCCGGCTAAGGTTTTCGGACGGGCGCGGGTGTAACCCATGCTGCGCCGCATTCAAACCCGCCGAGAGCCCCTCTCTCCAGAGCCAGTCTGTCTGAGGAGGACCTTTGCGGCGCCGCGTCAGACGAAGTTCGAGAGGCTGATGTCGGCCAGGGTGCGGCCGGTCAGCAGGACGGAGGTGTCGGCGCCGTCGGCCGGATCCCCGGTGTCGGCGAAGACGTAGAGGTCGCTCCCGACCTGGGCGACCACATAGGTCGCGCCGGCCGCCGAGATGTGCTCGTTGGCGATCGAGAGGGCGGTGGCGTAGTCCGAGGTCGTGAACTCGGAATAGCTGCGCGGCAGGATCGCGGTGTCCGACAGGATGCTGACCGCCGCGAAGTGGAGCTGGTCGCCGACCTCCCAGTCGCGGATTTCGGCGTCGACGATGTCCTTGGGATCGGCCTTGGCGACGATCTCGAAGCGATCCTTGCCGGCGCCGCCGAAGATCAGGTCCTTGGCCGAGCTGCCGGCGACGATGGTGTCCGCGCCTTCGCCGCCGTCCATGGTCGCCGCGATCGGCCCCTGGCCCACGAGCTGGTCGTCGCCGTCGCCGCCAACCAGGATGTTGGGGCCGAAGCCGCCGTTCAGCGTGTCATTGCCGTCGCCGCCGACCAGCGTGTCCCAGCCTTCGCCGCCGAAGATCTCGTCGTCGCCCTTGTCGCCCGACAGGTAGTCGTTCCCGTCGCCGCCGCCGATGAAGTCGTTGCCCTGGCCGCCCAGCAGGGTGTCGTTCCCCGCGCCGCCCACGATGTCGTCGTCGCCCAGGTTGCCGTTGGCCCAGTCGCCCGCCTCGCCGGCGACGCCGCCGACCGCGTTGCTGGTGTAGATCGTGTCGTCGCCCTGGCCGCCATAGACGCTGTCGGCGCCCTCGCCGCCGGTCAGGACGTCGTTGCCGCTGTTGCCCTGGATCAGGTCGCGGCCCGCGCCGCCGTCCAGGCTGTCCGCGTCCGGGCCGCCGTAGAGGCCGTCGTCCCCCGCGCCGCCGCTGGCACGGTCGGCGGCCGTGTCGCCGATGTAGAGCGTCGAACCGTCGGCCATGACCAGACCGCCCGTCTTGGAGAGCTGTACGAGGTCGGTGGAGAACGCCACCGTGCGACCCTCATAGGTCATGAAGATGCGCGGAACCTCAGGCGTCAGCGCCAGCGGGTCATAGGACTGGTAGGTCACGCTGACCGTGCACGCCGGGCCGCCGTTGAACGTCAGCGTGTCACCGGCCTTGATCGCCAGCGCCTGCTCGGCGGTGATCTTGTCGAAGGCATATTCGAGCAAGCGCTGGCTCCATGGCACCTGGTGGGAGCCTTCAGATGCGGGATGTTGCGTAAAAACGCAACTTACGGAAACGCAATATTCGACGAACGGTCGTGCCGCGGCGATGCCGACCGCCTTGACCGTGACACACGAACACGCGACGCCTCCGGCCTCGATGCGCCGCTTTTTCGCCTTCCTCTCCAACCTCGACGCCCAGGCCTGGCGGACGCTGGCCGTGTCGTTCGTGCTGTTCGGCGGGGTGGGGGTCGTCTTCTTCTTCGGGGCCCAGATGCTGGGCTTCGACGGCGAGCGGACGCTGGAGGGCTGGCTGGGCGCGGCGCAGGGGCCGTGGTCGCTGCCGGTGGCGGTGGCGGCCTTCGCGGCCCTGGCCTTCGTGGGCACGCCACAGATCGTGCTGATCGCCGCCGCCGTGGTGGCGTTCGGGCCGCAGGACGGGGCGCTCTACAGCTGGATCGGCACCATGGTCTCGTCGCTGGTGGGCTTCTACCTGGGCCGCGCGGCCGGGGCGAAGACGCTGGACCGGTTCTCCGGCCCCGCGGTCCAGCGGTTCATGCGGCTGGTGGGCGAGAACGGCTTCCTGGCCAGCCTGATCGTGCGGCTGGTGCCGTCGGCGCCGTTCATCGTGGTCAACATGGCGGCCGGGGTCACGCCGATGCGGGCGCTGCACTTCGTGGCCGGCACCGGGATCGGGATCATCCCGAAGATCGTGCTGACGGCCTACGCCGGCGCCTCGATCGTCCAGCTTATGAAGGGCGAGATCTCGGGCCACTGGCTGGAGCTGGCGGCCATCGCCGCCCTGTGGCTGGCCATCGGCTGGTTCGCGCGCCGCTGGCTGCAGCGGCGGGGGAAGGACGAGGAATGATCCGACTGTTCTACTCTCTGGGCTCGTGCTCGCTGGCCTCGCACATCGCGCTGGAGGAGGCGGGGGCCGCGTACGAGGCCGTGCGCACCAATGTGCGCGAGAAGGCCAACCTCACGCCCGAGTTCCTGGCCATCAATCCGAAGGGCCGGGTGCCGGCGCTGGCCACCGACCAGGGCGTGCTGACCGAAACGGTGGCGATCCTGGCCTGGGTGGCGCAGGCGTTCCCGCAGGCGAAGCTGGCGCCGACCGACCCCTGGGCGTTCGCCCAGGCGCAGGCGTTCAACGCCTACCTGGCCTCGACCGTCCATGTGGCCCACGCCCACCGCCACCGCGGCTATCGCTGGGCCGACGAGGAGAGCTCGTTCGCCGACATGACCCGCAAGGTCCCGCAGACCGTGGGCGCCTGCTTCCAGCTGATCGAGGACGAGCTGTTCGAGGGGCCCTACGTACTGGGCGACACGTTCTCGATCTGCGACGGCTACCTGTTCACGATCGCCGACTGGCTGGAGGGCGACGGCGTCGATCCCCAGCAATTTCCGAAGGTTCACGCCCATCGCGAGCGTATTCGGGCGCGGCCTGCGGTCAGCAAGGTTCTTGCCGAGGAAGCGGCCTAAGGCCGCGCCGGACGCAAGATGCTTGCCCCGAAGCGCCCGTTTCGGTAGAGACCCGGCCATGCGCACGCGGCTCGACAGCCTGCTTCTTCTCTCGCTGGGGCTTAGCCGCCCCTGGGCGCCTCTCTAGGCACGCGCATCTTCGCGGCCGGGCGACCAGGGGTCTGAACCTCCGTCCCCAGATCGAAACACCGCGAAGAGACCGAACATGACCAACCCCGTTCCCGCGAATGCCGACACCGCCGGCCGCGACCGCATCATCGTATTCGACACCACCATGCGCGACGGCGAGCAGTCGCCCGGCGCGTCAATGTCGCACGACGAGAAGCTGGAGCTGGCCAAGATCCTCGAAGACATGAAGGTCGACGTGATCGAGGCGGGCTTCCCGATCGCCTCGAATGGCGACTTCGAGGCCGTCCGCGCCATCTCTGAGATCGTCACCGAGAGCGTCGTCTGCGGCCTGGCCCGCGCCGGCATGGCCGACATCGAGCGCTGCGCCGAGGCCGTGAAGAAGGCCAAGCGCGGCCGCATCCACACCTTCCTGTCCACCAGCCCCAGCCACCGCGACCATATCCTGCACGCCAGCCAGGAAGACATCCTGGAGATGATCACCAAGTCGGTGACCCACGCGCGCAACCTGTGCGGCGACGTGGAATGGTCGGCCCAGGACGCGACCCGCACCGAGCAGGACTTCCTGCGCCGCTGCGTCGACGCCGCCATCCGCGCGGGCGCCACGACGATCAACCTGCCGGACACCGTCGGCTACAGCTATCCCAGCGAATACGCGGACATGTTCCGCGACATCATCCAGAACGTGGAGAACGCCGACCGGGCGATCTTCTCCACCCACTGCCACAACGACCTGGGCCTGGCCGTCGCCAACAGCCTGGCCGGCGTCCAGGGCGGCGCGCGGCAGGTGGAAGTGGCCGTCAACGGCATCGGCGAGCGGGCCGGCAACGCGGCCCTCGAAGAGATCGTCATGGCGCTGCGCGTGCGCGGCGACACGCTGCCCTACTACACGGGCATCGAGACCCAGCACATCACCCGCGCCAGCCGCTACGTCTCGGCGATCACCGGCTTCCCGGTGCAGTTCAACAAGGCGATCGTCGGCAAGAACGCGTTCGCCCACGAGAGCGGCATCCACCAGGACGGGATGCTGAAGGACCGCGGCACCTACGAGATCATGACGCCGGAGTCGGTGGGCCAGGCCCAGTCGAACCTGGTCATGGGCAAGCACTCGGGCCGCCACGCCTTCCGCGAGAAGCTGAAGGACCTGGGCTACGAGCTGGGCCAGAACGCGCTGAACGAGGCGTTCCAGCGCTTCAAGGACCTGGCCGACAAGAAGAAGCACGTCTTCGACGACGACATCATCGCCCTGGTCGACGACGCCCTGGCCAGCAGCGCCGACAAGGTCCAGGTGAAGCACCTGCGCGTCATCGCCGGCACCGAGGGCCCGCAGGAAGCCTTCCTGACCGTGACCATCGACGGCGTCGAGAAGTCGGCCAACGCCACCGGCGACGGCCCGGTGGACGCGGTGTTCAACGCCATCCACGCCGTGGTCCCGCACGACGCCATCCTGCGGCTGTTCCAGGTGCATGCGGTGACCGAGGGCACGGACGCCCAGGCCCAGGTCTCGGTCCGCCTCGAAGACGACGGTCGCATCGCCACCGGCTCGGCGGCGGACACCGACACGCTCACCGCCTCGGCCAAGGCCTATGTCAACGCGCTCAATAACCTCTTCGCGAGGAAGGAAAAGAGCGCGCCCGGCAAGGTCGCCAGCGGGTTCTAGGTCTCGTCCTTTTCCCTCCCCTTCATGGGGAGGGTGGCGAGCGCAGCGAGACGGGTGGGGAGCTCAAGACTGGGCTCGGCGCCTGCTCGCATATCCCTTTCCTCTCACGCCTGTGATGCGCGTGGGTCCCGGCTCGGCCTGCGCGGCTTCGCCGCTCCGTTGGCCGGGATGACGGATTTTACGGAATGCTCTGGATTCTCCTGACCACCGTGGCGGCGCCGCTGCAGGTGGCGCGCAATGCGATGCAGCGCGGGCTGGTCGGCGACGCCGGGCCGTGGGGCGCCACGCTGGTGCGCTTCCTGTTCGGCCTGCCGTTCTCGATCGCCATCTTCCTGACGGTCCTCATGGCGACGCCGGGCGCCCACCCGCACTGGACGTCGACCTTCTGGGCGGCTGCGATCATCGGCGCCATCGCCCAGGTCTCGGCCACGGCCGTGCTGCTGATGGCCATGAGCCGGGCGGGCTTCGCCGTGGCGACGATGCTGCAGCAGTCGTCGCTGCCACTGGCCGCGATCATGGGCTGGCTCGTGCTGGGCGACCAGCTGCGGCCCGGCGTCTGGGCCGGCGTGGCCGTGGCGACCGCGGGACTGGCGGTGCTGTCCTGGCCCCGGCACGGGCATGGGCGGGCCGACCTCACGGGCGCACTGCTGGGGCTGGCGGCCGGCGCGGCCTTCGCCGTGGCGTTCAATAGTTTCCGCGAGGCGGGACGGGCGCTGGATCCCGCCCATCCGATCTTCTCGGCCACCGCGGCCCTGGTCGTCGCCCAGGCCATGCAGTCGCTGACCCTGACCTCGATCCTGGCGGTGGTGCGGCCGCAGGCGCTGAAGGCCGTCACCGGGGCGTGGCGCTCGTCGCTGGCGGCCGGGTTCTTCGGCTCGGCGGCCTCGGCCTGCTGGTTCGGCGCCCTGGCGCTCGCGCCGGCGGCTCCGGTGCGCGCGGTCGGCCTGATCGAGGGGCCCATCGCCGCCGCCGTCGGCCGCAAGCTGTTCCGCGAGAAGCTGCGCCTTCGCCAGTGGGTGGGCGGCGGCCTGACGGCGGTCGGCCTGCTGCTCTGCGCCCTGGGCTAGTTCTTCTTCACGAACTCGGCGCGCAGGACGAGGCCCTTGATGGTCTCGTGCCGGCAGTCGATCTCCTGTGCGTCGCCGGTCAGACGGATCGAACGAATCACAGTGCCGCGCTTCAGGGTCTGGCCGCCGGCGCCCTTGACCTTGAGGTCCTTGATCAGGGTGACAGCGTCGCCGTCGGCCAACACGTTGCCCACCGCGTCGCGCACCTCGATCACGCCCGCAGCCTTGGCCCGTTCCGCGGCCTCGGCGGCGCTGATCCATTCGCCGGTGGCCTCGTCGTAGACGAAGTCGTCGCCGCTCATGCTGTCCTCGCCTGCTGGTGCGGAGCAGCCCATAGAGCGTTCGGCCCAGCGCGCCTAGAGCGGGCGGCCGCAGGCGGTCTGGGGCAGGGCGAAGTCCGGGTCGAATGGCCGGGGCGCGGCCGCGGCGAGGCAGAGGACAGCGGCGGCCAGCGCCGCGGAGAGCGCCGCCCACCGCATGGGATCAGCGACGCTCGGCGACCATGATGGCGATCTTCGGTTCCCCGCTTGCGGCGATCTGGATCACATAGCGGCCCGGCTCCAGCGGGAAGGCCACCATCTTGCGGAGCGTCGTACAGGCGGGACCGTGGCCGTGGGCGGTGGACGGCAGCGACTTGCCGTCGCGCACCACGTCGATCCAGGCGCCCGTCGAGAGCGCGATCGTGTAGGTCCCGGCCTTGGTCACATCGACCGAGAAGAGGCCGCCGTAACTGACGCTGCCGCCGGGCTTTTCCGGGCGCAGGGCGTAGGTGATCTCGGACGTGCCGGGCAGGGCGGCGTCGAACGCCTGGCCGATCTTCAGCTTGGCGTCGCTGGTGTAGGCGGGCGTCTTCGCGGCGGTCAGCGGCGCGGGGGTGGCCCAGGCTTCCGGGCCGGCGGGCAGGGGCGCGGGCGTCGCCGGGCAGGCGGCCGGCGCGGCGGGCATGGCCTCCTGGGCCTGGGCGGCGAGCGGCGCCAGCACGCAGGCGGCAACCAGGACAAAGGCGAGGCGCATGGCGATCTCCCGAACGGTATCGCCACTACATAACGGCGCGGCTATTCCACCGCCAGTATGACGTGCGGCGCTTTCACCAGGGCGACGACCTTGTCGCCCACCTCGATCTCCAAGGCGCGCGCGCTCTCCAGGGTGACGGTGGCGACCAGTGTCTTGCCGCCGCCGATGCCGAGGGCGACCTCGGTGTTCACCGCCCCGTCCTCGCGGCCCGTGACGACGCCGTCGATGTGGTTGCGGGCCGAGGTGCGCAGGCCCTCGCCCTTGGCCAGGATCACGAAGCTGGCCTTGATCAGCGCGACGGCCGGCTTGCCGACCTCGAGGCCCAGTTCCTCGATGCTGCGGCGGGTGAGGATGGCGGTGATCACCACGCCGTCGGCCAGCTTCAGCGTCACCTCGCCGTTGACCGCGCCGGGGGTGATGTCGCTGACCACGCCACGGAGGGCGTTGCGGGCGCTGGTGCGCATGCCGAGGCTCCAGAACAGGTCGGCAGGGTGCTCGCCGCCCAGGCTGGCGTCCAGCTTCGCGAGCGCGGCGTCCAGCTCCTCCTGCACCCGGCGGAAGGCGGTGACCACCGCCCGCCCGCGCGGGGTCACCACGGCGGCCCCACCGGACCGGCCGCCCGGCGCCGCCTCGATCAGCGGCGTGTCGAACAGGTTGTTGAGCGCCTGCACCACGTCCCAGGCGCCCTTGTACGAGAGGCCCAGCTTCTTGGCGGCCGCGCTGATCGAGCCCAGCTCGGCCACGGCCTCGACCATGGCCACGCGCTCGAGTCCGACGCGGGCCAGTGCGCCCCGCCTGAAGGTGAGGGTTGCGCTGAGATCGCCGTCGGACATCGCTGCTCACCTGGGATGCTGGCCTCGACGCTCACATAGACCGACCGCTCAACGTCGGGGAACCCATCGGTCAGCTGATCGTCCTGGTCGCCAGCTAAGGGCGCACGGCGGCTGCGAGGCGAGAAACGGGTCCTGAAATTCGACGCCATATTCGTTATGTCTCTCGACTGCATAACGGGGATGGGTTTGAAGGTTCCGATGCAGTTCCGCCGTTCGTTGCTGGTCTCACTGGTCCTGGCGCTGCTGGCGCCGGCCGCCGCGTGGGCGGCCCAGACCAAGGTGGCGGTCGCGGCCAACTTCACCGAACCGGCCAAGGAGATCGCCGCGCGGTTCAAGGCCCGTACGGGCCACGACGCCAACCTCAGCTTCGGCTCGTCGGGCCAGTTCTACGCCCAGATCGCCAACGGGGCGCCGTTCGAGGTGTTCCTGTCGGCCGACCGCGAGCGGCCGGAGAAGGCCGAGGCCGAGGGCCTGGGCGTGGCGGGCAGCCGCTTCACCTACGCGGTGGGCCGGCTGGTGCTCTATTCGAAGACGCCGGGCCTGGTGGACGGCCGTGGCGCGGTGCTGAAGGGCGGCAGGTTCGCCAAGATCGCCATCGCCGACCCCAAGACCGCGCCGTATGGCGTCGCCGCCGTCGAGACGATGCGCAAACTGGGCGTCTATGAGGCGCTGCAGCCGAAGCTGGTGCAGGGGACCTCGATCACCCAGGCCTACCAGTTCGTCGACACGGGCGCGGCCGAGCTGGGCTTCGTGGCCCTGTCGCAGGTGGTGACGGTGAAGGGCGGCTCCCGCTGGACCGTGCCGGCCGCGAACCACACCGCCATCGACCAGCAGGCCGTCCTCCTGAAGACCGGCGCCAACAGCGCCGCCGCCAAGGCCTTCATGGCGTTCCTCAAGGGGGCGGAAGCCAAGGCGATCATCCGCAAGTACGGCTACGAGGTTCCTTGACGGGCCTTCTCGACATCGTTGGGCTGACGCTGAAACTGGCCGGCGTCACCACCCTGATCCTGCTGGTGCTGGCGACGCCCCTGGCCTGGTGGCTGGCGCGCTCGCGCGGCTGGAAGTCCGAGGTGGTGGGCGCGCTGGTGGCCCTGCCTATCGTGCTGCCGCCGACGGTGCTGGGCTTCTACCTGCTGATCGCGCTGGGGCCGCACAGCGTCTTGATGGCGCCCCTGCAGGCGCTGGGCGTGCGCACGCTGGCCTTCACCTTCGAGGGGCTGGTGATCGGCTCGGTATTCTACTCCCTGCCGTTCGCGGTCCAGCCGCTCCGCAACGCCTTCCGGGACGTGGGCGAGGACAATCTGGACGCCGCCGCCACCCTGGGGGCCTCCGGCTGGCAGACCTTCTTCCGCGTGGCGCTGCCGCTGTCCGTGCCGGGCTATGTGGTCGCCGCGATCCTCAGCTTCGCCCACACCATCGGCGAGTTCGGCGTCGTGCTGATGATCGGCGGCGGGATTCCCGGGAGCACCAACGTGCTCTCCATCGAGATCTACAAGTCGGTGGAGGCCCTGGAATGGGGCCGCGCGCACGCCATGGCGGCGCTCCTGGCGGTGTTCGGGTTCGCCGTGGTCCTGACGCTGCTGCGGCTGGAAAGACGCATCTCGGCGCCCCTGCTCAACGAGCGGTAGACCACCGTTCGGCGGGCTGCGTCGGAAATCCGGCGATTCCGCGGCGAATGGCGAAGACACTTTTCGCGCACTGCGCGAAAGCGCACACCGCTCTTTAAGCCTTGAAATGAGAGATTTCAGAGGGCAGAGGGACGTAAAGCCCGCCAGACAAAGCGTAGCGACTCGACGCATCCTCATGTGTCAGCCGGTCCGCCTTTGGGACCCTCTGTCGGAACGCCACTTCAGCCCCTATCCCCTCAGGGCCCTGCATGATCTCTTCCCTCTTCGGCGCCATCTCGAACGACATCGCCATCGACCTCGGCACCGCCAACACGCTGATCTACATGAAAGGCAAGGGCATCGTGCTGAACGAGCCCTCTGTGGTGGCCCTGCGCAACGTGGGCGGCCGCAAGGTGGTCCACGCCGTGGGCATCGAGGCCAAGCAGATGCTCGGCCGCACGCCCGGCCACATGGAAGCCATCCGTCCGATGCGCGACGGGGTCATCGCCGACTTCGAAGTCGCCGAGGAGATGATCAAGTACTTCATCCGCAAGGTTCACAACCGCAAGGGCTTCGTGAACCCCAAGGTGATCGT
>Ga0065165_1000324_pt1 | contig 77785 bp, 72 predicted proteins | sample AraplaMF_Cvi_mMF_FD_63813 | JGI IMG/M metagenome (GOLD analysis project Ga0065165, IMG submission 63813) | Arabidopsis root microbial communities from the University of North Carolina, USA - plate scrape MF_Cvi_mMF (version 2) (version 3) | ecosystem: Host-associated > Plants > Roots >... | reverse complement strand
GGTGCCCTGCACTTCCGATCGTACTGTGAATCATGATTGTTTTGCAGTATGTTCCGTGGTTTCCATTTTACCGTTTTCGTATTTCGACGGGCATTTCATGAGGATTTTTTCGGCCGAAAACGAGCCGTCATGCATTTTGCCCACGACTACTACTTGCTCCGATTTGTCGAAATCCTGCGGTTTGGTGTTTTTGTAGACCACCTTTTGTTCCACATTATTATTGTCTACCAATGTGAACACGAACAAGTTAGGGTCTATTTCTGGCCGGTATTCCATTTCCAGGATCTGGCCCGACGCATCTTTTTTGAGCTTACCTACTACGTGGATGCTCTCGTTATCGCCATCCGCAGCCATTTCTTTGGCTTTGGTGAAATCGACGTAAGTACTTGCATCACCCGCAGTTGAAACAATAATACCAATTGCAACCGCGATGATCACCAATCCGAATATCTGTATCTTTTTCATAGGGGCTTATTTGATGTGGAGGTCTTTTTCAATCTTTTTCAACTTGGAGTCGATGCGAAAGAGGTTGATCGCCAAGCCCGCGAAAACCACGGCTACAACCGCAACCACGACCCATATTTTACCGTCAGCACGCAGCCTGTCAGCCATTTCGACGGAAGTGTCGCCCGCCTGCGCGAACAAGTTGCCGGAAACCGCCAGCAACGTCAGGAGGATGAGAGAAATTCTTTTCATTGTATATATGATGGACTAAACCTTAACGAAAATTTACTTTGAAACGTTTGTAAAAAGCCTGATTCGGGCCAAAATGATCAGTGCTTGCCCGATTCCATGAGTGCTTCTTCGCGCACCCGGTTGATCTGCTTGATGCGGATCCGAAGCTCCGCGATCCACAATCCGAGCAGGATATAGCCGATCACGGCGGGGTAAAATACCTTCCTAATGTTGTTGTCGAAATCGTAAGACCCGAACGTGCTGTTGCCGCCGCTGCCCGGGTGCAACGAGTCAGTCAGACGCGGCAGAATGTAAATGATCGGGATGAAAACGGCGAATGCAAAAATGTTGTAAACCGAGGAAATCCGTGCGCGGCGCTGCTCATCTTCGAAAGAGCTTCTGAGCAACAGGTAGGCCAGGTAAATGAGGATACCGACGGCCGCACCATTCAGCTTCGGATCGTTCGGCCAGGGATCGCCCCAGGTGTAATTGGCCCACACGGAGCCGGTAAGGCAGCCTAATATGCCAAAGAAAATAGCCGCTTTGGCCACTTCGCTGGCGATGTCGTCGTCTTTGATATTTCCCTTCGTCAAATAGCGGATGGAGAACACCATCGAAAGCAACAGCAACGTGGTCATGGCAAGCCATAATGCCACGTGGAAGTATGTATTTCGTATACTTTCATTGATAATGGCAAGGCGTGGAACGGGACCGATAAAACCCCAGATGATCACGTAAAATATGATCACTACACAGAGGATTTTCCACCAGATCTTTCTCATTTTAAACAAATACTTTAAAAGTTGTGCCCTGTAACCTGCTGTTTTTCAGCTTCTCCATAAATAGGGAAAAAGCAAGTAGGAGAGCGTAATTACTATCAGATCGATCGATAATAGTGTGGTGATTTCATCCGTGCTGACCGACCAGTCGAGGCCGTCCATGGCATTTTTGGCCAAACGGATCGTCATGAGCAGCATCGGCAGGATGATCGGGAAACTGAGCACAGCCATGAGTGTGGCGCTGTTGTCGGCCTTGGACGCAATGCCCGCGATGAGCGTGAGAACGGAAGCAAAACCGGTGGAAGCCAGCAGGATGCATATCGAAAACAGGCCATTGTCCTGAATGGGATTGCCCATTACGAATGCGTAGAATACAAATCCAAGCACCGATAAAACTCCCATTACGAGGGAGTTATAGATGATTTTGGAAATGATAATGGCCTGAGGGCTGCACAAGTTGTAATAGTAGAGCAAGCGCCCGTGGCGTTCCTGCGAAAAGCTTTTGGCAATGGCATTTACCGCCGTGAAGAGCAAAATAATCCAGAATAATGTGTTCCAGACGATCGGTGTGAGTTGATTCCTGCGGAGGTTAAAACTCAGGTAGCAGACAAACACCGTGCTGACCACGTAAAGCAACATCCCGCTCAGGGCGTATTTCTGGCGCCATTCGAGTGTTACTTCTTTCCAGATCAGGGTCTTAATCTCGTTCAAGGTGATTGGTGTGGGCCATCGGCATTCAGCTTTCGGCTCTCGGTTTGCTGTTGTAATGTAACCAGCGTCACTTTTTTCCGGCTTCGGTACTTCGTTTCGCGCTGCAAAAGTACGACACAAAGCCCGAGGGAAATAATAAAACGGTCAGGATTTTGAATGATTTGGCGAACGGTAGGCACATTAGGAGAAGTAAAGTTTGATTTACCGTCTGAGAGTGCTTTATTTGTACTTTAAATAAAATGAATCTAAATAAGGAACGTATGTCGGCTCGTACCGTTTCCCACCTTAAAAAGGGTGAAAAAGGCATAATCAAATCATTCACAGACCGTGCAATGTCCCTCAAACTGCTCGAAATGGGCTGTTTGCCGGGTTGTGAGGTGCGGCTGGATGCGATTGCGCCATTCGGTGACCCGATCTGCATCAACGTCGGCGGGAATTACAGCCTGTCTTTGCGTTTGAACGAAGCCGCAGTGATTGAATTAGAGTAAAGATTACGTTCCGCATACAGCCTCTCCATTGAAACAGGGAAATGTTAAAGTTGCGCTGGTAGGTAACCCGAATGCCGGCAAGTCTACGCTATTTAATGCACTCACCGGAATGCGCCAGAAAACCGGCAACTTCCCGGGGGTGACGGTCGAGAAAAAATCAGGGACATTCCGCATTGCCGACGCTAACGGGCACGACGATGCGCATGTGACGCTGGTCGATTTGCCGGGTACATATAGTATTTATCCCAAATCGAAGGACGAGACGGTGGTGATGGACATTCTCGCCAACCCGCAACACCCCGATTTCCCCGACGTAGTGGTGATCGTAGCCGACGCCTCCAACCTGCAACGCAATCTGTTGCTCTTTACCGAAATCAATGATTTGGGCATTCCGTCGGTACTCGCGTTGAACATGCTCGACGTGGCCGAAAGCATGAACCTGACCGTGAATGCGGTGCAGCTCGCGATGCAACTGAATGTGCCTGTCGTGCGCATCAATGCGCGCACAGGCGAAGGCATGAAAGGATTGAAAGAGGCTGTGAAACAGGTTATAGAGCGTACGGAAAAGCCCGCGCTGCGCTATTTCTATGAACCCAAGGAGAATGAAATAGGGCTGATTAACGAGGTGAAGGAAATTCATCACCTGGATAATGACTATGTGGCGCTGCAATATGTCTGCCAACACGATAATTTCTCCTTTCTCGAACAGCCGGTAAGGGCCAAACTCGATGCGCTGATCGAGAAATACGGTTTCGACGAGAATAACTTTCTTGCCAACGAAACCATCGCCCGCTACGAAAAAATCAAACCGATCGTTTCCAAAGCCGTGAAATCCGAAGGTGCCACCGAGCAGCCTTACTGGACGCGGAAGCTGGATAGTATTTTACTGCACCAGGTTTGGGGGTATGTAACGTTTGCATTAGTATTACTGGTTGTGTTTCAGGCCATCTTCGCCTGGGCATCCTACCCGATGGACATGATCGACGCCGGTACTGCCGCCGCCATCGAATGGGTAAAAGGTACATTACCCGCAGGCGTGCTGAACGACCTCATCACCGACGGTATCATGGCAGGTATCGGTGGTATCATCATATTCATCCCGCAAATCGCGATCCTATTCGCGTTGGTTGCCATCCTCGAAGAGTCAGGGTATATGGCTCGCGTCATGGTGATCATGGATAAGCTGATGCGCCGTTTCGGGCTCAATGGCCGCAGCGTGGTTCCGCTTATTTCCGGTGTAGCCTGCGCTGTGCCAGCCATTATGACCACCCGCAGTATCAGCAGCCGCTATGAGCGTTTGCTCACCATTCTGGTAACGCCGCTCATGAGCTGCTCCGCTCGCCTGCCGATTTATGCGATACTTATCGCCGTGGTCGTGCCTGAAACGAAAGTATTGGGTGTATTCAATGTACAGGGATTGGTGCTCTTTGGCCTTTACCTGCTTGGATTAGTGGGCGCATTGGGTTCGGCCTGGTTGTTATCACTGTTTATTCCAAGAAAAGAGCCAAGCTATTTCATGCTCGAAATGCCTTCCTACAAACTGCCGCGTTGGGGGCATGTTGGTTTTACGATGTATGAAAGTGTCAAATCCTTTGTACTGGAAGCCGGTAAGGTGATTATGGCGATCTCCATTATCCTTTGGGTGCTGGCCTCCTACGGCCCCGGTAATAGTATGGATGCTGCCGAACAGCAGGTGGTTGCCTCTATGAATGCCGCTCCGCAGGACCAAATAGATGCCGCCATAGCGTCTGCAAGACTGGAAAGCTCCTATGCGGGCCAGTTTGGCCGTTTCATCGAGCCGGTGATCAAGCCGATAGGTTATGACTGGAAAATTGGTATTGCGTTGCTCGCCTCATTTGCCGCCCGCGAAGTATTTGTAGGTACCATGGCTACCATTTACAGCATCAGCGGCGACACCGAGGACGTGCTCACAGTAAAGCAGAGGCTCATCCAGGAAAAGAATCCGGAGACCGGCGGGCAGATGTTCACGCCCGCCGTGTGCTGTTCGCTATTGATATTCTACGTCTTTGCCATGATGTGTATGAGCACCATCGCCGTCGTCTACCGCGAAACCCACGGCTGGAAATGGCCGCTTATCCAGCTTGCCTATCTCACCGTGCTGGCTTACACTTCGGCATTCTTGGTTTATCAGGCATTGAGTTAACTCAAATTGAACGAGTTACCAACCAAGGTGCTCCACGACATCCGACGCGATCAGTGCAGTTTGGCCTCGGGCTTCGGCGGCGCGGTCGCCGGCGAGACCGTGCTGGTACACGCCAAGGATAGCGGCGTCGGCCGGGTCGTATTTTTGGGCGAGAAGGCTGGTGATAATGCCGGTGAGGACGTCGCCTGTGCCGCCGGTCGCCATTCCCGGATTGCCGGTGGAGTTGAAATGGACTTCGCCATTGGGAAGAACAACAGCGGTGTTTGCGCCCTTCAAGCAGACAATCGCTTTGTATTTGGCAGCAAATGCCTGCGCTTTTTCCAGCCGTTCATACTCGTTGCCACTTTCACCGGCAAGCCGCTGAAATTCCTTCGGATGAGGGGTTAGGATCGTGTTTTTAGGCAGTTTGTAAAGTAAATGCCGGTTTGTGGAGAGGATATTCAACGCATCGGCATCGATAATAACCGGTACTTTGGTTTGTTCCAGTACTTTTTCCAATGCTTTCACCGTCGCTGGATCCTGACCGAGGCCGGGGCCAATACCGATCGCCGTGGCCGAGGACAGGTCGGGCAGTTTGCTAACGTATTTTTCTGCTTCATCGACGGTCGTCATCGCCTCCGGAACGGAGATTTGCGTGATCTCGTACCCGCAGGTGGGTACGTGCATCGTGAGCAGGCCCACGCCCGAGCGGAGACAAGCCCTTCCCGAAAGTACGGCGGCGCCCATCTTGCCATAGCTTCCGGCAATGATTACGGCGTGACCAAAAGTGCCTTTGTGTGAAAATTTCTGGCGGGGTTTAATGCGTTTTTCGGCTTCAAACTTATCGGTGAAAAAGTAGGGGGTAGCTGTATCGGCCATATATCGGGTGCTCAACCCAATGTCGACGACATGCCATTCGCCCACGTATTCCGCATTCTGAGGAAGCAGGAATGCGAGTTTCGGAAGCTGAAATGTGACGGTGTATTTAGGTTTTACAATAATATCCGCAGGATCATTGGACTGGTCGGTATAGAGCCCGCTGGCGATGTCGACCGATACGACTTTGCATGACAGTTCATTCAAGTAACGGATTACAATGCTAAGCAAACCATCCACTGGTCGCGATAGGCCGGAGCCAAGCAATGCATCAATACACACTACTTGTCGCGGAAGCTGCGGAAGGTCATTCTCAGATTGAATGCGCCGTGGCGTGAGGTGGTTGCCAAGCCGGGCGTAGTTCTGGCGGAAATCGTCAGTCGCGTTCAGCGTATATTCCACGATAAAAACCTGCACATCGTAGCCGCAGGCGCTCAGAATGCGCGCGATGGCCAGGCCGTCGCCGCCGTTATTTCCCTTGCCGCAAAAGATGGCGATAGGCCGGGTATTGACATATTGATTACAAAACCAGCGTACAAATGCCTGCGAAGCGCGCTCCATGAGATCGATGGAAGCGATAGGCTCATGTGTGATCGTGTAGGCGTCCATCGCCCGGATCTGTTCTACATTGAAAATCTTCATGATAATAGCGTGAAAAGCTTTTTGTTACCGACAAATAATGCTAGATTTGCACTCGTTTTCTCAAAAGCTGTTTTGAATGAAGGGGCGTCACCCCGTCCGCTGGGAGCAAGCTATCATTTTAAATCCATAAAATCACTCGTCATGAGCGAACTTATTAAACTCGTAGAAGCTACGATTGAAAATCGTAAATCCGAGTATCCTGATTTCAAATCAGGCGACACGATCAACGTTCACGTGAAAATCCGTGAAGGTAACAAAGAGCGTATCCAGCAGTTCCAGGGTACCGTTATGCAGCGTCGTAACGTAAACGGAGCTGGCGAAACTTTTACAGTACGTAAAATTTCAAACGGTATCGGTGTTGAGCGTGTTTTCCCAATCCTTTCACCAAGCATCGCGAAAATCGAATTGATTCGTCGCGGTAAGGTACGTCGCTCACGTCTGTTCTTCTTGCGTGGCCGTCAGGGCAAAGCAGCTCGTATTAAAGAGCTTAAAACCACGAAGTAATCCCAAAGATCTTCGGGACGAAATTTTAAAACCCTGCAAGCGAATTTTTCTTGCGGGGTTTTGTTGTTTTGAACAAAATCAGTCTGATTTTGTTCAAAACAACAAAACCCCGCCGTCAGTTGAAACTGACGGGAACCGATTATTTCTATTTCCGTCGGTTTAAACCGACGGCTAACGATCGCTACTTATGACTATCGCCTTTTATAAATACCAGGGTACCGGCAACGACTTCGTCATGATCGACGATCGCGATCTGCAATTCCCTGTTTCCAAAGAATTGATCGCGTCGATCTGCCACCGCCGGTTCGGTGTCGGCTCCGACGGTCTTATTCTGCTTCAAAATGCGGAAGGCTACGATTTTCGCATGGTGTATTTCAATGCCGACGGCGGCGAAGGCAGCATGTGCGGCAATGGTGGCCGTTGCGTGGTGCGTTTTGCCAGTGATCTGGGCCTTTTCAAGGATAGTACGAAATTCATAGCGGTCGACGGCGAACACGAAGCAACGGTTTCAGGCGATATCATCCGCCTCAAAATGTCGAATGTGAATGGCGTGGAGCAATATGAGGAGTACGATTTCATGAATACCGGTTCACCGCATTACGTGACCTACGTGGATGATATTCACAAAGCCGATGTGGTGAATATCGGCAGCGAAATCCGTTACGGCTCGGTGTACGGACCCAAAGGCGGTACCAATGTGAATTTTGTAGAAGTAATCGAGGATAACCACCTGAGCGTGCGCACGTACGAGCGGGGCGTGGAAGATGAAACTTTCTCATGCGGAACAGGTGTGACCGCCTGCGCATTATCCGCTCACATACGCGAGGGCTGGGAAGGTCCCGTACAGGTAGAGACGATCGGTGGAACGCTGGCAGTAGAGTACCAGGATGCCGGCGAAGGTCAGTTTGAAGATGTTTATCTGATCGGCCCTGCGGTGCGTGTTTTTGAAGGTACGCTGAGGGTTTAGAGTTTAAAGTAGAAAGTTTAGAGTAAAAAGTTTAAAGTTTAAAGTGATGCCTTGTAAGTCATTGATTTGCAAGGCTTTGCTTTGAACTCTAAACTCTTAACTTTAAACCCTATTACTCCGACTCGATAATACCGCCCTTCACATGAAATATCTGTTTGTCGGCCCATTCGGGAACGCGGCAGTAATCCATGGCGGCTACTTTGCTGCGGACGCCATTGGTACAAATGACGACGATCGTTTGATACGGCGCGACCAGCGGGCGTTTCTCTCTGATCTCGGCCAGCGGAATATTGATTCCTCCTTCATTGAACTCCTCAAATTCCCAGGTTTCACGCACATCCACGAGCACCGCATCCGGGCCTTTGGTCAATGCGAGTGCCTGCGGAAGGTCGATGTCCGAGTAAGTTTTTTTTGACATAGCACCAATTACCTGCCCAGCGCGTAAGGATGGTCGTTTACCACCGGGATGTTCTTCGCGATCAGCTTGTGAATATCTTTCAGGTATGGTTTTTCCTCCTTGTCGCAGAACGACATCGCGATGCCTTTCGCACCCGCGCGACCGGTACGGCCAATGCGGTGAACGTAGGTTTCCGGAATGTTCGGGATTTCGTAGTTGATTACGTGCGTCAGGTCATCCACATCGATACCGCGTGCAGCGATGTCGGTGGCCACGAGAACGCGCGTCGTCTGGCTTTTGAAATTTTTCAATGCATTCTGGCGGGCAGTCTGCGACTTGTTACCGTGAATGGCCTCGGAAGTAACACCCGCTTTGCGCAATACTTTCACCACTTTATCAGCCCCGTGTTTGGTACGGGTAAATACCAGCGCCGTTGCAATCGATTCGTCTTTCAGAATATGCAGCAGCAGCGAGTTTTTGTCTGATTTATCCACAAAAAACACCGACTGGCGGATGGTATCGGCCGTCGAAGATACCGGGGTGACTTCCACTTTCACCGGGTTCCTTAAAATGGTACCTGCCAAAGTCACGATCGCCGGAGGCATTGTGGCCGAGAAGAACAGCGACTGGCGCTTGTTCGGCAACAGCTTGATGACCTTCTTCACGTCGTGCACAAAGCCCATGTCGAGCATGCGGTCGGCTTCGTCGAGCACGAAAAATTCCAATTGGTTCAGTTTAATGAACCCCTGGTTGATCAAATCCAGCAAACGGCCCGGTGTAGCGATGAGTACGTCAACACCTTTCGCCAATGCGTCGGTTTGCGGTTTCTGGCCTACGCCACCGAAAATAACGGTATGTCTCACACGCGTGTGACGCCCGTATGCAGCGAAGCTCTCGCCGATCTGGATCGCCAGCTCGCGGGTAGGGGTCAGAATTAATGCACGGATACGGCTTTTTTCAAATTTCCCGACCGGGTTTTCGTGCAGCAATTGCAGCATCGGAATCGCGAAAGCGGCTGTTTTACCGGTACCTGTTTGTGCACAGCCCAGCAAATCTTTATTTTCTAAAACAACCGGAATAGCTTTGGCCTGGATGGGAGTGGGAGTGGTGTATCCTTCTTCTTGGAGAGCCCTCTTGATCGGCTCTATGAGTTTTAAATCCTGAAATGTCATTTGGTCTTTTTAATGGCTGCCATTATTTTAACTTGAAAAATGCAGCCCGGATAATATATTTGGCCATTGCGGCCGATTGTATAACAGAACTATATTTTTAAACGTTCAGTGGATATACTGGACAAAAGTACTCAGTATTACTCTAAATTTGACTATTAGCCATCAACACAACTACATTATGGGCAGAATTCTTACTCTCACACTCTTACTCTCGCTTTTCTTCGCTACCGCTCACGCACAGGATGTAATAGTCCGAAAAAACGGTTCTACCATTGAAGGAAAAGTGGTCGAAGTGGGTATCGACAAGGTATTATATAAGATTAGCCAGGAAGCCAATGCGGCCAATTTTGTCGTCAGGAAGAACGAATTGCTGCGTATCGAGTTCGAGAACGGTCAGACGATCTGGTTTGATAAACGTGCCGAGCGTAGCAATGCACGGGGCCGGGAGCGGAATGCGCCCATCGTTCAGGATGAAGAGCTAGGTAAAAATAAAATCGATTTTTCACCTTTCAAGGCTTTGGACAGTGGCCCGGGCTTTGGTATCAGTTATGAAAGAATTCTTGACAAGCGCGGCTATTTCGGGCTGCTCCTGCCGTTTACATTGACCATTCCCGACAGTTATTACCTTCCCTCAATCGGCGAAAATTCCGACGACCAGATGTATTATTTCTCCCCTAGTTTGAAAGTTTATCCATTTGGCCAGAAACGCGTCACTTATGCGGTGGGCCCGACGCTTTTCACCGGGATTGGTACAAAGTGGCAGTACACCAACAAATATGATCCTTTAAGCGGCGTTACTACCAGCTCTGAGGAGGAGCGCCAACGTTTCCGAATGGGAATGATCGTCAATAATTATGTCAACTTCCAGATCACCCCGCATTTCCAGATTGGCCTGAACGCCGGAGTAGGCCCGAGGTATCTGGACCGTGAGAAATATCATTCGAGTACGTACCGTAACGGACGCATGGAAATCACCGGGGAGTTCAATTTCAACCTGGGTTTCCGGTTCTGATCATTTCACGACGCGGAAAACGGGATAGCGCATATATTCCTTTTCCGCATAGTCCGAATTCTGATAGATAAAATCCAGCTGTGCGTTGCCGTTCTTCGCAAACTCGGGATCGGCTTTGCGTTTTTCGTCGAGTTTCGCTTTCAGCCCGGGCGATTTTTTCAGTAAATCCGCAGCCAGGTCTTCGAAGACGTAACCCGAATAGTGTTCCTTGGCTTGTAAAATGGTGTCGAAGAAATTCCATTTGAAGAACGAATCCACCGCTTTCGGTTCGAGGGTTTCGATGATGTAGCGATTCGTGGATTGATTGACCGGAACGTACCAATCTCCTTTTTTGAACGGCAGCTGCTGCCTTTCGGTCCGCACTTTCACCGAAGTGTGCCAGTAGTGCCCTTCAAAAGGTTGTTTCGGCGTTTCGAGTTCTTCGATATAATATGTTTCCACCCGCATTTCCGAGTCCTTTTCGAGCGCTTTCATTTGAACACCATTCAATTGCAGCAGCGCAATGATATTATGCCAACCTTGGGGAATGATGTAAGCTTCCGGCCGGGTCACTTCGTCGAGCGGAACATAGGTGTCGTAGAAAGGAATATCTTTGATAAAAGGTCGGGAACGGTCGTAATGCAGCCTGGGCAGCCCGCTTACCTCGCTGGGAATGTACTCCGGCTCGTAGCCTTTGAATGCGATCGTGGATTGTTTTGATTTATCCACCTGCCAGGTAATGGCAAATTTCTCCTGCTTTTTAACGGCTTCCTTCGTCTCATTCCGCAGTTTCAGCAGGGCCTTCCGATGTGCGGCGAGGAACTTGATATTGCCATGCAAATAGGCGTAAGTCGATTTGACTCGCTGATCATACGGTTTCAGCATATGTGTTTCGGTCATCACGCCAATGGTATGAAACAAAGCGGCATAGCCCGTAGAATAGCGTGGCCAGTCGGGAAACTGGACAAAACCTTTGTCAGGCGTCTGCCCGTAGGCATTCACATAAGGCGTCGCCTCGAAGCCGGCTTCCTTTAAATGCCTGTACATATAGGGCAGGAAAACCTTGTCGTTGAATTCGCCGAGCGGACCGCCGAGCTTGTCTTTCTGGGCGTAATCGAGTGTCATTACATATTGGTAATCGGAGCCGTTGCTCACGTGCGTATCCGCGAAGAGGTCGGGATCGAGCTCATGGAAAATGGCAGCGAAACTGCGGGCATTGCGGGTGTCGGCTTTGATAAAATCGCGGTTCAGGTCATAATTCCGCGCATTTCCACGGAAACCATATTCCTCCGGCCCGGCCTGGTTGGTACGCGTGGTGCTGTTGCGGTTCAATGCACCGCCGATGTTGTAAAAGGGAATAATAGCCACCACAATGCTGTCCAGCTCGGGAAACCGGGCCGGGTGCACGAGCATGTCGCGCAGGAGCATCATCGACGCATCCACGCCATCCGGCTCTCCGGGGTGGATGGCATTATTGATGAACAAAATAGCTTTACCCTGCGCTTTCAGTTTTTTGATGTCAAACACCTTATTTTTTGAATACAACACCAAATGCAATGGCCTGCCGCTGTCAGTAAGACCTTTTTCCTGCATTTGCACCTGTGGGAAGTTTTGGCCGAGCTGCCGGTAGTAGGTAATGCCTTCCTCGTAAGTGGGCGTTTGCTTGCCGCCGCTTTTTTCGAAACGGGTCTCGTACTGGGCGTTTGCGGTCAATGCGATGCCGGGAAGGATGCCCAGCAGAAATAGTGTCAGTTTGGAGCGCATGAAAGGGATGAAATGTCAGTATTTGTATTGTTCGAGCAAGTGAAGGTAGGGTTGAAGGCCGTGGTGAATGAAAACATTCTGATCCGAATCTTCAAACTGCTTATAGTACGCATCATCGGCCAGAAGTACGACCGTCGGGCCGATGCGTACGTAATTACTGCTTTTATAAAACGCGGGCGACTGGTATTCGGGCAGGTTTTTGGATACAATCTTACCTGCAAACCGCCCGAGGTACTTCTCGTAATTGCGCTGCGCCTTTTCGCTCGGCTTTTTCATGCCTTTGTAAGCGTGCCGCATACCGATGCGCGCAATGAGCTTTTGTTTCTTGATAATGCCGTCGATATTCTTGAACGGGTTAGTATTGTTAAAATCGCTGAGGGTTTGCACCGAAAATGGTACTTCGGGTACCCAGTCGGCCGAATTGACCACATTATAGCCCCAGCCCCCATCAACCATGTGTTCATACTCGTACGCGAAATAGGTGTTACCCACTTTCGGCGCCGCACTGGCGTAGGTCTTGAAACGGATATCTTTGGGCAATATTCCCTGCTTTTGAAGCGAATACAAATGCGCCGTCATCAGGTAACTGAGCGCGCCGCCCTGGCTATGGCCCATAATGAGGAAATCTTTGACGCCGGTTTTGTACAGTGAGTCGACTCTGGGCACAATATCCCTGGCCAGATAAGCCGTGCCCACCAGCCAGCCAATATGCACAGCGGCTTTGGGGTTGTCGGCCAAATGGTATTTAAATGTGTAATCTTTGGCAATTTGCAGCTCCCCGCGGGCCGGTACCATCGCGGCATAGAAGTTTTCGAGCCAGCCCACGGCGTTCATGGTGGTACCCCGCAGATTGATCACACCTACGGAGGACTTGCTCTTCCAAAGTCCCCAGCGATTGTCGAGTCCCATTACGGATGACGTGTAAACGGAGTCGAATTTTGTGGGCCGTGGAAGCTTGAACTTTTGCCGGTTGGTCATGGCGGTATCGTACAGCAAGGCGTGCATATACACGAGCTCCTGGTATTCGGCCTTATCAAAGCCGGGTTTCAGCTTGCTGGTTTGTGCCGATGCGGGCCGAATGGCGAGTATGCTCAGGATAAAGACAATGGCCGCGTGCCTGAGCAGGCACGATGTGAAACTTGTCAGGGACTTTTGCATGAGTGATAGCGAAGCGTTGAATAACAAGGCAACCTTTGGGTTACTAATGTAGGAAAACAATCGATGCAACCGGATTTTCGTACTTTCAAATCGTTTTCCGACCCCGGTTTCAGCCAGTTCTTTCAAATTAGAATACTATTAGAGTTTACCCGTGCATGCCGTTTCGCATTGAATGCGAGCCGGGAATTTTTTATTTTTGGTTAGTCTAAAAAATATTTTCATGGAGCTGTATTACTCTTTTTCCGCATTAATCGTCCTCTCTGCCATATTTTCCTACCTCAATTCCCGGTTTCTGAAATTGCCTCCTTCCATCGGCGTCATGGTGATCGCATTGATGGTTTCGTTGGGGCTTATTGCTACCGATAGCATATTTCCGCGCACATTCATTGGCATTTCCACACTGATAGCAAGTGTAGATCTCACGGAGATACTCATGGGCGCGATGCTCAACTTCCTGCTGTTCGCGGGGGCCATTCATTTGCATTTGGAAGATCTTCGGGAGCAGCGCTTGCCGGTCATTATTTTTTCCACCGTCAGCGTTGTGATTTCCACATTCGTGATCGGTTTCCTGATTTATTATATCCTTCCGTTGATTGGCATTAGCATTCCGCTCATTCAATGTCTCGTTTTCGGCGCATTGATTTCGCCTACCGATCCCATTGCGGTGCTCGGGATTCTCAAACAGGCCGGCGTTCCCAAGTCGCTCGAAACGAAGATCGCGGGCGAGTCGCTTTTTAACGACGGTATGGCGGTGGTGGTGTTTATCCTGATGCTCGCGCTGGCGAGGGGAGAGGAAGTGAATACCTCGTTTGCGGGCATTGCCGGGCTTTTTGTAAAGGAAGCACTGGGCGGTATTTTGCTCGGGCTGCTGCTCGGCTTTTTGGGTTCCAAAATGATGTATCGGGTAGATGGCTACAACGTACACGTGCTCATAACGCTTGCGATCGTGATGGGCGGGCACCTGGCCGCGCAGGCATTGCATATGTCGGGCCCGCTGGCGATGGTGGCGGCAGGTCTGGTAGTAGGGAATTACGGGAAAAACCCCGGTGCGGTTTCAGATACCGAGCGCGACTATATCGATAAATTCTGGGAGCTTATTGATGAAATCCTGAATGCGATCCTGTTCCTGATCATCGGCTTCGAGCTGCTCTTGATCCCGGATATGAAGCAATATGGCTGGGCCGGTCTGGTAGCGATCGTAGTAGTGCTTTCTGCGCGCTTTATTTCGATCTACATTCCCGTCAAGCTGATCCCATTCAAGACGCGCTTCGGGAAGAAATCGATCACGATCCTGGTATGGGGAGGTTTGCGCGGCGGTGTTTCCATCGCACTGGCATTGTCCATTGACCAGCATCTCAACAAAGACCTGCTGCTGGCCATCACCTATTTCGTGGTGTTGTTCTCGATCATCGTGCAAGGGCTCACGGTGGGCAAGCTTACCGACCGCCTGCCCGACGACGCAGAAGCTGCTTAGGAAGCCGGCCCGGCAACGAGCTGGTTGAGCAGCGCATTGATTTTGTTCAGCCAGATCGTTTGTCCCTCGCACGTCCAGTGCGAATCGCCTTTCATGTACGAAGAACGGCCCATACGGCGGAAATCGGCAAGCACATCAACATAGGGTACTCCGAGTTTGGGATGGTTGTACACCCGCTCGATCAGATTGTTGTACGCGCCATAATGGGGGCTTAGCACCGAAACTTTGTTTGGGATAATACTTAATATCACATGATCGAAACCCAACGAATCCGCAAAATCGCGACTTGCATTGAGGTTCGTGATCATTGAGTCAAGCTCGGTTTGGCGCAGCGGCGTGAAGGACGACGTAACTTCCGGGGTGTCGGTATCCATGTAATACACCACATCGCGGTCGTTGTTCACGAGCGTAACACCCGAAGCAGTCCTGTCGAAAAAACGGTGGTTGAAATCGGATTTCCATTCTTTAATCCGTAATGCGAAGTCGTTTTGGAACAGGAAGCCGTCGAGCCTGTCGGCGGTATGCGAGCCTTTGAAAGCTTCGTCGAGCTGGTGCATGAACTTGCTGGAAGCCCCGTTTTGAATAAATGTCGCTGAGTCCGGCACGAGCACGGTAATGGCTGACGAAGCGAATTTCTGGCGGAAATGCCGTTCGACGCTTTCCATCAGCAAGATATTATGCTGGGTGGTGTCGAGTTTGATATGCAGGAAATCGGACCATTTTACCCAGGTGTATTCGTCTACCGGGAAGTCGCTCAGGCCAACCCTTCCTTTTTCCGTAAAACTATCGCCGATAATGTACAAATGTACTTTTTTTCCCGACTTCGGCCGGGCTGGCGGCACATAGCCAGTGCATTGGTGACGCGGATCACGGAATTCTGACAGGGTAGAGAGCTTGTATAAATCGCCGTATTGATAGCCATCTTCCACAAGCCGCTCTTTCCACAGCCAGGGTAGTATGGTCGGGCTAAGCCCTACGACCCAGATCAGGCAGCAAGCAGCCAGAACGATATATCTTAAAATTTTCATAGCATTATCTCAACTTGATCGACCAGACCTGTATTTTCTTCTCTGACCGGCTGAATATCAATAATTTGTAATAACCCGGCTGATAGGTAAGCTGCACCGGCATTTCCGACGGGATCGCTTTATCGCCGAGGCGCCTTCCGCTCATGTCAAAAACGGTAGAATAACTGCCCGATTTAATGGTGATAAAGCGGTTGTCGACACCAAAGAAATGGTATTGGATCACCGAATTTGGCAAAATATCCTTGATCTCGAACAGCTCGCGGCCATCTTTGGTAATAATAGCCGTTTTGGAATTAACCGACCGCACCAATATCCAGTCAAGTGAATTGCGGTCGAATAGGATCCGGAAACGTGAACCCGGTTCCGGGCGGAGAAGCTGCCGCCGCGACGTGACTTTGCCGTCCAGGCTGATGCGAATCAACTCGCCGGATACGCTCACGCCCGCGAGCTCGGGCTGGCCCGTTTGCGGGTTTTGCGCCCAGGTGAACGGACTTTCGGTGCGCGTCAGGATATCGACGGGGAAGCCGGGGCGTACCGTGCCATTTTCCTTCAATAAATAGATCTTTCCGTTCTGCTGCGTCACGATGAAGCCCCGGTTACCGATCTGGTTCAGCGCCACCACCGGACCCACGATCTTTTCGAAGCGTACGGAATGGTTCAGCCTTTTAAGCGGGCGGGTGACACTTTCCCATACAAACAGCTCTTCCGCCGAGCTCTTGACGATAAACCGGTTACTGCCGTCTTCGCCGCCATCGATGAGGTACAATGCCGAAATAAGGTCGGAGGTAGGCAAATGGGCCTGGAAAGTCGAAACATTGGAGGAGTCGTCTTCGTCCAATGCATACACCGTGCGTCCCGTGGCAAAAATGCGCTGCTGACGGCCAATGTTCAGGAAGTCGACTTTATAAGCAGCCGTGCCGATCGCTCCGTTCAGTTTGGCGATGGTTTCGGTTTTGCCTTCACGCAGGTTGTTTGTTCTGAGTAGGTTATGTTCTTTGTCGGTCAGCAATATTTCAGAGCTTCCGTCGATTGGGTTTTGCAATGCGGCGAGTTCGGAATCGTAAATATCCGGCCACTCGATGTCAATGTTCAGGAAGGTACGGTTGAGCACCTTGCTGGCAGTTTGCCGTTTTTTAGGATGGAATGTTAGCTCGGGGAATGCCTCGCTGCCTTCGAAACGGCATTGCAGCGTGATAGACTCCATTTTTGCCGTGAGGTCGCTGTACTTTTTACTCACCTGCGTTTCCTCGCCCGATTGCGCTTTCCGCAGGTTCACGATCATCGAAAGCTGCGCTTCGTTGTTGGTATTGGTCAGCACGCTATCGTATTCCGGTGATTGTTTCCAAGTGATCTGGTTTTCGTAATCGACAATGTAGTTCTGTAAAACCTGCGAGTTGTTGCTGATCACGAGGTACGGAGCAATATAGGTAATGTAGCTGCGCGGGAAGCCGGTGAACATCGGCCCGTAAAGACCTGCCGGTAGCTCTGGCACAGGTACCGAGTAAATGTCGTAACCCTGGTATTGATCGTTCGAAACGTTGCTTTCCTGATTGGCCAGATGCGCGAGCTTTTGCAACACGGGCCTCACTTTATCATAATTGGAGAACTCCGCGAGCAGGATTTTGCCGTCGGTAATGCTGTTGTTTTCTTCCAGTTGGCACAGTACCAATTCCGAACCTATATTGTCTAAGAGTACATTGCTCTCGCCGGCAATGTAGTAGGTGAGCTTATCCCAGGCCGGCGACTTGTATTTTTTATGCCATTTCAAAAATGCTTCCTTGAATGCCGCCTTGTCGGACGCTGCTGCGCGGTACAGAAACGACGTCTGCTGCGATACATGCTTGTGCCCGATAAACGGCGTGCCTGGGTTGTCTTTCAGGATTTCGGCCAGATAGTAATCCGGGGCGTCTGCACCGTCGGATTTTACGACCAGGTTTCCCTTGTTCTCTGCTTTTTCAATGTGAAAATCCTGGTAGGCAGGGAAGCTTCTTCCAAATTCGGCCAGCGTAGCGACGTTTTCCATTGACATCACCGATTTCCAGGCGTCGGTGCGGAGGTAAATGCTCGTGCCATAATCGGAGTCGTTGATATTCGAGAAGCGCGAACGTAGCCTGAACGAGCTGATATTGAGCGACGATGCACGCACGGCGTCTTCGATCAGGTCGCCGTAGTAGCTCACGATCAGGTAATGGTCCTTTACCAGGTAGGAAAACAACGGCCGGGAGTTGGCATCGATGGCGTCGGTAATGCGGTGATCCTGGAAGTTGTGGTGCAAAAGCCGTATGTTGGCGTGTTGCGGACTGGCGAGCCATTTGGTTTCTTCCTCGGTGACGGGAATGTACATAATTACCCCCCATTCCGTGCTCGTGCGCGGGTGGTACGAGTAGGAGAGTGCTTTGCCTTTCAGGAATGTTTTGAGCTTTTTAGCGTCTCTCGTCAGGAGGTTGAGCAAAGTCAGATTGTCGCTGGCGATATCGAGGAGGGGAAGCCGTTTAAGGTCCAGTGCGGCTTCTGTGGCTGTGTAAGCCGAATCTTGCAAATGCTCACTGGTAATCACCACCACGGCATTGGAGGGGATGAATTGCCAGGCTGCCGACGAACCCCTCGACCATTTGAACAGGAAATATCCTGCTGATGCGATAAGCACGACCAGCAGGATAGCAATCAGTTTTTTTTTCGACACAAGCCTGTTTTTTAAGCGCGGATCGCTTTCACTTTATCATTCAGTTCGAGGCGAAACCGCAAGAGTTCTTTAAAGCTTCGGATACAAACTTTCCACAGGTTCCATTTCACAATTGAAACGGTGCCGGTTTCCCGGTCTTTATGGGTGATAGGGATATCGAACAGCTGCTGTCCTGATTTTTTAGCCATTACCGCCAGGAAAATGTTCGGTGCGAACGGCTCCGGGTTGGGCAGCTGATTCATCAGTTTTTGCAGGAATGTTCCTTTAATCAGACGGAACGGGATGTTGCTGTCCATGATAAATGTACCATAAACAGCGGAAATCGTGCCGCGGAGGAATTTCGTGATAAAGAGGCGTACGCCGGCATCATGCCGCACCTGGCGGTAGCCGAGTATGAACTGTGACTGGGAGCGCTTGTCCCAGAGTTTGTCAAAATCTTCGGAAACGAACTGGTCGTCACTGTCGGTCTGGAATACATATTCCGAACCTAGTTCCAACGCTTTGCGGTAACCGTTTACGACGGCATTACCATGTCCTCCGTTTTTCTGGTGAACAACGGTCAGGTTGTCGACCTTTTTGTCCAACTCATCCAGTAACGCTTTCGTATTGTCCTTCGATCCGTCGTTGATGACGATCAGGGTAGTGTTATCGTTGGGGAATTTAGTTTTGAGGAAGGAGGTCCAATTATAAACTACTTTTTCGATACAATCCTGCTCATTGTATGCGGGCATTACTATACTCAGAAGATATGACATGCAAAAGCGTATTTGGTATGTTGCGCGAAATTAATAAATAAAGCCTGTAACCGGGCTATGGGGTTTCATTATTTAGTAAGCGTACTTGTCTTTCAGAGCGTTAATCGGTTTCTCGAAAAAGTGCCAGGAAACCGACGCCACTAAGACAGTGAGCGCCACTACGACCGTTGCTTCGAACGCGATATTGCCTTCGAGGCTGGGGATATATTGATAGATTTTCCGGAAAAGCCTGACCGTCGGGTGCATGGGACCGCTGTGAAAATGGTTGTATACAAAATTGTGGTACAGGTACAGGCCATAGCTGATTTTACCAAGATAAATACACACCGGATTTTCGAGGAACGCGGCCATCCAACCCTTGAAACCCATCACAGCGCGTCCTATCAACGTAAACCCGAAAATGGACGACATGGTTCTGTCGAGCACTACGTACGGGAAGTTGAAAGGCTGTGCCAGCGATTTGGCCCACCATTGGATCAGGACCCATCCCAGCAAACCAAGCAATACCGGCCATGATTTACTGAAAAATTTAACAAACAGATCATTCTTGTAAAGCTGCATCCAAGCCATGAGCCCACCCAACGCGAATGAATCGAAACACGCGGGCGTGGATACATATGCGACCGTCCATTCACCCATGGTGACGAAGTTGGTGCCTGGTACCCTGCCTGAATAGAAAATGTAGGCACGCAGCAGAATACTGAAAATACCCATCAGGCCCAGTACTGGTACCAATTTGTTTTTGGGAATGAAGAAAATCAGGAACGGAAAAAAGAGATAAACCTGCTCTTCCACCGCCAGAGACCACAAATGGTCCACCGAGCCCATCCAGGTTTTATGCAGGGCAATGTAAATGTTGGTTCCATACAATGCGAGCCACGCCAGCTTGTCGCGTACGGGAGGCACATTGAGGATAAACAGAATTGCGATGATCAGGTAATAAACCGGAAAAATCCGGATGGTTCTGCGAATGAGGAATTTACGCAGGTATTTCTTGAAGCCTCCCGGTGTTCCGTAAGTCTTTTCCTTGCTTTTAAGCAGAATGCGGGAAATCAGGAAGCCGCTGAGTACAAAGAAGATCGTTACTCCCAATGCGCCGAACGGGATGATATTGATCTCCACGATCAGGTGGTCGAGCAGAACCAGCCCCACCGCAATAAAGCGCACGCCGTCAAGTTGAATAATGTGTCCTTCCGAATTGGTGCGCATGGTTACCAGTTAACTTTCACTTCTTTTTTACGCGATTCTTTCACCGTCACACGCTGGTCTTTGAACAGAATGCCGGTTTCGTCGCCCTGCTGGCGGATAAGCGCCACTTTATAAGTTCCCTTGTCCATTTCAGAGAAAGGGATGTCGGCGTAAAAGCCGGGGGCGAAATAATATTGTTTCAGGAACAGCTGTTTCCGGCTCGTGTTACGCGTGCGTAGCGCGGGGAAAATGTAATAGCATTTATCCGAGCTCAGTAGCACATATACACCGCTATCCTGCAACCGCTGGCTGGTGAATGTGGTGTTGCTCACCTTAATGGCCGCTGTGTCGGCGGTGATTGTGGTTTTGTCATACAGATCTACCATTCCCCGCGAACTTCCGGCATAGTTCTGACGGTCGGCGACGGCGATGAGGGGCAGCCATTTGTCGTAAATGACAGGTGTTTTTTCCATGATATTGGCCGCAAACGACGTGTCTGTCGGGTATTTCAGGGATTTGTCCGTAAATGTCCAGTTGAATTGGGAGGTGACCATCTGCTTTCTCAAATTATAAGCATCCACCAGATGATAATGATAGCTGAATACATTGAATGTAACTGCCAGAGCAATAATCGCGGTAATGTAAGGCGAAAGGAAACTGCCCCGAATGGGCACCACGACATAGATGTAGGCGATGATCAGCAGAAGCACTGAGTATATCTTCACTTTGCTCGCAATAAGCACGTCGAATCCGAAACCCGCGCGACCGTGCACTACAATAGCCGCTGTACCCAGGATGAACAGGATCACTCCCAGGCAGAACAGGTCGGTAGTTCGCTCGAATTTGTTGGTATACTTATTCCTGATAATCCTGAAAAGCGTCGTTGAGCCAATTGAAACAGCGACGAGGAATAAAATCACACCCAGGAAAATACAAACCTTAATGTGATTCAGGACCGGGATACATTCTGCAAATGAACCCAGAAATGCCATGTAGCCCTTGACAAGTTGCAGGAGCGAAGCTTTTGATTCGGGGTTGTAGTCAGGTTGCTTATACCAATAGAAATAGCAGAAAATCTCGGCAATGCTGATGATCGTCCACAATGCGAAGCGCTTCCTGTTACCTCCCAGAAACAGCAAAACAGCACCGAGTGGTAAGACCATCAACCCGTTCCCACTCGTAAGCACCGTTACCACACTAAGCAGTATAGCGATGGAAAAAGGTAATACTTTGGGATTGATAACCAGATATAAAGTCCAGAGAACGAGCGTTACTACCCCGAAATTTTGTACAGCGGACATTCCCCAATACATATTTTCCCAAAATGCCAGTGTCATCCACAGGAACGGAATAGGTACCAGTGCAAAGAGCGGCTTTTTGTTCTTTTTGAGCAAGTCATACCAGAGCGGAATGGCTGCCAGCAGCAGCACATTGCCCACGGTCATCAGATGCCGGTAGTTGAGATGCCCGAAAATGGCATAGTCGATCCACGCAAAAAGGCGGGTCAGCGCAATGCGGTGCTCGTTATGCTGCCTGAAAAGCGCCAGGATTTTCTGTTTCCAGTTACCAGCCTGCGCGTATTCTGCGATGAAGTTTTTCAGCGCATGGTCGTCCCATTTGGGAATATTGATGGCATAGTAATCCCAAACCGTGAAATAAATGGCAACGGGCAATAGCAGGATCAGGCTCAGGATAATGGTGAAAGCCTTTTTCGTCATGCCGGGATCATTAGTTGGCTGATGCTCGACAGGATCGAATCTGGGTCAAGTCCGGAAAGCTTCTGGTGATAGCTCTGGCTGCCGTAGCGGCTGTTGGGATACCCCTCCGCTTTGAGACTTTTGAATACTGACGGGAAAATGCCTTTTTCCAGCAACTGGACGGAAAGCTGCTGAGCGAGACCGCCCGTGCTGATGTGTTCTTCGGCAACGAGAATAGCCGGAGCTTTTTTCACCAGCGTTATCAGTTCGTCCGTCAGTTCCAGCGGGAAATGTAAGGCAGTCACCACGTTCACCTTTTCGGCAAGCTCGGGAGCCAGTGCCAGTGCAGACAGCACATTGTTGGCAATTGGCCCCAATGCAAAAACGGTCGTTTCGGCATGGGCAGGCTGGTGAATCACTTTAAATGAACCCGTGAAGTAGCTGTTCGCAGGGGTGGTTTTTCCGGCTCCCAGGCGCAGGTATGCAGGACGGGCGTCGGCGGCGATCTGTCGCACAACCGGAACCACTTCATCGGCAAATGCAGGTACCCACACCTGGGCATTCTGCTGGCCGCTCAAACACGCGAGGTCTTCGATCGTATGGTGGCTGCTACCCATGATGCCGTAGCCATATCCTCCGCCGTTACCTACCAGAAATACCGGCAAGTTGTTGAAACATACGTCGTTACGGAACTGTTCGAGGCATCGGTACACGATAAACGGTGCAATGCTGTAACAGAACACTTTATAACCTTTGTGTGCAAAGCCGGCAGCTACGCCCACCATATTCTGCTCCGCAACACCGGCATTGATAAACCGCTTGCCCATTTTAGCCTGCAAGTTTTCCAATGCATTATATCCAAGGTCGCCTGTGATGAAGATAACGGAGTCGTCTTCGACCGCAAGCTCTTCGATGGCTGTTGAAAATTCTTTTCTCATCGTTAAGTGGGCGCTACGCCGATTGATTAACTTAAAAGGAATGGCCGCCTAATTGGCTGATACCATGCAATTTATTACTTTCTCAATTGTTTTACCAAGGCCCGGATTTCATCGGCAGTTTTATAAGCCTTCGGTCCGCGACGAATTCTGGTGCGGATATACTTAGGCCGCTTTTTAGTCTCTTCGAATATCTTGGTAATGTACTCTCCTAAAAACGAAATGCCCAGGATGGTGAGCCCACCGAAGAATACGATCAGGATAATTACGGTGCTGAGGCCCCTTGGCGTATCCGGGAAGAAAAAGAATTTGGCCAGTATCTGCCAGATTATTCCAAGAATGGACAATGCCGTGAGGCCGAATCCTGCATAACTCATCAGTTCCAATGGCGCAAAACTGAACGAGAAGATCGCCTTCTTCGCCCACCAGATGTTTTTCGTCCAGTTGTTGGTTGACACACCAAACATCCTTTCAGGGCGCACATAAGGTACTCCGGTTTGTTTGAAACCTACCCATGCCCGTAGACCGCGCAGGAACTGCTCTGTTTCTGGCAAATCTACCAGCTCCTTAACCACTTTGCGGTCGATCATTGAGAAATCGCCGGCGTCGCGTGGGATAGGGATGTAGCTCAGCCCCTGGAATACTTTATAGAATGTCTTATAGAAGAAATGGATATGCGGTTTCATCTCGCGCTGTACGCGTACGCCGTACACGACGTCGTAGCCGTCCATCCATTTTTCGTAAAATGCCGGGATAATTTCCGGCGGGTCCTGCAAGTCGCCGTCCATCAGTACCACGCAGTCGCCGGTTGCGATCTCCATCCCGCTCAGGAATGCCGATTGTGATCCGAAGTTTCGCGAGTGGCTGATACCTACCACGTTAGGATCTTTGTCGCAGATCGCATTGATGACTTCTTCCTGGTTATCAGGCGAGTTATCATTGACAAATATGATTTCGTAGCGGACTTTCAGTTCATTAAAAGTCTTCACAAGCCTTTCGTACATAAACGGGATCGCCTGGGCGTCCTTGTAACATGCGATAATGGCTGTGATAACGGGGTTGAGCTTCGGATTTTCAAAAGCAGGGATGAGCCTCGACTCATATTGCACGGCATCCTGCCATTGGCTGTAACGGATTAGGCCGTCTTCCAGGGAAGTTCTCGCTTTCCAGCCGAAGTCGTTTTCAAATGCCGACGGGTCGCCAAACCATTCGGCAAGGTCCCATTTGCGGTTCGACATGCTGCCCCATTCAGGCTCTTTGGCAATGAAAAATGCCTTGCGCGTCACGTCCACGAGGTCGCCCATCGTGGTTTTGCGGCCGGTAGCGATATTATAAGAACGTCCCGATTTCTCGTCGTCGATTTTCAATGCAGCATCCAGAAATGCCTCCACGCAATCTTCCACAAACACAAAATCGCGGCTGATATCAGGCGATACCAGGGAAGGTAAATTTTTCTTACGTGCATTCTCGATCAGGCGCGGGATCAACCGGTCGGGCTCTTCCCAATAGCCGTAAATCGAGTATAAGCGCAGGTTGAGCGTTTTCAGCCCCGCTACTTTGGCATAATATTCGAGCAAATAGGCGGCCGAAACCTTCGAAACCGCATAATGGCTATTCGGTTCAACACGGTCGGTTTCTTTGGGCGACGTGCAATTGAAACCATATTCAGAACTGCTTCCGGCATGGATGTAAACCATGTCCTTCGTGCAGTTTTGCAGGATGTTTACCGTTCCGAGCACGTTGGTCTCGTAAGTGAGGTTCACATTGCTCTGCTTACTGTATGCGCCATAGGCCGCAAGGTTGAAAATCGTTTGCGGTTTATATTTTTCAAATACCTCCTTGATGGAGTTGTCGGAAAGAATGTCGCAGTGGATGATGTTTTCAAACGGGACATTCAGCAGTTTCAGGCGCCATGCTTTGGTGGCGTCGTGGGTTACTGCGTAGCAATCCTTCCGGATTTTGAATATATCATTGAAGAGATTGGCGCCAATGAAGCCGCTGGCACCGAAAACAAAAACTGGCCCTTTTAATTTCTCTATTTTATCGCGGTAAACCGGTAAATGGTCAAGCATTCGTCAATTCATTAAGATAACGTTCCTTTACTTCCAGTGTAGCTTGCTCATACTGGTCTTTATTCATGGGCAGGTAGTGCCATTCCAATTTGTTTTCCATATAAGAAACCCCTTTTCCTTTTACCGTATTGGCGATAATGGCTTTCGGGAGCCCGTTTTTGCGTTCTTTCAACTCGCTGATCGCAGCGCTGACGGCCGCAATGTCGTGGCCATCCACTTCCACCGTTTCGAAACCGATTGCTTTCCATTTTTCAACGGAAGCGGTTTCTCCCAAAACTTTATCCGTAAAGCCGAAACCCTGCAAGCCGTTCTTGTCGATGAGCATGATGAGGTTGTCGAGCTGATTTTGGATAGCGTAGTGAGCAGCTTCCCAGGTGGTGCCTTCATTGGTTTCCCCATCAGACAACAGCGTGAACGAATACGTTGCATCATCAGCGACCTTTGCCGCATGGGCAATACCGGTAGCAATGGGCAGACCGTGGCCCAGCGAACCGGTCGCAAACGGAATGCCTTTGTACTGGCGTGGCGCCGGGTGGGCGGGTAATGTGGTGCCGTCCAGGTAGAATGTATCCAGCTCCTCGTCCGTGATTTCCCCCAGCGTATTCAGGCACGCGTAAAGCGCGGCCGCGGCGTGACCTTTGGAAAGAATGAAGGTATCATCGACCGATTTTTGAAGGAAAAGGACTGCGATCATCAGGTCGATGCAGCTGAGTGAGCAACCAATGTGGCCCGCGTTAGCCTGGTGGTAAAGGCCCAGTATTTTCAGACGAAGCTCGCCGCTCAACTGTTTCGGGTCTTTTAATATCTCTTCTGCTGTCATGCCTGATGTTGTATGTCGATGTAAGGAATTGCCTGCAAAATAAAGGCCAGATCTCCGGTTTTAAGTCCGCAATATACAAAATGTTATTGGACGGCTCTGCCAAAACAGCCTTGCCGCTTACTCAAAACCGTAACGCTTGCCGGTCAGTTTCATGATTTCCAGGGGCTCGGAGCGTCCCTGTTTTTTGATCCAGATCCGATCTGCCTGATCCATATCCATGACCTGCACGTATTGTGCGTCTTTGGGGAAATACAGGTTGGTAATCTGCGCATCGTGGATCGAATAGGGCAGGAATGTGCGGTCCATTTCGGAAAGCACTTCGTAGCGCGGCGCCGGATAAAAGATGGTGTCGCCCGGCTGGTAATTCGCTTTAATCTTCTTGGCAGCCTCCCAGTAGGGGTTAGGCACGCGCGGAACGGCAAAATAGCCGTATTTAGGCGAACGGTCCTCATAGAATTCTTTTAATCTCAATCCTACGAAATAGAGCTGTGCGGCAAGGAACACAAAAATAAGCACCCGGAATTCGACCTTCAAAGTCGTATAGAATTGGAGCAGCAGACTTAATAGGATAATGACGTAAGGGAACGAAAAGCCCGAGTACCGCTGCATAATGCCATAAGTGTGCCCATTCTTGAACGACATCAGGATGAGGAACAGCGTCGGAACGAGCGCCATCATGTAAAGCATCCACAGGCGTGCCTTTTGCTGGCGATCCGCATTTTTGTGCAGATCGGGAATGAAGGACAATGCAAACAAACTGACGCTTAGAATGCAGAATTGCAGTTTGTGATTATTGTAAAAAAACGCGACGACAATGACGAGCAAATACGGGAAACGGGGCGTAAGCCACGCCGGCGTGTTGATCTTGTCTTTGAAACGGTACCAGCAGATCAGTATCAATGCCACCGCCAGTGCCACAACCACATTCTTTTTACCTCCCAGGGCGTCGGTAAGGCCATTGGTGAAAATCACGAGATCCGCGAAAATGGGTAGCGATTTGTTGAAGACATTCAATGGGGTTGCCGGCAATATGTTGCCGAAAGCCTGTCCACCGGTTTCAGCCATTCTTTTATATAATGCAGCCTGGTATTGCAGGGAAGACAATGTGTAAACGCCGCCCCCGAACATCAGCCACCAGGCGACACCGGAAAGCGCAAACACTGCCGCAATGGCCATACGAATCCAGCCTTTGAGCGTCCTCAGGAAAAACAATGCATACAATGCGTGCGCCAACAGTACGGCGATCACCAAAAAATGACTGAGCAGTCCGAGTCCGGCGGAGAGTACGTAGCCTGCGTAAAGCCAGAATGTATTTTTATTGGACTTGTTTTCAATGATTTGTAAAAAGAAATACGTCGCGGCCAGCGTCAGGAAGAAGGTCAGCGAGTAGTTGCGCGCCTGATGGCTGTAAGCGATGAAAAAAGGTTCGATGGCTGTAATGCCGGCTGCTATCAGCGCCGTGTCGGTCCCGAAGAAACGTTTCGCAAACAGGTAGGTTAACCCGATGATCAATACACTGAAAATGACCGAAAAAAGACGAATCGAATAGTCTGAAAAGCCAAATATGTCGATCCACGGATGCAGGAGCGCATAGTAGAAAGGGCTGTTGCCGATATCGCTGCGCGTCATGGCCTCGTAGTAGTCCTCAATGGACTTCGGAGCCCAGAACTCGGCAGGCGTGAATGCCTTGGGCGTGTAGATTTCGTTTGCCGTAAATGAGCGGAGCACCTGTTTTTGCGGGTGGGCCGGTGTTGTCCAAAAACGGGAATCGGACAGTTCGCGGGTCGCAAAAGCTTCTTTTTGATTAGCCCCTTCCAACACGATACCCTGGCTGACGAGCAATGTGCTCACTTCATCGAAGAAAATACTGTAACGATCGAGGTTATGAAGTCTCAACGCAAGACCTGCTACGAGAATGAGGGTGAGTATAAGCCTTGACCGCAGGGTTTCTTTGGTTTGGTTGGGAGACATTAGTGCGTTCGCTGATGGACGCCGCGAAAATAAGGAAATTTCCTGTTATAGGATATTTTTTAGATTTTAAGAATCGTAAACTCTACTCTGCGGTTCTTTTGGCGTGTCTGCTCGGTGAGGTTGCTGGCAATGGGGCGCGTCGGTCCCCAGGCTTTGGTCTGAATGCGCTTGCCGTCTATGCCTTTGGACAAAAGGTATTTTTTTACCTGCTCTACGCGGTCGGAGGAGAGCTTGATGTTCTTTTGTACTTCGCCCTGGTTGTCGGTATGGCCTTCCAGCAATATCTCCATCGTGGGGTAGGCCTTCATCGTTTCGGCGATCTTGTCGAGCTCGGCGAAGGACGACGGGGTCACTTCCGCGCTGCTTTGGGAAAACATCGTGCTGCTGAGCCGGATCTGCTGGCCTGCCTTAATGGGTTGCAGGTAAATGTTCTTGCGGATCGCGCGAAAACCGGTTTCCGCGCTCAGGTCCATGTCCTCCGAAACGGGGAAAAAACCTTCGCCGGAGGCAGTAATGCGGTATATTTCTTTCAGCGGGAGTATCAGCCGGTATTCGCCGGTTTCGGGATCAAAGCTTGCCGTCGCGAAAGCGGCACTCGTACTTTTAATGTCGGCGGTAATGTCGGATTTTACCGGTTTATTGGTCTCCGCATCCAGGACGTTCCCACTCACAACCACTACTGGGTCCGGCTTGATCTCGGGCGTCATGCGGATGCGGAAAATGTCTTCCTGGCCTACCACCTTGTCGCTGGCGCTGAAATAGGCATAATCTCCGGTAGCGGGGATGTTGATGAATGCATCCCAAAGCGGCGAGTTCACCGCGGGCCCCAGGTTCTCGGGCGTCGACCAGTTGAGCCAGGTATCGTCAAGCCGGCGGGTAAGGAAGAGATCGCCCTGGCCGTAGCCGGCGTGCCCGGATGAAGAAAAATATAGCGTCTTGTTGTCCAATGCCAGGAAGGGGGTGCTTTCACTATCGGCGCTGTTGATCACATTTCCGAGGTTTCGGGGCTCCGACCAGGTATTGTCTTTTTGTAAAAACGAAATGTAAAGATCTTTGCCGCCCTCAGTATCATTTCCCTGCACCGCCATAATGAGCACATTTTCAAATGGGGATACCGAAATTTCGAAGTATTTAGCTGTTTTGAGGAAGTTCATGATCTTCCAGGGGCGCGGCACCGACCATCCCGATTTGGTTTTGAAAGAGCGTGAAAACCCGAAATACATATTGCCATCGGCCCCGTATTCATTGATAAGATAAACGGTTTTGCCATCTGCCGAAATGCTGGTCATTGCGTTTTCGCCCGCGTTGTTGATCGGCGGGCCGATATTGACGGCGTCTGTCCACTCACCTTTATCATTGAGCGTCGAATACCATACGTCCTGATGAGCAGGCGAGCCGATATTGCCCTCAAAGTCGTTTCTTGTGAAATAGAGTGTCTTACCATCCGGCGAGATAATGGGCGCCACTTCCTGGCCTTTGGAGTTGATAGCCTTTCCCATATTCTCCTTTTGCGCTTTCAAAAGCGACGCTACAAAGTTGATTTTCGCCTCGATGGGTGCCGTGTCTGAAGAAATACCGATCGCATCGATCTGATTGGAGCCTGAAACCTTGCCCGGTTGGAGGACTATTTTTACCGCATTGGCCTGAATATTCTGTTTGGGGAATATATGCAGCATCCTGCCTTTCACGGTTTGCTGGGCAGCGGGCGTATCCGAAATAAGGTATTCTTTGCCTGCCGCGTCGTATGCGTAAACGCGCACGACCGCCCCGGGGTTGAAATTTTCGGCAATGGCGATCTGTTTCAACGGAATGGCTTTGTCGAAGCCAACTTTAATCCACTCCTCATTGCGCCCGTCGGCATCGGCCGGTGACCATGCGCAAGGGCTGTCGCCAAAATCAGGAAGCTTGTTGGGAATACCCAGGATCTGTTTGGATCGGTATGCATGGCCTATTTGAGAAGGTCTGTACTCGGAAGAATACCCCAAAACCTTGTTCGCCCATAACACCTCCTGGCAGTATGCGAAAACCGGCATTACTGCCATTAATATGCTCAAAAGGGTGTTCTTAAATCTCAAATGCATGGGGTGATCAGATACCGGACGGGCTATTCTATATCTGGTAATATATTAATAATACAAAAAAAAGGCAAACTTACTGCTTGGCACCGATGAGGAGTATCCAGTCCCATTCCGGTTGTAGTTCGGGCGGCTGAACGATCGCTTCCTCGTCCAGTTTCAGATCCTTCCCGTTCCATCTTTTGCCCGTGCGGGGACTATACCAAACTGCGCCGAACTGGCTTCCTTCCAGATGTTTGAGGTCCAGGCGAACCGGTCGCGAGGTGGGAATGTAAAGCATGGCCATCTTTTTGTTCGAAAGCGAAACGATGCCTATTTCGGCCTTGTCGAGCGAATCCACCAGCAAATCGGGCGTATCCGGCTGCATATATTCCCACGGAATACCTTTGAGGATTTTGACCAGTTGGTGAATGTATTCGGCACCGTCTTTGGTAATGTTGAGCTTCCAGGTTGGGTTGAAGTTTTTAATCGTACTCATATGGCAGAAACCCGCGGCCGAGCTCAGTATGGATTGGTACGCCTGGTTGCGGATCAGTGTCGACTGGTCGGTAATTTCTTTGGGGAACTCCGAATTGGCAATCAGGAATGGCCGCAATGCAGCCTCGGCGGAATTTTTCTGCCAGTTGGCCAATGCTGCATATTCGGCCGGAGTCACCGTGGAGTCGGGAATAATGAATTTGAGATCCGAATGGTTGGGCGAATTATCATTTACGCTCGTAGGCGAGCAGGTATTGAGTGACGCCACGATCTGCCCATCGGATTCGCTGCGGATACCTTCCGATATGGCTTTGAATTGTGAGGCGCTCTGGTACTCCTCTTCACTGACGATCCAGATGATGTTGGCGTATTTGGCAAAATGCTTTCCTACATAAGTCCCGTAACTTTTCCAGACATCCTCCTTTTGTGTATCAAAAACCGTGTTCCAGCTCTGCCGGGACACCACAATCCCCACTACGAGATTTCGCTCCCGGGCTGCTATCACTATTTTTTCGAGATAATCGAAGTAGGCTTTGTTAGGTTTCGTCAGGTCGTTATTGTCGAGAAACGGGGCGACTTTGTTGAAATTCCGCTGGTTGGGCAACGCGGGGAGCAAATGCACGAGAAATGTGTTGAACGACTGCGACTTGCGGATGTCCATATATTGCACCGCCTCCGCATAGCTCAGCCTTCGCAGCATTTGCCAGGCCACATCGGCGACCATCAGAAACGGTGTTCCGTGGTTGTCCGTAATGTGTCTGCCGTTCGGGCTGATTTTCAACGGGAACTTAGGCGGTGCCTGCTCCTCCTTCTGAAATACAAATCCCAGCGAAAGAAGGCAAGCCAATACAAGACCCGCTAGCGATTTAGACTTATTCATGGTGTCAGCTCAATGGGTGCTAGCTATTTCCCAGCTCGGCGATCGTTTGCACGGGGTCGGGCGAGGTGAAAACAAAGCTGCCTGCTACGAGGATATCCACGCCTTCGCGTACAAGCCTGGGTGCATTATTGAGGTTAACGCCGCCATCGACTTCTATCTTGAAATTGTAACCGAATTTTTGGCGGTAGCCATCCAATGTCGCAATTTTCCGGTAGGTATTTTCAATGAATTTCTGGCCTCCAAACCCGGGGTTCACCGACATGATCAGGATGAGCGAAACATCGCCCATAATCTCGCTCAGAACTTCCACCGGCGTATGGGGATTGAGGGCCACGCCCGGTTCCGCGCCAAGCTCTTTAATATGCTGGATCGTGCGGTGCAAATGCGGGCAGGCCTCATAATGTACGGTAAGCCCGGATGCGCCCGCATTTCGGAACGCCTCGAGGTAACGGTCGGGCTGCTCGATCATCAAATGCACATCCAGGGGCTTTTTGGCATGCCGGTGAATGGCCTCGCAAACAGGAAGGCCGAATGAAATGTTGGGGACGAACATGCCGTCCATGATATCAACGTGTATATAACCAGCGGAACTGCTGTTGATCATTTCGACATCGCGTTGCAGGTTCGCAAAATCCGCGGCCAGTATGGAAGGGGCAATTTCAGCCATGAAATCAGAAGCTAGTAATGATTAATGAGGCCGAAATTAGTGAAATTATGGGGAAGGCGGGTACCCGCGCCGTTTTCTGTTGATTAAGTCATTCAAAATCACCTGACATAGCACCCGCGGGGAACGACAGTGCCGGTAGTACTTTTGATTGCACCTTTTGCTCATCTGAAAATGTGCCGTGCAACGCGTATCGGCCTTCCACGAGCGTATAGATTTCAATGCGAACCTTATCGGGAAAGACAATCCAGCATTCGGGCACGCCGTAGCTTTCGTACACGCCCTTTTTGACGATCGTGTCGAGCTTTTTGGAACTTGGCGACACGATTTCGATAACCAGATCGGGTACCCCGCGAATCCAGTCCTGCATAATGTCGCGGTATGCATTGGATACGAAAAATATGTCCGGTTGCAGGTGATTGAAGTCCTGTTCCAAAATTACGTCGAAGGGCGCAGCAAATACACGGCCTAGTTTGTTTTGCTTGACATGATTCGCCAGCAGCAGAACCAGCTCTATGGAAGCCGACTGGTGCGGCATTTTCGGGCTAGGCGACATGACTTCCTCCCCGTTGATAATCTGCGTCAGATCCGGATTGTAGTGAATGGTCGGTTCCAGGGTTTTCATAAGCTTTGCCGTTTTGAACGAAAATACAAAAAATGTGTGACATACTGAGCGTGTGATGGATAAGTGAATGTCCCATTGATACGCTCCGATATGCAATTGGTAACACATTATTTATCCAATGCCCAAAATTTGAATTAAATCTTAAATTTGGGCCGAATCATCAAGCCGCCGTGACAACTATGAATCCCCAACAACGAATCCAGGAGCTCTCCGAAAAGCTACATTATTACAATGACCGCTATTATCAGGACAGCGTGTCGGAAATATCGGATTATGAATTCGACCAGCTGCTCAAAGAGCTGCAAGCCCTGGAAAGTGAATATCCCGAGCTGAGACAAGAGGATTCGCCTACCCAGCGGGTTGGGGGCACGGTTACCAAATCGTTCAATGCGGTGTACCACCGGTATCCGATGCTGTCGCTGGATAACACCTATAATGAGGACGAGCTTCGGGCCTTCGACGACCGCGTGCGCCGCGGACTTGACGGTGAGGCTTATGAATACATTTGCGAGCTGAAATTCGACGGGATTTCCCTCAGTTTTACTTATGAAAACGGCGTCCTCGTGCGCGGCGTGACGCGCGGCGACGGCACGCGCGGGGACGAGATCACGAATAATGTCAAAACGATCCGTTCGCTGCCTTTGCGTGTGAAAGCCGAAGGCGTCCCGCCGGTTTTTGAGATCCGAGGTGAGGGTTTTATGCCCATTTCGTCGTTTCAAAAACTGAACGAGGAAATGGAAACGCTGGGCGAGAACCAGTACGCCAACCCGCGTAATGCGGCTTCCGGCTCTTTCAAATTGCAGGATTCGGCGGAGGCAGCGCGGCGCGGGCTCGATTGTTACCTTTATTCATTTCTCTCGGATAATGAATTTTTCAAAAGCCATGAAGAAAGCTTGCTGGCTTTGAAATCATGGGGTTTCAATGTGTCGCCGGGCTGGAAAAAAGTATCGAATATCGATGAGGTGATCGAATACATTCACGAATGGGAAGAGAAGCGGGCGCATTTGCCACTGGCTACCGACGGGATTGTGATCAAGATAAATTCTTTTGACCAGCAAAGAGAGCTCGGCTTCACAGCCAAGAGCCCGCGCTGGGCTATTTCCTACAAGTATAAGGCAGAGAACAAACCGGCAGTACTCCGCATGGTAACCTACCAGGTAGGCCGGACGGGCGCTGTGACGCCGGTTGCCAATCTTTGCGACCTATCGGAGCGCGCATTGCCCTATAATCAGGTGAAAGGCGTGCATTTGTCGGGTACGCGTGTGAAGCGTGCGACTTTGCACAATGCGAATGAGCTGGAAAGGCTCGGTATTCGCGTTGGCGACACGGTTTTTGTGGAAAAGAGCGGGGAGATTATCCCAAAAATTACCGGCGTGGACGTATCGCAGCGCGAGAAATATGAAACCGAGGAAATCGTTTTCCCGACGCATTGCCCCGAATGTAATTCTGAATTACAGCGGAACGAGGGCGAAGTGGCATTTTTCTGCCCGAACGACAGCCATTGCCCGCCGCAGCTGAAAGGCCGCATTGAGCACTTCATTCACCGCAAGGCCATGAATATCGAAAGTCTGGGAGAAGGAAAAATAGAACTCCTTTTCGATCTCGACCTCGTGCGTACGCCTGCGGACCTGTACGACCTCAACTACGACAAACTGCTGGGCCTCGAAAAGAACCTGCTCAACGAAGAAACCGGGAAGGTTAAAAAGATCAGCTTCCGTGAAAAAACGGTGGACAATATTCTGAAAGGCATTGATTTGTCGAGAACCGTGCCGTTTAAGAATGTGCTTTTTGCATTGGGTATCCGCTTTGTAGGACAAACCGTCGCCGAAAAACTGGCCGCCTATTTCAAATCAATGCAGGCACTACGGGCCGCGAGTTACGAGCAGCTCACGGCGGTGCCGGAGATCGGCGGGCGTATTGCGCTGAGTATCGAATCATTTTTCAGCGTTCCGGAAAACCAGATGCTGGTTCAGCGATTGGAGCAAGCCGGTTTGCAGATGGAAAGCGATGAAAAGCCGGTGGAAATCGAAAGCGACCTGCTGGATGGCAAGACGTTTGTGATATCCGGTGTTTTCGAAAATTTTGAGCGCGACGAGCTGAAAGAGAAGATCGAGGCGAATGGAGGAAAGGTGCTCAGCGGCGTGTCCGGAAAGCTCAATTACCTGCTCGCCGGGGCCAATATGGGGCCTTCCAAGCTCGAAAAAGCACGGAAACTGGGCGTTACGATCATCTCCGAGGAAGAATTTTTAGCAATGATTGGAAATTAAGTAAAGAATATAGCCCCGGAAGGCTAACTTTGTGTTTTAAAATCTAACAATTATATAAGTAAATAATGCCATTGGACCAACGTTTCAAAGGGGTAGGGGCCGCGCTGATCACACCTTTTGATGAACAGAATGAGATTGATTATCCGGGTCTGAAAAGACTGATCGACCTGGTGACGGAAGGTGGTACAGACTACCTCGTAGTACAAGGAACAACTGGCGAGTCGCCGACAGTTACTTCCAAGGAAAAGCGTGATATCCTGGCATTTACAATAAAGAACAACTACAAGAAGCTGCCGATCGTTTACGGAATCGGAAGCAATAACACCCAGGAAGTACTGAACACGATTAAGGAAACCGACTTCACAGGCGTGGATGCGATCCTATCCGTGTGTCCTTATTACAATAAACCGACGCAGGAAGGCATTATCGCCCATTTTACTGCGATTGCCGACGCTTCGCCGGTGCCGGTTCTCTTGTACAACGTTCCCGGCCGCACGGTAATTAACATGAAGGCGGACACGATCGTGAAACTGGCGGCGCATCTCAATATCATCGGTATCAAGGATGCAGGCGGCAGCATCGAACAAAGCATGGAGCTCGCTGCCCGTGCACCGGAAGACTTTTTGCTGCTTTCGGGCGACGATAACCTGGTAACTACCATGGCAAGCGTAGGCTGGCATGGCGTTATTTCGGTGATTGCCAATGCATTCCCGAAGGAATTCCACGATCTGACCTGGGCGGCGCTCGAAGGCCGTTTCAAAGATGCCGCGAAACTGCAACTCGCATTCCTGGAATTCGATACACTGCTGTACATTGAATCGAACCCGGTAGGGATCAAGAAATGCCTCGAAATTAAAGGCATTTGCAGCTCGGACGTTCGTTTGCCGCTGCTGAAAGCTTCCAAAGAACTGGGCGAAAAGCTGGAAAAGGCGATGATCCGCGAGGGTTTTATGTGATTCGAAACGAATCAGGAGTGGTCACGAATGGTCAGGTATTGTCAGGACCAGTCAGATTTTGTGATTGACATTCGGACTCTTAAATATAATTTCAGGCATCACAGGTTTGGGGATTTAATTCCGGCCTGTGATGTTTTTGTTTAAATCAAAAACGAAATGCTATGATTACGTTTTACCCAGGGCCTAGTAAGGTTTATCCTCAGGTCGAACAATATATTTCCGAAGCATTTGCCAGCGGATTAATCAGCTCTAATCACCGCAGTTCGGGTTTCATGCATTTGCTGGAACAGACCATCGCGGATCTCAAAGCCAAGCTGGATGTTCCGGCGGGCTACGAGGTCTATTTCGTATCGTCAGCGACGGAATGCTGGGAAATCATCGCGCAATCGCTGTTGATCGATTCCAGCCTGCATATTTACAATGGCGCATTCGGAGAGAAGTGGATGGAATATACCCACCGCATTTCGCACCGCGCCACCGACGCGGCTTTCGGATTGAACGAAACGCTGCTGATGGACCGGTCAGCTATTTTCTCGCGCAACGAGCTGATTTGCGTGACCTATAACGAGACCTCGAACGGTACCAAAATTCCCGAGGGCTTTCTGCTGGATATCCGCAAAAAGGTCGATAACCTCATTGCCGTGGACGCTACATCGGCGATGGCAGGCGTGATTTTGCCCTGGGAGAACGCCGATATCTGGTATGCCTCCGTCCAGAAATGCTTTGGCTTGCCCGCGGGCCTGGCGGTGATGATCGTTTCACCGAAGGCCATCGAGCGCGCGATACAGGTAGGCGAGCGGAAGCATTATAATAGCCTGCTGTTTATCCGTGATAACTTTTTGAAGTTTCAAACCCCATTTACACCTAATATACTCGGCATTTACCTGCTTGGAAAGGTGATGCAGCAGGTTCCGGCCATCGAGGAGGTGGACGCGCAGACGCGTAGCCGAGCGCACGACTGGTATGCATTCCTGCTCGAAAACGGTTATGAACTGGTAGTGGAAAACACTGCCGTGCGCTCGTATACAGTAATCGCCGTGCGGGCGGAAAAAGAACGTATTAACGAACTGAAAAAGGCGGCCCAAAAGGAAGGGATTACGCTGGGCAACGGCTATGGCAAAGAGAAGGATACGAGTTTCCGCATCGCCAATTTTCCGGCGATCAGCGATGAGGAAATAGCCATATTGAAGGCATTTTTGGTTAAAATGGCCCCAAATTGACAGAATGAGTAGTAAATGGCCCTCCTTGTATTTATAACTAAAAACAAATCCACTCACCTGCGACTTACTAGTTGTGCGATTAGATATTTTAAAGCAATACCAGGCCCAGACCAAATGTCTGGTCGCGCTGGATTCGATAATTTTTGGTTTTGATGGCGAAGAGCTGAAACTGTTGCTGGTAAAAAGGGGCATTGAAGACGAGCACCATACCTGGTCGCTGATGGGCGGTTGGGTGCAGCCCGACGAAAGCCTCGAAGGCGCATCGTCCCGCATTCTTTTCGAGCTCACGAACCTGACAGACATTTACCTCGAACAACTGTACACTTTCGGAAGCCCTCACCGCGACCCGGTGGAGCGCACGGTGTCGGTTGCCTATTTCGCATTGATTAATGTAGAAGATTACGACCATAAGATCTCCAAAAACTACGAAGCACAGTGGTTCTCCATGCAGGAATTACCCAAATTGCTGTTTGACCACGGCATGATGGTCGATATGGCGATCCAGCATTTACGCTACAAAGCCTCGCAGCACCCGATCGGCTTTGAATTGCTGCCGGAAAAATTCACGATCCCGCAGCTACAAAAATTGTATGAAGCGATTTTCGGGACAGAGCTCGATAAGCGTAATTTTAGTCGTAAGTTGTTGTCGACCAATTTGTTGATCAAGCTGGATGAAAAGCAGAAGGGCTATTCCAAAAAGGGTGCATTCTTTTACAAAATCGACGAGGAGAAGTATAAAAAGCAGTTCAATACATTCCTGAACTTCCTGCCGGGAAGCGCTTCCTAGCCGCCGTTATTTTCACGATCATCGGTTTTTGAGGTTGTGTAAGCAGTCGGTTTTGAGCAACTTTGCGGGATCAAAACGCCCCAAAGTGTAAGCCCATGTTCAATTTCAAGGAAATCATTTCCGTCACGCTGATCCTCTTTTCGGTGATCGATGTGCTTGGTTCATTGCCGATTATCGTCGATTTCCGGCGCAAGCTCGGCAAGATAGAGTCTGAGAAAACGACCATCGTAGCCGGGGCGATCATGGTGATATTCCTGTTTCTGGGAGAAAGGCTGTTGAGCCTCTTTGGCGTGGATATCGCTTCATTCGCCATCGCCGGGGCCATTATCCTGTTTCTGCTGGGGCTGGAAATGATCCTGGGGCGCGATATTTTCAAACATGGCAATATCGATGTGGGCGTGGCGTCCATCGTGCCGATCGCATTCCCGATGATCGCCGGTGCGGCCACGATGACTACGTTGCTTTCGCTTCGTTCGACGTACCAGATCCAGAATATTTTGGTAGGCATCGTGCTGAACCTCTTTTTTATTTACCTCGTATTAAAATCATCGAACTGGCTGGAACGGAAGCTGGGGCAGGGGGGGACGGATATTCTTCGGAAGGTTTTCGGTATTATCCTGCTGGCAATCTCCATTAAATTGTTCAAAACCAACCTTTCGATGTAAGTGGTGCACTGGTCGCCGCTTTTTATGTTAAGACAAATTTTTAAAACCATATAACAATGCAACAACTGGATAGCCTTAATCAAGTCGCGGATTTTCACAGAACTTTTAAACACCCAATCCTGGAAACGCCGACGATCCCCTCCGAAGAAAGAAGCCGCCTGCGCGTGGCATTGCTGGCCGAGGAGTTGAAGGAGCTGGAAGTTGCGATCCTCGAAAAGGACATTGTGGAGGTGGCCGACGCGCTTTGCGACCTGCAATATGTGTTATCGGGAGCGGTGTTGGAATTCGGGCTGGGCGAGAAGTTCCGCACGTTGTTCGACGAAGTGCAGCGTTCGAATATGTCCAAAGCCTGCAACTCGGTGGAGGAAGCCGAAGCGACCGTGGCACATTACCAGGCGAAAGGTACCGAATGCTATTTCAAAGAAGACAATGGCAAATACCTCGTGTACCGCACTGCCGATGACAAGACTTTAAAGAATATCAATTACTCGCCTGCCGACCTGGCGTCGATCATCGGTTAATTAGTATTTTCGAAATTCAATCGACTCAATATGAGCTCTGTTCTCGAACGATTCCTGCGTTACGTGCAAATCGACACGCAGTCGGACCCTAATTCGGCGACATTCCCCAGCACGGCCAAACAGCGCAACCTGAGCAACCTGCTTGCCGAAGAATTGCGCGCATTGGGCATCGCGGACGCGCATGTGGATGCGCACGGATATGTGTACGCGACCATCCCGTCGAATTCGGATCGGACCGACGTTCCGGTGATATGCTTTTGCTCGCACGTGGACACTTCGCCGGATGTTACGGGAGAAAATGTAAAACCGATCGTTCACCGGAACTGGGATGGTTCGGATATTATCCTGCCGGACGATCATTCTCAGGTTTTGAGAATAGGGGAACTTCATGACCTCGATCAGCAGATTGGAAATGATATTGTTACCGCTAGTGGTACCACATTGCTAGGCGCCGATAATAAGGCGGGTGTTGCCGAAATAATGGCCGCTGCCGAATATTTGCTCGCAAATCCGCAGATTAAGCATGGCGCCATCAAAATCCTTTTCACACCAGACGAGGAGGTAGGAAGAGGAACTGAAAAAGTCGATTTGAAGAAGCTGGGAGCTGATTTTGGTTATACGGTCGACGGCGAGGCGATCGGGACATTGGAAGACGAAACGTTTTCGGCCGACGGCGTGAAAATCACCATTCACGGTGTGAGCACGCACCCGGGTTATGCGATCGGCAAGCTGGAAAATGCATTGAAGATCGCAGCGGAAATACTTGCACGACTTCCCAAAGACAAACTTTCGCCCGAAACTACACAGGATAAGGAAGGTTTTATCCACCCTGTGCAAATGGAAGGCATTCAGGAAAAAGCCGTTTTGAGCTTCATCATCCGCGATTTTACTGTGGTGGGCCTGCACGAAAAGGAAGCATTGCTGAAAGGCATTATGGAAGATGTTTTGAAACAATACCCTAATTCTTCCGCCGATTTCAAAGTTCAGGAACAGTATCGGAACATGAAAGAAGTACTCGATCAGCACCCGGAAGTGATCCAGAATGCATTGACAGCCATGGAACGGATCGGTTTGAATCCGATCCAACGCAGCATTCGCGGTGGTACCGACGGTTCGCGACTCTCATTCATGGGGCTGCCATGCCCGAATATCTTCGCCGGCGAACACGCATTTCACTCCAAACTGGAATGGGTGTCGGTGCAGGATATGGAAAAGGCGGTTGACGTTATCGTCAGTTTGGTGGGCGTCTGGGCGGAAAAATAGTCAAGTGCGGTCAATTATTGTCAGGTGTAGTCATTTGTTGTCAGGTGTGGTCAGTTATTGTCGTAGGCTTGCCTGCTCTATTGACTACAAATGGCTTCCTGACTACAAATGACCTCCTGACTACACCTGACAAAACATAGTAGTTAATAAAATCGAACATTACATTCGTGTCAAAAAAGTCCAAGTTTTACGTAGTGTGGCAAGGCCGGAAGACGGGCGTTTTTACCGATTGGAAGGAATGCGAAGCGCAGATTAAAGGCTTCGAGGATGCGCGCTACAAGTCTTTTGACTCTTTGCAGGAAGCAGAGGCCGCTATCCAACGGAATTATTGGGAGTTTGTGGCTAAAAAGGATTCTAAACCGGCCGTTCAGGAGCCGCCTGCGAACGTTGGAAGGCCCATTAAGAACAGCATTGCCGTAGATGCTGCGTGGAATACTGCCACCGGCGATATGGAGTACCAGGGCGTGTATTACGCCACCGGCGATCGAATTTTCCTGCAAGGGCCATTTAAAGACGGTACTAATAATATCGGTGAGTTTCTGGCGATCGTGCATGCATTGGCTTATTTGCAAAAGAAGGAAAGCGACTTGCCGATCTATACAGATTCGAAAACGGCGATGGCCTGGATCAAAAAGAAACACGCGAATACCAAGCTGGCCTTGACCCCACGGAACAAGCCGCTTTTTGAAATGTTGCAACGCGCCGAACGCTGGCTCGCAACAAACACTTACCCCAACAGGATATTGAAATGGGAAACGGAGTATTGGGGAGAGAATCCGGCTGATTTTGGAAGAAAATAGACCATAATATGCCCCGTAACGCCCATTTCCGGTTCAAGCAATTCATTGTCCGGCAGGACCAGTGTGCCATGAAAGTATGTACTGATGCCTGTGTATTGGGCGCATGGGCGGATGTGGAGGACGCCGACCGCATTCTCGATATTGGTGCCGGAACTGGCCTGCTGTCGCTCATGGTGGCGCAGCGCAACTCGTACGCGATGATCGACGCGGTGGAGATCGACGCGGAGGCTTTTTACCAGGCGGGCGAAAACGTAGAGCAAAGCCCGTTTCATGACCGCATTACGCTGTTCCATTCGGCGGTGCAGGAATTTGTGTCGGACCATCTGTATGATGTGATCATTACCAATCCGCCGTTCTTCCAGTCGGACCTGCTTTCGCCGATTGATAAGAAGAATATCGCGCATCATGCCAAATCCCTTGATTTTGAGGAGTTACTGGTTGCTATACAACGGCTTTTGAAACCGGAAGGTAAATTCAACATTCTTTTTCCCGTGGACGAAGGCGAACGCTTCGCTGAAAAAGCGGAACAAGCCGGCTGGAAACTCACTCGTAAATTGACATTGTTTCACCAGGAAGATAAAAAAGCATTCCGCTTGCTAATGCTGTTTCAGCGTGCTGAATTTGCTCATAATGTGCACGTTGAGCCCGATCTGTACATTTATGGAACGGATGGCGTTACCCATGATCCGCGTTTCAGGGAGTTGTTAAAAGCTTTTTATTTGAAATTTTGATCAGGAAAAACACGAACTTTGCCGCAAATTACCGGCAAAGCATTGTCACTGAAACCGTACATGACCGACCAAGCTATCCAGATTTCTGTTGTTATCCCGCTTTACAATGAAGAAGAGTCGCTTCCCGAACTCTGCGAGTGGATTGCGAGGGTCATGGATGAAAATCACTTTACCTATGAAGTGCTTTTTATGGACGACGGCAGCAAGGACCGCTCCTGGGAGGTGATTCAGCGGCTTTCGAAGGAAAATCCCCATGTGCGCGGAATGAGTTTTGTGCGGAATTATGGCAAGACAGCTGCCTTGCAAACGGGCTTTCAGGCCGCAAAGGGTGAAGTGGTGATCACCATGGATGCCGATTTGCAGGATAGTCCGGACGAAATCCCGGAGTTGTACAGCATGATCGTCAACGACCGCTATGACCTCATTTCGGGGTGGAAGAAAAAACGCTACGATCCGATCACCAAAACGATTCCCACGAAGCTATTCAATGCCGCCACCCGCAGCATTTCAGGGGTTTATCTGCATGATTTTAACTGTGGTTTGAAGGCTTACCGCAAGGACGTCGTGAAGAATATCACTATTTATGGGGAAATGCACCGCTACATTCCCGTGATTGCAAAATGGAATGGTTTTGCGAAGATCGGGGAGAAAGTGGTGGTACACCGCGCGCGCAAATACGGATACACAAAATTCGGTCTCGAGCGGTTCATTTTTGGCTTCCTGGATTTGCTTTCGATCGCCTTTGTGAATAAGTTTGGACGGAGACCCATGCATTTGTTTGGTAGTCTGGGAACCCTTATGTTTTTTCTTGGAAGCCTTATAGCTGTGTGGCTTATCGGAAAAAAGATATATAACATTTACAATTTATTGCCCTATCGGAATGTTACAGAGAACCCGCTGTTCTTCCTGGCGCTCGTAGCGATTATGGTGGGCTCTCAATTATTTCTCGCAGGATTCTTGGGTGAATTGTTTGTGAAGCAATCTGTTTCAAAGACAGGAGATTACACTATTGCCGAAAAGGCAGGATTGTAAGAAATCAAGATTAGTATTCAACGAAATTTAAGTTTAAAGTTATTACCTATTACACAACTAATGATCGCTAACGTACACAAAGCACATCCGTGGCACGGAATTCCAATGGGTGACAAGGCACCCGAATTAGTTACTGCATTTATTGAGATTGTCCCTACCGATACCGTAAAATACGAAATTGACAAGGCCACCGGTTACCTCAAAATCGACCGCCCTCAGAAATACTCGAACATCGTTCCTGCATTGTACGGCTTCATCCCAAAGACCTACTGCGCAGATAAGATCGCGGCGCTGGCCCGGGAACGTTCCGGTCGTGATGTGACCGAGGGGGATGGTGACCCGCTGGATATCATCGTATTGTGCGAGAAAATCATTTCGCACGGTAACATCATGTGCGAAGCGAAGCCTATCGGCGGTATCCGTCTGATCGATGGCGGCGAGGCGGACGACAAGATCATCGCCGTGTTGAAAGGCGACGAGGTTTATGGTCAGTTCAACGACCTGAGCGAGCTGCCGGACGGTATCGTAGAGCGTCTGAAGCACTACTTCCTGACTTACAAAAACCTGCCGGGCGAGAAGGCGCATATCGAAATCACCAATGTTTATGGTAAAGACGAGGCGCATGAAGTGATCCTTACTTCGGTAGAAGATTACAAACATTCTTACTATTGAGCCGACGCTGCATGTGACGTCAGCTGACGGAATTTAGAGCCGCTCCTGCTAGGGGCGGCTTTTTTTAATTCGTATCTTTGCGCAAATTTTGACCAACCATTGGCACTCGCTGCCAGGCATATATGAGTAATTTACAAGAAATTAAGAAGCGCCGCACGTTTGCGATCATTAGCCACCCCGATGCCGGGAAAACCACTTTGACGGAAAAGCTGCTCCTTTTCGGGGGCGCGATCCAGACAGCGGGCGCGGTAAAGTCCAACAAAATCAAGAAGACCGCGACTTCCGACTTTATGGAGATCGAGAAGCAGCGTGGTATCTCGGTGGCGACGTCGGTAATGACCTTCGAATACAAGGATCTGCTGATCAATATCCTCGATACGCCTGGTCACAAGGACTTTGCCGAAGATACTTACCGCACATTGACTGCCGTGGACAGCGTAATCCTGGTGGTTGATTGCGTAAAAGGCGTCGAGGAGCAAACCGAACGTTTGATGGAGGTTTGCCGCATGCGTAACACGCCGGTGATCGTGTTCATCAACAAGCTCGACCGTGAAGGTCAGAATCCATTCGAACTGCTCGACGAACTGGAAAGCAAGCTCAATATCCGTGTTCGCCCGCTTACCTGGCCGATCAATATGGGCGCCAATTTCAAGGGGGTTTACAGCTTGTATGAGCAAATGCTGTATTTCTTCAAAATCAATAAAACCAAAATTGAAGCTGACGTCGCGAAAGTGAACCTGGAAGACGAGAAGCTTGAAGAGTTGCTGGGGGAAAGAGATGCAAACCAACTGACAGAGGACGTGGAGCTCGTGGAAGGTGTTTATGATGCATTCTCAGAAGAAGCTTACCAGAAGGGTCAGCTAGCGCCGGTGTTCTTTGGTAGTGCGATCAATAACTTCGGTATCAAAGAGCTGCTCGACACATTCTGCGACATTTCGCCCATCCCGCAGCCGCGCCCTACGGACGTACGTGAAGTGGAGCCTACCGAGCCGAAATTCACTGGTTTTGTGTTCAAAATTCACGCCAACCTCGATCCACGCCACCGCGATCGCATCGCGTTTTTGCGCATTTGTTCGGGCAAATTTGAGAGAGGGAAATTCTATAAACATGTTCGTTTGGGTAAGGATGTACGTTTTTCCAGCCCATTCACATTCATGGCTTCGGACAAGAGCGTGATGGAAGAGGGCTTCCCGGGCGATGTGGTAGGACTTTATGATACAGGAAACTTCAAAATCGGGGATACATTAACCGAGGGGGAAAACCTGCAATTCTCCGGTATCCCGAGCTTCTCGCCCGAGATATTCAAGGAGCTGATCAATATGGATCCGATGAAATCCAAGCAATTGGAAAAGGGGATCCAGCAGCTCACAGACGAAGGGGTGGCGCAGCTTTTTACCCTCGATCTTGGCAATAGAAAAATCGTAGGTACCGTTGGAGAACTTCAATTTGATGTAATCCAATATCGCCTCGAACACGAATACGGTGCAAAATGCCGCTGGGTGCCGATGAATATCTCCCGCGCCTGCTGGCTCACCGCCGACGATAAACCGGCCATGGACCAGTTTGTCCGCCTCAAAGGCAACCAAATCGCCTACGATAAGGACCGTAACCCGGTTTTCCTTGCCGAATCGGAATGGATGATCCGCATGAACCGCGAAAACAACCCCGCCATTCATTTCCATTTCACGTCGGAGTTTAAGACTGAAATGGCGCTTTGAGGCTGATTTTGAGTGAGGTTAAAATTCGCTATATTTGTTTAGAGGCCAATTGAAAAAACCATGATACTCACCGAGACGATTCCTGCTAGCTTGATCTTCGAAGAACTCGACGGACGCCCCTTGTACCGCAAGGGCTACAAGAAGGTGCTGGAAAATAATTTGTCTCCGGCAGAAGTTATGGGTTGCAGTTTTATTCAAGGGTTGATTATGAGAATTGTTAGTACTTGTATCAGCCGAATGTTAAAGGGCATGCCGACTGGGTGGTATCTGGTGAAACTGGACTGCATGTTTCGCATGGAAATAACTTAGCCAACGATGTTGCTGTTTTTGACAAGGCGTTGATCAAGGATACATTTTCAAAAAGCTATCCCGATGTCCCTCCGAAAGTCGCCATTGAGATAGATGTGAAAATCGAGGCAGGTCAGTTCCCGAGCCCTGAGGATTACTTTTCTCGTAAAAGCGAAAAGATGATCGAGTTCGGTACGGAACGAGTGATTTGGATTTTGACAGAAAACCGTAAGATCATGGTAATGGATCAGTCGCGCGAATGGTCTGTTTATGAATGGGATGAAACGGTTCCTGTTTTTGATCAATACCAGTTTTGTCTGAATGACCTTTTGAAGGAGGAAGGAGTAATTTAAAATCCTGACAGTATAAAATGAAACAGGCTGCCATATGTGAATGTGCAGCCTGTTTTGCATTAACTGAGGTTAGTTTCTGGGCCCGCCTCCACCACCACCTCCTCCGCCGCGATTATTCCGGCGATCTTCCAGCATGGTTTTGTATTTCTCCTGCTGTTCTACGGTGAGGATTTTAGAGAGTTCGGTGTTGAATGTCTCCATCGAAGCGCGCATTTGTTCGCGATCCATGTTTTGAGAATCCCTTAGTTCCTGCATTTTCTTGGCGCGGGCGAGGCTAAGGTCGTATACTTTTTTCTGCTGATCGTCCGAAAGTTTGAGGTTTTCGGTTAAAGTCTTAGTCTGGTTTTCGGCACGCTGCTCGGGTGTTGCATTACCGCCGCGCTGCGCGAACGTTGTGAAGCTTGCTAAGGCCAGCAAGATGGCCAACAATGATTTCCTCATGGTCAAAAAAGTTTAGATACCCGGGTTAGATGCAAAAAGACCCGGCAAGTTTAATACGCTATTTAAATTTTTGGCTGAGTATCTGAACCGCCAATGCGATGGCAATCGCGCAGGTGTAACTCATGAGCGTGCCTACCAGCACATACTCCGATTTCTTGCTGATATAGGCCGGAGGAATGCCAGGTTCGGTTGATTTATCATTGTACCTCAGCAGCGATTTGGCGGCGATCAGAAAGCCAATGGCCGAATATTGATTAACTAACACAAAAACAAAAATGAGCAAACGCTCCGAAAGTCCTATCCAACGGCCGGCATTGGCCAGGTTGTCGTCGGCCCCGGGCGCGAGTTTGGCGAGCTCTTCACGCCATGGTTTGGTGAGTATGCCTACAAAAAAGGAGATCGGATTAAGAATGAATAATGCGCCTGATAACGTTGCAAGGGTTTTAGGCTTGTTGAGCCACACGGCAAGCGCCTCAAAGCCAGGTAGGATATTGCTCGTAAGTATCAGTGCAGTAAGTGCAATGGTGGCCAGGTGCGCGGCCTGGTCAGCGATAAACCAGGTAAGAGAGCCCTTTTTGTCGAATGATATTTTGGCAAGATCGATCACACCATGTGCGATGCCCAGCGCAATGGCCGGAAACGGATTTTGCCACTGGTGCAGGGCAATATATGAGACGATTATGACGAGTAGTATGTGGAAATACAGATACCGGGATTTGTGTTTTTTCTCCTTTTTGTCGGTTACCCATTTAGTAGGCTGCCAGTAAAAATCTACGAGAACGTGTGCCAAAAGGAGCAGCAAAAATTCTGTCATAGTCGTTTAGCGTTTGGTGTATAGTGATAATTGCTTTGGAAAGGTAGCAAGAAAACTATCAATAGCCCACCACTTCGACGACGCTACCCGCTGGCTTGCTGCGGGCTGACTGATGGATAGCATTTCGGCTATCTGCGTTACATTTTTGCCTAGCAGGAGCGCTTCAATAACCTGGCTTTGAGCCACCGTCCAGCTTTCGATGACCGTTTCGAGCAAATCCAGTGTTGCCGATAATGGCTCCGATGGCCTGGAAAGTGCAATACCGATCCTCGCTTTCTGCTGGCGTATTGTATCGGCCAAGTGCCCTGAAAGCCTGAATGCCTCGCCATCGGATGTGCCCGGGCGATCGGTGAGTTGCTCGGTATGGCCGATGCCAATGGCTACGCGCATGTCTGCGTTGGGCGCGTGCTTACGCATGCATGCGCGCGCGAGGATGGCCACTCGCATGATCTCGTCGGTGTTTTTTAATACTGCCTGGAAGCTGTCCCCGCGGTAGATTTCGGGTTTTAGCACCCATTTGAAAGACTGGTTTTGGTGCAAAACATCAAGCATTTCTTCCAGCCAAACGGCCGATTCTTCACGCGAAAATTGCGTATAATTGACCATATCAGCGGTTATTACGGCCCGGAACGCTTTCATAGGTATAAGGTTTTTGGCTTATAATAATCAAATATAAGGTAAAAGCCTTATGTATTAAAGATATAAGCTAAAAACCTTATATCTGGTAAATATAAGTAAAAAGGCTTATGCTTCTTGGAGAAATAGATTCGCCAGATGCGTCCATTCTTCTTTCAGACTTCCCTTAAATACTTCTGAACCAGCACGCCGGTACCAATATCCTGCATTGAAGGTATCGCCTTCGACACGGTGCAGATAGGCGTGTAAGCGGTCGTAAGATTGCGTTCCCTCTCGGCTTTGGGCGATGTTATGAGCTGCTTCCCAACCGCCGTTGGCGTCGTGCCAAAGTGCTTCCAGAAGAACAGGAAGGCCTTTGGGAGGAGCAGGCTGGGAAATAGATTCCTGGAATTGTTCGAATGTCATGATCGATGGAAAGATGGTGAACAACGGTGAAAACAGCTGCAAGATACGCCTCAGAGCCCTGATTTACCGATTTTACTTGTATATTGTAAGGCACAATTGTAATTAAGACAACAATATATGTTTAAACAATTATCAACGATATTAGGCTGCATGACGCTAGCGGTGTATTGCCACGCACAGGAGACTTTCCCGAGAAACGGCGCCTACGATGAAAGGACAGGGCGCTACGCTTTTACGAATGCGACGATCATCGTAGATCCGAAAACTACAATCGAGAATGCCACCATGCTGATCGAAGACGGGGTGATCCGGGAAACGGGTAAGCAGGTGAAAATCCCCGCCGGTACGGTTACAGTCGATCTGAAAGGGAAATTCATTTATGCATCGCTCATTGAGCTGGATTCGGATTATGGAATGCCGGAGGTGAGAAGGGCGCAAGGTGGCGGTGGCCGACAAACCCCTCAGCTGGAATCGAACAAGAAAGGTGCATTTGGCTGGAACCAGGCCATTCAGCCCGAGACGGATGCCGGTACTCTTTTCACACCCGACTCCAAAAAAGCAGGCGATTTGCGGAAGATCGGTTTCGGTACCGTGCTGGTGCATTCGCACGACGGCATTGTGCGCGGAAGCGGCGCGCTCGTGACCCTTACCGACGAACCGGCTAACAAAGCGATGCTGAATGGCAAGGCCTCGGCCCATTTCTCTTTTGGAAAAGGGAGTTCATCGCAAACCTACCCTTCGTCGGGAATGGGCGTGGTGGCGCTTTTGAGACAAAACTACTACGATGCCGACTGGTACGCGAAAGGCGGAAACAAAAAGGAAACCAACCTGTCGCTTGAAGCATTCAACCAGATCAAAGCGCTGCCTTCATTCTTTGAAGCAGGCGATAAATACAGCATTCTGCGGGCTGACAAGGTCGGGGATGAGTTTGGAATACAATACATTATCCGTGGAGGAGGGGACGAGTATCAGCGCGTTCAGGAGATTAAGGCCAGCAAGGCAACGCTGGTGTTACCGCTGGTATTCCCGGATGCCTACGATGTGACCGACCCCTGGGATGCGGAAGTGGTAACCATGAGCCAGCTGAAACACTGGGAACTGGCGCCACGTAATGCCTCGGAAGTTGCGAAGGCCGAAATTCCTTTTGCATTGACTACCGCGGGATTGCGGAATAAGACTGATTTCTGGAAAAATCTGCGGACAGCCATTGAATATGGTTTGCCGAAAGAAAGAGCACTGGCAGCGCTCACAACCCTGCCTGCATCGTTGGTCAAAGCCGATAACAAGATCGGAAGCCTGAAGTCGGGAATGCTTGCCAACTTCATCATCACTTCGGGGGACCTGTTTTCGAAAGACAACATTATCTACGAAAACTGGATACAGGGCAAGAAATTCGTGTTAACGGCATTGGATGCACCGGATATCAGAGGCACTTACTCGCTGTCGCTGAACAACCAGCCGGCCGGAAAGTTACAGATTACCGGATCGCCGGAGAAGCCCGAGTATAAGATCACGGTGCAGGATTCGATCAAGATCACTCCTAAGGCTATCCTGGCGAATGCATTGCTTACATTGAGCTACCAGCAAGACAAGAAAGTGGGCGGCACGACGCGCCTCACAGGCTGGCTGAGCGGAAATGGGTTCAGCGGAGAAGGTGTGCTGCCTGATGGTACCGTTATTCCATGGAGCGCCGCGCTGACGGAAAAGAACACAACAGTGGCTGCCGCTGATACCACCAAGCCGAAAAGCAAAGAAACGGGGCCGATTGTATATCCTTTTGTAGGTTACGGAAATGAAACATTACCTGCGAAAGAAACGGTATTGATCAAAAATGCGACGATCTGGACGAACGAAAAAGAAGGTATTCTGCAAAATGCCGATGTGATTGTTCAGAATGGCAAAATTACCAAAGTAGGGAAGGGCCTCGTCGCACCATCGGGAGCGAGAACGATCGATGGGACTGGTAAGCACCTTACGAGCGGTATTATTGACGAGCATTCGCATATCGCGCTTTTCAGCATTAACGAAGGCGGGCAATCCAGCTCGGCGGAGGTGCGGATGAGTGATGTGATCAATCCGGACGATATCAACATTTACCGGCAACTGGCTGGCGGGGTTACGGCCTCGCATTTGCTCCACGGCTCGGCAAATTCGATCGGCGGACAAAGCGCGATGATCAAGCTGAAATGGGGTGCAAGCCAATCGGAAATGCTGATTCCACAGGTGAAAACCATCAAGTTTGCATTGGGCGAAAACGTGAAGCAGTCGAACTGGGGCGACGTGCAGCGTGTGCGCTTTCCGCAGACGCGTATGGGGGTGGAGCAAATCTATTTCGACCATTTCCTACGTGCGAAAGGGTATGCCGCTAGCTGGAAGAACTACAATGCAAATGCTAAAAAGACGAACATAGCGCCGCCCCGCCGCGATATCGAGCTTGATGCACTGGCGGAGATTCTCGGTAACGAGCGCTTCATCACCTGCCATTCCTATGTGCAATCGGAAATCAATATGCTCATGCATGTAGCAGATTCACTCAAATTCAGGATCAATACATTTACCCACATCCTGGAAGGTTACAAACTCGCCGACGGTATGCAGAAACGCGGTATCGGCGGTTCGACGTTTGCTGACTGGTGGGCATATAAAATGGAGGTGAAAGAGGCGATTCCATACAACGCGGCATTGATGTACCATGAAGGTGTGACGGTAGCCATTAACTCCGACGATGCCGAAATGGCCCGACGCCTGAATCAGGAAGCCGCCAAAACTGTCGAGTATGGCGGTGTGCCGGAAGAGGAAGCCTGGAAAATGGTGACTTTGAACCCTGCTAAACTGTTGCATGTCGACGACCGGATGGGAAGCGTGAAAGCCGGTAAGGATGCCGACCTGGTACTCTGGAATGCGAGCCCGCTTTCAGTATATGCAAGGCCCGACTTCACGATGGTAGAAGGTGCCATTTATTTTGACCGCAAAAAGGATGAAGAGAAACAGAAATACATTGCCGTGGAACGCGAAAGATTGATCCAGAAAATGTTGGGTGAAAAGGCGGAGGGCAAGCCTACGCAAAAGCCGGAAGCGACGAAGCCGCATATGTGGCATTGTGAAGACGTAGTAGGGATTCACGCGGAGCATGTTGATATCCACGCTGGTAAATAACCGTTTCAGCACATTCAAATTGATTTTTATGAAAAGATATAAACTGATCGCCGGCCTTTTGCTGGGACTGACAGCCGGAGCGCAAGCGCAAAATCCGGCACCCGCCAAGCCGCAAACCAAGCCGGTAGTGCTTACGGGTGCTACCATCCACGTCGGAAACGGAGAGGTTATCCAGAATGGTGCCATCGCGTTCGATAAGGGCATTATTACGCAGGTAGGACCAGCAGCTTCGGTAACAAGCCCCTCGGGTGCCGAAACCGTAGATGTGAAGGGAAAGCACATTTTCCCGGGCCTGATCTCCTTAAATACGACCGTGGGATTGCAGGAAATCGCATCGGTACGGGCTACACTAGACTATTACGAAGTTGGGGAGATCAACCCTCACGTGCGCGCGCTCGTAGCCTACAATACCGATTCGGAAGTGATCCCGACGTTGCGGGGTAATGGTATCCTGGTATCGCAGGCCGTTCCGCAAGGCGGCGCGATCTCGGGCTCGTCATCCGTTTTTTACAGCGACGGATGGAACTGGGAAGATGCGGTACTGAAAAAGGATGACGGTATCTGGCTAAGCTGGCCCGCTTTTCTGGCAGGGAATTTCGATAATGAGACGTTTACGTATTCCATCAAACGGAACGAGAAGCGCCAGGAAGTGATCGACCTCTTCAAAAGGACATTCGCGGAGGCAAAAGCTTATGCGGAAATTGCTAATCCAAGTCCGGTAAACCTCCGCCTGGAAGCGATGAAGCCACTTTTCGCAGGTACGGCCAATCTCTATATCCGCGCCGACTACGCGAAGGATATTATCGAATCCATTCGTTTTGCGCAGGAAGCAGGTGTGAAAAAGATCGTCATTGCGGGTGGTAATGAGTCCTATAAAGTGACTACATTTTTGAAAGAAAATCAGGTTCCGGTAATCATCAACACCACGCACAGGCTTCCGGAGGGCGTGGACGAAAACGTGTACCTTCCTTATGAGCTGCCCGGGCTACTCCACAAGGCAGGTGTGAAAGTAGCCATCACCTATGCCGATGAATGGTGGCGCACGCGTAACCTCGGCTTTTTGGCCGGTACCGCATCCGGTTTCAGTGGGGTAACGCCGGAGGAAGCATTGCAATTCGTTACCCGCAATGCAGCCGATATTATCGGTGCCGGACAGCAGGTAGGAACGCTTGAAAAGGGCAAGCAGGCCTCGTTGCTCGTATCCGATGGCGATATCCTCGATATGCGCGGCAATATGATCCAGGCCGCATATATCCGGGGCGGCAAGGTCAATCTGGACGACAAACAAAAGCGGCTTTATGAGAAATACAAGGATAAATACGGGAAGAAGTAAGTCAGTAAGTCAATAGGTCAGAAAATGTAAAAGCCATCCGTTTTGTAGCGGATGGCTTTTGTTTTTAGTGATTTGGATTGACGTACTTCAAAATATCAACCTTGCCAAAATCTCTGTCATTGTCTGCTATCAATGTCAAATCGTTGACAATTGCGGTTGCGGCGATAAATGCATCTGGAAGCTTCAATCTGTATTTCTTCCTGACAGCTATGGTTTGATCAACGATGGTGCGGTTTAAGGCAAGTACATTAGAGCCGCTTATGAACGCCTCGTAGACCACTTTGTCCATTATGTCATTGGGCTCCCAAACGCGCAATTCAATCTCGGTTATCAGTGAAATAATAGATTCATTATCGATGATCCGGTCTATGAAATGCAGGCCGGACGGTGGTAGGGTAGCATTCAGATATTTAATAACTGCGCTTGTGTCGATCAGATATCTCTCTTCCAATCATTTCTCAGTGTGTTTAACTGTGAATCAATCTCCTGATCCTTCATCGGCGATTTGATTTGTTGTCTCAATTCTGAAAGCGGTCGCCGGTTTCGGAGAACCTTGATCAAATGCATTTCCTCCATATCCAATAGAAGTTCCAACGCTTTATCATCCGTGATTTCTATTTCAATGGTTTTCATAATCCGACCAGTTTGTTTCAAAAATCAATTTACAAAAATACAATCAACTTTCCCCAACCAGGTAAATCCCGTCATCGGTAATGCGGATGATGCCCTGCTTGTACAATCCGCCAATCGCTTTTTTGAATACTTTTTTACTGATTTTAAGCCTGTTATAAATGTCCTCAGGCGATGAACTGTCGGAAAGGTTCAGGAAACCCTTGCCTTTTTTTACTTCTTCCAGGATTTGCTTCGCCACCGGCTCCACCACCTCATAGCCGCTCTTTTGCAGACTGATATCCAGCTTGTTTTCCTCGCGGATTTTTTTGACATAACCTTTCAGCGAATCGCCGATTTGCAGCGGCTGGAATACTTCGTTGGCGTAAATGAGGCCCTTGTGGTATTGATTCACGACAACATTATAGCCGAGATCGGTCTTCTGCCAAACAAGCAAATCCACTTCATCGCCTTCCGCTACGGTGAGCCGCTCGCTTTCAAGGAATTTATCGATTTTGGCGGAGGCCAGCAGGCGTTGCGATTTCTGATCGAGATAAAGGAACACGACGTGCCATTCTCCAATCTCCATGGGTTTCGGCTGCTCGCGGAATGGTACGAAAAGATCCTTAATCAGGCCCCAATCGAGGAACGCGCCATATTCGGAAACATCTTTCACTTCCAGAAATGCAAACTCGTTGCGGATGATTTTGGGCGTCTGCGTGGTCGCCACCGGTCGGTCTTCCGAATCGAGGTACACGAACACCTTGATCTGGTCGCCGACTTGCATGTCGTCCGTGATATATTGGTTGGGAAGCAGCACTTCTTCACCCTCCACATCGCTCAGGAACATCCCTACGCTGGTAACCCGCTCGATGGTCAGGTAATTGTATTTTCCGATAAATAGCATTATTCAAATAACGAGGTTCAGGTACAAAGGTAGCGCTTTCGCAGCGATTTACTCTTCATCGTTCATTTCACCTTGTTTATCCATATTCTGTTTCTCTTTCGAACGGTTCAGGCGATAGGATAATGTGACCAGAAACTGCCGCGGCCGCCATTGAAATACCGAATAGGAATAATAGCCGGCATTTTCGGTAATGCTCCGGCGCTTTTGCGAATTGAGTAAATCCCGAACGCTCGCGGTGATCGTACCGCGGCCTTTCAGGATGTCTTTGGATAAACCGAGGTCGATAAAATAGATCGATAAATCCTTGCCTTGCGTAGTGCGCCTCGGTGCACGGTAATTGAGTGAGGATTGAAAATCCACCGAACCGAACAGGGTAACACGCGAGGATAGTCGGCTGGTCCAGGAATAGGTATCGCTTTGGTACAGTTTGTCATTATAATAACCTTCGTTCATCGCCCTGAAAACATTGGCATTGGCAGTCAGCTTCCACCACGGTGCCGGATCGTAGCTAAGGTTGAATTCAAAGCCATAAGAGTCGCCTGTCGAGAGGTTAATAGGGGTAATGGTGGTGAAACCGGTGGAGTCGACGGACGTGATATTCTCCACGACGCCCAGCCTGCGACGGTAGTAAATACTCGAAAGCAGTGTACCCTTGTTCATATTCAACAAATGCCCGGCCTCGAATGAATGTGTGAATTCGGGGTTCAGGAGCGGGTTACCCGCACGGAAAACACGGGAATCGCTGAAATTAGAGAATGGAAGCAGGTCCCGGAAATTCGGGCGGCTGAGGCGGTAGCTGTAACTGAGCTGTAATGTCTGGGTGTCTTCCAGCTTGTACGATAAGTGAATGCTTGGAAAGAGGTTGAAATACTGCCGGTGATTGGTTTGGGCTGTTTTTTTGAGTTCGGTTAAAATGTCGGTGTATTCGCCGCGCAAACCAGCCTGCACGAAAACCTTCCCGAACTGATTGCTGGCCATCAGGTAGGCGGCGTGGATTTTTTCATCGTAGGCCAGCCGGTTGTCGTAATCGGGCAGTATCACCCAATAATCGGGTTCCAATTGCTGATGGACTGAGAAATCGTTATCCAGCAGCCTGACGGACGTTTTCAGACCTGCTTCCAGCTTGCCATCCTTGCCTAGCGGGTGAATGTAATCCAGCTGGGCGAGAAAGTTCTTCTCATCTTCGGTATTAAACGACCTTTGACGGATATCGACGGTGAGATTATCGGCGACCTCATGGTATTGCGATGCTTCCGTTTCGTCGCTGAGAATGTACTTCGCGTCGAACGTCAGGCTTTGCCCTTTTCTTTCGAAAGTCTTCCGGTAATTCAGCGCGGCCTCGATGTTTGTTCGCGGCTCCGTCTCGTCCTCGCTGCGCGTAACCGTGCGTGTCAGGATGCTGTTCATGTCAAAATCCCGGTATTCAAGGCGCGATTTGTTATCGTTTTGTGATTTGCGGACAGATAGCGTGGCGGTAATGGTGTTTTGGTTATTCAGAAAATAATCCAGGCCTACGCGGACATTGTTCGAATAGCCTGCACGGTTACGCCGGTTGGTTTGCTCGTACACGAAACTGGTATCGGCACTGTTATATTCCTGCCTCGAATGCCCGCGGCCCGGGCCATCGCGGTACATGAAGCCGTAGTTGGCGATCAGGTTGACCTTTTTCTTGCGGTAGTTAACATTAAACGAAGCCCCGAAGTTGGAAGGGTAGCCAGCTGTTCCCGTGAACGTGCCATTCAGCCCGTACCGGATGTTTTTCTTCATAACAATATTCAAAATCCCCACCTCGCCCTCGGCATCGTAGCGCGACGACGGGTTGGTGATAATCTCCACGCTCTCGATCAAATCCGCCGGGATCTGGCGCAGTGCCTCGGCGGGATTGAGCCCCACCATACCCGACTGCTTGCCGTCGATCAGAATACGCACATTACCGCTGCCGCGAAGGGCCACATTGCCTTCCACATCGACCGTCACGGAAGGCATATTATTGAGAATGTCCGACGCATTGCCGCCGATATTGGCCAGGTCTTTTCCCACATTAAAAACCCGCTTATCGAGTTGCAGGTCCATTTGGCTCTTTTCGCCCTGTACCACGAGTTCATCGAGCAGGCGTGAGTTGGATGTGAGGGTGATAGTGCCTAATGTCACCGGCTGTGCCGCCACTCGGACGTTGGGAATGACCTTCTCATCCATAGCCAGAAACGTGATTTTTATGAGATAACTCCCAGGTTCGGCTGCGATGGTGAAAAGCCCGTTTTCATCCGCGGTACCGCCGCCGATCAATGAGGAATCTTTCGCGGCGAGGAGTGCTACATTCGCAAAGGGTACCGGCTTTTTCTCCGAATCTTCCAGTTTGCCGGTGATCGGGTAGGTAGCCGAAGGTTCGTCCTGGGCATAGAGGTGAATGCACAGGAAATTCAGGAGTGAAGCGATGAGTAGTATTTTCTTCATGACGGCACAGGCCATATTACCAGCGTGGTCTGGCATATGTGAGGTTGAAGGTGAACCGGTTAGATTAAAAAGTCGGAGGAAGGTTTAATGACTTTTTAATCTTGCATGAAAAAATGCATGCCATCGAGCTAGTGTTGTGCAATACCTGCCTGGCTCATCGCTTGCGCTTTTTGAAGCGCTTCCATGCTCCCGATATCGATCCAGTAGCCCGATGTCTGAGGAATGCCCGCAACCTCCAAGTTCGCATGCAGTGCCGATTGGATGAGTTGCCAGCCTTCATAGGGAATGCCTTTGGGCAGGAGGTTGAGAATATTTCGGTTAAACATATAAACTCCTGAATTGACTATAAACTCGTAGTCAGGTTTTTCGACAAAGCCCCTGACATGGCCGTCGGCGGCGATTTCGAGGACACCATAAGGTATTTTGACGACGTTTGGTGTGGTCAAAATAGCCATATCTGCCTTTCGGGAAAAATACTCGGTGCACAGGCTCCCGATATCGAAATTGGAATACAAATCTCCGTTAATCACGAGGAAATGCGCATGCGGCCAGCGCTGTTTAAGCGTCAAAGCGCCGATACTGCCCATTGGACTGTGTTCCTGAATATACCGGATCGAAATGCCGAGGTCGTGCCCGTCGCCGAGGTAGCTAGTCAGCTGTTCCGCCAGATGCCCTACCGAAATGTAGATTTCCGGAAAGCCTGACGCGGTCAAATGATCAATCAGATGCCGGATAATCGGCTTGCCGCCTACCGGAATGAGCGACTTGTGAGTATGGTCGGTCAGGGGTCTCAGGCGGGTACCTTTGCCGCCCGCCATAATGATGATATTTACAGGCCATTGGCCCCTTTCAGCGGTCCGCAGCATATTGGCTAGTTTTTGATTCTGACATTCAGAACGCTTCCGATGACCTGACTGACTCTTTGCAGCTGTTCGTCGGTAATCGATGTCGAGCAGGGTAGCATGATACCACGCCTGGACATTTCGGGGGCAACACTGTCACGGGTGATATACAAATCCTCCCGGAATACCGGAAGCTCATGAATGGGCGTCCACAGCGGCCTTGCTTCGATATTCTCGGCCGCCAATGCTGCGATCAGGCTTCGGCTTTCGTCCACCAGCATAGCGGAATGCCAATAGTTGGATTCGGTGCCGGGCGTTAATTGCTGAAATGCAACCTCGTAATCCGCGAATGCCTCGCGATAATGCACGGCGACCTCTTTTTTTCTTTGCAGGAAGCCCGGAAGCTGTTCCATTTGGGCACAGCCCATTGCCGCAAGCGGGTTCACGAGCCTGAAATTGTAGCCAAGCTCGTCGTGAAAGTATTCGGTTGCGTGGCTTTTGGCCTGCGTAATGAGGTGTCGCGCGCGTTTCGCCAGTAGCCCATCGTGGGTCAAGATCGCACCGCCGCCGGCAGTGGTAATGATTTTATTACTGTTAAAACTCATTGTCCCCAATAAGCCGGTCGTTCCCGAATGCCGGCCGTTTTGGAATGACCCCAGCGAGCATGCGGCGTCTTCCACCACGGCCAATGCAAATTGCTCCGCAATGCCATTGAGTCGATCCATTTCGCAGATATTTCCCAGCAAATGCACAGGTACAACCGCTTTAATCCGCCGGTGGCTTCGGCGGTAGAAGCATCCGGCGCTATTGCGGTAAGTGTGGTTTTCGAGAAAATCCTGTAATAAATCCAGGTCCATCAGCCACGTACGGGCATCGATGTCGATCATGACGGGATTGGCATCCAGGTACCTCACCGCATTTGCAGTGGCTACAAAAGTGAGGTCCGGGATGAGCACCAGATCCCCTTTTTCGACACCCGCGAGCGTGAGCGCTACCTGCAACGCGCTCGTGCCGTTGCATACGCCTATTACGTGCGCCGCACCTGTGTACTCGGCCAGCTGCTGCTCGAAGCGGCGGAGGAAATTGCCGCCCGAGAGCCAGTTGGAATCCACCGCTTCGGCCATGTATTGTTTTTCGCGCCCATTGAGACTAGGTTCGCAGAGGGGGATAACAGGGGGCTTACACATTTCCATAGCGCGCATTCATCGGTTCGCTGATCACCTGTTCGCGAAATAGCGAGGCTATTTCCATGATACCGTTCGGGACGGTTTTGGAGATGGTGAAACCGAGTACGTTTTTGATTTTATCGCAATTCACCTTGTAATCGCGGGGATCGGTGACTACCGGGTGGTAATTCACTTTGAGCGAAGGGATAGCCTTGCCGATTTCCGCAGCCAGCATTTTCTTGGTGTAGTTCTGCGAGGTGTCGCCCACATTGAACGCTTCTCCGTCGACCTTCTTTTTATCGGCCATGAGGGCGATTTTCACCGAGCGGGCGAGGTCGCTCACATGGCAATAGGGTCGCCAGAAGTTTTCGCCATAGATCAACAAAGGTTTTCCCAAAGCAGCATCCCGGGTGAATTCGTTGACGGTGAGGTCAAAACGGGGCCGTGGCGATATGCCGTAAACCGTGGAAAAACGAAGAACAGTGCGTGTGATATTGCTGTTTTTCTGGCTAAGCAGGTATTTTTCAAAGTTTACCTTGGTCTCGGAATACAACGAAATCGGATTCAGGTCAGCGGTTTCATCCAGCAGTGCGTCGGCGACGGCCATTTTACCATAATTACTGCAAGTGGAAGCAAACACAAACCGCTCGATCCCGGCCTCTTCGCAAAGCTCGTACAGGCGTACGGACGCGTGCCAGTTCACTTCCAGCGCCAGTTCCGGATATTTCTTGCAAGGCGGCTCACCGACGATCGCGGCGAGATGGCATACATAACCCACGCCATTTAACGCTGTGCGGATATCGTCGTCGTTTCGCAGATCGCCTTTGATAAAGCTGAATGCGGGGTTTCCCCAAAAGCTCAGCAGCGATTCGCCACCGAATGAAAGATTATCGATTACGACCACCCGAAACTGATCCTCCAACAGGATTCGGACCAGTTCCGAGCCGATGTAGCCTGCACCGCCTGTTACCAGCACGGTTTTAGCTTGTTGCTTAGTCATATGCAGATACTTTATGAAAAGATTGAATGAGTTCTTCGGTGATGATAGCTGGTGACCATTGATCGATGATCGCCTTGCCGTTGGCACCCATTTGCCCGAATTTTTCGGGATGGCTCATAAACCATAGTAGTTTATTGGCAAATTCCTCTTGATTGGAAGGGTCGAACCGGAAGCCATTGAGGCCGTCGATGACGAGATCGGTGGCGCTTCCGCACCGTTCCGACACGAGTACGGGCATCGAGTAAACCATCGCTTCATTGGTCAGAAAGCCGAATGGCTCGAATGTACTCGGCAGCACAGCCACGTTGGCCAGGGTGTAACGAATAGGCACCTCATACCACTCGCAGGGCTCCATCCAATGCACTTGTTCGCAGCCCAGCGAGTGAATGAGTTCTTGTAGCCGCGGTTTCTGTTTTCCCTCACCGCTCAGTATCAATCCCCATTCCTTGCCATTCTCCGAGCGATTTTTGGCTTCATGAAAAGCCCTGATCAGCATGTCGAGATTTTTGCGCTCTACAAAACGGCCTGCATACAGAAAGTTGTAGGGCGGCAGGCCTGCTTCTGCTTTCCTTCTGTCGCGCGATGCCAGCTCGCGTGTGAAGATTTCGAGCAAGGCATCATTGTCAACGCCCACATTTTTGGTGCTGAGAATGCGCTCACGGCTCACGTCCAGTTTCAGGGCATATTCGGCGGCCTTCTGTCCGAGGCAGACCAGCGCATTGCATTGACCGAGGAATGCCTTTTTCAGGCGCTCTTTCCACCAAATTCTGCGTCGGCTGATTTCGCTGCTTTCGAAATCGAGCACCACTTTTATTTTTCTGATTTTACAGTAAGCCAACACAAACCAGTAGGAGGGGTCGTAATAGCCATTGAGGTAAACAATTCCGGGCTGGTGATGGCGAAGTGCGGCGAGTAACTTTTGTGTTTTTTGAATATGCCCGATCTGTTCGACGGCCTTGCCGGGGAACAGGACCTGATAAGGGTAGGTATGAATGCTCAGATCGGTTTTGAGCCCGAGCCGGCTCAATTCGCTGAAAGCAAGTTGCAGTACAAAGAAGTCGTTTCCTTCCTCGTGCAGCCTTTGGTGAAGTTGGGTGAAAATCCTGGCCTTGTAATGTGACCAGAGGATATTGTGGATAGCCAGTACCTTCATTGATTTCTGATTCAGTGTCGCAAAGCCGGGCCTTTCGGGCCTCTACACTTTCGACAGGACTGATGCGGAAATCAATGCACGTGCCCGGAAAAATTTTTATTCCGGGCACGTGAAAAGGCTCTATTGAAGCGTATTACTAAGTCTTTTCAGTTCAATTTCAGCCGATTTGGCAGCATAGTTGAGGTTAATCAACCGGTAACCTGCTTCCTCGAAGCTGCGTTGCGCCTCGCGCACGTCTATGATCGTCGCCTGGATCAGTTCGAAACGCTGGAGCGTCAGGTCGAGGAGTTGTTTGCTGAGCGCGTAATTTTTTTTCTGGTTTTCGAGCTGTTCGATGGAACTCTGGTAGGTCTGGTACATTTTTACCGCCCCGGCGCTGTAATCGCGGAGTAGTGCATTTCTCTGCAATTCAGCCGTTTGCGTATTGATTTCGGCGGCTTGTTTCTGGCGTTTGAATGCGGTGCCGTTGTAAATGGGAACGGCGAGCGTGAGTCCTGCCTGCGGACCGGCCACGCGGTTGAGCAAGGTAAGACCGGCAGCCGTTTGGTTACGGCTGAAATTATAAGCTGCATTGAAACGGACCGTTGGGTAGCGAAGCGCAGCCGTTTCTCTGACAATCAGTTCGTTGATTTTGATCTGATGGTCCGCCGCTTTGATATCGGCATTGGCAGCGAGCCGGTCCATTACCGAAGCCAGTTGCATATTGTTGTCCACCGTAATGGTATCCTTGATGGTTAATGCCGATTTTGGGTCGAGCGTAAGGGTGCGAAGCAGTTCTGTTTTGGCTACCTGCGCTACCATTTGCTGGTTCAGTAGCGTCTGGTTGAGTGTATTCAAATCGATTTCTGCCTGGAAAATATCCGCATTGTTGGCCATACCCGCTTCCTTGCGCACGCGCAGGATTTCAAGTCGTTTTTCGGATGCGATAATGGACGTGCGGATCGTGTTGATATAGCTCAGCTGGCGAACCACATCATAATAGCTCGTCATTACCAATGCGATCGTGTTTTGAATCTGTGAGTTTAGGACTTCGGAGCTTTGGAATTGGAGTTCGGCCAATCGCTTTTTGGTAGCCACTACGCGTTTTCCATTGTACAGGAGCATCCCCACCGCAAGGTTTGCCTGCGTGTTATTACCCGCGGCTGCGTTACGACTGATCTCGACACCCGTATTCAGTTTCTGGTTCACCTGGGTGATCTGCTCCGTGTTGGAAGCGTTCAAGGAGACCGTCGGCAGGCCACCAGCTACACCATAATTGTTCAGGATGGTATTTGCATCTACGTTATTCTTGGCGATCTCGATTTCGTAGCTGTTTTTCAATGCCGTTGCCACAGCCTGTTCGAGCGTTAGCGCTAACGTATCCGCAGGCGCAATCACGCCGGGGTGTCCGGCCCAGCTGGTATTGGAACATAGCAGAAAAAGTAGGAATGGGTATTTGTATTTCTTAAAAAAGGTGAGCGAGCCCATGTAAAAAACAATAGTTGATTTTGTATGAAAAATATTCGTTAAGCCACAAGCTCCTCTGCCATTTTCTGCTCTTCCGTAACCTTGTGTTTTTTGGGTGAAATGAATGTGTAAATCGCCGGGATAACAAACAGCGTCAGGATCAGCGAGAACATCAGACCACCTACAATCACCACGCCCAACGGTACCCGGCTGGTGGCCGCCGCACCGAGGCTCAATGCAATTGGCAATGCACCGAATGCGGTCGCCAGACTCGTCATCAGAATAGGACGCAAGCGCTGCGTCGCCGATTCGACGGCCGCGGCCATCCGGCCCATGCCTTGTTCCCGCTTCTGGTTGGCAAATTCCACAATGAGGATACCATTCTTCGTCACAAGCCCTATCAGCATGATCATGCCGATCTGAGAAAAGATATTGATGGTTAATCCAAATAAATACAAGCTCAGCAAGGCACCTGCCAATGCTAATGGCACGGTGATCATGATGATGAATGGATCGGTGAAGCTTTCAAACTGGCCGGCGAGTACGAGATACACGAGCAACAGTGCCAGCCCGAATGCAAAACTGGTATTGGAAGAACTTTCTTCGAAGTCGCGGGAAGGGCCTGTGAGCGATGTCTGGAAAGATTCATCCAGCAGCTTAGCGCCGATCCTGCGCATGGCTTCCACACCGTCGCCAATGGTTTTACCTTCTACGAGCGATGCGGAGATAGTGGCGCTTTTGTAACGGTTGTAGTGGTAGATGGTCGGCGGGCCGCTTTCCTCTTCCATATGCACGACGGCGGTAAGCGGAATACTCTCGCCGCGGTTGTTGCGTACATACAACTTCTCGATATCGGCAGGCTTGTTACGCTCCGAACGTTCTACCTGGCCGATTACCTGATATTGCTGGCCATTCATGATAAAATAAGCCAGGCGGCGACCACTGAATGCAGCCTGAATAGTGGCGGCTACATCGGTCGTCGAAAGGCCCAGGTCACGAGCTTTGAGTCGGTCGATGGTCAGGCGGACCTCAGGTTTGTTGAATTTGAGGTTAACGTCGACATTCTGGAAGGTGGGATCTTGCCGTGCCTCGTCAAGGAATTTAGGGAGAACTTCGCTTAGCTTGTCAAAATCGAGGTTTTGTAATACAAACTGAACCGGAAGCGAGCCTCTTGAACCAATGCCCACGGAAATAGTCTGCTCCTGCGTCGCAAATATGCGGGCGTCGTTGAACCGCGACATCTTTTTATTGATTTCCTGCGCAATATCATTCTGGCTTCTCCTGCGCTGGTCGGAAGGGACGAGACCGATACGTGCCGTGGCACTGTTCACGCCGCCTCCGCCAAAGCCGGGCGTTGCCGAGAATGTGAATGCTTTTTCAGGAATAGAATCATTGAGAAAATTGCTGAGCTGGTCGGATACCTGCTGCATTTGGTCAAAACTGGTACCTTCAGGCGCTGAAACGCTGAAACGAACACTGTTCCGGTCCTCCATCGGCGCGAGTTCGCTTTGCAAATTGGTGTAGGTAAACCAGATGAGCACACCGCAGGCAACTACCAGCACCCAGGAAACCCAGCGTGCTTTCATAAACCCGCGGAGCATCCGGTTATACCCGTCTTCCATACCGGTGAAGAAGGGCTCCGTTTTGTTATAAAACCAGCCATGACCTGCGTCTTTGCGATTCAGTACCACGTTCAGTACCGGAGTAATGGTGAGTGAAACGAATGCGGATATCAATACCGCCGAGGCTACCACAATCCCGAATTCACGGAAAAGGCTACCTACGAAACCTTCGAGAAAGATTACCGGAAGGAATACCACCGCCAGCGTCAGCGAAGTAGAAATAACCGCGAAGAAGATCTCCCGGCTACCCTCCAAGGCCGCCTGCCGGATCGGTAAGCCGCTTTCGAGCTTGCGGAAAATGTTTTCGGTTACTACAATACCATCATCCACCACAAGCCCCGTCGCAAGCACAATGCCGAGCAGCGTAAGGATATTGATCGAAAACCCGCACATGTACATGATGAAGAACGTCGCTACGAGCGATATTGGAATATCGATCAAGGGACGCACCGCTACGAGCAGGTTCCGGAAGAAGAACAAGATCACGATCACCACTAGGGAGAATGCGATGATCAACGTTTCTTCCACCTCTTTGATAGACTGGCGTACGAGGCGTGTATTGTCGATCAGGACGTTGAAAGTAATGTCGGATTTATTGGATTTCTGGATCTCCGCGAGACGTTTGTTGAACTCGTCGGAAATCTGCACGTAGTTGGCGCCCGGCTGGGGGATTACCGCCAAGCCCACCGCGTACATACCATTGTATTTCCAGCTTTGTTCCTCATTTTCAGGGCCCAGTTCTACTTTGGCTACGTTGCCCAGCCTTATAATCCCCGAGCTGTCGTTGCGGATCACGAGGTCGTTGAACTCTTTCTCGCTTTTCAAACGGCCCATGGTCCGGATCGTCAGTTCGGTGTTGTCGCCGTAAATTTTACCGGCAGGCAATTCCACGTTTTCCGAAGCAAGGGTTGTGGTAATATCGTTGAAAGAGATATTATAGGAGCTCATCTTGTCGGGATTCAGCCAGATGCGCATCGCGTAGCGCTTTTGCCCGAAAATATTGATCGCACTGACGCCGTCGATCGTCTGCAAGCTCTGTTGGAGCACGTTTTCGGCATATTCACTCAATTCGAGCAAACCTTTCGACGGGCTTTGTACGGCGAGGAGGAGAATAAAATCGGAGTTGGCATCGGCCTTGCTTACCACCGGCGGGGCGTCGATGTCCTGCGGGAGGTTGCGGACGGCCTGGCTCACCTTGTCGCGCACGTCGTTGGCGGCGCCTTCCAGGTCGGATTTAAGATTGAATTCTACGGTAATGTTACTGGAACCGATCTGGCTGGAAGAGCTGATACTCTTGATACCGGGGATACCGTTGATGCTCTTTTCGAGTGGCTCGGTGATCTGGCTCTCGATAATGTCGGCATTGGCACCGGTGTAGCTCGTTCGGACGTTCACGATCGGCGGGTCGATGGCCGGATAGTCCCTTAGCGAAAGGAAGTTATATCCTACCACACCAAAAAGGATGATGAGCAGGTTCATCACGACCGCCAGAACGGGCCGTTTCAGGGATAGTTCTGAAATATTCATAGCATGGGGTTCAAAGGAATGGTCATTGCAACAAGCGCCGTGAAGGCAGTTGTTACTTACTCGCTACATTCAGGTTTCTAACACTTCTCACTTTCACAGGAGCATCGGGGCGGGCAAAAAGTACGCCCGAAACAACCACCGTATCGCCGACATTCAGGCCTTTGGTCACTTCCACTACATCCTCCCTGCGGTCGCCGGTTTCTACCTGCGCAAAAACAGCCTTGCCGCCTTTCACGGTCACGACTTTCTTGCTGCGTGCTTCCGGGATAATGCTGTTGGAGGGAATGAGTATGCTATTTTTATTATTGCTGGCAGTGATATAGACTTTCGCAAATGAACCTGGGCTGGTATTTCCTGAGCTGAGCACCGCGCGGACGGTCAGGTTACGGGTAGTCTGGTTTACCTGTGGTTCAATCGCCAGGATGCGGGCAGTTTCATATTTGCCGGAAGCCTGGTCGAGCATTACTTCCACGGTGCCGCCTTTGTTTACATATTGCTGGTAGCTTTCAGGAACCGTGAAATCTATGCGGAGATTGGAGAGCTGCTGCATGGTTGCGATCACGCTCTGGGGCGTTACGTACGCCCCCGCACTCACCTTGCGCAAGCCTACGACACCTGTGAATGGCGCCTTGATGATCGTCTTGTCGATCAGCGCCTGGGTGTAAGCCATGTCCGCTTTGAGGGTATTGACATTGTTGAAGGCCAGGTCGTAGTCGGCCTGGTTGATGCCGTTGACAGCGAGCAGCTGTTTCAGCCTTTTCTCGGTCGTTTCGGCGAGGTCGAGCTGTATTTTCGACCGGTTGAGCTGGGCAAGGAGATCGGCATTGTTGATCCGGGCGATGACGGTGCCTTTTTGAACCGTTTTACCTTCGGGCACATCCAGGAATGTAAGTAATCCGCTTACTTCCGGCCGTAATTCAGCGAATTCGTTGGCCACGATGGTACCATTCACTTCTACCTTGTCACTTACCTTCTCGGATTTCGCAACTATCACATCCACAATGGTGGGGCCTCCACCGCCTTTTTGTTGAAAGGTATCCTTTTTTTCTCCGCACGAAAGCGTAATAAAGAGCGAACCGGCAATGAAAAGTGAAGACAGAGGTTTGGTTAAGTTTGGCAATCCTTCTGCACGGGCAGATCTGGCGATAACATTCATAGGGTAGGTTAACCTGGGCTTAAATGGTTTAGGAGTCCGATGGACTAAATGGGTCCTATTCAGAGCTTTGTTCAAAATTAGAGATTAATCTCGAACCGATTAGACTTTTTACCGCTATAAAAGTTTAATGCCAGCTAATTTTTTTATAAGGAACTGCCAATCACTTTAAGCAGCGTGTCGCATTTAAGCTCGGTTTCGAACCATTCCTGTTCAGGTACAGAGTCTTCCGTGATCCCGGCGCCTGCAAAAAACGTTGCAATACCGTCCTTGAACCGCACGGTGCGGAGGTTAACGAACAAATGGGTATCGCCACCCACTTGCGCCGGCCCCAGGAAGCCGCTGTAATAGGAGCGGTTATAGCCTTCCACATCGTTGATAAATTGGAGGCTGGGGGCTTTCGGAACGCCGCAAATGGCCGAAGTCGGATGCAGCAGTTTGAGCATGACCGAGGCCAGCTCTGGAAAGTTGAGCGCCACGGTATCCACTTCGAAAACCGTCCTGAGATGGTATAGATTACCTGCCAGCACAGTTTTAGGCCCTGTTTCCAGGTATTCGCGCAGACGGATTTTTTTAAAGCACTCAATAATATAGCGGCTTACAAGTGCCTGTTCCTCAATCTCTTTCTCGCCCCAACGGATGTCGTACTTGGGTATGAGTGTGCCCGACGCTTCGCGTGCGCCTTGCGTACCTGCGAGGGACATCGTTTTGAAAGTGCCGCCGGACGTTTGCTCTACCAGCAATTCGGGGCTGGCGCCCAGCCACATTTCGTTTTCTTCCGGCAGGTTCACCAACGAAACAAATGCGTGCGGATAGGCTTTCACGAGTCGCTGAAATGCCTGTGCCGGCTGAAATGCGTCGGTGTAACGCAGGTCTTTGGTGCGCGAGAGCACCACTTTCTTGAACTGATTCTGGCGAATCGCGGCTACGGCAAGTTCTACCGTTCTTTCGAAGCGGGATTTGGCATCGAGATGGCCGCTTAACGGAAGAAGTGGGCTGGCGGGAATCTGCTGTTGATTTTCCCCGCCGCTTTCGGTTAATGCGAGTTGAACGAGCTTTTTTACTTCGGTATGCTCTTCACCGAGTTGGTTCTCGATGTGCGTGATCCGGTTGTCTTCCGAGAATGTCAGGATAATATCGCCTTCCAGGAACAGCACCTCCTGGTCGTCCTCCCAGTAGAATGTGCTTATCACAAAGCCCGGGCTCATTTTTTCGAGTTCGGGCATACATTTACGCGTGCCGTCCTGAATGGAAATGAGTAGTTTGATTTCGTTGGTATGCGGCAGGCGCCATAATGCGGACGGGAAACCCATCATTTTGGAGGCGTGCCAAAGCTCCTCAATCTGTAATCCTTCAAATATCGAAATCCCGGTGTCGGTCTGTACTGATAGCATTTATAACGAATGGGCGTGTCCCGTTAGGTCAATTTTCTGCAAAATAATGTTAGCGGTCTGCATTCACAATAGCAACCGTGAGTCTGCTGATGCAAACCAGTTTGTTTTCTTCATTGGTGATCCTGATGTCCCAGATATGCGTGGTACGGCCGATATGGATCGGTCGCACGGTTCCGTATACATAACCTTCCTTCACCGGCCTGAGGTGGTTGGCATTGATTTCCAGCCCCACGGCGTGCTTGTTTTCGTTTTCAGGAATGACCAGAAACGAAGCGATGCTTCCCAACGTTTCGGCCAAGACGACCGACGCTCCGCCGTGCAAAATCCCGAAGGGCTGGTGGGTACGCTTGTCTACCGGCATTTTGGCTGACACATAATCTTTTCCGATTTCCGTAAACTCTATCCCGATGTGATGGGCGATGCTGTTTTTTCCAAAAGATTGTAGTGAATCGACAGTAACGGTTTTATTAAACATATCTAAAAAATGTATAAATTTGTATTGGCTTTGCGGATAAAAAACAAGGTTTTTGTAAATTTTATATTTAAATTATCCTATTATTTTGAAAAGAAAATCGATTTACCTCATTCGCCACGGTGAAACTGATTTTAACCGCAGGGGAGTTGTTCAGGGAAGTGGTGTTGATTCCTTGCTGAATGAATGGGGAGAAGCTCAGGCCGAAGCTTTTTTTAATGCTTACCAACATGTTCCGTTTGACAAAATTTATACCTCTGACTTAAAGCGAACACATCAAACGGTTCGCGGGTTCATCAGGCTCGGTATCCCGCATGAAAGCCACACGGGACTGAACGAAATCTCATGGGGAGACCGTGAAGGCCGTGAGCCGAACACGGGTGACAATAACTATTACCGTGAGCTGGTAAACGCCTGGAAAGCAGGAGAGGTAAATCTCGCAGCCGAAGGTGGCGAAAGCCCTGTCGACGTGCGCGAACGTCAGATTCCGGTGATCGATGCTATCCTCTCGCGCCCGCATGAAAGGAACATCCTCATCGCCATGCACGGCCGTGCCATGCGCGTGTTGCTGACCACGCTTTTCAACCAGCCGCTGGTGCGTATGGACGACTACGAGCACAGCAATCTTTGCCTCTACAAGATCAATTACTCCTACGATACCCAGCAGTTCGAGCTGGAAGTGTCCAACGACATCACACACCTTCTTTCCATCGAAATCCCGCAAACGATATAGCAGCCGTTTGTGTAGATTCGTTTCCATTGGTGTATTAATGTACCTCCCCTGAGGGGTCATTAATACATTTGTGGCTTTTCAATACATTATCAGCGTTCGTATGCTCATGTCCAAAAAACGCATCTATTGGACTCTTCAGATACTGGGTTGGACATTAATAATTATGTTCGAATACATTCCGTATCTCTTGGAATACGGTTTCAAGCTGACCGAGTTCTATTCTGCGCTGGCCAATATCCTGTTGGGCATTTGCCTTACCCACGTGTACCGCCTTGTGATCAGGCGGTGGAACTGGTCGTCGCTGCCGTTGCCCAGGCTTGCGTTGCGCGTAATCGGGTCGGTGTTGTGGCTGGGGCTCATCATGACGATGATTAACCAGCCGATGGATCGTGAGGTGCTGGAACACAATATGCTCAACCAGCCGCTGATTTTCTGGGGTTATTATACCAATTGGTGCAAAATCCTGCTGGCGTGGATATTGTCTTATACGGTTTATCATTATGTAGAGCAGAACCGGCTAGCCAGCTACGAGAAAATCATGCTGAAAATGTCGATGCGCGAGGCGGAAGCGAAAGTATTGCGCTCGCAGCTTAACCCGCATTTTACATTCAATGCATTGAACAGCATCCGCGCATTGGTGTACGAAGATCCCAAGCGTGCGCAGCTCAGCATTACGCAGTTATCCAATATATTAAGGAACTCATTGCTAGCCGACCGCCGTAAAACGGTGGATTTGCAGGAGGAACTTCGCACGGTTGAGGATTATCTGGAACTGGAAAAAGTGCGTTATGAAGACCGCCTTTGTTACAGTATTACGACCAACCCGCAGGCTATTTACTGGCAGGTACCGCCTATGATGTTGCAGACACTCGTCGAAAACGGTATCAAACATGGGGTAGCGAAGCAAATGGGAGGTGGATTTATCGGGTTAAAATCGGAAATTGCAAATGAGCTGCTCGTGATCACGATCCATAACTCGGGTAACCTGGGCAACACGGAAGTGAATGCGGGCAACCTCGGCAACACCGAATCCGGCGGGGTTGGTTTGAAAAATACTGCCGAGCGACTGTCGATTTTGTACGGTAAGGCGGCAACATTCCGGATTTTCCAGGAGAAAGAGAACGTGGTTTGTTCGGAAATCAAAATCCCGATGCTTTCGGAAGGCGTGATGATGGTGGGAGAGGGGTCCGAAAAAGAGAACTAATGACCAAATCAATATACTATCTGTTTTTTATTCCTAACTGAATCCATCCGCCATGAGGACTTTAATTGTAGATGATGAGCGACTAGCGCGCAACGAGTTGAAGAGATTGCTTGAACCATACACTAAAATTGAAATAGTAGGAGAAGCTGCGAATGCGGAAGAGGCACTGAAACTGATTGAAGAACAGCAGCCCGAGTTACTTTTCCTGGATATTCAAATGCCGGGTAAGAACGGATTTGAATTGCTCTCGTCGATTGAAGGTAAAAGTCCGGAAGTGATTTTTACGACGGCGTTCGACGAGTACGCGATCAAGGCATTTGAATTCAATGCATTGGATTACCTTTTGAAACCGATCGATACCGAGCGTCTTAAAGAGACCATCCACCGTATCGAGGAAAATCAGGCACAGCCGGAAGCGCCCACACATGCGAATGAGCGCGCGGAGAAAGTGCTGGGCGAAAACGACCAGGTGTTTGTGAAAGACGGCGAGAAATGCTGGTTTGTAAAACTCGGCAAGATCCGTCTGTTTGAATCGATGGGAAACTATGTTCGCCTGCATTTCGACGATCAGAAGCCATTGGTATTGAAATCATTGAATAATCTCGAAGAACGTCTGGACCCGAATACTTACTTCCGTGCCAACCGCAAGCACATTATCAATCTGCATTGGATCGAAAAAATCGAACCGTGGTTCAGCGGCGGCTTGCTGGTAACCTTGCAGGGCGGGGATAAAATCGAGATCTCGCGCCGCCAGGCCATTCGTTTCAAGGAACTGATGAGCCTTTAATCGCTATCCCAACTGAAAAAATCGATGACTATGGGTTTGAAGCAAATGGCTGTCCTGATGCTCGGCGCTTTGTCGTTTTGGGCATGTAACCAGCAGTCTAAAAAGGATAATGCAGTCGCTGAAACCGGCTTTCAGGCAGGAGAGGTGAAAAAGGAGCAGTTTGGTGGCTGCGATACGGTTGCTAACAAAGGAGTTTCGGTGTTGATCAGTCTCTGGGAACCGACCGATTCCGGGGCTGTTGCTACTAAAATTAGGGAAGTACTGACAGATAAGGCCATTAAACGGTTGAATTCCTACGGCGACCCAGCCAGTGCGCTAGCGCGGCTGGAAGGCATTAAAAGCCCCAAAGCAGCTTTCGAGAATTTTGAGAAAAACTACAACGATTTCAAAAAGGAATTTCCCGATTCGCCTGGCTGTTGGGAAGTGGAATTGCACGGAGACACCGTCATGACGACTCCCAAAGTGATGTTCTACCAGTTGGATCATTACGCATTCACAGGCGGGGCACATCCTAATAGCTTCACGTCGTATCATGCATTCGACGGGAAAACGGGCGAGGAGATAGAAATGAAGCGCTTTGTGGCCGACTCGGTAGCTTTGCTGAATCTGGTGGAAAAGAAGTTTCGTGAACTCGAAAAGCTCGCTCCCGGTGTCGACCTGGAAGATGCCGGTTATTTTCTCGCGAATCATAAGTTCTTTATTCCTGCAAACTACGTGTTCACGTCGGAAGGGGTCCTGTTCTTCTATAATCCCTACGAAATAGCAGCCTACGCCCGGGGACCCATCGAGCTTACGATCCCTTATGAAGAGCTGAAAGGTATTATCAGGAAAGAAGCGGTATTTTGATCACATTTCACCGGCATCTTTGAAACTATAATAGCCGTCATCGGTAAAGATGATATGATCCTGAACAGGCAGGTCGAGCAATCGGCCTGCCTCTTTTATTTGCTGGGTAAGCACTTTGTCGGCAAAACTCGGTATAAGCTGCCCCGACGGATGATTATGCACCAGTATCAGCGAGCTGGCCATATGGTCCAGTGCGATTTTGAATATCATTTTAATATCGGTAGCTGTACCTGAAATGCCGCCTACGCTCACCTGTATCGTCCGCATGACGTAGTTGCCGCGGTTGAGCAGCAGAATCCAGAATTCCTCATGCGTTTTGTCCATCAGGTAGGGACGCATGGCTTCGTATACCGGCTGAGAACCGATGATCTTTCGTTTTTTATCAGATATAATGTCCTTACGCCGTCTGCCAAGCTCCAATGCGGCGAGGATGGTAAGTGCTTTCGCTTCGCCTATTCCTTTGATTTTGGTAAGATCCCGGACATTCAGTTTGGCAAGCTCATTGATATTGTTGCCTACCGATGTCATGAGGGCTTTGGCGAGGTCCACGGCGGTCATTGCCCTCGTCCCCGAGCGGATCAGGATAGCCATTAGTTCCGAGTCCGAGCAGGCGGCCCGGCCTTTGTTCATGAATTTCTCACGGGGTTTATCGTCATCATGCCAATTGATGATCACTTTTGGGTTGTCGCTCTTTTTTCTGGGCATATCAAAGTTCGCATTAATACTTGCATCCTTGATACGCAGAAAGTGCGCTTTGGTAACAGAAGCTATTGCCCCAGTTCGGTCAATGCGGCGCGGGCTTTATTGTCGATGCTGTTCTTGTATTCATGTTTTTTAAAGCCCATGGCTTTTTTGAAATACATGGCAGCTTTCTGATTATCAGTCCTTTTTTGATACAAATAGCCCATTTGTAATGCCGAAGACGCAGCAAAACCTCCCGCAGCAGCGTCGGCCTGGCCGAGGGCGATCGAGCGGTCGTAAAATGGCACGCATTCATTCAAACGGCCTGATTTTTGGAGGATTCGGGCCATTCGGTAATTGAACTCGGCCTTTTCATAAGTTGTGGCAAAAATCTTCTCCGAAACCGTTTTCATTAGCTCCCAAGCCTTCTGAAAATAGCCGCCATCGGTCGCATATCGGGCCTTGTACAGCACCTTTTGCCTCGGGCTGATTTTACCTTCTGCGAATTCCTGGGCAATCCTTTCGGCAAACTGGTCGGCCTCAACAATTGTGCTCCCCGTTTGCGTTACCTTCTGCATGTAGCCGGTAGCCTCCTGGTCACGCCCGGCAAGCCAGCGGCACATAAACATTTTGAAATAGCTGTCCTTGATGTAATTGAATCCCGCATATTGTTTTAAGAATCGGGAGTAGGATGCAAATGACTCATCATAGTCGCCGTTTTGCAATGCGATTTCCCCACGCAGGTAATACAGGAATGGGAATGGCATGTATTCCTTGCCCGTTGGCGCGTCCGATAGGAAATGCGAGGCTTCCTCACTTCGGTTCTCCTTCATCAGGACGGTCGTAGCGAAGAAATACAGCAGCAGGTTATCGGGCTGTTCCTTCGGCCATTGCCGAATCCGGGCTTGCTGCTCGGCGCTCAGTTGGAGGGTGTAGGCGTGTAGCAGCAAGTCGATCAGTTCGGCCTCTTGTTTGAAAAACGGCTCTTCCTTCACCACTGCCCGGAGCTCGCGGATGCCCTGTGAGATGTTGCCTCTTAATCCGAGGACTTTGACGATCCACGTATAGTTTTCGGGAATGGACCCGATCAACACATGCAGCAGCCCGAGCGATTTGAGGGTAGGGGTAAATGCGGGGAATTTCTTGCGATTATCTTCCAAAAGCCGGTAAGCTTTGATGATCTCCCACGAGCCACTCACCTCGTTGCCGAATTTGAGTTTCGCAAATGCTGAATGCAAACGGATATCGGCCTGGAACAGTCGTTTATAGGGCGATTTCTCGGAAAGTCGTCCTACCCGGTCCAGTCGTCGGTCCTGTTGCTGGGTGAAAACCTTGTAGCGCGCCCGATCTTCGGCGATGAGCAGATAATGCAAATCTGCATAACTGCCGAGATAGGAGATGAACGGGTTATCGGGATTTCCGGCCCTTTCATCGTCGATCAGTTCGCGGGCCGCAGGCAGTCTCAGTTTTTGTATTTCGAAATAGGCTTTTTGGAGTTTCGGGGAAAAGATGACGTCGCCTTGCTCGTCCATAGCTAATGTGGGCCGGGCGATAAATAAGATGAACAGCATGCACAATAGCAGCCTGAATACCTCAAATTTGACCTCCGAATGACTCCTACTCATGGTAATGCACATAAAAAAAGGTTGTCCGGATAAGACAACCTTTCAATTTAGTATTTAAAATCCTAGCGGCTTAGTATTTAAAATCCTAGCGGCGTTGGTGAACCGGCTGAACGCTTTCTACGTCGGCAAGAATACGTCCGCAGTGCTCGCAAACAATCAGTTTCTTACGCTCACGGATATCAGCCTGGCGCTGAGGAGGAACGATGCTGAAACATCCACCGCACGCCCCACGCTGAACGTGCACAACGGCCAGACCGTTGAGTGAGTTATCGCGGATTTTCTGATAAGATTTCAGTAGACGTTCTTCGATTTTCTTGATGTGTTTCTCTCTTTCAGAGATCAGAGCCTGTTCTTCGGCCTGGCTTTCTGAGGTAATGACCGAAAGTTCGTTTTTCTTCACTTTCAAGTCTTCATTTCTTTCATTGAGGATAGATTCCGCACGGTTGGCGTCTTCTTCAATGAGGCGGATACGGGCTCTGGCTTCGTTGATCTTCTTGTCGGCCAGTTGCATATCCAGTTCCTGCAATTCTATTTCTTTGGTGATGGCGTCATATTCGCGGTTGTTGCGGACGTTCATCTGCTGATCTTTGTATTTCTTGATCAGTTTTTCCCCTTCTTTCTGCGCATTTTTGAAATTGTCGATTTCTGTATTCAGATTGGCAATTTCAGATTTAAATTTTCCTAAACGCGTTTCGAATCCTGCAATCTCGTCTTCCAGGTCCCTTACTTCTTCGGGAAGGTCCCCGCGGGTTTTTAGTATTTCGTCAAGGCTTGAATCGATTTCCTGAAGTTTCAGGAGAGCATCTAGTTTTTGTGCGATTGTGTTTTCCATGTATGTCTTTTATGGACTTGTTTCAATGCTTGAAATGTGAGGTAGTCAGCCCTAATTTAAACAGATTATCAGCAGAATTCGTTGTCAAAACCGGTTTTCAGGAAAAATACCGCACCGGATTGGTACTGATTTCTGACAAACAGAGTGCGAAATTACTAAATTTTCCTGATATATAGTCATGCAATAAATTTTTCGTAAATACTTCGCTTTCGTAATGTCCTATGTCACAGATCATAGTGCGTCTTTCAGCGTCGAAAAATTCGTGATACTTGTAATCCGCCGTAACGAAGGCATCGGCGCCTGCTGAAATGGCATTACGCAGCAAAAAACTGCCAGCACCACCACACACTGCCACGCGACGGATTGCTTTGCCGGTCGGCTCGGTATATTTTATGACCGAAGCCTGCATGCTGTTCTTTAAATGGTTCAGAAAATCGGCTGCTTCCAATGGTTCCGGAAGTTCCCCGATAGCCCCTGCACCTACTTCCTGGTTTTCGTTTTCGAGTGTAGACATGTAATAGGCCACCTCCTCGTACGGGTGTGTTCGTTTGAGTGCGCTCAGCACCTGTGTCTGCAGGTGAGAGGGTAGCATTACTTCCACACGATGTTCCTGCGCCGTTTCCAGCTTACCACGGCCGCCAATAACGGGATTTGCATTCTCACTGGGTAGAAATGTGCCCAGTCCCTCGCTACGGAAGCTGCAATTCCTGTATTCGCCGATTTCGCCGGCGCCTGCTTTGAAGAGCGCCTGCAATACTTCCTGTGTGTTTTCAACCGGGCAGAAAAAGGCCAGCTTTGAGAGAATTTGCCTTTTGGGGGCCAATACCTTGATATTTTGGAGGCCAAGCCTGTTGGCGATTTGCCAGTTTACGCCTCCGGTCACATGATCGAGATTGGTATGCGTGGCATAAAGGGCGATATCATTTTTAATGGCTTTGATCACGGTCCTCTCCACGTAATTTTTGCCGTTGAGCTTTTTCAGGCCTTTGAATATAACGGGATGGTGCGCGACGATGAGGTTGCATTGCTTGCGAATGGCTTCCTCTACAATGTCCTCTGTTATATCCAGTGTGAAGAGAATGCCTGTAACTTCGGTATCCGGCGCGCCAACCAGCAACCCTGCGTTGTCGTAATCCTCTTGATAGGGCAGCGGGGCCAGTTTTTCGAGCTCGGCTAAAATTTCTTTGATGAAAGTCATAAATTTTTCTGGTGGTTCAACTGTTTCATTTTCAGAATATTCTTAGTTGAAGGGTTATTGATTTACAAATAAAATAACTAAATTGCTGTGTAAGGTGTTGCAATCGTAAATATTAGTAGTAGTTTTGCACCAAGTTTTACAAAAACGCTTGTGAAACGAATCGGTTTGGTAGTTCAGTTGGTTAGAATACATGCCTGTCACGCATGGGGTCGCGGGTTCGAGTCCCGTCCAGACCGCCGAGAAATTAAGTTAGGTAGTAACGCTGGTTCGAGTCCCGCCGGAATGCGGCCCAGCCAGACCGCCGAAAGTTTGAAGTTCTTTATTTAATGGTTTGGTAGTTCAGTTGGTTAGAATACATGCCTGTCACGCATGGGGTCGCGGGTTCGAGTCCCGTCCAGACCGCACAAAAGCTCAGAGAAATCTGGGCTTTTTGCATTTTAGGGCTTTGTGTTTGGTAGTTCAGTTGGTTGGGATATATGTCCGGCCCGCGTAGGGTGTCACGCATGGGGTCGCGGGCGGCCCGCCGCGCGGTTCGAGTCCCGCCGGAGTGCCGGTCCAACCAGACCGCAAGAAAGCTCAAAGAAATCTGGGCTTTTTGCATTTTAGGCTACGATGCTTGGTAGTTCAGTTGGTTGAGATACATGTCCGGCCCGCGTAGGGTGTCATGCATGGAGTCGCGGGCGGCCCGCCGCACGGTTTGAGTCCCGCCGGAGTGCCGGTCCAACCAGGCCGCACAAAAGCTCAGAGAAATCTTGGTTTGCTGCATTTTGTGACTCTCCTTATTGGTATGATTTTCGTGTCGGCGAAAGATTTTTAAGATTTCTTCACCAAACGACGAAAATTATGGCTAGTCAACAATTCCAGGAATGTATCGATGCCTGTGTGTCTTGCGCACAGGCGTGCACCTATTGTGCTACCGCGTGTCTGCGCGAAGAGCGCGTTGCACATCTTCGAAAATGTATCCAGCTCGATATGGAGTGTGCTGCAATATGCCGTGCAGCGGTGGAATTAATGATGCTTGAAAGTGATTTTAGCGCGCACCTTTGCAGGGTTTGTGCAGACGTTTGCAATGCGTGTGCTACTGAGTGTGAGCTACATGCAGCAATGGGAATGGATCATTGCCGCGTTTGTGCGGAGGCGTGCAGGCTATGTGCTGCGACTTGCGAAATGATGGCTACACCGGTTTAAAATGGGCGTAAAAAAAACACGCAGGTTTCAAAATGAACCCGCGTGTCAAATTACACTTCATCAACAAACTAAAAACCAAATAAAACTAATACGAAAAAAATCGCTTGTCAAGTTTTTTTTGCTGTAGGAGGGGGATTCGAACCACCCACGGTGCGGTTAGCTACGGTACAAATACTGTTGGTGGTCCACCCCAGTCGACTTGCGTCGGCATTATGCCGCGTTTATCCCTTATTCACCACCCCCGAGACAGGAGGGCATGGCTGCCAATTTCATCACC